>CAJDWA010000073.1_pt2 | contig 9231 bp, 8 predicted proteins | sample 7391461 | NCBI WGS metagenome assembly CAJDWA01 (sample SAMEA7055726, study PRJEB34461) | soil metagenome | biome: terrestrial ecosystem; feature: Peninsula; material: soil | place: Antarctica | collected 2016 | reverse complement strand
CCGGGCCGATCGAGCCGATGGCGACAGTGAGCCCGGCGGTAATGATCGACACGGCGGCGATGAGGGCGAGATCGGTCATGACGTTTTGTCTCCAGTGGTTGCAGTGTGGTTCGGCTCGGCCGTGGCGGACGCGATATAAACCGTCGCGAGAACCGCGAAAATGTAGGCCTGGATCACGCCCGTGAGCAGGCCGAGCATGTTCATCAGGACCGGGAAAAAGAGTGGTGCGACGCCCAGCAGGATCGCGGCGATGACTGCGCCGCTCATGATGTTGCCGTACAGGCGGATGGCGAGCGACAGCCCGCGCGATACTTCGCCGATAATGTTGAACGGCAGCATGATCCAGGACGGCTGGACCCAGGTTTTCAGATATCCGCCCAAGCCTCCGCTGCTGATGCCGAAGATCGGCACCGCCACCAGTACTGCCAGGGCCAGCCCCGCGGTGGTGGAAAGCGAACCGGTGGGCGCGTGGAATCCCGGCACCACCGAGAGCACGTTCGAGACCAGGATGAACAGGAACAGCGTGCCGGAAAAATACAGCACGTGTCGGGCGGCTCCGGTGGAGATCTCGGCGATCTGGCCCTCGATGGTCTTGACGATGACTTCGAGCATCGTGCGCCAGCGGTTGGGCGGCACGTCGGGGCGCAGATTGCGAGTGATCAGCCACGCGCCGCCAGTCAGCACCGCCATGATCAGCCATGTATAGAAGATCGTGGCGTTCACGTGCAGACCGCCGATCGTGAACACGATGATGTTGTCCGGGGTGAGGTCCATCACGGGGCCTCTTTCGCAAGTCCTGCGCGGATGCGGGCGAGAAGGATGGTGCGCAAGCCCAGGAAGCCGAGCGCGAATCCGAGCGCCCCGACAATGCCCAACCATGCAGCGATAGCCCAGCCACCGGCCAGCAGTCCGCCGATGCGCAGGATTGCGCTCGGCAGCAAAACTCCCATGGGATGTGGGCGCCGCAGTGCGTTCTTCACGCCCCACGCCAACCCCGCAAAGAACAGCGCGCCCAGCGTGCCGCCCGCGAGCACCCCGATCAACAAGCCGATCCAGTCGAAATTTGTCATGGGTCACCTCCTTCCTTTTTCACCCATCGCCACGCCAGCACGCCACCCAGCAGCACGCCCGCCACGATCAGCGTGATCGTCCACGAGAAAGTCTGCGGCGCCACCCGGTCGAGCCAGCGCCCCAGGAACGTTCCACCCACGATCGGAACTGCGATCGACCATCCGATCATCCCGAACACGCCGATCCCGCGCAGCGGGCTCGGGCCGGGATGGTCGCGTGCCGCCTTCATCCGTTTCGCGCGACGGTCGATCTCATCACTCGCCTGGTCGTTCCGTTCACTCATGGCTGCATCCTGTGCAACTGGCCCAGCCTGCGCACCATGTTTGCTTCGAGCCGCGACAGCGCTGCCCGGGCGACACGCTCCTCGTCTTCAATTTCAACGAACGCGACTCGTACCTTTTCGTGAAGCGTGGCAAGGTCATCGCCCGCCACGCCACGTCGCACGATCACGGACACCTCGTGATCGCGCTTGACCAGCAGCCCCTCGTCGATGCCGAAAAAGCGCTCGGCTCCATCCTCGGCGACCAGTGTCAGTACCGACGGCACCAATTCGGTGACGAAATCAGCGTGGTTCGGCAGCAGGCCGAAGCCGCCGGCCCGTCCTTCCCCGCGCACGCGGCTCGCCCGTCCCTGATAGAGAACTTGCAGGGGAAGGCGGATGGTGACGTTCATGTCGTCGGTCGGGATCATGCGGACCCGTCCTTCAGTTCCGACAGACTGCCGATCATGTAATAAGCATTTTCCGGCGCATCGAACTGGCTCTGCTGCAGAATCGTCTCGCAGCCGTCCAGCGTATCGGCAGTCGAGACAAACCGCCCCTCGGTTCCTGACGCCGCGCTGACGGTGACGAAGGGCTGGGTCAGGAACCGTTCCAGCCGTCGGGCGCGGGCGACCGTGGCACGGTCATGCGCCGACAATTCCTCCAGCCCGAGCATCGCGATGATGTCGCGCAACTCCTCGTATTCGGCCAGTGTGCGGCGTACGTCGCGCGCGATTTCGTAATGGCGCTGACCGACGACGCCCGGGGTCAGCATGACCGACGCCGAGGCCAATGGATCGACCGCCGGATAGAGACCTTCGCTCGCCCGTTTTCGCGACAACACGACCGAGGCCGACAGGTGCGAAAAAATATGCACCGCTGCCGGATCGGTGAAATCGTCGGCGGGCACATAGACCGCCTGGATCGAGGTGATCGAACCGGCCTGGGTGGAGGCGATGCGTTCCTGCAACGCGGCAATCTCGGTGGCCATCATCGGTTGATAGCCGACCCGCGACGGCATCCGGCCCATCAATCCCGACACCTCGGAACCCGCTTGCACGAAGCGAAAAATGTTGTCGATCAACAGGAGCACGTCCTGCCTTTTGTGGTCGCGGAAATATTCGGCCATCGTCAGCGCGGAGTTGCCCACGCGAAAGCGCACGCCCGGCGCCTCGCTCATCTGACCGAACAGCATCACCATCTTGTCGCGCACGCCGGCTTCGCCCATTTCGCGATAAAGCTCTTCGCCTTCGCGCGAGCGTTCGCCGATACCACAGAACAGGCTGACGCCACGATGGTGCTGTACGGTGTTGTGGATGAGTTCGGTCAGCAGCACCGTCTTTCCCACCCCGGCGCCACCGAACAGGCCGGTCTTGCCACCGCGCTGGATCGGCGACAGCAGGTCGATGGCCTTGATCCCGGTTTCCAGCACCTCCGAAGCCGGCTTGCGCCCGGCCAGTGCAGGTGGGGCAGCGTGGATCGACTGCCGGGCAGTACCTTCGATCGCGGGCAGCCCGTCGATCGGGTTGCCAAACACGTCGAGCATCCGGCCCAGCACCGCATCGCTGGTCGGTACCGTGATCGGCCCGCCGGTAGCAATGACCGACGTGTCGAGCGCGAGCCCCAGCGTCGGGGACAGAGCCATGCAGCGCACCGTATCGGTGTTTTCCAGCGAGGCCACTTCAAACGCCAGATCGCCAGCGCGCAGCAGGTCGTTGATTCTCGGGACCTCGCCATCGAACCGCACGTCGACGACCCCACCTCGGATCGCCACGACACGGCCTGTGGCGCCTGAATTTTGGTCGGGACGCGAGCTCATGCGCTGACCATAGCTCGCCAAACATCGGGTGCTCGTGATGAAGACGGCTTCGGGTTCCTGCTTCTGCACAAGAACTTCACGATAGGTGCGCTTTGAATCAGTATCGCCACGCTGTCTCTCGCAAGCTGGACGTCGGGGCACCTGCGCTACACCGCTGGAGGGCGACAACCTTGTCAACTCGCAATCTGGACGCACTTTTTGAACCGTCCACGATCGCTCTCGTCGGCGCCAGCAACCGCCCCGGATCGGTCGGCGCCGTGCTTGCTCGCAATCTGTACGAGGGTGGCTTCCAGGGACCGATCCTGACCGTCAATCCGCATGAGCGCGCGATCCGCTCGACCTTGAACTACCGTTCCATTGCCGAGTTGCCGCTGGCTCCCGATCTTGCGGTCATCAGCACGCCTCCGGCGTCGGTGCCGGGGATCATCAGCGAGCTGGGCGAACGCGGCTGCCGTGCGGCGGTGGTGATCACCGCCGGCTTCGGCGAGGGCGACCGGGCAGAAGGGCAGGAGCTGATGCAGGCGATGCTCGACGCATCGCGCCCGCACCTGCTGCGTATCGTCGGGCCGAACTGCCTGGGTTTCATGTCGCCGCACATCGGCATCAATGCGAGCTTTGCGCATCTGACACCGGGTAAGGGAGATATCGCCTTCATCACCCAGTCGGGTGCGATGGCCACCTCGGTGCTGGACTGGGCTTCAGCGCGCGGCATTGGTTTTTCGCACATCGTGTCGCTGGGTTCGATGAGCGATGTCGATTTCGGCGACCTGCTCGACTATCTGGCATTGGACGGCAAGACCCGCGCGATCCTGCTCTACGTCGAAGCGATCACCCACGCGCGCAAATTCATGTCGGCGGCAAGAATGGCTTCACGCACCAAGCCAGTCGTGGTGGTGAAGGCCGGGCGCAGCGCCGCCGGGGCCAAGGCCGCGCTTTCGCACACCGGTGCGCTGGCAGGCTCCGATGCCGTCTACGATGCGGCATTCCGTCGCGCCGGCATGTTGCGGGTGCAAACCTCGAACGAGCTGTTCCAGGCGGTCGGCACACTCGACACCGGCATCCGGATCAAGGGTGACCGCTTGGCGATCCTGACCAACGGTGGTGGACTGGGCGTGCTCGCCGTCGATCAGCTTGCTGAAGTGGACGGCCAACTGGCGGTCCTCTCGGAGCAGACGATCGCGCGCCTGGACAAGATCCTTCCGGCACCCTGGTCGCACGCGAATCCGGTGGACATCCTCGGTGATGCTTCGGGTGAGCGCTATGCCGGTGCGCTGGATATCCTGCTTGAGGCGGATGAGGCGGACGCGACTTTCGTGCTGAATTGCCCGACTGCCGTGGCCGACAGCTTCGAAGCCGCGCAGGCGGTGGTGAAGACCCTGGCGAAAAGCCGCGCCGCTGTGCTGACCTGCTGGCTGGGCGAAGGTCCGGCGGCCGAGGCGCGGAAACTGTTCGCGACGAAGAAGCTTCCCTCCTACGAAAGCCCGGAAGAGGCTGTCCAGGCGTTCGGCCATCTGCTGCGCTACCGGCGGAACCAGCTGTTGTTGGTACAGACACCACCCTCGGTCTCGGATCTGATTTCCATCGATCATGCCAAGGCTGAGGCGATCATCGATGCGGTGCTCGCCGACGACCGCACGATCCTGACCGAGCCCGAAGCCAAGGAGCTGCTCTCGGCGTTCGGCATTCCGACGGTGGATTCCTTCGTGGCCAGGGACGCAGCCGAAGCCGCCCGGTTCGCCGAGCGTCTGAACGGCCCTGCGGTGGTGAAGATTGTGTCGCGCGACATCACGCATAAATCCGACGTCGGCGGTGTCCGGCTCAATCTGGCCTCCCCGGAAGCCGTGGCGCAAGCGGTGACCGACATGATCGAGACCATCCGGCACAAAGCACCGGATGCGCAGATCGATGGCTTCAACGTCCAGCCGATGATTCATCGGCCTGGCGCGCACGAGCTGATCCTGGGCATTGCCGAGGACGCGACGTTCGGCCCGGTGATCCTGTTCGGGCAGGGTGGCATCGCGGTCGAGGTGATCGGTGATCGTGCCGTGGCGTTGCCGCCGCTTAACCCGGTGCTGGCACACGACATGATCGAACGGACGCAGATTTCCCGTCTGCTTCGCGGCTATCGCGATCGGCCCGCAGCCGACCTGGATGCGATCGCACTGACCATTGTCAAACTCTCGCATCTGGTCGTGGATCTCCATCGTGTCGCCGAGCTCGACATCAATCCCTTGCTGGCCGATGCAAACGGCGTGATCGCGCTGGACGCGCGTGTCGTGGTGAGGCCGCGCGGAACACTCAGGCGACCGCTTGCGATCCGTCCGTATCCGCGCGAGTTGGAACGGGATGTCGAGACGAAGAAAGGTCGACATTTCGTCCTGCGTCCGATCCGCCCCGAGGACGAGCAGGCGCTGAGGGGGATGTTTGAACGTTCCTCACGCGACGACGTGCGCATGCGGTTTTTTGCACCAAGACGTCAGTTTGGCCATGGCTTCTCGGCGCGGCTGACGCAGATCGATTACGACCGCGAGATGGCGCTGGTGGCGCTTGATCCGGGCGGGACGGATGTGCTCGGCGTGGTCCGCCTGGTCTCCGATCCCGATAACGAGGCCGCCGAGTTCGCGGTGATGGTGCGCTCCGATATGCAGGGCGTCGGTCTCGGCTATTGCCTCATGCAGAGCATCCTCGACTATGCGCGTCAGCGAGGCGTTGGCCGGGTGTTCGGCGAGGTGCTGCTCGAAAACAAGGCGATGCTGCAGATGGCCGATAAGCTCGGTTTTCGCGCTCGCAAGTCGGATGAAGACGGTTCGGTCACAGTGGAAATCGACGTGGTGGCCAGTGCGAGGAGCGACCGGACAGGATAGAGAATCGAGATGCTCAGAGCCTTGCCGGTTGCCAGCTCGATCCGCCAGCAAGACGCGCCAGAAACTCAGCGATACCCCTGCGCCTGCAGCAAGAACAGATGCGCATAATGTCCGTTCTGCGCCATCAGCTGCTCATGGTTCCCGCGCTCGATGATGCGTCCGTCCTGGATCACGATGATCTGGTCAGCCATGCGCACGGTGGAGAAACGGTGCGAGATCAGGATCGCGATGCGACCGCCGGAGAGCTCGCGGAAGTGTTCGAAGATGGTCGCTTCGGCTTGGGCGTCCATCGCGGCGGTGGGTTCGTCCAGTACCAGGATGTCGGCGCGTGAGCGCATGAAGGCGCGGGCCAGGGCGATCTTCTGCCATTGGCCACCGGACAGTTCGCGGCCATCGTTGAACCACTTGCCCAGTTGCGTATCGAAACCGGCGGGCAGGCTGTCGATGAAGTCGCTGGCCATGCCCTTGTCGCTGGCTTCGCGCCAACGCGCCTCGTCGTCGAAATGGGAGACGTCGCCAACGCCGACATTCTCGCCCACACGCATCTGGTAGCGGGCGAAGTCCTGGAAAATCACCCCGATGCGTTGCAGCAAGACGCTTTCGTCCCATTCGCGCAAATCGGTACCGTCGAGCAAAATGCGACCGCTATCGGGCGTGTACAGGCGCGTGAGCAGCTTGATCAGGGTGGTCTTGCCCGAGCCGTTCTGGCCGACCAGTGCCAGCGATTCGCCCGGTCGGATGTGCAAGTCGATGTCTTGCAGCGCGGGTGTGCTGGCGCCCGGATAGGTGAAGGTAACTTGTTCGAAGCGAATGCCGTCGTTGGGTTTCGCACCTTTCTGCACGACGCCAGCGGCTGCCGGCACGGGCGTTTCCAGGTACTCGTACAGAGTCGACAGATACAGGTTGTCTTCGTACATCCCGCCGATCGCGGACAGCATCGCCGATACCGCCGACTGGCCCTGGCGGAACAGCGCCAGATACATCGTCATCTGGCCCAGGGTGATGCGTGCGACCACGGCGCTGGCGGCGATCCATGCATAGGCGGCGTACAGCGTGATCGTGGCGAGCAGGCCCAGCCCGAAGCCCCAGCTATCGCGGCGGACCGCCAGTTCGCGATCAGCGCTGTACAAGGTGTGGAAGATGTCGCGATAGCGCTGCAGCAGCAATGGACCTAGACCGAACAGCTTCACTTCCTTGGCGTGGTCTTCCCGCGCCAGCACGGTTTCCAGGTACAGCTGCATGCGCGTTTCCGGCGAGCGCCAGCGGAACAGCCGGAACGCATCACCGGAGAATTTCGTTTCAGCGAAGAACGAGGGCAGGCCGGCCAGCAACAGTACGGCGACGGCCCACGGCGAGAACTGAAACAGCAAGCTGCCGTAGCTGACCAGTGAGATTGCGTTCTGGCCCAGCCCGAAAGTGCGCGTGACCAGCGACAGCGGTCGGCTGGATGCCTCGCGCCGCGCTCGGGTGAGCTTGTCGTAGAACTCCGAATCCTCGAAGTGCGCCAGCTCCAGGGTCAGCGCCTTCTCCAGGATCATCACGTTGACGCGCTGACCGAGCTGGGCCCGCAACAGCGATTGGCACAGCGACAGCCCGCGTTGCGAGCCCGCTAATGCGGCGACCAGCACGCCTTCCAGCGCCACCCATTCGAATACCGCGCGCAGTGGTGCGTGGCCATCGGCTGCCCACAAGCGGCTGGCGTCGACCACAGCGTCGACGATATGCGCGCCGACGAAAGCCACGCCGGCAGGCAGCAGGCCTGCGATCAGGGTGAGCGCGGCCAACGCGATGGTCAGCGGCCTGCTGGTACTCCACACCAATCCCAGCGCACGTCCGCTGTAACGGAACACGCCAAGGAAGCCGCGGGCGAGATCCGTTGATTCTTTCGCTGAAGGGGTGGCGTGAGGTGGCACGTGAGGCAAGTGTCAGGAAGCGCGCAACGGGACGCGAAGCTCCCGAGATGGGGGCCGTGCCGCCTCACGCAAGGCGAAACGCCTCAGTGCAGATCCACCTCGACGACTTGCGATTTGGGCCAATAAAGCTCCGGGAACAGCTGCTGCAAGGGCGCTACCTTCGGTGCGCCGTTGAACACGATGTACGGATTGTTCGGGTGCAGGGCGTAGACCTGCTGGTGCGATGCCTCGGCCGGATAAAATGCCTGCAGCGGCACGACCCCATCTTGGGAGCCTCGCTGCTCTGGGGCATACGCCGTTTGGTCCATGCATGGGTAGCTAGGAGCCTGTCGGGCTTTGGTTGGCCGGCCTGCGAATCCGCCTGAGTGGTCCATATTTCCGCCGATTCTTGGTCCATAGACCCACTATGGACCTGCGAACCGGCGAAAATCTGTCCGCACCCAGCCGAATTTTCGACTCGACCACCAAAGCCCGATAGGCTCCCAGGCGGAACTGAGGTGAGGGAATGCGCAGGTCTTCGAACGCACTTACCAAATCATTCGCTGCCGAAACTCGCGTGGTTACCTGCGGCCGGGTCGGCGTGTGGCTACCATAGGCTACCCACCTGCGCGGAGCGGCGAATGTCTGGCGAAATCGATCTGGATGCCTATCTGCGCCGCGTCGGCTGGCATGGTGCGGTAGCGCCCGATGTGGCGACGCTGCGCGCTCTGGCCACCGCGCACGTCGCGGCCATCCCATTTGCCAACCTCAATCCGCTGTTGGGTCTTCCGGTACAACTTGACCTGCCTGCGTTGCAGCAGAAGTTGGTGCATGAGGGGCGCGGCGGTTACTGCTTCGAGCAGAACTTGCTGTTCGAAGCGGCGCTGCGGGCGATCGGCTTCGAGGTGAGCGGCCTGATCGCGCGTGTCTTGTGGGGGCAATCGGAGGATGCCCAGACTGCCCAAAGCCACATGTTGCTGCGCATCGAGTTGGCGGGTGAAAGCTGGCTGGCTGATGTCGGTTTCGGTGGTCATGTGCTCACCGGTGCGCTGCGGCTTCAGTCTGGTATCGAACAGGCTACTGCCCACGAGCCGTTTCGTCTCATCAAGCATGACGCCGAGTGGCGCATGCAGTCGTTGGCCCACGGTCAGTGGCGAACGCTGTACCGCTTCGAGCTGCGTCCCACGCCGATGGGCGACTACGTGGTCGCCAATCACTATGTATCGACCCATCCCGCATCACGGTTTGTGAGCCATCTCATCCTGGGGCGCACGCCACCCGATCGCCGCCTCAGCCTGCTCGACGGCGAGTTCACCGTGCGTCGGA
>CAJDWA010000087.1_pt1 | contig 9336 bp, 11 predicted proteins | sample 7391461 | NCBI WGS metagenome assembly CAJDWA01 (sample SAMEA7055726, study PRJEB34461) | soil metagenome | biome: terrestrial ecosystem; feature: Peninsula; material: soil | place: Antarctica | collected 2016 | reverse complement strand
CTTGGTCCATAGAACCACTATGGACCTGCGAACCGGCGAAAATCTGTCCGCACCCAGCCGAATTCTCGACTCGACCACCAAAGCCCGACAGGCTGCTAGCGGTCGATGAGGTTCATGACGCACGCTCGATTCCGCGGCGATAAATGACAAACACCCGGGCTGCTTCGCGGCGCATCTGTTTGCTGTCGCCCAGCAGAAGTGCCTGCATGACCAAGCCCTGGATGCTGCCGATGAACAGCGTGGCTGCGGCGGCGGCGTCGAGCTGCGGGTCCAGTTCGCCGCTGGCCTTGCCGTCTTCGATCAACGCGCGCAGCCGCTTGCCATAGCGGCGCAGCATGGTTTGCACCATGCGTTTGGCGGCGCTGTCATCGGCGCGTTGCAGCTCGCCAAACATCATCCGTGGCACGCCCGGGTGTTCGATGACGAAGGCGATGTGCGCCAGGTACATTGCTTCGAGTGCTGCCAGCGGGGACTTTGCGCCACTGGCGGCATGCTCGACTCGGGTCAACAGGCGATCGGCCACCCATTCCATGACCGCCTGCCAGATCGCGTCCTTGTTGGGAAAGTGCCGGAACAGCGCGCCCTGGGTCAGCTGCATGCGCGTGGCGATAGCGGCGGTGGTGATCTCGCTCGGGTTCTGCTCGGCTGCCAGCTCGATGACCGATTCGACCGTGCTCGTGCGGCGGTCGTCGGCGGACAAGCGCTTGCGGGGTTGTTCCATGTCTACATCCAGAAATAAGTAAGTAAATACTTACTATCTTAGTGAGACGTGGAGTGTTGTCAACGAAGTCGTAGGAGAAGGCTCGTTTGGGGGTATTGGGTATCCAGGGCAAAAGCATCGCCCGCTAGCGGGCTCCTACGAGAGCTGGCTTGGTTTTTCGCTAGCGGGCGATGCTCTTGTCGTCGTGCTTACCAGCGTCGCTAACCAATGGTCAGGAAAGCGGGGACGCGCGATCAGTCGTCCGGCGGCATCGCTGCGTCTTGCCGCGCCTGCCGACCAAGCGCTCCCAGCATGGCCATCGCCATCGCCAGTCCACGCCGGGCATCGGCATCGCGGTTGAGTTTGCGCAACGACTGCCACACGGTGGGCGGCTCCTCCTCGGCGCCGGCCTGCGCGCTGGCGTATCGCGTCACGTTGCTCAGGGTGAATGCGCCGGCCACGACGTTTTCGTAGCCCTTCATCATTTTCTGGACCATGGCGTCGTCGGCCATGTCCACCATGTCTGAGACGGCCGAGAGCAGATCAACCAAGTTGTGGAAGCGTTTGCCCTGCAGCAGTGGGGCGAGCTTTTCGACCAGCTCTCCCATGCCTCGCAGCGTGGCTGGATCGTTCAACTGCGGATTGTCTTGCAGGAAGGTGTCGAAGGAGTCCTTCGAAGCGTGTCGGGTGTCAGCAAGTCGGGTATTCATGTTGTGGAACTCCTCATTCAGACCAGGCCGCGGGCCACGGACCAGTAGATGCCGCGGTTGAATGCCTTGCGCATCAACCCGCCGATCTTGGTAGCCGGTGTTGGCATCACGTCTTTGTCGTAGTCGTACCAAAGCGGCATGCCTGCATCCAGGCCCATCTGTGCGATCGCCTGCACCTTCCCGTCATATTTGGCTACGGTGCTGCCTATACGCATCAGGCCAGCCAGGTTGTCGCAGATGACCGGCGACTGGTTGTGGCAACTTCCGCCGGCCTTGCTGATCGGCAGGTCGACCGTGTCGCCCATGACGAATACGTTGGGGAAACCTTCCAGTTGCAGCGTATCGCGATCGGTAGGCAACCAACCTTCGTTGTTGGGTGCCTCGGAGATGCCCGAGTCGAGCACCGCGTCAACCGCACGGATCGGCGGGGTCTGCATCAGGATGTCGAATTCGACCGATTCACCTTCCTCCGAGTACGCCACCTTGGCATCCGGGTCGACGCGCTCCAGGGTGAAACCGGTCTGGTGAACGATATTCTTGGAATCGAACACCGCGGGCAAGGCTTCGCCCACCGGCTTTTGCAGGAACAGACAGTTGCGCAGCAACTGGGACACGGTCGGATAGGTGTAGACAATCTCGACCTTGTCGCGCACACCGCGCTTGCGCAGCATGTCGTCCAGCATCAGCGTGGTTTCCATCGGCGCGATACCGCACTGGTGCGGCACGTTGGGTGTCTTGGGAAAGGTCACGCCGATGAAGATGCGGCCTTTCTCGATGGTGCTGAGCTTGTGATAAAGCTGCATCGCCGGATCGTGCTGGTAGAAATGGTCGCCGGCCTCCTGCAGTCCTGGAATGCGTTCGGGCGAGGGTATACAACCGGTGGATACGACGAGGTAGTCATAACGATGGTCCTTGCCGGAAACCGTACGCACGCGACTGTCCTTGAAATCAAAACCGGTGACCTGGTCCAGCAGCAAGTTCACCTCCGGCTTGAGCAGCGAGTGCAAGGGCCGGCGCAACTCGTTCTTGTAGAACATGCCGAACGCCACGTACATGAAAGCGGGCTTGTAGTAATGCCACGGGTCGTTGGAGATCAGACTTACGCGCGCCTTGCCGGCACGGATCTCCGAATACAGTTTGGTGACGAGGTTGTTGGCGGTCATCGTTCCGCCGATTCCTCCACCGACAACGATGATGTCTTGGATGCTCATGGCTCATTTTCTCCGGGGGAGTGAGTCGTGATGGCAACATCCCTGTCCTGGGGGGCGCCGGCGATGCCGGCGCGATGGAACAGTTCTTCGAGTGCATGGAACGGCAGTTCGGCCGATCCACGGCGGCCAGGAATTGCCCTGGTCAGGGCGAACACCTCCAACTCCGGCCAATCGCATGCGGTGTCCTGGCCAGCCAGAATTTTGCGTAACTGGTCATGGACACGTTGCAGCGTGCGCGCATCCAGTCCCGGCGCGCGACGAGCGAGAATGGCGGTGGTGGCCTGTCCGAGGGAGCAGGCGCGGACCCGGTAGCCGATCTCTGCGACATGATCGCAATCAAAGCGTGCATCCAGCGTGATCTTGCTTCCGCACACCTTGTCGTGGACCGTCACCGAATCGGCCGGCGGCACCGCGAGACGTCGATCCTTGCGCACCTCGCGGCTGTACTGTTTGAGCGCCTGGTAAAGCGTGGCGGCGTCGTCATTGGCAGCCGTGCCGGACATGGACTGCCTCTTGCAGGTGGCTATCGACCATAGTCAATCGGGTCGTAAACGGCCCATTTTGGCGCGCTCATGCCGCCTGCTGCGCCGCGGTGCCGGTGGTTTTCTCAACGACCGTACGAGGCAACGAGTGACGAACGGGTGACACTCATTTCCACACCAACACAGGTACATCGCTTCGCAGCAACACCTTTTGCGTTTCGCTGCCAAGCAGCAGACGAGATAGTCCACGCCGCCCATGAGACGCCATCACCACCAGGTCGCAGTGCTTCTCGCGGGCCGTCTGCAGGATGACTTCATGCGCGTGTTCGGCCACGTCATAACTACCGCTGTACGTGACGCCGGCATCTTCGGCCAGGCGCCGAACCTGCGCGAGATACTCGGCGGCCAACCCCATGGCCTCTTCGGTATAGGCCGGCTCGGCGGCAGCCACTGCCTCGGACATGTAGACGAGCGCCTGGAATGCCGGCACCACGTGCAGCGCATAAACGCGTGCGCCACAGGTCTGCGCCAACTTGATGCCCATCTTCGCGGCATCCAGCGAAAGTTCGGAACCGTCGATTGGAAGCAGGATGTGTTTGAACATGACTCTCTCGCTCTGTCCAGGTGAGTGACGATACAGCGCCAGTAGTGGCGGCAGCTGCCACTACTGGGTGTTGACACTATCAAGCTATATGTCGACCCGGCGTGGTGTTCACACCAGTGCGGGCGAGTTGCCGGTGGCGAGGCTCGTGCGCAACGCGGCGTCCCACGGAGCAAGATCGATCTGGTGCCTGGCCAGCCACTCGCGATCGAACAGCGTCTGCGCATAGCGCTCACCGCGGTCGCACAACAAGCTCACGATGCTGCCGTGTTCGCCGCGCGATCGCATTGATGCAGCCAGCTGCAGGCAGGCCACCAGGTTGGTGCCGGACGAACCGCCGTAGCGATTGCCGAACAAATCTTCCAGCAGCCACGCCGCAGCGATCGAGGCGGCGTCCGGGACCTCGCTCACGTGGTCGACCACGTCGAAGATAAAACCCGGCTCGACGCGTGGCCGACCGATGCCTTCGATCAGAGTGGGCTGGCTCGCCACGGCCTGCATGTCACGATCGCGCCAGCCGTGCACGTAGGCACTGCCGGCCGGCTCGGCTACGCATAACCTGGTCTGCAGCCGGCGGTAGCGCAGATAGCGGCCGATCGTGGCGGTGGTACCGCCGGTGCCGGCGCCGCAGACGATCCACGCCGCTTCCGGCGACGCCTCCATGGCCAGCTGACCGATGATCGACTCGGCGATGTTGTTGTTGCCGCGCCAGTCGGTGGCGCGTTCGGCCAGTCCGAACTGATCGAGGTGACAGGCGCCGCGTGCCGCGTGTTCGGCCGCGCGCGCATGCACATCGGCAGGATTGTCGACCAGGTCGCAGGTGCCACCAAGGGCCTCCACGTCGCGGATCTTGCCCGGCGCGGTGGCCGAGGGCATCACCGCCGTGAACGACAGGCCCAACAGGCGCGCGAACCACGCTTCGGAGATGGCGGTGCTGCCGGATGAGGCATCTACCACGGCTTGTCCGCCGTGCAGTCGTCCGTTGCACAACGCGTACAGATATAGCGAGCGCGCCAGTCGGTGCTTCAGGCTGCCGCTGGGGTGGGAGGCTTCGTCCTTGAAGTAGAAATCGATGCCGTGGAAGCCTGGAAAGTTCAGCTTGAGCAGGTGGGTGTCGGCCGAACGGGCGGCTTCTTGCGCCAGGCAGGCCAGGGCCTGATTGACCCAGTGGCGCTCGGTATCGCGTTCCGGGTGGATGCTGCGGACAACAGTTTTCATGAGAGCCTCTCTATGCGGATGCTGCCGCGCGGGCAGCGAGGCACCGGTGGGTTCATCGGTAAAAGGCTGCGATCACGTGCCAGTGGACCCAGGGACACGAACATGCTGACGGCTAGGCGCTTCGATGACTCTGACTCAGGTCAACGCCCTACGGATGAGGTCGGCGTGAATTGTTGCGGGCGGGGCGGTACGTCTGTGTCGTGAACTCGTCATGCCGCTGCGCACGCGCGCCATTATCGCCTTCGTCGGCGGCGTGACGTTCGAGATTGTCATAGTGCAATCGCATCACAAGCACTTCGACATCGTGACGATGCAGCTCATCGAGAAAGCGGTGATGGCGCGCGTGCGCAGCGACATGCCGGTGGTGGTGATCCTGCTGTTCGTCAGCGGCGTTATGCTGTTCGACATCCGCTGCGACAAGGTCGCGTGCATCGGTTCACGCTTCGGTAACTGGTTGCTGTTCAAGGTCGTGCTGGCATTCGGCGTGCTTGGCGCGTTCGTCAACGCGATGTGGGCGATGCGCCACGGCAATATGAGCGTGTGCCGGTTCAAGTACACCCATCGCGTGGAGCGCGCGCTGATGGCCGGCATCGTGTTTCTGGCCAAGACCATGTTCTACTTGTAGCTATTCATTTCCTCAGGAGTTTCAGCATGTCTCAAGTTACCTTTCATGGTCAGCCAATCAGCGTCAATGGCCAGTTCCCCGCGGTAGGCTCCGCTGCGCCGGCATTCGCGCTGGTGGCAGGTGACCTTTCCGACGCCTCACTGTCCAGCTTCGCCGGCAAACGCAAAGTGCTCAACATTTTTCCGAGCATAGACACGCCGACCTGCGCCGCCTCGGTGCGCCACTTCAACGAATCGGCCAGCAAGCTCGACAACGCCGTGGTGCTGTGCATCTCGGCCGACCTGCCGTTCGCGCAGGCACGCTTCTGCGGTGCCGAAGGCCTGGACAAGGTAGTCAATCTGTCGATGATGCGTGGTCGCCAGTTTCTCAACGATTATGGCGTGGCGATCGCGGATGGTCCGCTGGCAGGACTGGCTGCGCGTGCCGTGGTGGTGTTGGACGAGCACGACAAGGTGGTCCACACCGAACTGGTCAGCGAAATCGGCGACGAGCCGAACTACGATGCGGCGCTGAAAGCACTAGCCTGATCGGCTGAGGCGGGTATCCCCCGCCAGCTTCGGTTCTGCGCGTGAATCACGAAGAGGGGCGGGCACTGCCCGCCCTGTGGCTAAACGCGATTCTAGGATTTGACGCAACTCACGATACGTACGCCCAATGGCTTGACTTGCGGATGCAGGCCCAGCCCGTATTTCAGGCTACGGCCGATCCGCTGCGCGTACTCCAGCATCTGAGCCGCGTGCGCCTCGTCCAGTTCCTCGCTGCAGGTTTCGCCCCAGAGCTCCAGCCAGTGATCGAAATGTTCGGCGCGGATCGGATGTGGGCGGTGTGCCGCCATCGGGTTGCCGCGGTAGCTGCCTGCGCGTAGTGCCACCGACGCCCAGAACGAGGTGAGCAGGCGTTTGTGTTCGTCCCAATCGTGCACGGCCGCGTTGAAGATCGGACCGATCTGTGGGTCGCGTCGGACTTTCTCGTAGAAATGGTCGACCAAGATGGCAATGACAGTTTCGTCGAAAGCTGCAGCGGGATTCATGTGCGTCATACGGACAGAATATGGGAAACCAGGTGCAGGGTCGGTAGAGCGCATCCCGCCAAAGATGGCGGGATGCGCTACCTCATTCCCCCGGGTTTACTTGCCGAGGCTCAGCGTGCCCTTCATCAGGGCTGCATGGCCCGGGAACGTGCAGAAGAACGCGTACTGTTCGCCGGCCTTGAGCTTGGCCACGTCGATCGTGGTCGTGTCGCTCTCGCCGCCGCCGAGCAGCTTGGTGCGCGCGATGATGCGAGCGTCGTTCGGCTTCTCGTAGCTGTTGGCTGCGCCGGCCCTCATGCCATCGGCGATCACACCGGACTCGTCGGAGGCATGTGACAGCACCCAGTTGTGGCCCATCGCCGCGACCGGCAGTTTGCCGGTGTGCTTCAGGGTCACCGCGAAGCTTTTACAGGTCTTCGGCACGGTGATAGTTGTCTTGTTGAACTGCATGGCGTCGCTGCCTTCGATGGTGGTCGCGCATTCGGCGGCCATCAACGGCGTGGACAACAGGGCCAGCAGGGCAACGGCAATCAGCTTACGCATGGTGGAGTGCTCCAGTTGAAGTATGGGGAAAGCCGTTGCATTCTGCGGTGTCGCACATGAAGCAGCCCTGATCTGGGTCATTGCCCGTTTGGCTGCGCTGCCGGACACTGCGCGCAAGCCACGCAACGTGAGAAAAGACGATGACCCACGTCGTCACCGACAACTGCATCAACTGCAAGCACACCGATTGCGTGGAAGTGTGTCCGGTGGATTGTTTTCATGCGGGCCCGAATTTCCTGGTGATCGATCCGGACGAGTGCATCGACTGCACCTTGTGCGTGGAGGAATGTCCGGTCGGTGCGATCTTCCCCGAACTGGATGTGCCGGCCGGGCAGGAAATTTTCATGTCGATCAATGCGGAACTCGCACCAAAGTGGCCGGTGCTGACCAGCAAGATCGCCGCACTGGAAGACGCCGAGAAATGGGACGGCGTGCCGGACAAACTGCCGCTGCTGAAGCGCTGAGTCGACGTCCAAAACATAAAGTATCCCCCGTAGGCGCTCGCTCGCGGGCGGTGCTCTTTTGCTTGCGACGCACCCTCGTCCAACCCCTCCCCGGCGTGCCGACTTGCTAGATCAATGGCGCAACCTGCAGTAGGCTCTGGCTCGATTACGTGTCTCGGCCAGTTGCCGGCTCATGTTCTTTCGCCACCCTGGGGAACACTACTGATGAATGATGCGGCACAACCTTTGACCGACGACGACACCGAATTATCCCCATGGTGGTTGCGCACCGTGATGATCGTCCTGGTAGTCGGCTTTGCCGGATTGCTGGCCATCACCATGCTGGCTTATCGCAATGCCCCACCGATTCCCGGTCAGGTGGTGGATGCGCAGGGCAACACCGTTTTCACCGGCGATGACGTCGGCAAGGGCCAGGCGGTATTTCTCAGATACGGCTTGATGGACAACGGCAGTATCTGGGGCCATGGCGCCTACCTTGGGCCGGATTTCTCGGCGCAAGCCTTGCACATGATCGGTCAGGACACTGCCGCAGCGATTGCCAATGAGCAATTCGGCAAGCCGATGGCCGAGCTGGATGCATCGAAGCAGGCGGCGGTTCGCGCGGAAACCTCGTATACCAACAATTTTCCGTATGACCGCACTGTCGGCAACGTGGCCACGCCGGATGCGCTGCTGTGGAGCGCTTTGAGCCTGCTGTTGCTGCTGGCTGGCATCGCCGGGGTGCTGCTGGCATTTGGCAAATTCGATTATCTGGGCTGGATCAGCCGCGGCCACAACGTGCAGCCGCAACTGTTGCCCGGAAAAGCCAGCCCGGGTCAGCGGGCGCTGGTGAAGTTTTTCGTGGTAGTGGCCTTGTTGTTCCTGATGCAGACGCTGGTCGGTGGTGGCGTCGCACACTTCCGCGCCGATCCGGGGAGTTTCTACGGGTTCCAGCTGGAGAACATCTTCCCCAGCAACCTGCTGCGTACCTGGCATCTGCAGACCGCGATTTTCTGGATTGCTACCTCCTATGTCGCCGCCGCGCTGTTGCTGGGGCGTTCGTTGCGTACCGAGGAGCCACGCTGGCTGGCCGGTTGGGTGCATCTGCTGTTCGCCGCTTTCGTGGTGGTGATCGGTGGCAGCTTGCTCGGCGTGTGGGCGGGCATCGCGCAGAAGCTTGGCACCTGGTGGTTCTGGTTTGGCAATCAGGGCTGGGAGTATCTGGAGCTGGGCCGAGCCTGGCAGTACCTGCTGATCGTCGGTCTGTTGGCCTGGTTTGCCATCCTGTTTGTGTTGGCACGGCCGCGTGCCGTGGCCAATGCGAAGGCACGTCCGCTGGCAAGGATGTTCCTGTTCGCGGCCGTCGCGATTCCGGTGTTCTACGTGCCCGCATTGTTCTTTGGCGCGGAAACCAACTACACCGTGGTCGACACCTGGCGCTTCTGGATCATCCACTTGTGGGTCGAAGGGTTCTTTGAATTCTTCGCCACCACGGTCGTCGCCTTGACCTTCTATCAACTGGGACTGGCGCACCGCAATGTGGCGTTGCGGGTGATCTATCTGGACGCGATCCTGTACTTCCTCGGTGGCCTGATCGGTACCGGCCATCACTGGTATTTCAGCGGCCATAGCAACATAAACATGGCAGCGTCGGCGATGTTCTCGGTACTCGAGGTAGTGCCGCTGACCCTGTTGACCCTGGATGCCTGGGACTTCGTCAAGGCCACCAAGGGCAAGATGGACATCGACGGCAAGCCGACCCGTGTGCCGCAC
>CAJDWA010000071.1_pt1 | contig 9474 bp, 8 predicted proteins | sample 7391461 | NCBI WGS metagenome assembly CAJDWA01 (sample SAMEA7055726, study PRJEB34461) | soil metagenome | biome: terrestrial ecosystem; feature: Peninsula; material: soil | place: Antarctica | collected 2016 | reverse complement strand
ATCACTCGGGAGGCGCGCGCATGATGCGGCTCGGCGCCATCGCGATGTGGACCCACGGACGAGTGCTCGGCGGTAACTCTGCGCTGGATCAGGCCGAGATCACCGGCGTGGCGATCGATACGCGCAAGCTGCAGCCGGGCAATCTGTTCGTCGCGCTCAAAGGCGAGCATGCAGACGGCCATGACTATCTGGACGAGGCGGCTGCTCGTGGCGCGATCGCGGCGCTGGTGACCCGCCAGGTGGAGAACACGCTGCCTCAAGTGTTGGTCAACGACGCCGAAGTGGCTCTGGGCGATCTCGCCAGCGCGGTGCGCGCACAGCGCGATTTGCGCGTGATCGGTATCACCGGCTCCAACGGCAAGACCACGGTCAAGACGCTACTGGCCTCGATCCTCTCGCGGCACGGTCGCACCCATGTTAGCGCGGGCAATTACAACAATGAACTGGGTCTACCGTTGAGCCTGCTGTCGATGCCGCCCGACGCCGAGTACGCGGTGCTGGAAATGGGTGCCGGCAAGCCGGGCGACATCGCCTACCTCGCTGCCATCGCACGGCCAGATATTGGGCTCGTCACGCTCATCGCGCCAGCGCATCTTGAGCGCATGGGCAGCATCGAGGGCGTGGCCGAGACCAAGGGCGCGCTGTACCAGGCGTTGCCGGCCGACGGCATTGCCATCATCAATGCGGATGACGCTTTTGCCAGCTTCTTCAATGGGCTGGCTGGTGCACGCGAAGTGCTGCGTTTTGGTCTGGATCACGCGGCCGACGTCGGTGCCGACATGATCGAACAGCGCGTCGACGGTTCCCGGTTCGTGCTCAGCACGCCGCGCGGTGATGTCGAAGTGAACCTGCCGCTGGCGGGTCGCCACAACGTGGTCAACGCCCTGGCCGCCACGGCGGCGGCGCTGGCGCTGGAGGTTCCGCTGGACACCATCGTCGCCGGGTTGGAGCACGTGCCTGGTGTGGCGGGTCGCCTTCGCCGCGAACTCTGTGCCGGTGGCTGGACGGTGATCGACGACAGTTACAACGCCAACCCCAGTTCGATGACGGCAGCGATCGACACCTTGCTGCTGTCCCCGGGCCAGCGCTGGCTGGTGTTGGGCGATATGGCCGAGTTGGGTGCGGATGCGCGCACGCTGCACGCTGGCATCGGCGAACACGCCCGCCAGCGCGGCGTCGATCGACTGTTTGCAGTGGGTCCACTCGGCGTAGCCACGGTCGAGGCGTTCGGCGCCGGCGGTGAACATTTCCACGACAAGCCGGCGCTGATCGCCGCGCTGCAGGCACGGTTGCAGCCGGGTATCACGTGCCTGGTCAAGGGCTCGCGATCGGCACTCATGGAGCAGGTGGTAGCTGCGATCGCGAAGGGGGGTGCCACCGATGCTGCTTGAACTGGCCGACTGGATGGCGCGGCACTTCACCGCCTTGCATCTGTTTCAGTACATCACCTTCCGCACCATCATGGCCGCGCTGACTGCGCTGGCCCTGTCGCTGCTGTGCGGACCCTGGCTGATCAATCGACTGGCTGCGCTCAAGGCCGGCCAGGTGGTTCGCAGCGATGGTCCGAAGAGCCATCTGGTCAAGGCCGGTACGCCGACCATGGGCGGGGTGATGATCCTGCTTTCGGTCACGGTCGCGACCTTGCTCTGGGCCGACCTGCACAACCGCTACGTGTGGGTGGTGCTGGTGGTCATGCTGAGCTATGGCGTCATCGGCTTCTACGACGACTACCGCAAGCTGGTGCTGAAAGACAGCCGAGGTCTGGCCAGCCGCTGGAAATATTTCTGGCAATCGGTGTTCGGGCTTGGTGCCGCGTTGTTTCTGTATCACACCGCGCCGCATGCGGCCGCCGGCGTGACCGTGGCCGAGACCGCGCTGTACGTGCCGTTGTTCAAGCACGTGGTGTTGCCGATGGGCCTGCTCTTCGTGGTGGTCGCCTACTTCATGATCGTCGGCTTCTCCAACGCGGTGAACCTCACCGACGGTCTGGATGGTCTGGCCATCATGCCGACCGTACTGGTCTCCGGCGCGCTGGGCGTGTTCGCCTATGTGGCCGGCAACAAGGTGTTTTCCGAATACCTCGGCACACCTTCGATTCCCGGTGCGGGTGAGCTGGCGATCTTCACCGGCGCACTGGCCGGGGCCGGGCTGGGATTCCTGTGGTTCAACACCTATCCAGCGCAGGTGTTCATGGGTGATGTCGGCGCACTGGCGATGGGTGCGGCGCTGGGTTGTGTGGCCGTGATCGTGCGCCAGGAGATCGTGCTGTTGGTGATGGGTGGCGTGTTCGTGATGGAAACCGCCTCGGTGATGATCCAGGTCGCCAGCTTCAAGCTCACCGGCAGACGTGTGTTCCGGATGGCGCCGATCCACCACCACTTCGAATTGAAAGGCTGGCCGGAGCCGCGGGTGATCGTGCGCTTCTGGATCATCTCCGTGGTGCTCGTGTTGATCGGTCTTGCCACGTTGAAGGTGCGCTGATGATGAAGACCGGGAAGCGGGCATTGGGCACGGAAAATAGGGAAGGCGGCAACGTGCCGGTTCTTTCCCATTCCGCATGCCCGAAGCTCCATTCCTGGTTTGCCGGGCAAGCCCATGTTTGACTCCAGCACCCAAGCCAAACGCCGCAACGGTCCGCGTGGCCGTTTCGACCTGTGGTTGCTGGTCGCGTTGATCGGACTGGCCAGCCTTGGCGTGGTGATGGTGGCCTCCAGTTCGATCGCGGTAGCTGACAGCAAGCATCTGGGCGCGTTCTACTTTCTGCGCAGGCATCTGATCTTCCTCAGCCTGGGCGCGGTTGCGGCGGGTCTGGCGATGCGCACCGAGCTGCGGCTGCTGGAGAAGTTCGCGTTCCCGCTGCTGGCGCTGGCGTTCGTGATGCTGGTGGCGGTATTCATTCCGCATCTTGGCTTGCGCATCAACGGCGCGCGGCGCTGGTTGAATTTTCTGTTCACGACCTTCCAGCCGGTGGAGGCCGTCAAGCTAATCCTGGTGGTCTATGTGGCCAGCTATTTGGTCCGCCATCGAGAAAGTGTGGAGACGCGCTTTCTCGGTCTGTTCAAGCCCGTTTGCGTGGCTGGCGTGATCGTCCTGTTGCTGTTGGCACAGCCGGACTTCGGTTCGGCCACCCTGGTGATCGGCGTCACCATTGCGATGGTCTGGCTGGGTGGCGCGCGGCCGCTCTTCCTGTTTTTGATGGGCCTGCCGTTGATGCCGCTGCTGTACGTCGCGGCCACCGGCGAGAGCTATCGCATGAAGCGGCTGACTTCATTCCTGGATCCGTGGAAAGACCCGTTCAATGACGGCTTCCAGCTGACCCAGTCGCTGATGGCGATCGGTCGTGGCGAATGGAATGGTGTGGGCCTGGGCTCCAGCGTGTTGAAGCTGTCCTACCTGCCGGAAGCGCATACCGATTTCATCTTTGCCGTGATCGGCGAGGAGCTGGGACTCGCCGGCGTGGTGCTGGTGATCGGCCTGTTCGCGTTGGTGATCGGGCGCGGTTTGTATCTGGGCCTGAAGGGCGTCGACGTAGGCCAACGTTTTGCTGGTTACGTGGCGTTCGGCGCCTCGCTGATGCTGGCGTTCCAGGCGATCGTGTCGGTCGGTGTGAACCTCGGCGCCTTGCCAACCAAGGGGCTGACCTTGCCGTTGATCAGCTACGGTGGTTCGTCGATGGTGCTGACTTGTGCGATGGCAGGCGTGTTGTTGCGCGCCACCTTTGAAATCAACCGCGCGCTGGACGCGCGACAGATGGCCACGCGCATGCCGGCGGCCGTTGCGGTTGCGGATGCAAATGCTGCGGTGACACCGCGCGAAGCGGAGGCCGCATGAACTACGGGAAGCGGGAGTCGGAAATCAAGAAGGAGAGCAAGCGTGCAAGCGCCCGTGCCGCGGTCGACACGCGCCCGGTATTGATCATGGCCGGCGGGACTGGTGGGCATATTTTCCCCGGCCTGGCGGTAGCCGAATGCCTGCGCGCGCAAGGCGTGCCGGTGGCCTGGTTGGGCGCCGTCGGCGGCATGGAAACGCAGGTGGTGCCGGCACAGCGGATCGAACTGCACACGGTGCGGGTCGGCGGGCTGCGCGGCAAAGGGTTGGCGACACGTGTGCGCGCGCCGTTAATGGTGTTGCGCGCGCTTTGGGCGTCGATGGCGGTGGTGCGCAAGATCCGCCCGCGCAGCGTGCTGTCGATGGGCGGCTACGTGGCCGGGCCCGGTGGCGTCGCCAGTTGGTTGTTGCGTCGGCCGTTGCTGGTGCACGAGCAGAACCGCATCGCGGGTTTCACCAATCGACGCCTGGCCAGCCTGGCCCGGCGCGTACTTACCGGTTTCGCCGATGCGCTGCCGCGGGCGGAGTGGGTAGGCAATCCGGTTCGCGACACGATCGCGATGTTGCCGTCACCGGTGCAGCGGATGGCCGATCGCACCGGCCAGCTGCGCTTGTTGGTACTCGGCGGCAGCCTTGGGGCGCGCGCTTTGAACCTGGCGTTGCCTCAAGCGCTGGCGAAACTCGATCCCGCGCAGCGTCCCGAGGTGCTTCACCAGTGCGGCACGCGTGGCCTCGAGGAGGCGCGTGCGGCCTATGTACAGGCCGGCGTCGAGGCCCAGGTAGTGGGCTTCATCGATGACATGGCCGCCACTTACGGCTGGGCGGACCTGGCGGTCTGCCGCGCTGGCGCGCTGACCTTGGCCGAGCTGTCCGCGGCGGGGCTGGGCGCACTGCTGGTGCCGTTTCCACACGCGGTCGATGACCACCAGACGCGCAACGCGGAAGTCCTCGTGGCGGTCGGTGCGGCGGAGCTGATTCAGGAGAGCGAACTGGACGTACAAATATTGGCGCAGCGCCTGGCCGTGCTGCTGGGCGATCGCCGCAGCCTGCTGGCGATGGCCGTGGCTGCGCGCACGCTGGCCAAGCCCGATGCGGCGCAGGTTATCGCGCGTGCCTGCCTGGAGGTAGCCGCATGAACCGGCTATCAGCCCAGCAAGATCCGATGAGCATGTTCCGTCGGGTTCATTTCATCGGCATCGGTGGTGTCGGCATGAGCGGCATCGCCGAGGTGCTGCATAACTTGGGATACACCGTGTCCGGCTCCGACCGGGCTGGCTCGGCCACTGTGCAGCGGTTGCAAGGGCTGGGTATCGAAGTGCACGTGGGCCACGCTGCGGCGAACATTGTCGACGCCGATGTCGTGGTGATCTCCAGCGCGATCAAATCGGAGAATCCGGAACTGGTTGCTGCCCATGCGGCACGCATTCCGGTGATACCGCGTGCGGAGATGCTGGGTGAATTGATGCGCTTTCGTCGCGGCGTGGCGATTGCCGGTACGCATGGCAAGACCACCACCACCAGCCTCACCGCCAGCGTGCTGGCCGAGGCGGGCTACGACCCCACTTTCGTGATCGGCGGTCAGCTCACCGCCGCGGGTGCAAACGCACGGCTCGGTACCGGCCAATACCTGGTCGCCGAGGCCGACGAGTCGGATGGCTCGTTCTTGCTGTTGTCGCCGGTCATCGCGGTAGTGACGAACATCGACGCCGATCACCTGGAGAATTACCACGGCGACTTCGCCGAGGTGAAAAAGGCCTTCGCCAGCTTCCTGCATCGCTTGCCGTTCTATGGATTGGCGGTGTTGTGCGTGGATGATCCAGAGGTCGCCGTGCTGGCTCGGACCACCAACCGCCGCGTGATCCGCTACGGCATCGACAGCACCGACGCCGATGTGCGCGCACTGAACCTGCGCCAGCAGGGCTTCGAGATGCATTTCGACCTGCAGTTGCCCGAAGCCCCGGCCACTTTCCCGGTCACGCTCAACCTGCCAGGCAGGCACAACGTGCTCAATGCCCTGGCCGCAGCCACGATTGGCTGGCAGCTCGGCGTGGAGGTTGCATCAATCGCCGAGGCACTGAAGCAATTCCAGGGTGTTGGACGACGCTTCCACCGGCGTGGCGAAATCGCGATCGACCATGGCAGCGTGCTGCTGATCGACGACTACGGCCATCACCCGAGCGAGATCGCCGCGGTCTTCGCGGCGGTGCGCGGCGGTTGGCCGGAACGGCGCATGGTGGTCGGCTTCCAGCCGCACCGCTACAGCCGCACGCGAGACCTGCTGGACGACTTCGCCAATGTGTTGGCCGAGGCCGACGTGCTGGTGCTGACCGACGTGTATCCGGCCGGCGAGGCGCCGATCGCCGGTGCCGACGGTCGGGCGCTGGCGCGCGCCGTGCGCGCACGCGGAAAGGTCGATCCGGTGCTGGTCGAACACCCGCGTGAATTTCGCGACAGCCTGCCCAGCCTGCTGCGCGATGGCGATTTACTGCTGCTGCTGGGTGCCGGCGATATCGGTACGGCGGCGCTGGAACTGGCTCAGGCCGGCCAATTGAAGACGAAAGGAGCCGCATGATGGCCGCGCAGACAAATCCATCTCCCTTGCGCATCACCGATCCGGCCCAATTCGGCCGCGTCGCCGTGGTGATGGGCGGTAGCTCGACCGAACGCGACGTGTCGCTGGATTCAGGCCGCAACGTGCTGGCCGCGCTCAAGGCACGCGGCATCGACGCGCATGCGATCGACGGCATCCCGGCCCTGCTCGATGCCTTGCGTGCGGGCCACTTTGCCCGCGTGTTCAACATTCTGCACGGCCAGCATGGCGGCGGTGAGGACGGCGTGCTGCAGGGCGCGCTTGAGTCGCTGCACGTGCCGTACACCGGCTCGGGCGTGCTCGGCTCGGCGTTATCGATGGACAAGACCCGGTCCAAGCGTGTGTGGCAGTCGCTGGGCTTGTCGACGCCGACATTTGCGGCCTTGCCGCGCGGTGCCGACGTGCATGCCGCGGCGCGTCGGGTCGGTTTTCCGCTGATCGTCAAGCCGGCCTGCGAGGGTTCCAGCGTCGGTGTGACGCGGGTGTTCGCCGAGGACGGCCTGGTCGATGCGGTCGAGCTGGCCGCGCAGTATCCGGGCGACCTGCTGATGGAAACCCTGATCGAAGGTGATGAACTGACCGTGGCGATCCTCGGCCGTCAGGTGTTGCCGAGTATCCACATCGTGCCGAAGGGTGCGTTCTACGACTACAACGCCAAGTACGTCGCCGAGGACACCAAGTACCTGTGTCCTGGCGCCGAAGGCGCGGCAGCGGAAGAACTGGCGCAGTTGTCACTGGCAGCGTTCGACGCGCTGGCTTGCACCGGCTGGGGACGCGTCGACGTGATGCGCGACCGCAACGGCCGCCACTGGCTGCTGGAAGTGAATACCGCGCCGGGCATGACCTCGCACTCGCTGGTGCCCAAAGCCGCCGCCGCGGCCGGGATCGACTATCAGGAACTGTGCTGGCGCGTCCTGGAAACCAGTTTCCAAGGAGAGTCGAGAATAGGAAATAGGGAATCGAAACAGCAAGCAGCCGAGACCGGCTCTATCGATTCCCGCCACTCCAACGGAGGCGCCAAGTGAAAGGAGCCGTCCGCCTCGCCGCCTGGTGTCTGGCCATCGCGCTGGTCGCGTTGCCGGTCGTCGGCTTGCTGCGCGGCTGGTTCGCGGCGGAGCGCTGGCCGGTGACCCAGCTGACCGTGCAGGCTGAATTCGAGCACGTCAGCGCCGATCAGATTCGCGCCGCCGTGTTGCCGCGGCTGGGCAAAGGTTTCTTCGCGCTGGACCTCGATGGCGTGCAGAAGGCGGTCGCAGCGCTGCCGTGGGTGGAGTCGGTCGAAGCGCGCAAGCGCTGGCCCGACACGCTGCAGTTGCGCATTTACGAACGCCGGCCGTTCGCGCGCTGGAACGACAAGCAATTGATCAGCCGACAAGGTCGGGTGTTCGACGCACCCGGTGCAGCCGAACTGGTCGCGTTGCCTGATTTGCGCGGGCCGGACGCGCGTCTGGCCGAAGTGGTGAGTTTCTATGCCGAGGCTAGCAAGGCATTTGCCGGCACCCATTTGAAGATCAACGGCGTGGCGCTGACCGAGCGCGGCAGCTGGAGCGTTACCACCACCAGTGGTGCGCGGATCGTGATCGGCGACCGCGACCAGGCCGGACGTCGGCTGCACCGCTTCCTCGACGTCTATCCGCAACTGATCACCGGCCACGCCGACGGTATCGTCTACGCCGATCTTCGCTACACCAACGGCTTTGCCGTGCGCTGGCCCGAGACAGCCGGCGCCAACGCTGGAGGTTCAACCCGCTCATGACTATCTCGCCATGAAAACGCGCAATGACAAACAGCTGGTGGTCGGGCTGGATATTGGCACCTCCAAAGTGGTGGCGATCGTGGGCGAATACGAACAAGGTGAGCCGATCACCGTGATCGGCATCGGCACCCACGTCTCGCGCGGCATGAAGCGCGGCTCGGTGGTGGACATCGAATCCACCGTGCACTCGATTCAACGCGCGGTGGAAGAGGCCGAACTTATGGCCGGCTGCGACATCCGCTCGGTCTATGCCTCAATCTCCGGCAGTCATTTGGAAACCCGGAACTCGCACGGCAACGCAGCGATCCGCGACCGCGAGGTGACCGCCGCCGACCTGGAGCAGGTGCTCGAGGCGGCCAGTGCGGTGGCGATCCCGGCCGATCGCAAGGTGCTCTACAAGGAGTCGCAGGAATACCGCATCGACGGCCAGGACGGCATCCGCCATCCGATCGGCATGAGTGGCGTGCGGCTGGAAGCCAATGTCCATCTGGTGACCGGCGCGGCGGCGGCGGTGCAGAACGTGACCAAGTGCATCCAGCGCTGCGGCCTGACCGTGGACGAGTTGGTGCCCTCGGCTCTGGCCAGCGCCAAGGCCGTGCTGACTGACGACGAACGCGAGCTGGGCGTGTGCCTGGTCGACATCGGCGCAGGCACCACCGACATTGCTATCTACACCCAGGGTTCGATCCGCTACACCGCCTCGCTGCCGGTCGGCGGCGATCAGGTCACCAGCGACATCGCTTATGGCGTGCACACGCCCACCGCGCACGCCGAGGAAATCAAGATCAAGTACGCCTGCGCGCAGACCGGCCTGGCGCATGCCGAGGAAACCATTCAGGTGCCCAGCGTCGGCGATCGTCCGCCACGCCGCCTCGCCCGCCAGTCGCTGGCGCAGAGCGTCCAGGCGCGTTACGAGGAAATTTTCGAGATGGTCCAGGACCAGTTGCGCCGCTCGGGCTACGAAAGCCTGGTTGCGGCCGGCGTGGTGCTGACCGGTGGCGCCTCGAAGATGGAAGGTGCGCTGGAGCTGGCCGAAGAGATTTTCCACAAGATGGTGCGCATCGGCGTGCCGCAACAGATCGAGGGCCTTGGCGAGGTGGTTTCCAGCCCATTGCATGCCACCGGCGTCGGCCTTTTGTTGCATGGCTCGCGTGCCGGCGGCGTGCGCGCCGCTGGACCGGTCGGCGGCAGCGTCGGCGGCCTGATTGAGAAAGTACGTGGCTGGCTGACCAGAAATTTTTGATCGACACGAACACCGGTGACGCAGGAAGCGTCGCCGCGGGTGGAAGGAGTCCACCCA
>CAJDWA010000014.1_pt1 | contig 9520 bp, 9 predicted proteins | sample 7391461 | NCBI WGS metagenome assembly CAJDWA01 (sample SAMEA7055726, study PRJEB34461) | soil metagenome | biome: terrestrial ecosystem; feature: Peninsula; material: soil | place: Antarctica | collected 2016 | reverse complement strand
CGAGCAGGAAATTCCTGCGGAGGTGATTGAAGCCGAAGCGATCTCCGGCGCGCTGATGTTGATGACCCGCGAAATGTTCGAGCGCCTCGGCGGCTTCGACGAAAACTACTTTCTGCACTGCGAGGATCTGGATCTGTGCCGTCGCGTGCGCGACATCGGCTACAAGGTGTTGCTTGCCGGTGACGTGCGGGTGGAACACGGCAAGGGCAGTTCCAGCCGTCATCGGCCGGTGTTCGTCAGCCGTCACAAGCATCGCGGCATGTGGCGCTGGTTTCGTAGCCACGATCCGGCAGCGCGCAACCCGCTGGTCGCTGGTGTGGTGTGGCTGGGTATCTGGGCGCATTTTCTGATGCAGATTCCCGGACAATTATGGCGACGATTGTCGCGGCAGTGAGCCCATCGCGGCGCATCACCGTGCTCGCCACGCTGGGCCTGGTCAGCATGACCGCGGTCTGGGGCTCGACGTTCGTGTTGATCAAGGACGTGGTCGGCCGCATGCCGGTGGCGGACTTTCTGGCTGTGCGTTTCACTGTCGCGGCGCTGGCGATGTTGGTGTTGTTCGGGCGGCAGACATGGTGCCTGGGTCGGGCGCAGATCCTGCGTGGGTTGTTGCTGGGGGCGATCTACGGTATCGGCCAGCTGTTGCAAACGTGGGGCCTGGCGCTGATCTCACCCAGTGTCAGCGGGTTTGCCACCGGCATGTATGTGGTGTTTACGCCGATCCTGGCACTGGTGCTGCTGCGGCAACGGATCGCTGGTGTCGTGTGGCTGGCCGTCGCTATCGCTGCCGCAGGTCTGGCTCTGCTGACGCTCAGCGGCTTGGAGGTCGGCCTCGGCGTCTGGCTGACGCTCGCCTCGGCGGTGTTCTACGCGCTGCATATCGTCTTGCTCGGGCAATGGTCACAGCGGGGACAGGCGTTCGGCCTGTCGGCGGTGCAGATGGTGGCGATCGCGCTTGTCTGCCTGTGTGCCACTGCTCCGCACGGGCCCACGTTGCCACCTGATTCCAGTGCGTGGCTTGCGATCTTGTACATGGCGCTGATTGCTGGCGCGGGCGCGATGGTGATGCAGACTTGGGCGCAATCGCATCTTCCGGCGGCGCGTGCGGCGATCGTGATGACCACGGAGCCGGTGTTTGCCGCAGCCTTTGCTGTGCTGCTCGGGGTGGATGTGTTGAGTTGGCGGATGCTGGTGGGGGGCGGCCTGATCCTGGCGGCGATGTATCTGGTGGAGTTGTTGCCGCGCCGACAGGGCGAGCCCGAGGTGGCGCCGGCGGAGTCGGTGCATCACGAGGTCTGAAGGAGGGCTTGAAGTTGTCGAGCCTTCTCGCCGCTGGTCCTTGCGGAACACATTTTTAAAAGCGTTTCGTCCGCCTTCGGCGGGCGAGTTACTTCTCTTGAGTCGCCAAGAGAAGTAACCAAGAGAAGGCGACCCTCCTCGGCGCTTGCCGGGCTGCGCCCGACAAGTCCGTGAGCCGCAGCCGGGCTTTTCGACAGCACATCCTTGTGCTGGCGAAAAGGGATCGGCATCGTGCCGATCCCCCTGCGGGCCTTTCGTCCACGACTCACCGCCTCACAAGGGGGTGGAGTTCAAGGGCGAGACCAAAGGCGAGATCAAGGGCGAGATCAAGGGCGAGATCAAGGGCGAGATCAAGGGCGAGATCAAGATCAACGGCGACGGCACGGTGGCTGGATGGCGAGTTGGCTTGACGTCATCGCGAGTGATCGTCACGCTTGCGGCATGACTCTTATGCTGCTTCGTAATGCGCTGGTTTATGCTCCCGAACCGCTGGGGCATCAGCATCTGCTGCTCGGTGGTGGTCGCATTTTGTGGATGGGTGCGGAGCTGGCGGATCTGCCTGCGGCGTTGTCGGTGGAAACGATCGACCTGGAAGGGCGGCGGCTGCTGCCCGGCTTGATCGATGCGCATGTGCATGTCACCGGCGGTGGCGGCGAGGCGGGTTTTCGCACGCGGGTGCCGCCGCAGGGCGTATCGCGGTTCACCCGTGCCGGCATCACCACGGTCGTGGGTCTGCTCGGTACCGACGACGTGGCGCGCGGACCGCAGGACTTGCTGGCTACGGTGTACGGCCTTCGTGAGGAAGGTTTGAGCGCGTTCGCCTTCAGCGGCGGCTACCACGTGCCGCCACGCACGCTGACCGGCACCGTGCGCGGTGATCTGGTCTTCATCGAGGCCTTGATCGGTCTCGGCGAGGTGGCGATCAGCGATCATCGCTCCAGCCAACCCACGCTCGACGAGTTGCTGCGGCTGGCGGCCGATGCGCACGTGGCGGGTTTGATGACCGGCAAGGCCGGCATCGTGCATTTGCACCTGGGTGATGGTCCGCGCGGCCTGGAGCTGGTGCGCCAGGCGTTGGCGCAAAGCGAGCTGCCGCCGCGGGTGTTCCATCCAACCCACGTGAACCGGCGCAAGGCGTTGTTCGACGAGGCGCTGGCGCTGGCCGCGCAAGGTTGCACTGTCGACCTCACCGCGTTTCCAGTCGAGGAGGGCGAGGATGCCTGGAGTGCGGCAGACGGCTTGCTGCGTTACCTGGGCAGCGGCGCGCCGGCCGAACACATCACGATCAGTTCCGACGCCGGCGGCTGCCTGCCCGTGTTCGATGCCGACGGGCACGTCGAGCGGATGGGGGTGGGCCAATCGGGTGCGCTGCTGGAAACCTTGAACGAGGTACTTCGGCGCGGTGTGCCATTGGAACGCGCGCTTCCGGCATTCACCAGCAATCCTGCGCGGCTGTTGCGCTTTGCAGGCAAAGGTCGGATCGCCATCGGCGCCGACGCGGACCTGCTGGTGCTTGATGCCGATGGCACGGTGCACGATGTGCTTGCCGGTGGTGTCGTGCATTTGCGTGGGGGCGAGCGCCAGCACCGTGGCATGTTCGAATCAGGGGACTGACACGCGCGGCGCAAGGCCGCGACATAGGCTGCAGCCAGCGGTGCGATACAATGGTGATCGCCAAAAATTTCCCTACGACGTCATTCCCGCGAACGTGGAAATGACGTCGTATGGGGAGTAACGCCGCGCAGAGATGACGGGCTTCCAGAGATTTAAATGGAGCCTATGTATCCATCCCGTTGACTGAATCAGAACAAGGCAAACAGTGCATGTGTCCAAGCAGGGTCAAAACGGGTGAGCAGCGCGGCTGGATCGTTCCGATCGGTGGCGCCGAACACAAGGAAAACGACGCACGCATCCTGGAGCGCTTCGTTGCCCTGTGCGGTGGCAGCGAGGCGGACATCGTGGTTATTCCGACCGCCAGCCGGTTGCCCGATACCGGCACGCGCTACGAGGAAATTTTTTCCGGGATGGGTGCCGGTCGCGTCACCGCGCTGGACTTCGATACGCGCCGCGACGCGGCCGAAGCCAATCGGCTGGAGCGCGTCGAACAGGCCAGCGGCATCTTTTTCACCGGTGGTAACCAGTTGCGCATCGCCACTCTGCTTGGCGGCACGCCGATCGCAAAGCTGATCCGCATACGCAATGCGCAGGGCGTGCACGTGGGCGGCACCAGTGCCGGCGCCAGCATTCTCAGCGAGCACATGATCGCCTTCGGCAAGGAAGGCTCCTCGCCCACCGCCGGTAGTGTGCGACTGGCACCGGGGCTGGGTCTGACCAACCGCTTCGTGATTGACCAGCATTTTCGTCAGCGCGATCGGCTCGGTCGCCTGCTCGCGGCGCTGGCCTACAACCCGTTTGCAGTCGGCATCGGCCTGGACGAAGACACCGCCGCGTTCATCCGCCCGGACAACACGCTGGAGGTCGAGGGCAGTGGCACGGTCACCGTGGTGGATGCCAGCGAGCTGCAGTTCTCCTCGATGGATCAGGCCGCCGAGGATGAGCCAATCTGCCTGCTCGGCCTGAAGATCCATATCCTGATCGCCGGCGCCACTTTCAACCTGCACACGCGGCATGCTTCCTCGGGCACACTGGCGGTCAACAAGCACGCCGATTGAAGCCGCGGCACCACACAAGTGCCTGACAAATCGCGAGGAATTTCATGGCTGGCGGCCGGGTGTACCACCACGGTTGACGCCGGTGTAGATCACACACGTTTCAGTTGACGAGCCTGCGGGTTCAGGGAGATCAGGTCATGCGCATACTCGAGCGTTCCGTTTTCGTCGGCCCGTCGCTGTACGCACACTTCCCGGTCATCCGCCTGGAACTCGATCTGGGCGAACTGGAGCAGTGGCCGACCAGTAAACTGGGTGCCGCATTTGTCGATGGCCTGATCGAGGCTCTCCCAGGGCTGGCCGAGCATGGCTGCTCGTATCGTGAGCCAGGCGGTTTTATCCGGCGCATGCGCGAGGGTGAAGGCACTTGGCTCGGTCACGTGCTCGAACACGTGGCCATCGAATTGCAGAACATCGCCGGTGAAGATGTGACCTTCGGCAAGACCCGTGGCACCGACAAGCCCGGCGTGTATTCAGTGGTCTACGAATACGTGCAGCGCGAGGAGGGCATTGCCGCCGGCGAACTTGCGCTCAAGTTGCTGTGTTCGCTGTTGCCGGAACCGTTGGCGGCACGCAAGAACGTGCCGGAAGGCTGGGAATGGCCGACCGCCCGTGATGAGTTCATCCGCTACGCGCAGCGCGGCGCACTGGGTCCGTCGACCGCGTCGCTGGTGCGCGCGGCCGAGGAGCGCGGCATTCCCTGGCTGCGCCTGAACCAGCAGTCGCTGGTGCAACTGGGTCATGGGCGCTACCAGCAGCGCATCCAGGCCACGGTGACTGGCAAAACCTCGCACATCGCGGTGGAGTTGGCCGGCGACAAGGAGGAGACGAACAAGATTCTCACTTCGCTTGGCTTGCCGGCGCCCAAGCAGGAACTGGTGCAGAGTGAGGAGGGTGCGCTTCGTGCAGCGCGCAGACTTGGCGTGCCAGTGGTGACCAAGCCGTACAACGGCAACCATGGCCGCGGTATCTCGATCCATCTGATGACCGAGGAGGAAATCATCGCCGGCTTCAAGGCGGCGCGCGAGCATTCGCGTTCGGTCATCGTGGAGAATTTCCTGAGCGGAGACGACCATCGCCTGCTGGTGGTCAACGGCGAATTGGTTGCGGCGACGCGGCGCACGCCGGGCCATGTGGTCGGCGACGGCCAGCACACCATCGCGCAACTGGTCGACATCGTGAACACCGATCCGCGCCGCGGCGTCGGCCACGAAAAGGTGCTGACTCGACTGGAGCTGGATGCGCAAGCGCAGATGATGATGGATCGCGCCGGCTACACCGCTGACTCCGTGCCCACGGCCGATGAGCTGGTCTACCTGCGTTCCACCGCCAACCTGTCCACCGGCGGCACTGCCACCGACGTCACCGACATCATCCATCCGGACAACCGCGACATGGCAGTGCGCGCGGTGCGTGCGATTGGGCTGGACGTGGGTGGGGTGGACTTCCTTACCACCAACATCGCCGAGAGCTACAAAAAAATCGGCGGTGGCATCTGCGAGATCAACGCGGCACCGGGCTTCCGCATGCACGTCAGTCCCAGCGAAGGTACCCCGCGCGACGCGGCCGGTCCGGTGATCGACATGCTGTTTCCGCCGGGCGCGTCCTCGCGTGTGCCGATTGCCGCGATCACCGGCACCAACGGCAAGACCACCACCGCGCGCATGCTGGCGCACATCGCCAAGATGGGCGGCTATACGCCTGGCCTGACCAGTACCGACGGTGTCTACATCGACGGCCAGCGCACCGTCGAGGGCGACATGACCGGGCCGGTCTCGGCACGGATGGTGCTGGCCGATCCGCAGATCGATATTGCCGTGCTGGAAACGGCCCGTGGCGGACTGCTGCGCGCCGGCATGGGCGTGCCAACGGTCGACGTGGGCGCCGTGCTCAACGTGCAGTCCGATCACCTGGGCCTGAAGGGCATCGACACGCTGGAGCAACTGGCTGAGGTCAAGCGCATCGTGGTCGAGGTGGCGACGGAGTGCGCGGTGCTCAACGCCGACGATCCGAACGTGCTGAAAATGTCCGGTTACACCGACGCAAAGGTCATCTGTTACGTCACCATGAACCCCTCGCATGCGCTGGTGCGCGAGCACGTGCGTGCCGGTGGCCGCGCCTGCGCGCTGGAAGCGGGCGTCAACGGCTCGATGATCACGCTGTACGACAAGGGCAGCCATATCCCGCTGCTGTGGACGCACCTGATTCCCGCCACCATGGAAGGCCGCGCGCTACACAACGTGCAAAACGCCATGGTCGCCGCGGCGATGGCGTTCTCGCTGGGGATCAAGCTCGATGCGATCCGTCAAGGCTTGCGCACCTTCGACAGCACCTTCTTCCAGGCACCTGGGCGCATGAACGTGTATGACGAGCATCCGTTCAAGGTGCTGTTCGACTACGGCCACAATGCGCACGCTGTGTCAGTGATGGCTGATCTGGCCAAACGGCTGGATGTCACCGGCCGTCGCATCGTGGTACTGGCCGGCCCTGGCGACCGTCGTGACGAGGATCTGGTGGCCATCGCCAACGCCGTGGCAGGGCGCTTCGACCATTACATCTGCCGTCGCGACGACGCGCTGCGCGGCCGCGATGGCGACGAGGTGCCGGGCATCTTGTCCAAGGCGCTGCTGGCTGCCGGCGTGCCGCAGGAGAACATCTCGATCATCCCGGATGAGCAGCAGGCGATCGATGCTGCGTTGAAGATGGGTGGCGCAGGTGACCTGCTGCTGATTTTCGCCGATGCGCTGGTGCGGTCGTGGAAGCAGATCATCAAGTTCCATCCCGAGGGTGCGCCCGCGCCGCGCGATGAACGCAAGCCGGCGCCAGTGCAGGTGCCGGCAATGGATCCTGCATTCGACGAAGCCAGTTTCGCCGCCCTTGGTGATCTGGTGCGCGACGAGCGTGGCGTGCGTTTCTCGCGCGAGAGTGACGATTGAGCGCGATGCCCGACTTCATCCCGTTCGACGATTCGCGCCGGCTCACCGGCTTCAACCTGTATTTTCGCGATGTCGGCGCCGTGCTGGAAACGCAGGGGCCGGCGCCCGACGAGTCGGCTCTGCAAGCGTGGGATATTGACGTACAGCGTGCCTGCGCCGCGCTGGGCTGGCGCATCGGCGAGCGGGTCATTCGCCGCCATCGCACGGGTGTGTCGCTGGCACTCGTTGCGCCGCTGGACCAGTTGTTCAGCGCCACCGAAATCAACGAATGGGCATGGACCCGCGCGTACGAGGCAGCCCACGGGCCACTCGTTGCGCACTTCCATGCACCCGGCCATCCGGCGGCGTGGGACGAAGACGCTGCCATGCGTACGCTGTGCGCGTTCGCCGCAGCCGAACGGCGACCTGGCTTGCTGGCGCTTGTGGATGCCGCACGGCAGCGTCATCTGCCCGTACTCGTCGACGACGAGCATCTTTCCGTCGGTGCGGGCGATGGCGCGGTGTGCTGGCCGATCACCGCTGTACCGTCGCCCGATACGCTGGAGTGGGGTGCGCTGCATGCCGTGCCAGTGGCACTGGTGACCGGGTCCAACGGCAAGACCACCACCGTGCGTCTGCTCGCCGCGATGGCGCGAGCCCATGGCTGGCATACCGGGCACAGTTGCACCGACGGCGTGTTTGTCGACGATCGCCTGATCGATGGCGGCGACTATTCCGGCCCGGCTGGAGCGCGTGCGGTGCTGCGCGAACCGGGCGTACAGGCGGCCATCCTTGAAACCGCGCGAGGCGGCCTGCTGCGTCGTGGGCTGGCCGTGGAGCACGCGCAGGTTGCGGTGGTCACCAACATCAGCGACGACCATTTCGGTGAATACGGCATCCACGATCTGGCTGGCCTGGCTGCGGTGAAGCTGACCGTGGCCAGAGCGATCGGCGCCAGTGGCATGCTGGTGCTCAACGCCGACGACGAGGTGCTGGTGGCGCAGTCGGTGCAGCTGGCCTGTCCGATCGGCTGGTTTGCAATGGACAACGCGCTGCCGCGATTGCGCGCGGCACGCGAACACGGCGGCGCCACCTGCGGCGTGAGCGATGGCCGGTTACTACTGTCCTGGCAAGGTGAGCAACACGACCTGGGCCCCGTGGACGCGATGCCACTGAGCTTCGCCGGCCGTGCCAGCTACAACATCGCGAACATCGCCGCCGCCGCGCTCGCGGCTGCCGCGCTAGGCATCCACGCCGACACCATCGCCGCCACGCTGCTGCATTTCGGTAGCGAGCGCGCAGACAATCCGGGCCGCCTGCAGCACTGGCAGTTCGGTTCGCTCCAGGTGTACGTCGACTACGCGCATAACCCGGAAGGCTTGCATGGCCTGCTGGAGATCGCTACCGCGCAGCGCGCAGGCGGCCGGCTAGGGCTGATGCTCGGCCAGGCCGGCAATCGCGAAGACGCAGCGATCCGCGAACTGGCCAGCACCGCCGCCGGATTTCGCCCCGTGCGTGTGCTGCTCAAGGACATCGAAGGCTATATGCGCGGCCGCGCCGCAGGCGAGGTCGCCGCCATTCTGCGCGAGCAGTTACAACACGACGGCGTGAGCGCCGACGCCATCATCGACTGCCTGGACGAAGTCGTGGCCGTACGCGACCTGCTGGCCTGGGCACGGCCAGGCGACGTGCTGGTCTTGCCCAGTCACGGCGTCGCCGCGCGACAGCAGATCCGCAGCCTGCTCGACGCGCTGGATGCGCAGCATTGGCAGCCCGGTATGCCTCTTCCAGCCGGCTGAAGCTGGTCGTCTGGTTCAGCGCGATTCGGGCGGCTGCAACGCAATCCGCACCAGATAGACAATGATCGCCACGTTGCCCACCAGCATCGCCAACTTGATCCAGCCGAAGTGGTAAAGCGACTCGTACAGCTCCAGCGGAATCAGCGAACCGGTGGCAATCACCGTGAACCATTCGGCCCAGTGTTTGCCCATCCACAGCCCGATCCCCTCGATCGCGAACAACAAGGCATAACCCAGCGTCACCACCCCAACCGCCACGAACTTCCTTGGCCCGAACGCCACCAGCACGTCCACCAGCTTCCAACGCAATCCGTTGCTGCCGGTCAGGTCAAGGTGCTCCAACCAATGCACCAGGTGTTCGAAGTTTTCTTGTCGGTTCAGATGGAATGCCGCCAGTGCCAGCAGCACCAGGCACACGGTCTTGACGATTTCGTAGAACGCGATGATGCGCAAGCCGGCGTGGCGCTGGCGGGGATTAGCGGGCAGGGCGCTGGATACAATCTCGATAGCTGGCATGGGCGACAGTGGGACAGGCAATCCGCCTATTGTCGCTGATCAGACCCGTCCGACGAACGCCATCGTGCCGTTGGGAGGTGCGCAGATTGATCCGTATCGCTTTTCTTTGCCGATACTCGTCCATTCCAGCGCTGGCCGGCAGCTTGACTGCCTCATTGTCGGCGACATCCACGCCTTCAGCTTTGACTGGAGCGCAGGACCGTTGCAGAGCCGTTCGGGCCAGACGACGAAATTGTTCAAAGTTTTTTTGGCGATCTCTCGTTCCAAAGCACCCATGCGTTGGTGAAGATCAGCGAAAGTTGCACCGGCTGGATTTCGACAT
>CAJDWA010000070.1_pt1 | contig 9547 bp, 8 predicted proteins | sample 7391461 | NCBI WGS metagenome assembly CAJDWA01 (sample SAMEA7055726, study PRJEB34461) | soil metagenome | biome: terrestrial ecosystem; feature: Peninsula; material: soil | place: Antarctica | collected 2016 | reverse complement strand
CTGCCATGTGCGCTCGATTCGGTCATGCACGGGTGATCGGTCGCGTCACAGTTCGGACAGGTCAGCCAATTAGCTTCGCAGCGCACCACGAAATCAATGCGTCACTGCGCGGGCGCGAAATCCACCGACGTCACCGCCCACGGCGAGGTCAGACCCAGAGCTCGAGTGAAGAGCCTTTCCATCCCTCAAGCCTGCCTTCCACGCGAGGATGAGGCAAGAGGCATCCACAACAAACGCGACAAGCCTAATTAAGCACCCATGGCCTCTTGTGCGACCAAGGCATCTGCCAATGCGAGATATTCTTCGGCCTTTTCAAGGCCGTCGATGAAGCGTGTGGGGATGGCTTCGAATCCGCCAATGGCACCGCACAAGGCGCCGGTAAGCATCGCACGCGACTGGTTCTGGCCGCCGCCGTTGACAGCAGCAAGCACGGCACTTTCAAAGTTGTCTTGAAAGCGCGCGGCCAAGTGGTAAACCGCCGGCATCTGGTGATAGATCGCACAGGGCAGGCCGTAAACCAGTGACACCTTCCACGCCGGATCGATCACCACGCCGCGGTTTTGCACACCATCGGCAATCGAGGACACGGTCAACAACGCGTCCGGGGAAGCAAACTGTCCCGCCTTGAGTGGCGCGTTCTTGCCTTGTGGCATCGACAGCTTGCCGCTCGTGACAGTGTGGAACGGCAGCTCGCCTGCCTTGACCTGCGCCATCAGGCGGTTGGACAAGCCGGCATCCAGTGCATCGCCCTGCACCAAGCGGCTCAGCACGGCCGCGTAGGCCAAGGTCATCGCGCCCACGGTCGGGTCGCATTGGGTCAAGGCCACGTTGGCGCTGACGTATTCGGCCATCTGGCGCGGCTGGCCGGCGTAACGCACGGCAATCGCCAGTACGCGTTCGGCGGCCTCGGTGTTGTCGGCCATACTGGCCAACTGGCCCCACGCCACGCCGGCCTGCCGCTGATGCCAGGCGTTGCGGATCGATTCGCTGGTGTAGCCTCCCGGGCCATGCATCGGCTCACCGTCAAGCTGTGGAAACAAATCCTCATCCAGGCGTCGGCAAAAATCGGCTTCGTCATAGCTCTGGCAATTGACGAGCGAACGCAGCGTCAGCGCCAAAATGACACCCGCCTGGGACGATGCGCCGGCCTTCAATCCCGCGTGATAGCGCCCCGGTTGCGGCGTGGTGTAACCGGTGACCTCACCGTAAACACGCCGCAGCTCATCCAGGTCGTAATACCAATGCGGACCCAGCGCCAATGCGTCGCCCACGAACGCGCCCATGAGCGCACCCTTGATACGGCTGGTACGGGAAACCGGTAGTGTTGATTGCATCGCTATGCCTCCAAACCAATCCTGCCCATTATGATATTTCAATAACGGGGGGCAGAAATAATCAAGTGGATTAATTGCCCATCCCCTTCTTCGGTCCCGCGCCGCCTCACCGTGGACCTGCCTTCACGGAGCGCTCGCCTCAGCCACTTCCGGAAAATGGCTCGGTGTCAGCAACACCACGGCCAGCGTGCACAGCGCGACAATCACCATCCCGACATAGATGTGGTGCGTGGCGACATACATGGCGTGGCGCAGATAGCTCTCGGCCGCGCCATGCATTTGCCCGCCGTGCAAGGCGCCGATGACGGCGTCGACTCGTTGTGGCAGGTGCGCGTGCAAGGCGTCGGGTGCTCGCGCCAATTCGTCGGCGATGGCGCTGTTGAAGATGGCACCGAACAACGCGGCGCCCAGGCTCTGCCCCAGGTAACGCGAGAAAATGTTGGCGCCGGTGACCACGCCACGGTCGCGCCAGGTAACGATTGACTGCACGCCAACCAGCAGCGGCGTGGACAACAACCCGAAGCCAGCGCCAAGCACGACCTGATCGAGCACCACCAACCATACCGGTCCTGGATAAGGCAGCCACAGGAAACCGGCGGCGGCGATCACCATCAGCACCGCGCCGCCCAACGCGGTATCGCGAAAGCCGATGCGCAGATACAGATGCCCCGACAACGAGGAGGCCAGCGGCCAGCCGATGCTGATCGCGGCGAGCACAAACCCTGCCGCGATGGCGCCAAGACCAAGTACTGACTGGGCAAAGGTCGGCAGGTAGGTGCTCGGGCCCATCATCACCAGCCCCATGCCGATCATGGCCAGGTTGGTGCCCGCCAGCACCCGATGGCGCCATAGCCAAGCCGGCATGATCGGTTCGGCGGCGCGTCGTTCCACCACCACGGCCGCACCGATCAGCGCAGCAGCCAGGGCAAACACGCCCAGGCTCGGTGCCGACAGCCACGGCCATGCCTGTCCACCCTGCAGCAGGCCGAAGACCATGCTGCCGCCGGCGGCCAGGACCAGGCCGGCGCCGGCATAATCGATGCGGTGGCGCCGGTGCGACGGCTGCTCATGCAGGAAGCGGCCGATCAAGATCAATGACAACGCCCCGATCGGAAGGTTGATCAGGAAGATCCAGTGCCACGACGCGTATTCGGCAAACGCTCCGCCGAGCGTCGGGCCGACCACAGCAGCCACGCCCCACACGCTGGACAGCCAGCCTTGGATACGCGCGCGCTCGCGCACCGAATACAGATCGCCGGCCAGCGTATTGACGGTGGCCATGATCGATCCGGCGCCCAGCCCCTGCAGACCACGGAACACGATCAGCGAGGTCATGTCCCAGGCCAGCGCACAGGCCACCGAGCCGGCCAGGAAGACGAGGGTGCCGACGAGCAGGATCGGCTTGCGTCCGAAAGAATCGGCCAGCTTGCCGTAAATCGGTATGGTCACCGTCTGCGCCAGCAGGTAGATCGAGAACACCCAGGTGAATAGTGCGAAGCCACCGAGGTCGCCGACGATCTGCGGGATGGCGGTGGAGACGATGGTCGTGTCCATCGCCGCCAGCATCATCGTCATCATCAGCGCCGCGAGGATCCAGCCGCGCTGCACTGTCTCGGGGGCGTTATCGGACATGGGAAGGAAGCATGGCTCGCATGGATCCGAAAATACATCATGCCCGCAGGCCGCTCCGCCAGTCACGGCCATGCCGACGATGTTGCATCAGCCCACGGTTGCCTTTGCGTGGGCAACACAGCAACACTGGTGTGGATGAAAACCACTCTGCTGACGCGCCTGTTGCTCTCCCTCGCCCTGTTGCTGCCGATGGTAGCGGCGGCCCACCCGGCCTTGTGGATGGTCAAGGACGCCGACACCACGATCTACTTGTTCGGCACCGTGCACCTGTTGCCGAACGACACGGACTGGCGCTCTCCAGCGCTGGACAGCGCGTTGTCAAAAAGCCACACGCTCTACATCGAGATCACTGACGACGACCCGGCGAGCATGGCCGCTCTGGTGCTGAAATATGGTCTGGACGCTTCCCATCCCCTCACCGACCAGCTCGACCAGGCTGAGCTAGCGCAACTGCGGAGCGCGGCCGATCAAGCCGGCGTCCCTGGAGGCATGCAGACGCTGAACATGATGCGACCGTGGCTCGCCGCCCTGACCCTGACCGCGGCACCGTTGCTGAAGGCCGGGCTCGACCCGCAGCACGGCGTGGACAAGCAGCTCAAGGCGCAGATGCTTGCCGCGGGAAAGAAAGTGCTTGGGCTGGAAACCTCCGAACAGCAGATCCGCTTCCTTGCCGACATGGCGGACTCGACGCAGATGGCCTTCCTGCGTTTGGCCCTCAAGGATATCGACAAGGGCCCGGCGAAACTGACCGAACTGATCGATGCCTGGAAGACTGGCGATGTCGAGCAGATTGCCCGTATCGAAGACGAAGACATGCGCCAGCAAAGCCCGGCGCTGTATCAGCGCCTGCTGGTTGAACGTAACCAGGCCTGGGCCACAAAAATTACCGCGTTGCTGAAGCAACCCGGTGCGATTTTCATTGCCGTCGGTGCCGCGCATCTGGCCGGACCGGACAGCGTGCAGGCGCAGCTGCACAAGGTGGGTATTGAGGCTGTGCGCGATTGACCCGCTCGCGAGACCCTGCTCTTGGCGGGGCCTTGCTCTCGTAGGAGCCCGCTCGCGGGCGATGCTCTCGCTTTTGCGCCAACGATTCCCGATTCCCAGTTCCCGGCCAAAAAGCATCGCCCGCGAGCGGGTTCCTACAAGTACGGGGCGCTTTCTGGCACCATCGACCGGTTATCCGCGCGCCGCGCGCCACCTTCCAAGATGTAACGCATGAACCTGCAAGCCAATTTCGAACAAATCCCGCTCAAGACCTACGCCGAGCGAGCCTATCTCGACTATTCCATGTACGTGGTATTGGACCGCGCCCTGCCGTTCGTCGGCGACGGGCTGAAGCCGGTGCAGCGACGCATCATCTACGCGATGAGCGAACTGGGCCTGGTCGCCACCGCCAAACCGAAGAAGTCCGCGCGCACCATCGGTGACGTGATCGGCAAGTTCCATCCCCATGGCGACAGCTCCAGCTACGAAGCGATGGTGCTGATGGCGCAGCCGTTCTCCTACCGCTACCCGTTGGTCAATGGCCAAGGCAACTTCGGATCTCCGGACGATCCAAAAAGCTTCGCGGCGATGCGCTACACCGAGTCCAGGCTCAGCCCGATCGCCGACGCACTGTTGGGCGAGCTGGTCCACGGTACGGTCGACTGGGTTCCGAATTTCGACGGCACGCTGGAGGAACCCAGCTGGCTACCGGCGCGGGTGCCGCATGTGCTGCTGAACGGATCGATGGGCATTGCCGTGGGCATGGCCACCGACATCCCGCCGCACAACCTGCGCGAGCTGATCACCGCCTGCATCCGGCTACTGGATGAACCGGACGCCACAATTGCCCAGCTATGCGAGCACGTGCCCGGCCCGGACTACCCGACCGAAGCGGAGATCATCACCTCACGCGCCGACTTGCTGGCGATCTACCAGACCGGCGGCGGCTCGGTGCGCGCCCGCGCGGTGTACCAGCGCGAGGAAAGCAATATCGTAATCACCGCGCTGCCGCATCAGGTCAGCCCGTCGAAGATCCTTGAGCAGATCGCCGCGCAGATGCGCGCGAAGAAGCTGCCGATGATCGAGGATCTGCGCGATGAGTCCGATCATGAAAACCCGACGCGCCTGGTGATCGTGCCACGCTCCAGTCGCGTCGATGCCGACGAGACGATGCAGCATCTGTTTGCGACCACGGATCTGGAGAAAAGCTTCCGCGTCAACCTCAACATGATCGGCCTGGACGGCCGTCCGCAAGTCAAGGATCTAAAGCGCATCCTGACCGAATGGCTGAGCTTTCGCACGACGACGGTGACGCGCCGATTGAACCATCGCCTGGCCAAGGTCGAGCGTCGCCTGCACCTGCTCGAAGGCTTGCGTATCGCGTATCTCAACCTCGACGAGGTGATCCGCATCGTGCGCACCGAAGACGAGCCCAAGGTGGTGCTGATGGCCCGCTTCAAGCTCAGCGAGGAGCAGACCGACTACATCCTGGAGACCCGCCTGCGCCAACTGGCTCGGCTGGAGGAAATGAAGATCACCGGCGAGGCGGACCAGCTTGAAGAGGAGCGCGCACGCATCAACGTATTGTTGAAATCCCCAGCCAAGCTCAAGAGCCTGATCAAGGATGAGCTTCGCGCCGACGCCGAAAAATTCGGTGACAAGCGCCGCTCCCCGCTCATCGAACGCGAAGTGGCGCACGCATTGGACGAAAGCGCGCTGGTGGCAAGTGAGCCGGTTACCGTGGTGCTCTCGCAGAAGGGCTGGGCACGTGCCGCCAAGGGCCACGATGTCGATGCCGAAGGCCTGAACTACCGCGAAGGCGACAGCCTGCTCGCCGCGGTAAAAGCACGCACTACCCAGCAGGTGGCATTCATCGACTCCACCGGCCGTGCTTATTCCACGCTCGCGCATACCCTGCCCTCAGCACGCGGCAATGGCGAGCCACTCACCGGGCGTTTCAGCCCGGCCGCGGGGGTCAGCTTCGACGCGGTCATCGCCGCCGACAACGACACCCGGCTGATTCTCGCCAGCGACTTCGGCTACGGCTTTGTGACCCGCTTCGAGGCTCTCACCGGCCGCCAAAAGGCCGGCAAACAGATCATCTCGCTCAGCGACGGCGCGAAAGTGCTCGCACCGCAGATCAGTGCCGATCCGGCGCGCGACCGTATTGTGGTGGTGACCAGCGAAGGCCACCTGTTGATGTTCTCCGTCGCCGAATTGCCCGAACTGGATAAAGGCCGAGGCAACAAGCTAATCGAGATCCCGAAAGCCAAGCTCACCAGCGGCGCCGAGCGCGTGGCCGGCGTGGCCGTGGTCAGCGAAGGCAAGGGCGAGGTCACGATGTACGCCGGCCAGCGCAAGCTCACCCTCAAGTGGTCGGACCTGGTCGAATACGGCGGCAATCGCGCCAGTCGCGGCGGACTGCTGCCGCGCGGCCTGCGCCGCGTCGAGCGGATCGAGACCACCAACTGAACCGATGGGAATCACGCCCGCTGCTCGTAGGAGCCCGCTAGCGGGCTCCTACGACAGGTTCAGATCTTGGTTAACGTGGGTTTTGCGGCCACGGAACTTGTCGGCGCGCGGCGTTTCCAACAAGGATGTACACGCAAACGCGCTATGGTGTGTCGGACAGGTGGCAACCCGGAGTATTCATGCATATCCAAAGGCTCCTCCCCGTGCTGTTGGCTGCCCTGCTGACCACCTCAGCGTGGGCGCAAACGAGTGCAAAGCCGCTGAACCTGAAGCTTCCGCCCGCTGATCTGCCCGCTTCCAGCAGCACCGCTGCCAGCGTGAGTCCGGCCAGTAGCGCGCCCGGCGTCTATTACGGCGATACCAGCGGACGCATGAGCAATACCGAGGTCGCCAGCAGCGCCAGACCGGAATGCGATGATTCCGCCTACAACCAGCCGCAAGTGCACGGTAACGTTGGCATGGGCGTGATGAGTGGCAGACACTTGAGCGGCAATTATCAGACCGGCACGGTTAGCGTGACCAAGGCGTTCGGCAGCTGCGACGAGCCCAGTGGTGGCGTCAACATCACGATCAGTGGCGGCACCGGCCATTTCCACGGCCGCGGTCACTGACCGAAGGTATAATCACCGCATGGCGCAACCCACGCATTCGATGCACGGCGAGTACAAGATGCCTGGCGGCAAGTTGGTGGTGGTCGACCTGCAGGTACTCGATTCCCGGCTCGCTGCGGTGCAACTCAGCGGCGACTTCTTTCTGGAACCCGACAGCGCGCTGGATGCCATGAATCATGCACTCCTCGGGCAACCGGTCGACGCCAGCGACGCCGAGCTGGGCGCCGCCATTCGTGCCGGCTTAGGCGCCGACGTGATGATGTACGGTATTTCGCCCGAAGCCATAGCGGTCGCCGTACGCCGTGCCTTGCAAGCGCACTCCAATACATGATGCGCAGCGAATGGCGCGACCACGATTGGCAGCTGATCCACGGCGCGCCGCAGTCACCCAGTTTGCACATGGCGCTGGACGACGTGCTGGTGCACCAGATCGGTGCCGGACTCCGCCCACCTACCCTGCGTATCTGGGAATGGGCGTCCTCGGCGGTAGTGATCGGGCGCTTCCAGTCGTTGCGCAACGAAGTCGACATGGAGGCGGCGAAGCGACACGGCATCGAGGTGGTTCGACGGGTCTCCGGCGGCGGTGCGATGTTCATCGAACCAGGCAACACGATCACCTATTCGATCTACGCGCCACTGTCGTTGATCAAGGGTCTTTCATTCCAGCTAGCCTACGCGCTGATGGATGAGTGGGTGATCGAAGCACTGGGCACGCTGGGCATCAAGGCCTGGTACCAGCCGCTGAACGACATCACCTCCGAAGGCGGCAAGATCGCCGGTGCCGCCCAGGCGCACCGTGGCGGCGCGGTGCTGCACCACGTCACCATGGCCTACAACATTGATGCGCAGAAAATGCTTGAAGTGTTGCGCATCGGCCGCGAAAAGCTGTCCGACAAGGGCACCACCAGCGCCGCCAAACGCGTCGATCCGCTGCGCAGCCAGACGGGTCTGTCGCGTGAAGCGGTGATCGAAACAATGATCGCGACCTTCCGTCGACGCCACGGTCTTACCGACGACGTCTTGCGAGCCGATGAACTGGCCCGGGCCGACCTGCTGGCGCGCGAACGGTTTTCCAGCGATGCGTGGTTGGCTGACGTACCGTAACGGCGACGGTTCTCGCTCTCACGAAGTTTACGAGCGGCTGACGGACCACGATTGCATGCGGCCATCCTTGTACGGCATCACGCCGTGGAACGGTCGGGGATCAGCGTCGAACACCAGCGGCAGGAAATGACGGTCGCCCTCCCACATCGGCAACTCCAGCAGCCGGTCCAGTGCCACCCATTTGAGTGTCCCCTCGGGATTGGCCTCAAGCGGCGTGCCGCGGTACGCATCGATCACGAAAATGAAGCCGAGCCAGTCCTCGCCCTGCTTGCCGAACCCGGGCCAGTTCAAGGTGCCGCGCAACTGCATCGATTCGCAGCTGATGCCGGCCTCCTCCAGGATCTCGCGCCGCATGCAGGTGGCAATATCCTCACCCGGCTCCATCTTGCCGCCGAGGCCGTTGTACTTGCCCAGGTGCTGGTCGTCCGCCCGCGCATTGCGATGGATCATCAGCACCTGCTGGCGATCCGGCGACAGCACATAACCCAGGGTGGCGACGATCGGCGTGTAAGGCATCGTTGGCTCGTGGCAAAACCCAAGTTTAACGGCAGCTGCACAGCGCTGTCCGGTACGCGGGAATAGGTGAGCGTCAGGCTTGCGTCGACACCGCTGGCCGGCGACCATCGGCACATGCCTTCTTTCGTTTTATACCTTTCCCCGTACGTATCTCGATCCTTGCTGCTGCGTTGGCTGCTCTCCGCGTTTGTCTTGGCCGGCATGGCCGCTTGCGCCGGCAAGGCGCAAGCGCTGGACAGCAGTACGCTGGCGTTCGAGGGGCAGAATTATCGCGTCGTGCACATCGACCTCAAGCACGAACAGCTCGGGCTGTACTGGCGCAACCCGCAGAATGGCCAGCCATTCGGCAGCATCGAAAGCCTGCATCAGTGGGGCGCGGCACGTGGCCAGCGGCTGCTGTTTGCCGCCAACGCCGGCATCTACGACCGCAAGTTTGCCCCGCTCGGTTTGTACGTGCAGGATGGCAAGACCGTGGTGCCACTGAACCTGGCTCACGGCAACCCTGCGTCCGGCAATTTCTCGCTGCTGCCGAATGGCGTGTTCGTGATCTATCCGGATGGCCACGCTGCGGTGCGCACCAGTGCCGCTTTCAAAGCCGATGACAAGGCGGCACAACAGGCGACGCAGTCCGGCCCGATGTTGCTGATCGACGGCGAGCTCAACGAGCAGTTCATCGGCGACTCTTCCAGCCTGAAATGGCGTAGCGGCGTATGCGCCAAATCGCCCGACGAAGTCATCTTTGCGGTGAGCGAGGCGCCGGTGAACTTCCACACGTTCGGACGGCTGTTCCGCGACCAGTTGGGCTGCCGCGACGCACTGTACCTCGATGGCAGCATCTCGCAGTTCTATGTCGACGGGCAAGGTTATGCGGGCGCACCGGCCTTCATGGTCAAG
>CAJDWA010000171.1_pt1 | contig 9674 bp, 12 predicted proteins | sample 7391461 | NCBI WGS metagenome assembly CAJDWA01 (sample SAMEA7055726, study PRJEB34461) | soil metagenome | biome: terrestrial ecosystem; feature: Peninsula; material: soil | place: Antarctica | collected 2016 | reverse complement strand
CATCAGGGGGAATGCAAGGGGAATGATAGGGGCTGAACTCTCGCATTTGCCCAAGACATTCCAAAAGCTAAGCCAACACACTGCGTACAAGCATATGATCTATAAATCTTTTTTGGTGCCGGCACCAAGAGTCGAACTCGGGACCTACTGATTACAAATCAGTTGCTCTACCAACTGAGCTATGCCGGCGAAGGTGGCAGATTCTAGCAGGCTCGCAGCAGGGGAAGCTCAAAAACAGTCGACGCTGTGCGAACCGACACCGTTGGCGTCGACGTATTTGCGCCAGTCGAGCCGGTTTTCTTCGGGCACCGCCAGGTCTAGCCAGTATTCGGGCACGTTTTCGGTGCGCTCGCTCATGCGGGCGGGAAAACCGGCGGCAACCACCTCGCCCACGCGCTTGCGTGCGTTGGCTGGATCGCGGAACAGGCCCAGCGAAACCGTGTTGGCCTGGTCACCTGATCCCACTACGAAATAATCACCGATGTTTTTCGCGGCGAGTTGCCTGGCCTGCTCCAGCGCTTGGGCGCGACTAGCCGCTGCCGGCAGATAGACCCACCAGGCGGTGGGATGGCTGGTTAGCTCCTGGCGTGAACGCATGCGCGCGACCTGCGGACCCAGCGCCTGGCGGGCGTCGCGAAGATCCTGCGGCGTGTCGAACGGTCCCAGTGTCATGCACCTGTAGCTGCGCGATGTGTCGGCCAGCAAGGCGCCAGGCACGGATGACGTGTCGTCCGAAGTGGGCACTTCCGACAGCAAACGCAACTCTGACACTCCCGGATCGGTGGGGCCTCGGACGTGCGTGTAAGGCTGGCCCAACAACAACCATGCCCCGACCGCGATATTGAGCGCGCTCAGCAGGACAAATAGCAGACGCAGAAACATCGAACCCCCATCAACACGACCCGGCTCGCCATTCTAGTCGTTCGTCGACAACGGCATGTGCGCGTCCGCCCACAACGCCAGGCCTTGCAGGACGCTGTCCTTGCGCAGTTGCACCGGAATGGACAACATCGGCAGCAGTTGCTGCGCATCGCCGCCATCGAGTATCAGTGTCGCCGCGCCGCCGAGACGCGGCAACATGTGCGCGTAAAAGCGCTCGATCAGCGCGGCAGCAGCCTGCCAGCAGCCGGAGGCCACGGCATCGGCGGTGTTGTCGGCCAGCTCCAGAATGGCGCCTGCACGTTGCGGGCGCACCAGCGCGGTCGCATCCAACAACGATTGCTGCATCAAGCGCACGCCTGGCGCGATCAACCCGCCCAGATGACGACCGTCGAGCGCCAATGCATCCAGCGCCAGCGCGGTGCCGGCACTGGCCAGCACGCACGGCGTGCGCTGCTCGGCATGTGCGGCGACCATCGCCAGGAACCGATCCACGCCCAACCGCTGCGGTTCCGGATAGGCGTTGCGCACGCCGCAGGCGCTGGCGGGTGTGCGCACCCAGTGCGGCGCACACCCGAACACCTGTTGCACGACCTCGGCAACCTGATCTTCGCGCGTGCCATCGACCACCGACGCCGCGGCCACCTGCGTCGCTCGTGGCAAGCTCGCCCAAGCCTCGACCAGTTTGTCAGCAACGTTTTCCTGCCAACCCCAAGCGCCGCTCGCGATCCATGCTGCGGCTTCGCCCTGCAGCGCCCATTTCAGCCGCGTATTGCCAAGGTCCAGCAGCAGTCTCATGCGCCGCGTACCGTGACGTCAGCGCTGTCGACGCGACGCAGGCTGCCGTCGGGCATGCGCACCTGCAACGCACCCCGGGCATCGACACCCGCACCGATGCCCTCGAACTGGCCGAGCGCGCCGCTCAATTGCAACGGTTGGCCGTGCAGCAGGTCGTGACGTGCGTAGTCGGCCATGAAGGCAGTGAAGCCATCTTGCTCGAACTGGCGCAGACCCTGCGTCAGGCTCGCGATCAACGCCGCCGCCACACGGTTGCGATCCGGTGGCGCGCCGGCGGTCAGGCTGGCCAGGTCGCAGGCCGGTTGGCCGGCCTGTCCACGCAGCGCCGGTGTCAGCCGCAGATTGATGCCAATCCCGATGATCGCCGCGCATGGCCCTTGGTATTCACCACTGAGTTCGACCAGGATGCCCGCCAATTTGCCGCTCGCGCCATCGCCTGCTGCAGCCAACACGTCGTTCGGCCATTTGAGGCCGGCGCCCGCAACGCCCAGATCATCCAGCGCGCGCAGCACGACCACCCCGATCGCCAACGACAAGCCACTCAACGCAGCAAACCCGGATTCGAAGCGTTTCAGGCAGGAAAAATAGAGATTCAATCCCGGCGGCGACAGCCAGTCGCGACCGCGGCGGCCACGCCCGGCCGTCTGGCTTTCGGCCAGCACCACGCTGAGATCCATCGCGGTGGTGATGCGACGGTGCAGTTCGCTGGAGGTGGAATCGAGTTCGCCATGGACCTCCAGCGCGCCCAGTGAACGTGCGCACGACGCCGGCAGGGCGACACGAATCTGCGCGACATCGAGCATCTGCAGCGGCCACGGCAACCGATAACCGGCCGCGCCGCGCGCCTCCACCGGAACGCCGCGCGCACGCAAAACCTCCACCTGTTTCCAGATCGCGGTGCGGGTGATCCCCGCCCGCGCGGCGAGCGCCGCCCCGGAAACCGGTTCGCCGGAAGCGAGCAAGGCCAGCAATTGCAGCGGCTGCATCAGCGCCCCTCGTGCACAACGGCGGGCGACACCCAGGCATCGTCGTATCGCGGTGAATCGTGATGGATTGCCATGGGCCGATTCTAGCCCGCAGACGCTGCACTGCGGCATGCAGTTCCCGAGGGCAGCACTGGTACGGTCTGCGTGATTCTGCGAGGATCGAGACCTTCGCTTGCGGGTTCGGGGGATTCGACTGCCATGCGTGCCGCCCATTGGATCATCGGTTGTGCCTTGTGCCTCGCCCTGATGGCCCCGGCGGCGGCTGCCGGCCTCGATGCCCCGGGTGTGGACCATGCTGCGCAGACCACCACCGACCAGCTTGCGCACGATAGTGACATTATCGTCGGCGATACCCTCGGGCACAGCCGCGAAGACAAGGCGACCAACAGCGCCGCCGCTGCCGGCACCTCCCACAACGGCAACGATCATTCCGGCACCGCTTCGTCAGCGCCTGCTCCTGCTCCGCGGCCGCATCTGGGCTGGCAGTCCTTGCTGCCTGGATCGATCCAGTAAACGTCGGCGATATGCCGGGTCGTTGGCGACACTCCCTGCGAGCTTGTTTTTAACCGGCAACGATTGCGGCTTCGTTCTGGCGAAGTGCGTAGGCACTCTGTTGGCTGGCGCGCCGGCGGGGTCTCGAATTTTTCCATGGCCGCTCGCCCGCCGACGGCGACGCTCCCGCAGGAACGTGCCGCCGCTAAGAATTCGACTCAGCTCGCCGCAAGCCGAACGCTGAAACGCGCGCCACCGAGCTCGGTGGAACGATCAACCACCAGTTCACCCTGGTAGGCGTGCACGATGTCCTGCACGATCGACAGCCCGATGCCGTGGCCCTGCACTGCACCCGCTCATCGCCGCGCACGCCACGCTGCAGCACTTTCTCGATCTTGTCGGCGGCAATGCCGGAACCGTCATCCTCCACACACAGCAGCAGACCGGGGCGCTGGCGACCGGCGTGTGGTTGCATCTTCACCACCAGCAGCACGCGATGGCTGGCCCACTTGAAGGCGTTTTCCAGCAGGTTGCCGAGCAGTTCGAGCAAGTCGCCCTGCTCGCCGTAGAACACCGCGCCGTCTTCAATATCGAATTCGCACAACACGTTCTTCTCGGCGTAGACCTTTTCCAGCCCTTGCACCAGATCCTCGGCGTGGGTGGCGATCGACACCGCGCTGGCAAAAGTCTGGCGACCGGAGGTGGCCGCGCGGGCCAGCTGGTAGGCGACCAGTTCGTTCATACGGCGTACCTGGTCGAGCACGCTGGTGCGTCGGGCGATGTCGTCGGCGGCCGACGACTCCAGTTGCGAGCGGATCACCGCCAACGGCGTCTTCAAGCTGTGCGCCAGGTCCGCCAGGGTATGCCGGTAGCGCGTGCGCTGTTCGCGCTCGTTGGTGATGAACGCGTTGATGCGTTCGGTCAGGCCGATCAATTCGAGCGGGTATTGGCTGTCCAGTTGCTCGCTGTCTCCGCGCTCGACCCGGCTCATGTCGCTGGCCACCTTGCGCAACGGGGTCAGGCTCCAGCGCAGCAGCAGTAGCTGCAGCGCCATCAGCATCACGCCGAGAATCGACAGCCAGATCACCAGCGCACGCCGATACGCGGTGTTGCCGCCTTCGAGTTGATCCTCGGTCTGCGCCACCATCATGGTAAAGCGCACCGACTTGTCGGACTCGGTATCCCAGGCCACGCCGTAACTGTAGTAATACAGCCGGCCCATGCGAGTATCGATCGGCCCGACGAAGCGGCTTGCACCCGGCTCCAACGGTGTGAGGAAGCTGAAATCCCGGCCAATCGCCGAGGGCGACTCCCAATGAAAACCCTTGTCGCCCAGCGCCACGGCGTAGAGACCCGAGCCGGGACGCGAAAAATTCGGATCCGGTGAAGTGTCCGGCGGCAAGATCCGACCGTAACGGTTCACGTCGAAATTGGTGATGTAGGCGAGCGCGAAGTTCTGCAGGCGATCATGCAGCGCGCTCAGTGCGCGCTCCTTGTTCGCCTGCGACAGAGTCAACCCGACCAGCCCGAGAAAACCGGCCAGCACGAAACCGGTGGCGATCGCCGCCCGCGCCGCCAGCGAAAGCGGGCGGCGCGGTGACGTCAGCTCATTCGTCGTCGCCGTCGGTGCGCGGGATGGCAAAGCGGTATCCGCGTCCACGTACGGTCTCGATAGGTTTGAGGGTGCCTTCCGGATCAAGCTTGCGCCGCAGCCGACCGATGAATACTTCGAGCACATTGGAATCGCGGTCGAAATCCTGCTGGTAGATGTGCTCGGTGAGGTCGGCCTTGGAGACCAGCTCGCCAGCGTGCAGCATCAGGTATTCCAGCACCTTGTATTCGTAACTGGTCAGATCAACCAGCTTGCCTTCCACTGTCACTGTCTGCGCGGTGGTGTCCAGCTTGATCACGCCGCAAGCCAGGATCGGCTTGGACCAGCCGCTGGCGCGACGCACCAGCGCATTGATGCGCGCCAGCAATTCCTCGACATGGAACGGTTTGACCAGGTAATCGTCGGCGCCGTGCTTGAGCCCCTCGACCTTGTCCTGCCAGCTGCCGCGCGCAGTCAGGATCAGGATTGGGTAACGCTGGCCGGCCTCACGCAACGCCTTGACCAGATCCATACCCGACATTTTTGGCAGACCCAGGTCGATGATCGCCAGGTCGAACGGCACTTCGCGGCCGAGATAGATGCCTTCCTCGCCATCCTGCGCCGCGTCCACGGCAAAGCCGTCCCGTTTCAGGCGCGCCGCCAGCGTCTCGCGCAGCGGGGCCTCGTCTTCCACCAACAGGATGCGCATATCAATGTTTCTCCTTGCTGCCCGCGTTCCGTCCGGGCGGATTCTTGGTTGAATGGGCCGATACCGGATTCTTGCTCGCCTCGGAGGAAATCGCCATCACCTTGACGTGTCCGTCCGGGGTCAGGACCTTGATCCGATACTCCAACCGGCGACCGACGCCGCGCGATTCGGCCGACAACACCTTGCCACCGGTATCACGCTGCACCTGGAGCACAGCCTGGTCCAGCGTCACCGCCGGTTTCGCCGACTGAGCCGCCAGCGCCCCCGCGAACGGGATCAGTGCGGCAAGCAGCAAGGACTTGTACCTGATCATGCGTGAATATCCTGTCCCGCGTTCACCCGAACGTCCAGCCTAGGTGATCGGGGCTGAATACTGCCCGGACGGGTGGCACCTGTCACGCGGCCAGCCGGAGCGAAGCCTGCGCCTGTTCCAGCAGCTCCCAGCCCACACCGGGCAGATGTGCACCCTCGCTGATCGTGCGGCGGAACGCGCGGGCGCCCGGCTCGCCCTGGTACAGACCAAGCAGGTGGCGACTGATGTGCTTCATGGCGGTGCCGCGCGCCAGCTCGGCCTCCACGTAGGGCTGCATGCGCCGAAGTACATCGTCGCGCGTCGGTAGCGGCTCGCCATGCAGCGTGTGTTCCAGCTGCGCCAGCAGGAAAGGATCGTGATACGCCGCGCGCCCAAGCATCACCCCGTCGAGATGGGCCAGATGCGTCTGTACCTGCGCGACCGTGGTGATGCCACCGTTGATCACCACCACTAGCTCAGGAAACTCGCGCTTCAGGCGGTAGACCCGCGCGTAGTCCAGCGGCGGCACATCACGGTTCTCTTTCGGCGATAGGCCCTTCAGCCAGGCTTTGCGCGCGTGCACGGTCAGCACCTCGACGCCGGCCTCCAGCATGGTTTCGGTGAAGTGCTGCAGGCCGGCGTAGTCGTCCTGATCGTCCACGCCGATCCGGCACTTTACCGTCACCGGCACACCCACTGCATCGCGCATCGCCTTGACGCAGTCGCCGACCAGCGCCGGTTCGCGCATCAAGCAGGCGCCGAAGCGACCCGACTGCACCCGGTCCGAAGGGCAACCCACGTTGAGGTTGATCTCGTCATAGCCCGCGTCGGCACCGAACCGCGCCGCCTGTGCCAGTTCCTGCGGATCGCTGCCGCCCAGTTGCAACGCCACCGGATGCTCTTGCTGACGCGCTGGTCACCATCTCGGTATACAGACGCGCGTGCGGCGACAGCAGCCGATGGAAGTAGCGGCAATGCCGATCGGTCCAGTCCATCATCGGCGCGACGGACAGGCGCCATGGCGTGTCGGTCGGGGAAAAAGGGGCGCAGTGAGCAGTCATGTGAGCGCTATTGTCGCGGATTGGCAAGCCACTGGCGAAATATCCGCCTCGATCGGCTCTGCGGAAACAACGAACCATGCCAGCCCAGCCGTATTTCGCGCCAGCAACGAGTACACGCATCGCGTAAAATGGCTGAAAGGGCCGCACGGCGTCGAACGCGTGTCAGACGAGCGCGCATTTGACCTCGATCTCCTCATCCGTTCGCAACACGAGACAGCAACCCCATGGTGGCAATGGCAACCGAGCACGTGATCGACGTGCAGCACTGGAATGATTCACTATTCAGTTTCCGCACCACGCGCGACCCCGGCTTCCGCTTCGACAGCGGCCAATTCGTGATGATCGGGCTGGAAACCGAGGCGCGCCCGCTGATGCGCGCCTACTCGATCGCCAGTGCTAGCTGGGAAGAGCACCTGGAGTTCTTCTCGATCAAGGTCGCCAACGGCCCGCTCACTTCGCGTCTGCAACACCTCCAGCCCGGCGACCCGTTGATCGTCACGCGCAAACCCACCGGCACTCTGGTGCTGAACGACCTGAAGCCTGGGCGCCACCTGTACCTGCTCGGCACTGGCACCGGACTGGCGCCGTTCATGAGCATCATCCGCGATCCGTACACTTACGAGCGGTTCGACAAGATCGTGCTGGCCCATGGCGTGCGTCGCATCAGCGACCTGGCTTACGCCGATTACCTGGAGCGCGAACTGCTGCAACACGAATTTCTGGGTGAGCTGGTGCGCGAGAAACTGATCTACTACCCCACTGTCACACGCGAGCCGCATCGCCACCGCGGTCGCATCACCGACGCCATCGCGGACGGCACACTAAGTGCGGCCACCGGGCTACCCCCACTCAATCCGGAAACCGATCGCGTGATGTTGTGCGGTAGCCCGGCGATGCTGGAAGACCTGTGCGCGCTACTCGACGGCCGCGGCTTCCAGGCATCTCCGCGGACCCGTGAGCCAGGGGACTACGTGGTCGAACGCGCGTTCGCGGAAAGGTAGGAGCTCGTTCGCGGGCGCTGTTCTGGTTCTGGATGCACAATGAGGATCTGAACAAAAGCATCGCCCGCGAACGGTCTCCTACGTCTTGTCTACCGGAATGCCCATGCTCGATATCGCACTATATGTCCTCGCCGCCTTGCTGATGATCGGCGGCCTGGCCGGCTCGGTGCTGCCAGTGCTGCCGGGCATTCCGATGGTGTTCGGCGGGATCTGGCTGGCGGCCGCGGTAGACGGTTACCGTCACCTCGGCTTGTGGTGGCTGTTGATCATCGGCGCGATCGGCGTCATCGGTGTCATCGTTGATTTCGTCGCCAGCACGCTGGGTGCCAAGCGCGTCGGTGCCAGTTCGCGGGCACTGTGGGGTGCAGCCATCGGCACCATCGTCGGAATGTTTTTCGGCATTCCTGGTCTGTTGTTCGGGCCGTTTATCGGCGCCATCCTGGGCGAGCTGGCGTCCGGCAACAGCGTGTTGCGGTCCACGCATGTTGGGATCGGCACCTGGCTCGGCCTGTTGTTCGGCACCCTGCTCAAGCTGGTGCTGTCATTCCTGATGGTCAGCCTGTTCGGCATCGCCATGCTGTTTGGCTGAACGACGCGTGCGCTTCAGCGTCCCGACCCGGGAAGCACATACAGCAGCACCGCGAGAAAATGCAGCACGCTGCCAGTCAGCACGAACAGATGCCACAGCGCGTGGTGGTACGGCAGCTTGCGCCACAAATAGAACGGCACGCCCAGCGTATAAGCCAAACCACCGGCCAGCAGTAGCGCGGTACCGCCGGCCTGTAGTTGCTTGCTGAGCGGCTCGAACACCACGATCCCGATCCAGCCCATGCCCACGTAGAGCAATACGGCGACCTTGTGATAGCGCTTTAGCAAGCCCAGCTCCAGCGCGCTGCCGATCAACGCCAGCGTCCATACCGCAGCAAACAGGCTCCAGCCCCAAACACCGGGCAAGGCAAGCAGGGTGAACGGGGTATAGGTGCCTGCGATCAGCACATAGATCGCGATGTGGTCGAGTGCGCGCAGCGTCGGTTTGGCTGCCGCGGCGGGGATCGAGTGGTACAGCGTGGAGGCGGTGTACAAAAACACCAGCGAGGCGCCGAATACCGCCGAGGCGACCAGCGCGAGCGCATCGCCGTGCAGCGCGGCGAATGCCACCAGCGTCGCCAGCCCGGCAATGCTGAGCACGATGCCAATACCGTGAATCACGCTGCTGGCCAGCTCGTCGCCGAAGCTGTAGAGCGGCATCAATGCACCGGATGAGAGGGGCATAGATCAGATCCTTGCAGGGCCTGCGCCAACTGGCGCCTCGCTCTACCTTAGCGGTCGCACGAGCACTTGCCTACCGCAGCAGAGCGAGGCGCCGCAATGAAACAGACGAAGCACCACTACTCGATGATGAACGCTCCGAACGCCACACCGAGATTCCAGCCCTCACCCTTGCCGCTCAGCGCCAGCGACACGTTGCCCTTGGTCAGTACCTGCGCCTCCGCCGAGCGCTGGGCGCCGGCGTGCGCCTCGGCATTGGCGTAATGACCCAGCACGTCGCGCACGTTGCTGATCCCCGTGAACTTGCCGACGCCGTGGTTGATTTTGGTCTTGCCGAAAGTGAGACCGCCGCCCTTCGTGCGCAGCTTCACATGCAGGCTTTGGCCGTTGCTGCAGCTGACGGTTCCGCTGCCCTTGGCAGTTTTGTAGAACACCGACCAGCCGGACATCTGGAACGTCATCTTGCAGGAAATATCGCTCGCTCGCGCTGCGGTGGTCGGCAGCAACCCGGCTATCGCCAGTACCATCACTCCACACCATCCGGTCATCCGCATCGCGTCGCTCCCATGTTGTCGGCCCTTCGCCGCGAGGCGATT
>CAJDWA010000064.1_pt1 | contig 9988 bp, 4 predicted proteins | sample 7391461 | NCBI WGS metagenome assembly CAJDWA01 (sample SAMEA7055726, study PRJEB34461) | soil metagenome | biome: terrestrial ecosystem; feature: Peninsula; material: soil | place: Antarctica | collected 2016 | reverse complement strand
GCGGCCAGACTCAGCAGCAAGCTCTCCGCCAGTGCACCCCACACCAATCGCGCGCGACTGCTACCCAGCGCGCTGCGCAGAGCCAGCTCGTGGCGCCGCTGCAAGGTCTGCACCAGTTGCAGATTGGCCACATTGACGCAAGCCAGCAGAAGCACCAGCAGCGCAGCACCGAACATCAGCCACACCCACTGGCGCATGTCCTCGGGTACGAAACTCAACGCGAGCGGCTTGACCACGACGCCGCGCGAATGCGTTCCTGGCCCGAGCGTATCCTGCAACCGTGCGCTCCACGCATCCAGTTCGGCACGGGCCTGCGCGAGCTGCTGCCCGGGTGCCAGCCGGACCACTCCGCTGAGACGATGGTGCTGCCCGGGCTGCAGGCGCAGCGGCAGCCAGACCTGGTTATCGGTGACCGGAAAGCTGCTTTTCTGCGCCGGCAGCACGCCCACCACCGTGGCCCATTCGCCGTTCACCCGCACCGCATGACCAATGATGTGTGGATCCGCCTTGAAGCCATGCCGCCACAAGGTCTCGCCCAACAGCGCCACCTTCGGTGCGCCAACGGCATCATCCACAGGCAGAAGACCACGCCCCAGCAACGGCTTGATGCCGAGCAGTTGCATCATCGAAGCCGTCATGCGGCTTCCCGAGTAGTAACTTGCGCTGCCACCCTCGTCCACACCCACACCGATAGAAACATAGGCACCCATCAGATCGACGCTGCGCAGGTGACCGCCCAAGGCCAGATATTGGTCGCTATCGATGCTGTTGATGCCGTTGCCGCTGTCCGAGGGCTCGCCCAGCGCCATCAGTTGCCCCGGATGCGGCACCGGCAACGGCTCAAGGATCAACGTGTTGACCAGACTGAACAGGAACAGCGTCACGCCCAGGCCCACGCCGAGCACCGCTACGGAGAGCAAGGCATAACTGGGGCGCCGCATCAGCCGGCGCCAAGCCTGACGAAATTCACGCAAGATCATTTCATTCTCCGCGCAACGCGCGCATGGGGTGGACCCGACCAGCGCGCACCGCCGGTAACCAACAGGCCACTAGGCCGGCGGCGGCGAGCACGACGCACACTCCGGCGATGGCCAGAGGGTCAAAGGTGCTCTCACGGCCAATCTCCACGAGCAAGCTCTGAAGTACCGTCGACAGCGCCAGTGCAACCCCGACGCCAAGTGCCAAGCCGATGGCGATCTGCAGCAAACCACCGCGCAGAACCATACGCATCAGTCTCGCCGGCGACGCACCAAGTGCCGTGCGCACACTAAACTCGCGCTCACGTGCCGCGACCGCGACCGCCATGACCGCATAGATACCGGCCGCAGCCAGCAACAACGCGAGTACCGCGAACACCCCCACCAGCATCAGGTTCAAACGCGTGTCGGAGGTGCTGCTGCGCACCACCTGAGCCAGTGCTTGCATGTTGGCGACCGGTTGCTGTGGGTCGACCTGCGCCACGGCCGCATGCACGCCAGCGCGGTAGCTGTCGGCATCACCATGGCCATGCAACGCAAACCGCAACGGCAGAAACTGTCGAATCATCGCCATCAGGGGATCGGGCATTTGCGCCAGCGGGATATACACGATGGGCTGAGCCGGCTGCATCGGCCCGTACTGGCGCGTATTCACCGCCACGCCCACGACCTGCATCGACGAGCCAACCGGCTCGCCCATGGTCATCTGCAGTTGCTGACCCAGCGGCTGCTTTGACAGGTACTGTCGAGCGAAGGCCTGATTGACCACCGCCACCGCCTGAGCACCACGACCGTCGGCGCGCGCAAAATCGCGGCCCAAGCTCAGGTCGATGCCAAAGGTGGCGAAAAATCCGGGACTGACACCACGAAACTGCACGTTGACCGGCTCGCCGCTCGCCACGCTGATTGGTATGTTGAGTTGGTCACCCACGGGTAGATTGGTCGCCACGGCTGCTTTGTCCACTCCCGGCTGTGCGCGCAGCCGCTCAAGCACGCGATCGGCGAAGATTTGCACAGAGGGTACGTCGGGGTAGGTTGCCTTCACCGGCGCCAGTTCGAACGTCAACACCCCCTCGCTGGCAAATCCCAGCGACGTCTGCGAGGCGTTGTACAAGGCATGCAAAAACAGCCCGGCGCCACACAACAAAGTTGCCGCCAGCGCGACCTGAGCCACCACCAACGTCCGGCCCAGCAGACCGCTGTGACGATTCATGCCACTGCGCCCTCCTTCGCGCAACTCATCCATGGCGGCTGCGCTGCTGCGTCCGCGCCACAGACCCAGAGAAGCCGCCAGCACCGCGCCGAAAAATCCGACCAGCAAGGCAAACAACCACACGCTTGAGCCCATGCGTAGGCCCGCCACGCCATCCCATTCGGTCGGAATGAACCGCCCCAGAACGAACAGCCCAAGCCACGCCAAGCCCAAACCCGCCAACGCACCACCCAGGCCAATCAGCAAGCCTTCCGCCAACGCCGGCAATACCAGTCGTAAACGTGACGCGCCCAGTGCGGAGCGCACCGCGGCGTCATGACTGCGTGCCAGCGAGCGCAGCAACATCAGATTGGTGAGGTTGACCAGCGCGATCAACAACACGAAAAGGGCACTGGCCATGAACAACATGAGTACCGGCTGCGAATCCGCATGCAGAGTCGCCTGCAGTGACTTGGCGTCGAAATGAACGCCTGGCTCCTCGCCACCCAACTCTGCGTACATCGCATGCATCCGCGCGGCGACCTGCGCACTGACCTCACCCATCTGCGCGCCCGGCGCCAGACGAGCAATGGCAAGGTAATTGGTACCCGGCTCGTTGCCATTGGCCGCCAACGCCAGCGGCAACAAAAGGCCTTCTCCCCCCAACAGTTCAAAGCTGGACGGCAGCACGCCAACGATCGTGTGCGGCTCGCCTTCAATCGGCACGCGTTGCCCGATCACATGCCTGTCGCCGCCGTAGCGATGCTGCCAGAAGCCATAACCGAGAATTACCGCCTTCGGTCCGTTCGGGCGATCCTCGTCGGTGCTGAAGCTGCGACCCAACGCCATGCGCACGCCTAGCGTTGGCAACAAGCCATGATCGACGCGCAGGCTCGACACCTGCTCCGGTTGGCCCCCTCCGGTCACATTCGCAGGGGTGGTGCCATCGATGAACAAGCCGATCGAACTGGTTCCTGTCAACGATTGCAGATGCTTGTATTGCTGGATCGACACCGCGCGATTGACGTTGTCCCGACCCACGCTCACCAGTTTCGACGGCTGCGCGAACGGCAGCGGTTTGAGCAGCACGTTGTCAATCAGTGTGAACACGCCGGCGCTCGCGCCCACGCCCAGTGCCAGCACACTCGCCGCCAGCAGCAAGAAACCGGGTTTGCGCAGGCTGGCCCGCCAAGCGCGCAAGACTTCGCTCAGTAAGATGCTCACGCACCGGTCTCCACGCGTTGGCCGATCAGCGCATCCAGCCGTTCTGTATCCTCGCGGCGCCGACGTTCGAAGGTTTCCTCGTCGACCACCCGGCCGTCGAAGATGCGGATCTTGCGTTGGGCCAGTTCGGCGTAGCGCGCGTCATGGGTGACCATGCAAATGGTGGCGCCGCCCTTGTGCAGTTCGTCGAGCAGGGTCATCACCGCTTCGCCACTGCGGGAGTCGAGGTTGCCGGTCGGCTCGTCGGCGAGCAGGATCGCGGGCTTGCCAACTAGTGCGCGCGCTACTGCCACGCGCTGCTGCTGACCGCCGGAAAGCTGTGCCGGGTAATGCCGGGTGCGATGCGCCATGCCAACCCGTTCCAACGCCTCCTGCACGCGTGCGCGGCGTTCGCCCGCGTCGATGCCGCTGCGATAGGTCAGTGGCAGCTCGACGTTTTCCTGCACGCTGAGATCACCGATCAGGTTGAACGCCTGAAAGATGAAGCCAATCTCGGCGTTGCGAATACGCGCGCGGGCGGCGGCGTTGAGTGCGGCGACGTCGTGGCCGTTCAACACATAGCTGCCCTCACTCGCCGTGTCGAGCAGACCGAGGATCGACAGCAGCGTGGTCTTGCCGCAGCCGGAGGGGCCGGAGATCGATACGTACTCGCCGCGCTGCACGTTCAGGTTGACGTCGCTGAGCGCGTGGGTTTCCACTTCATCGGTCTGGAAGACCTTGCGGATACCGCTCAGGGTGATGACGTTGTTCGTGTCGTTCATGAAAACTCCGCAGATAGCAAATTGACGTTCGGAACGTTTGTCGTAGGAGCCCGCTCGCGGGCGATGCTGTTGTTCTTGCGTTTTCTTTTGCGATTCACGATTCCCGGCTGGGGGCATCGCCCGCGAGCGCGCCCCTACGTGGGGATTAGGGAAACCATGATCACTCCACCTTGATCTGGTCGTATTTGTCCCATTGGCTGGTGTCGGACAGGATCACCTGGTCGCCTTCCTTGAGTCCATGCATGATCTGCACGCGATCGACGGAGGCCGCACCGATGCGTACCGGGACGCGTGTGGCGGTGTGACCGGAGGGATCCAGGCGGAACAGGCTGATGTCGCCATCCGGCTTGGCCAGCGCAGGGCGCCCGACCGACAGCACGTTGTGCAACAGTGCGATGCGAATACGCCCGTCGACAGAGAGGTCCGGGCGCGCACCTGATGGCAGTGCTCCGGTCAGGGTCACTTCGACCTGCACGCTGCCATCGCGAACCGCCGGATCGATGCGGCTGACGGTGCCGGCCACAGTGCCGTTGTGAGTGTCTACGCTGACCGGCATGCCCATTGCCACATCCTTGGCCTGCACCTCAGGTACCTGCAGCCGCGCGATCAACACGTCGGTGCGTGCGACCCGCGCCAGATTGGCGCCCGCGGCGACTTGAGCGCCTTCCTGTACCGCCACTTCTTGCAGCACGCCGGCGATACCGGCGGTCACTTCGAGCCCATCGGCCTGGCGCTGACGAAGTTGCAGGTTGCTCTGCTGTTGCAGCAGTCTCGCCTTCACCGCGTCGAGCTGGGCGTGCATGTTGCCGCCAAAGGCCCGCACTCGTTCCTGTTCGATCTGCATCCGGTTCTTCAGCTGCGCGAGGGCGATCTGGCCCTGGCGGAAGGTCACTTGCGCAATCAGGTGCTCGGCGGCGGCCTTGGCATCGGCGTCCGCCTTGACCTTGGCCGAGGCGTAATCGGCTTGGGCCTGCGCTTCGGCGGAGCGCTCATCGAGCAGTTGTGACTGCAGCTCGGCGCGTTTGGCAGCCACATCGGCCTGCGCGGCCGCCACTTGGGCCTGGGCGTTGCGAAGGCTGTCCTGCACTTCGGGGTTGGACAGTTTCAGCAACACGGTATCCGGCTGCACCTCGGTACCCGGCCACACCAGGATCTGCTCGACCTGGGCGCCGGTGGCGGCAGCCAGCCAGCGCGAAGTGCGCGGCACCAGAGTACCGGTGGCGCGCACTTCGCGCAGCATGTCGCCGCGCTGCACGGTATCGATCCAGAGGCTGGAACGATCGGCCTGCGGCAAGGCCGGGCCGAGTCGCAGCAACAGGACGACGAGGGCTACCACCACCACGGCGGCGACAGCCACGGTCAGCCGGAGGCGGCGGCGCTTGCGGAGCTTCAGAGTCGGGTTGGCCATATCCATGCCGTAACCCATGCAACCCGTATGCCAAGTCGTTTGACGAGCCGATAGTCCGGCAATTCAATGGTTTGTGTAGCCTCTGTGGGGCGTAGGATGACCCGCGATGTTCGATTTCGGACAGGGCTATCCGGCAACGGACAGCGCCGCGGTCAACCGGTGTTCTGCAGCCCCTGCGCCACGCCGTTGACGCAAGCGACCAGGGCTTGCAACAGCTCGTCGTCGCCCCCGTCGCTGGCACGCCAGCGTTGCAGCAGGTCGACCTGCAGCAGACTCATCGGATCGACATAGGGATTGCGCAAGCGGATCGAGGCAGCCAGCCGCGGCGTATCCTGCAACAGCGTGTTATGCCCGTTCAGTCGCAGTAACTCGCGTCGGGTGCGCTCGAACTCGCTGCGAATCAGGCCGAACATTTCTTCATGCAGCGGACCGGACAAGCGCGAGAACGCCTCGGCGATATCCATGTCGCACTTGGCCAGCACCATTTCCACATCGTCCAGCATGTTGCTGAAGAATGGCCAGTCGTTGGCCATCTCCGCCATTGCCTCCTCACCGAATTCCTGTACGCCCTGCTCCAACGCGCTGCCCAGCCCGTACCAGCCGGGCAGGATTGAGCGGCACTGGGTCCAGGCGAATACCCAAGGGATCGCGCGCAGGTCCTGTACGCCGCGCATGCTGCGCCGGCTGGCCGGACGCGAGCCCAGGGTCATCCGCTCGATCACGTCGATCGGGGTGGCACTGCGGAAGTAATCAACAAAATGTGGGTGCTCGACGAAGGCGCGATAGGTGGTGCGACTGCTCGCCGACAACGTAGCCATTTGTGTGCGCCAGCGCTCCTCACGCGGATCGTCCTCACGCGGACGCAACGACGCGCGCAACACCGCGCTCACCGTCTGTTCGAGATTGCGCAGCGCCAGCGCGCGGATGCCATATTTGCGGTGGATCACCTCGCCCTGCTCGGTCACCCGCAGCACGCCGGCAACTGACCCACGCGGCGACGACATCAGCGCCGGCGCGATGCGCACGCCGCCACGGCTTGCCGAACCGCCACGGCCGTGGAAGAACGCGAGCTGGACGCCGGCCTGCCTGGCGACCTCCAACAGCTCCACCTGCGCCCGCTGCAATCCCCAACGTGAGGCCAGCGTGCCACCATCCTTGCCGCTGTCCGAGTAACCCAGCATCACCCATTGCTGGCCGTTGCAGGCGGCAAGATGGCGGCGATAGACCGGATCATCCAGCAACGCTTGCAAACTGGCTGGCGCATTCTTCAGGTCGTCGACCGTCTCGAACAACGGCGCGATATTCAGCGGCACGTTACCGTCCTGGACCAGGCCACCGTAGCGCGCCAGCGCCAGCACGGCGAGCACGTCGGCCGCGCTGCGCGCCATGCTGATCACGTACAAACCCACTGCCTCGCTGCCATAGCGGCGACGCGTGTCGCCCAGGGTGGCGAACACGTCGTACAACCCGGTTACCACCTCGGCATGACTGATCGCGAAGCGTGCACTGCCGCTGGCATAATCGCGCAACTGCTGGGTGCGTTGGTCGGCAGGATGGTCAGCCCAGTCCTCGTCGCCGAACAAGGCCGCCAGCGCATCGTCATGCACGCGCGAATCCTGGCGCACATCGAGCCGGGCCAGATGCAGACCGAAGGTACTGACGCGGCGAATCAGGCGCTGCACGGCATAGGCGCCCGCATGCAGGCCGCGATGCTCGACCAGGCTATCAGCAATCAGTTGCAGGTCGCCCAGCAGCTCCGCCGCGGACCTATAACCATCGGCATGATCGTCCTCCAGGCTCGCTTCCAGGCGCGCGCCGATCAGGGTGAGCAGGCAGCGATAGGGCATATCGGCGTGGCGCGGGCGGATTTTCTCGGCGGCTCGCGGAAAGCGCTCGCGATAGTCGGCCAGGCGCTGCTGTAGGGCCAGCGCCACGACGACGCGACTCTCGGTCTGACTGAGCAGGCGCGCCAGCGCGGCGACCTCCGCCAGATAATGTTCGATGACCTGCGTACGCTGGGTGGCCAGGCTGGCGGCGATGGTGTCGGCGCCAACGTTCGGGTTGCCGTCCATGTCGCCACCGACCCAAGTGGCGAAGCCGAGCAGTCGCGGCAGCGCGACCGCCACGCCATACACAGTCTGCAGCGCTTCATCCAAAGCCTCATATAACGCCGGCACGACGCGATATAGCGGATTGGCCAGATAAAAGCCCACGTGGTGGTGTTCATCCTGCACGGTGGGGCGAATCGGTGAGGCCTCGGCGGTCTGCCAACCGGCGGACAACGCCATGTAGATCCGCTCGTCGTCGGCGTGGCGTTCCTGCGGCGTGCGCTCGGGGTCGAAGCCGTCGATCAGCGAACCCACGACCGCCTGCTCTTTCTCCAGCAGGGAACGACGCACGGCCTCGGTCGGATGGGCGGTGAACACCGGCTCGATCCACATCCGATCCAGCCAACCCAGCAATTCTTCGGCACCGACTCCCTGCTCCTTCAACTTTGCCAGGGAATCGAGCAGGGACTCGGGCTGGACCTGGTCGCTTTCACGCTCGTAGTCCCGGCGGCGGCGGATGCGATGCACCCGCTCGGCCGTGTTGACCGCCTGGAAATAGGTGGCGAACGCCCGTGCCAGCGCTTCGGCGTGGCTGGCGTCGAGACCAGCCAGCGAGTCGGCCAGCTCGTCCACCGACGCTCCCTCGCGGCGACGCCGGATCGCGGCAATGCGTACCTGCTCGACTCGCTCGAAGAAAGCCGTGCCGTCCTGCTCGGCCAGCATCCGGCCAACCATGGCGCCGAGCCGACCAACGTCCTCGCGCAGCGGGCCGTCGTGCGGCAGAAACTCAGATTCTCGGTTTGCTTCCACGCAGATACTCCATGCAGTCCAAGCCTCAGCCTACCCAATCGCGACCACGTAGACATCACTCCGACGGACACAAGCTCAGGTCTGCCGCTACAATGGCACTCTTTTGCTGCCCGCCGAGGGGCGCTGCGACCGTTCGACGTGAACGCGGTTTCATCCGCCAGAACCCGTGCCTTGCGGCGCGGGCTCTTCACGCAACCGGCCAGGCTCGGCGCGGCATGTTCCACAACGGCGCCCGGTTGTTTTAAAAAACCGGAGATACATATGGACGCCGCACTGAAAGAAAGTACCCAAGACTACAAAATCCGCGATATCTCACTCGCCGAGTTCGGCCGCAAGGAACTGGACATCGCCGAGCACGAGATGCCGGGTCTGATGTCGATCCGCCACAAGTACGCACCGGAAGCCCCGCTCAAGGGCGTACGCGTGACCGGCTCGCTGCACATGACGATCCAGACTGCCGTCCTGATCGAGACTCTGAAGGACATCGGCGCCGACGTGCGCTGGGCCTCGTGCAACATCTTCTCCACGCAGGATCACGCCGCCGCGGCGATCGCCCTCACCGGCACGCCGGTGTTCGCCTGGAAGGGCGAGACACTGGAGGAATACTGGGACTGCACGCTCGAAGCGCTGTCCTTCCCCGACGGCAAGGGCGGCTTTCTCGGCCCGCAGCTGGTGGTCGACGATGGTGGCGACGTCACCTTGCTGATCCACAAGGGCTACGAGCTGGAGAACGGCAGCAAGTGGGTCGACGAGAAGGCTTCGTCACACGAGGAACAGGTGATCAAGAACCTGCTCAAGCGGGTGCACACCGAGCGTCCGGGCTATTGGCACACCGTGGTCAAGGACTGGAAGGGTGTCTCCGAGGAGACCACCACCGGCGTGCACCGCCTGTACCAGCTGGCCGAGGCGAAGTCGTTGCTGATCCCCGCGATCAACGTCAACGATTCGGTCACCAAGAGCAAGTTCGACAATCTGTACGGTTGCCGCGAATCGCTGGCCGATGGCCTCAAGCGCGCGATGGACGTGATGCTGGCCGGCAAGGTCTCGGTGGTCTGCGGCTACGGCGATGTGGGCAAGGGTTGTGCGCATAGTCTGCGTGCCTACGGTTCGCGCGTGGTGGTCACCGAGATCGACCCGATCAACGCACTGCAGGCGGCGATGGAAGGCTTCGAGGTCAACACCGTCGAAAGCACGCTGGGCCGCGGCGACATCTACGTCACCACCACCGGCAACAAGGACGTGTTGACGCTTGACCACCTGAAGGCCATGAAAGACCAGGCGATCGTGTGCAACATCGGTCACTTCGACAACGAAATTCAGGTCGATGCGTTGAACACCATGGCTGGCGTCGAGAAAATCAACATCAAGCCGCAGGTGGACAAGTACGTGTTCCCCGACGGTCACGCGATGTTCCTGCTGGCCGAGGGCCGCCTGGTCAACCTCGGTTGCGCGACGGGCCACCCCAGTTTCGTGATGTCCAACTCGTTCTCCAACCAGACCCTGGCCCAGATCGATCTGTGGGCGCACAAGGACAGCTACGAGAACAAGGTCTACATCCTGCCCAAGAA
>CAJDWA010000118.1_pt1 | contig 10395 bp, 8 predicted proteins | sample 7391461 | NCBI WGS metagenome assembly CAJDWA01 (sample SAMEA7055726, study PRJEB34461) | soil metagenome | biome: terrestrial ecosystem; feature: Peninsula; material: soil | place: Antarctica | collected 2016 | reverse complement strand
CGCGGTGATCAAATCGGGAATCAGATAGATCAACGCCGCCCCCAGCAGCAGGCAGAAGCAGGAGAACAGCAGGCCCAGCGACGGCACCGCCGCGCGCGATCAACGGGATGCCGCTGGCGGTAAATCGGCCGCCATGGCGCCCGCCGCCACGATCATTCACTCAAGCCTGCTGCGTTTTTCGCCTCTTCCATGCGTAACCGATACCCAGCAGTACAAACCACGCCGGGCTGGCGATCAGCGCCTGGCGGGTATCAGCCTGCAAGCTCAGCAGCACCAGCACGAACACGAAGAAAGCCAGACACAACCAACACATGAACACGCCACCAGGCATCTTGTAGGTCGACACTTCATGCAGTTGCGGACGCTTGCGCCGGTACGCGATGTAGGCGATGAGGATCAGCGACCACACGAACATGAACAATATCGCGGACAAGGTGGTGATCAGGGTGAACGCGGTGATCAAATCGGGAATCAGATAGATCAACGCCGCCCCCAGCAGCAGGCAGAAGCAGGAGAACGCGGTGATCAAATCGGGAATCAGATAGATCAACGCCGCCCCCAGCAGCAGGCAGAAGCAGGAGAACAGCAGGCCCAGCGACGGCACCGCCGCGCGCGACAGTCGACCGAACGCTTTCGGCGCATGTTTCTCTCCGGCCAGGCCATACAACATGCGACTGGTCGAGAAGATACCGCTGTTGGCCGACGAGGTAGCCGAGGTCAACACCACGAAGTTGATCAGGCTGGCGGCAGCCGGAATGCCGGCCAGCACGAACAGTTCCACGAAAGGACTCTTGCTCGCCTCCACCATGCGCCACGGCGTGACGATCATGATCGCGATCAAGGCCAGCACGTAAAAAATGATGATGCGGATCGGGATCGAATTGATTGCCCTGGGCAGGTTACGCATCGGATCAGCCGTTTCTGCAGCCGTGGTACCGACCAGTTCGATGCCGACAAAGGCAAACACGGCGATCTGGAATCCGGCGAAGAATCCGCCCAAGCCTTTCGGGAAGAAGCCGCCGTCGTTCCAAAGGTTGGTGATCGACGCCTGGTGTCCGGTCGGAGAGGTGAAACCCCAGGCAACCAACGCGAAGCCGGTGACGATCAGCGCGCAGATCGCCACGATCTTGATCAGCGCGAACCAGAATTCCATCTCACCGAACAGCTTCACCGTGACCAAATTCAAGCTCAGCAGCAACAATACGCACAGCACCGCCGGAATCCACGGCGCCAACTCGGGAAACCAGAACTGGGTATAGGCAGCGATCGCGATCACGTCGGCGATCGCGGTGATGATCCAGCAGAACCAGTAAGTCCAGCCGCAGAAAAAACCAGCCCATGGTCCGAGCAGGTCGGTCGAGAAGTCGATGAACGACTTGTACTCAAGGTTCGACAGCAGCAGTTCGCCCATCGCCCGCATCACGAAGAACAACATCACGCCGATGATCAGATAGACCAGCAGGATCGACGGCCCGGCCAGGCTGATCGTCTTGCCCGAGCCCATGAACAGGCCAGTGCCGATCGCCCCGCCGATGGCGATCAGTTGCAGATGTCGATTGGAAAGGCTGCGTCGCAGGTGGTCCGGTTGTTCCGGGGATGCAGTCATGCGGTCAGCCTTGGCAATAGGAATGCGCCAAGATACAGAAAAAGTCGCGCACAGAGCAGTCTCCACTACTCCCGATGCATGCGTGATGCGCCGCGGGTCATACCCCGGGCCGCGAATCGTTGCCCGGGCGACTCGATCACTCCGCGGCGTCCTTGACTGCATGCTCTGCCGGCTGCGCGCGCTCGCCACGCGCGCGCATCAATGCGTGGGTCAGCTCGGCGCCCATTAACACCACCACGGAGGCATAGAAGACCCAGGTCAACAGCACCATCAGCGCACCCGCCGAGCCATAGGCACCCCCGACGTCACTATGGGTGATGTACAAGCCGATAGCCCATTTGCCGACAAGAAACAGCACGGTCGTCAGCGCACCGCCTTGCAACGCATCTCGCCAGTGGATCTGTGCATCGGGCAAGAGGCGATACATCGCACCGAAAGCCAGCATGAACACCACCGCCGAAAGCAGGTACTCAATGATTCCCCATGCCAGGCTGTCGCCCGGCACGGCCAACTGCACCGCTGCCGAGACGACGAAGGTCACGATCATCATGAACCCGATGCCACCCAGCAATGCCAGCCCACGGGCCCGCGCGCGTAACCACGCGCCGATCGCAGTGCCCGGTCGCGGCTCGACTCGCCAGATCCGGTTCAGTGCTCCCTGCAGCTGCGCAAATACCGCCGAAGCTCCTATCAGGGTCACGACGATGCCTACCAAGCCCGCCACATTGCCGCCGTGTGGGTGTTCGCGAGCACTAGTCACCACCGCCTGGATCGCTTCGGCGGCGCTTGAGCCGACCATCCCGGTCAGCGACGCGGCCAGTTGTTGCTGTCCATCGCTGTGCAGGATCGACAACATCCAGACCAGCAAAATCAGCACGGGCGCAAACGATACCGACGAGTAAAACGCCAGCGCAGCTGCCCGCGTCATCAGCTCGTCGTCACCGAAACCGGAAAACGCCGCGGTCACGGTGCGCTTGATCAGCGTCGTTATCGATTTCATTAGCAAGGCTCAGACAAACGGGGCGTCAGTACACCACTGTCCGGGTGAAAATCGGCTCATCCCCGGCTTGATCGCGCTCTGACGCCTCGTTCATCTTCCATCGAAAATCGGCTCGCTCAAGCCGGGGCGACCACGCCATTACGGCCCGCCAACTTGGCTGCATGGGGCGCATGAGTGCCGCCCAGGTCGACCCTCGCCAGCTGCGTCAAGTTTGCTTATCGCTTGAACAACCGTCCAAGCACACGCACCCGCTCGAAGCGGGACTCGCTCCCGGCGCGCAGGCGCGCCAGGTTGGCGCGATGAGTGAACAACAACAGCAACATGGCGGCAATCGCGAATACCAGTCGCGCAGGGTCCGCCGAGGTGAACAGCGCCAGCAAGGCGAGGCTGATCCCGGCCAGCACGGTCGACAGCCCCACGTAGCCACTCAGTGTCAGGCTGAGCACCCACACCGCCAGCACCAACGGCACGGCGGCCGGCCACGCCATGATCAGCGCGCCGACCAGCGTGGCGGCTCCCTTGCCGCCGCGAAATCCGTGAAACAGCGGCCAGACATGCCCCACGACCGCAGCCAACCCACACACATAGATGCCCGCTGGCTGCATTTCGGACGACAGCCAGCGCCAGGCCAGCCACGCCGCCAGCACGCCCTTGCCGACGTCAATCAGCACCGTGCCCAGCGCGAACCAAACACCTTGCGTGCGCAGCGCATTGGTGCCTCCGGCATTGCCGCTGCCCTCAGTGCGGATATCGACACCACGCAGCTTGCCCAGCAGCAAGCTGCCCGACAGCGAGCCCAACAAATAGGCCACGCCGACTAGCAGCACCGTCATGCCCACGACGGATTCCCGCGCAATGGATCAACGACAGGCAGTGGCACCGGTTACACCTCGACCGGCTGCAGGCTGACCACCAGCGTGCCGGGGCCGGCATGCGCACCGATCGCCGGCCCGGTTTCCACCAACCAGGCGTCGCGACAATCCAGCCGTTGGCGCAGGCTGTTGAGCAATCGTTCGCCCTCGCTCGCGGCGTCGCAGTGACCGACGATCAGCCTCCACGGCAGGCGCTTGTCCACCTGTCGTGTCACGTATCGCGCGAATTTCTCGGGCAGCTGCTGGCGACCAAACACGCCTGCAATCACGCCCAGCTTGCCGTTGGATTTGATCCGTGCGACCGGGGTCAGGCCCAGCAGCTCAACCAGGGTCTTACTCCAGGCGGGCAACCTGCCGCCACGCACCGCCATCCCCAGGTCCGCAGCCATCGCCCAGGTCTGCGTGCGCGAACGCAGAGATTCCAGCCGTGCCACTATCGCGGTCGCGCCCTCACCTCGCTGCGCCGCTTCCGCAGCGGCAATTACCAGCAATGCATGGCCACTGGCAACATTGGCGCTATCAACAATGAAAGTGCGTTCCGAAGCGCCTCGCTGGGCGGCAGCCTCGGCAGACTGGATCGTGCCCGACAAAGCACGTGCAACACCCACGTAGACCAGAGCCGGATGATGTGACAGCAGAAACTCGAACTGCCGCCGAAAATCGCCTGGCGGCGGTTGACTGGTGCGCGGCAGCACATCCTCCTCGCGCAGCTTGCGATAAAACTGTGCCGGAGTCAGTCCGATTTTGTCCAGATAGTCCGCGTCGCCGAAGTTGACCCGCACCGGCACCACATGAATGTTCAGAGCCTCGGCCACACCGTCAGGCAAGTCGGCCGAGCTGTCGGCGATCACCGCGACTCGGCTGCCGTCGGCCGCACTGCGCGCCTGCGCATGCATGTCGTCGGCCTTGGTCGATTCGACCCGTCCGAACGCGGCAGCCAGATCAAACAGCACCTGCGGCCGGGCAACATGAGCATGCAGACGAACCCGCGTGGCCGAACCTGCCACCACCATGCAGGACGCATCCAGTTCGCCAACTGCAGCGCGCAACGCGGCCAGTTCCAGGTTCTCGCCCAGCAGCAGGCATTCGCTGCACCAGCGATGGCTGGGATCGGCGCCGTCCTCCTGCGCGTGGGCATGCGCGGCTGCCGGGCCGGCGTCCCCCGCACCAGGCGAAGGCCTGGCAATCGACTCGCCACTGAGGAATGCAGCAATGCCTTCCAGCAGATCGACAAACCCCTGCGCGCCAGCATCAACCACGCCGGCCTTGAGCAACACCGGCAATTGCTGTGGCGTATGCGCCAGCGCCTTGCGCGCCACCGCAAGCGCATGCGCAAACCAGGCCTTGATGTCATACACCTCATCGTGATGCTCGAGCGCTTCGGCAAAAGCAGAAATCACGCTGAGCATGGTGCCTTCGCGCGGCTCGGACACCGCCTCGCGAGCCGCCCGCGCACCTGCGCGCACGGCCAGTGCAAGCTGACCCGGCGCCACCGCCACCCGATCGCCGATGCTCGACGCGATGCCAGTCAGGAACTGTCCCAGGATGGCGCCGGAATTTCCGCGTCCGCCGTCGATGGCGTCCTCGCCGACCCGACGCATCAACTCCCCCGCGCTGGCGATGCGCTCACTAAGCGCGCCGCTGAGCACACTAGCCAGGGTAAACGCCAAATTGCTGCCGGTATCACCGTCAGCCACCGGAAACACGTTGATCCGGTTCAGCGTGTCGCGGTCGGCGATCACCCGATGCACACCACCAATCAGCGCACCGCGCAGGCCGGGGCCACGGATATGTCGCACGGCGCGCTCACAGGCAATGGCGTTCATGAAAAGTGAGTCCCCCGAAAGTACCGCCCGCAGATAAGTCGCGCGTCCCCAGCCAACAAGAACGCAGCGAACCTCGCCGCACGCGCACAGCAGCCACTCAGCAAACGATGCATGGTCAGTCCCCTGGAACGAATCGCGACACCCAGCCGCGTACAGCAGGTGACAGTGTCACACGGCGCGCGAAACCCGAATTCGGGTCACAGACCACGCTTCGCCTACCACACCCCCTTTCGCCGAGTATAGACAAAATGAGGACCGGCAAAAGAGGTCTGTCGCGCTCACCTAGTGTAGTGCTGCGTACTTGATGGAACTTATAAATCGCTCCGCGTTCCAAGTAGCATCAACGGCGAAACGATGAGCAAAGACCACGATGCGCGTAGCTGCAGAGATAGTGCTGAGCGAAGACGAGCGCCACGAGTTGGTGCGGCGCGTGAGCTCCAAGCTGACCAGCGTACGAGCGGTGCAACGCGCCCGCATCGTGCTGTTGGCGGCTGACGGAGAGCAGAACAAAAAGATTGCCGTGACGTTGGGGATCGGTCGCGTACAAGTAGCCCGCTGGCGTGAACGCTATCGTCAGCAGCGCTTGGCGGGGATCGAGCGCGATCTGCCGCGTGGTGCACCACCGGCCAAAATAGACGTTGCCCGACTTGTGGAATTGACCACACAGAGCACGCCGGAGGCGGCCACACACTGGAGCACGCGCACGATGGCGGCAAAGCTAGGCGTCAGTGCTGCCAGCGTTTCGCGCCATTGGCGGGCCAACGGACTCAAGCCTCACCTCGTGCGTGGTTTCAAGGTCTCACGCGATCCGAAGTTCGTGGAGAAGCTCGAAGACATCGTGGGTTTGTACATGTCGCCACCGGAGCACGCGCTGGTGCTGTGTTGCGACGAGAAGAGTCAGATACAAGCATTGGATCGCACGCAACCAGGATTGCCACTGAAGAAGGGGCGCGCCGCCACCATGACCCACGACTACAAGCGCAACGGCACCACCACGCTATTCGCGGCGCTCAATATTTTAGACGGCCAAATCATTGCACAGTGCCAGTCTCGCCATCGGCATATCGAGTGGTTGAAGTTCCTGCGTCAGATCGAACGAGAGACACCCAAGGGAAAAACGCTGCATCTGATCGCCGATAACTATGCCACCCACAAACATCCCAAAGTGCAGGCTTGGCTTGATAAGCATCCCCGCTTCACGATGCATTACACACCGACATCTGCTTCCTGGCTGAACATGGTCGAGCGGTTCTTTCGCGACATCACGACCGAAAGAATCCGTAGGGGCGTGTTTACCAGTGTGCCGGAGTTGATCACCGCCATCGACGACTACATCGCCCACCACAACGTCAAACCCAAGCCGTTCATCTGGACGAAGAGCGCACGCGACACACCCAGCCGAATTCTCGACTCGACCACCAAAGCCCGACAGGCTCCTAGCGTGCGACCTCAACCATCACTTCGTTCCGTCGCATGAACCACAAGGTCCACGGCGGGTTGTACTGGGCCAACGATACCGGGCCAATGGCGTGTAGGTCATGCGACTTTACTTGTGCAAGTAATTCGCTGGATTTCGTCTCGACATCGTTGGGCTGCGCCAGACCGGAAAACTGCACGACGGCGAAACGGGCGGGTTCGGTGTTGCGTAACTTGACCCTGGAATCGTCGGGTATCGGAAGGGTTTGCAGTGACCAGGTGCTCGGCATCGTGAAGCGAACCACCCACGTGCCGGCGGCGCTTTGCGTCTGCGCGACCGGTGCGGTCATCGCAATTTTTTCGCTGACCGCTTGCTGCTCCACCGGTGCCGTCATGGCAATGCTTTGACGTTTCTTGTTGGCGCCGAAGATGTATCCAGCGAGCAGGCGGAAGCCTTTGTTGGAGGCCTCTTTCTGGTCGCCCTCTACAGTCACCTCCGCAACCACGAGTGCGGGGTAGTCACGCAGTTCGAAGTCACCGTCGCGAAGTAGTTCCTTGTATGGAGGCGTTTCAACTGCCATCGCCGCGTTTCCCAGCGTCATGACGATCATCAAGCCAGTCAAAATCCATCGTTTCACGGCTATCTGGCATTCCGAAATATTTCATCGTTTGATCCGGGAATGACCCAGGCATGCCTGGCGTGCTTGGGTCAAGTGATGTGATACACGGCTAACAATGAGCGAAGCGTGATAATGCTGCGTGGAAAGAAGGGCGCCAGAACCAGAACCACGGCGCGCCGTTCATCGCGCCGCAGCAGCGTGTACAGCGAGGTCTTTTCTTGCGGCATTGTCCCGCGCTACCCCTGTTTTCCTGTTTGGGGCGCGATTGTGCGCATCCTTGAAGGCCTGTGTTCCAATCAGCGGTCTTGGGGATCACGTTGGAATTAGCGGTGGCGGGGCAGAGATGGCGACGGACGCGATACCATGGCCGGATCATCCTTCAAGGAAACGCCATGAGCCGTCTTCTGCTTCCCGTTTGTGTGTTACTGGCCATGGCCGGCTGCTCCTCCAGCCAGGAGCCAGTGGCTACGGCCCAGGCCGCGCAAAGTGCGCCGCCAGCAGCTAGCACCGCGGCGATTCAGGGTGCCGCAACGGTGAAGCGGCAACTCGCCGATTACGCCACGGTGAAGCTGACCGCTGACCTGTCGCACTTCGACGCCAACCAGAAGCAGATGATCGCTCTGCTGGTCGAAGCCGCAGACAGCATGAACGCGCTGTACTGGAAACAGTCGTGGGGAGACAAGGCGGCGCTGATGCAGCAGATCAGCGATCCGGACGTACGCGAGTTTGCCCAGATCAACTACGGTCCGTGGGATCGCCTGGACAATGACAAGCCGTTCGTCGCTGGCATTGGCCCGCGCCCGCCGGCCGTACAGTTCTATCCCGCCGATATGACCAAGGCCGAGTTCGAACAATCGCCGCTGAAGGACAAGACCTCGCTGTACACGCTGCTGCGGCGCGACGACAAGGGTGCGCTGATCACGGTGCCCTACCACGTGGCCTACAAGCCGGAGCTGGAGAAGACCGCGGGGCTGCTACGCCAGGCGGCGAAGCTGGCCAAGGATGCCGAATTCGGCAAGTACCTCGACATGCGTGCTGACGCCCTGCTCAACGACAACTACCAGCCGAGTGATTTTGCCTGGATGGACATGAAGTCCAATCCCGTCGATGTCGTCATCGGCCCGATCGAAACCTATGAGGACCAGCTGTTCGGCTACAAGGCCAGCTACGAGGCGTATGTGCTGATCAAGGACCAGGCCTGGAGCGACAAGCTGGCGCGCTTTGCCAAGTACCTGCCCGAGTTGCAGCGCGAATTGCCGGTGGCCGACAAGTACAAGGCCGAGAAGCCCGGTTCCGATGCCGACCTGAATGCCTACTTCGCCGTGTACTACGGCGGTGATGCCAACGTCGGCGCCAAGACGATTGCCATCAACCTGCCCAACGACGAGCAGGTGCAGTTGCAGAAGGGCACGCGCCGGCTGCAACTGGAAAACGTGATGCAGGCCAAGTTCGACAAGATCATGCTGCCGATCGCGCACGAGCTGATCGCCGAGGACCAGCAGGACAACCTAAGCTTCGACGCGTTCTTTCAAAACACGATGTTCCACGAAGTGGCGCACGGTCTGGGGATCAAGCAGACGCTGGACGGCAAAGGCACGGTACGCAAGGCGCTGAAAGACCAAGCCTCCAGTTTCGAGGAGGGCAAGGCTGACATCCTGGGTCTGTTCATGATCAACAAGCTGGCCGTCAAGGGCGAGTTGGACAAGTCTCAGTTGATGGACAACTACGTCACCTTCCTCGCCGGCATGCTGCGCTCGGTTCGCTTCGGCGCCAGCGATGCGCACGCCAAGGCGAACATGGTGCGGTTCAACTTCTTCCAGCAGCAGGGCGCGATTTCGCGCGATGACAAGACCGGCCGCTATAGCGTCGACTTCGACAAGATGACCGCCGCGATGAACGCGCTGTCAGCAAAACTGCTGACCATCCAGGGTGACGGTGACTACGCTGCAGCCACGCAGTTGACCGAACAGATGGGCAAGGTCGGTCCACAGCTCGGGTCCGACCTCAAGCGCTTGGACGCAGCACAGATTCCGGTCGATATACGCTTCGAGCAGGGGCTGGATGTGCTGGGTTTGAACAAGCCCTGATCAGCCATTGGGGACTGAAACGGGGGAAGTTAAATAAGGTGTGCTTGACTTCCTCCGTCCGGTCTTCCGTATCAAGCTTGACCGTATCGAGCTTTATATCAAGCGTCCCGGTCTGCTTCAACAGCCGCCAGAACTTCCGAGGGAGCTACGACCCCAGCCTTCGAGCGGACGGCGCCGCGTGACGTTCCCTCGGCGATGATTATCTCGCCGCGACGAAACGTATGGGTCATGTAGAAGTATTTTTCATCCCAGCTCTCTAGGGTCATGGTGACCTCATATTTGGTAAAACAGCGCAACGGCTTGCGGTACGTCATGGTGTGTTCGGCGATAATCGGAGCCCATTTCCTCTTGAGCATCGACTTGAGCAAGCCGCTACGTATGAAAAGATCGACTCGATTAAGATCACATATGGTCAAGTAACGCCCGTTGTTCATATGCATGTTGATGTCGAGATCGTTCGGCAGCACACGCAGGTGAAGTGAACTAACTGACTTGCCAGCTGGTAAGCGATCACGAAAGAATGACAAAATAAGAACGTAGATCAATCTGAATATCAGATTCATAGGTGTTTCCCCTGGCGAATGCGAATTATAAACTGGGTAAAATTGATTGAATTTTAATTTATAATGAGTGCGTCAGTCAACCATAATTTTCTGCAGCCGCGCGTGTTCCAAAGTTTTTCCAGTGGCAACACGAAGAGCTATTTTTGATACGGTCTGTGACTTGTCAATCATAAGATGAAAGTATGCTTATATTAATATTTATCCATCAAGAAAATTATTATAGTTATATACCATGTATGGATGATGTAAATAATGATATTTGATCAAGTTTAAAATACCGCGAAGCTCGGGACGGAGGACGATGAATGTCGTCTGGTGTGGTTTCCTCACGAGATGGCCATCATCATGGTTCGCCGCGTTTTGCTGGTCGAAAAGCGGAAATCAACAAGTACTCTCCGGCGGATG
>CAJDWA010000063.1_pt1 | contig 10395 bp, 6 predicted proteins | sample 7391461 | NCBI WGS metagenome assembly CAJDWA01 (sample SAMEA7055726, study PRJEB34461) | soil metagenome | biome: terrestrial ecosystem; feature: Peninsula; material: soil | place: Antarctica | collected 2016 | reverse complement strand
AGCAGCAGGCGGCGGTGTGGCAGAGCAATGCTCCGCCGCTGTTCGCGCTGACCATCGACAACGCGACCGCGCGCAAGAACATCACTGAATACGCAGCGCAGGTTGGCGTGCCGGCCGCGCCCGCGCTGGCGGCGCTGGGCAGCGAACCGCAGACCTTCAATGCACTGTCACTGGATGCCGATGGCACGTCGGTGCCGGTACTGCATTCAGACGACGGTTTTGCATTGCTGTTCGGCACGCTGGATACGGCGCAGCTCGAGCGCGCCGTCGAGTCGATGATGCGGCCGTTTCCGGCGGGCTTGATGACCGACGTGGGTCTGCTGGTGGCCAACCCGGTGTACGCCTCGCCGGCCACCCAGGCGCGCTTCGGCGCCAGCGCCTACCACGGTACGGTGGTGTGGTCCTGGCAGCAGGCGGTGCTCGCTGCCGGCTTGCAACGCCAGTTGCGGCGTAGCGACCTTCCAGCGCCGCTACGTACCCAACTGGTGAGCGCCCAGCAAAAACTGTGGGCGGCGATCGACACCGCCAGCGCGGTGCGCAGCTCCGAGCTGTGGTCATGGACCTATGCCGACGGGCGTTACCAGGTCGCGCCGTTTGGCACGTCGCGTGCCGATGCCGACGAATCAAATGCGGCGCAGTTGTGGAGTACGGTGTTTCTCGCCTTGAAACCGGTACCGATTGACGACGCTCCCATCCGTGCGTCCGCGCGCCCCTGAGTGGGTTCGCCACGCGTAAAGCGCCGTGGCGTGAAGCGGCGCCGCCATGTTCTATGCATCAACTTAACCGGTCTGCATGCATGCTTGATGAGACCACTGCCGCTTGCCGGCACTGTCTCGCCCCATCGTCACCGCGTCTTCCCTTTCGCTCCGACGGCGCCAACGTTATTCACGGAGAGCAACACAACATGGCACTACCCCGCTCGGATGCCCTGGTCTTTTTCGGCGCCACTGGCGACCTGGCCTACAAGAAAATATTTCCCGCCTTGCAGGCGATGACCCGGGACGGTGATCTCGAGGTGCCGATCATCGGCGTGGCGCATTCGGGCTGGAGCGTGAAGCAATTACGCCAGCGCGCGCGCGACAGCGTGAAAGAGGCGGCCAAGGATCATGGCGAGAAGTTCGACAAAGCCGTGTTCGAGAAACTCGCCGCGCGACTGCAGTACGTCGACGGCGACTACACCGAGCCAGAGACCTTCGCAAAGCTCAAGCAGGCATTGGGCAAGGCGAAACGGCCGCTACATTACCTGGCGATCCCGCCCAGCCTGTTCGGCACCGTGGTGGAGGGTTTGCAGCAAGCCGGTTGCGCCAAGAATGCGCGGGTGGTGGTGGAGAAACCGTTTGGTCACGACCTGGCTTCGGCGCAGGCGCTGAACAAAGTGCTGACCTCGGTATTCCCCGACGACGCAGTCTTCCGCATCGATCACTTCCTGGGCAAGGAAGCGATCATGAACATCCTGTACTTCCGTTTCGCCAACTCGTTCCTGGAGCCGATCTGGAACCGCAATCACATCGCTAGCGTCGAGGTGACTCTGGCCGAGCAGTTCGGCGTGAAGGGCCGCGGCGCGTTCTACGACGGTGCTGGCTGCCTGCGCGATGTGGTCCAGAACCACCTGATGCAGATCGTGGCGTTGCTGGCGATGGAGCCGCCGGCCTATCAGGGCTTCGGCGCGGTGCATGCGGAAAAGACCAAGGTGTTCCAGGCGATGCGGCCGCTCGCGCCGGATGACCTCGTGCGCGGCCAGTATCGCGGCTATCGCAAGGAGCCGGGCGTGGCCAAGGGCTCGGATGTGGAAACCTATTGCGCGCTGCGGCTGTTCATCGACTCATGGCGCTGGGGCGACGTGCCCTGGTATCTGCGTTCGGGCAAATGTCTGCCGGAAACGGTGGCCGAGATCGTGGTGGAGTTGAAGCCGCCACCGCAGAAACTGTTCGACGATGCGGCAACCAAACCCGGTCGCGCCAACTACCTGCGCTTTCGTCTTTCGCCCAATACCGCGGTGGCGCTGGCGGCACGGATCAAACGCGTCGGCAAGGATTTCGTCGGTGACCAGCGCGAGCTGTACCTGATGGACGAGCAAAGCGGCGAAGAGACACCGTACGAACGCCTGCTCGGTGACGCGATGGCCGGCGATGGCGCGTTGTTCACCCGCCAGGAAGCGGTCGAAGCGGCGTGGACAGTAATCGACCCGGTGTTGCAGAAACATCACAAGGCGATTGCCTACCGCCCCGGCAGCTGGGGTCCGAAACAAGCCGATGAACTGATCGCCGCCGATGGCGGCTGGCACAATCCGGTGGTCGGGGAGCGCAACTCATGAACGAGGCAGCAGCACTGGTTTTCCTGCTCGATGTCGACAACACCCTGCTCGACAACGATTACTTCGCTGACGACTTGGGCAATACGCTGACGCAGGCCTTCGGCGCCACCGAGCGCGACCGCTACTGGTCGATTTACGAGCAGCTGCGCGACGAGCTCGGCTTTGCCGATTACCTGGGCGCGCTGCAGCGTTTTCGCATCGGCCTGGGCAACGAGCCGGCGTTGCTGCAGATGTCGCAATACCTGCTGGAATATCCGTTTGCCGAGCGCCTGTATCCGCATGCGCTGGAGACGATTGCCCATCTGCGCACGCTGGCGCCCACGGTGATCCTGTCCGACGGCGACGTGGTCTACCAGCCGCGCAAGATCCATCTCTCCGGTATCTGGTCGGCGGTGCATGGCGAGGTGCTGATCTATATGCACAAGCAACGCATGCTGGTGGCGATGCAGCAGCGCTATCCCGCGGCGCACTACGTGATGGTGGACGACAAGCCGCAAATTCTTGCGGCGATGAAGCAGCACCTCGGCGAGCAGCTCACCACGGTATTCGTGCGGCAGGGACATTACGCGGCCGAAAGCGCCCGCGAGCAGATCGAGCCGGCGCCGGACCTTACCATCGCGTGCATCGACGAGTTGCGCGAGCGTAAGCTTGAAGACTTCCTTCCGGGCGCGCCGGTGATTACCCTCGCGGCGGACTGACATAGCAAAAGAGCACGACACGACCTGCACGCCACTGACAATTGGCGATCGAATCTGATTGATGGAGCAAGCATGAAAGCGACACGACAACTGCACGATCTCGGCCAGAGCCTGTGGCTGGACAACATCACCCGCACCCTGCTCGACGACGGCACTTTGGCGCGCTACATCAGCGAAGACTCGATCACCGGGCTGACCTCGAACCCGAGCATCTTCGACAAGGCGATGGGGGATGGCGAGGCCTACGACGGCGGCATTCACGCCAAAGCCCTGGCTGGGATGGATGGCGAAAAACTCTTCATCGAGCTGGCGCTGGAAGACCTGCGTCGCGCGGCCGACCTGTTCGCACCGGTGTTCCAGAGCACCGATGGCGTCGATGGCTGGGTGTCGATGGAGGTATCGCCGCTGCTCGCCGCGGACACCGCCGGTTCGATCGCCGCGGCCCGGCAGATCCACGCCGCCGCCGGTCGCGACAACCTGTTTGTGAAGATTCCAGGGACACCTGAAGGCGTGCCGGCGATAGAGGAGTCGATCTTCCTCGGTATCCCGATCAACGTGACCTTGCTGTTCTCCTGCGCCCAGTACCAGGCCTCGGCGGAGGCTTACATGCGCGGCATCGAGCGGCGCATCGCAGCCGGGCTCGATCCGCGCGTACGCTCGGTCGCTTCGCTGTTCGTCAGTCGTTGGGACGTGGCCAGCAACGAGCAACTGCCGCCGGAATTGCACAACACGCTGGGCATCGCGGTGGGGCAGCAAACCTATCGCGCCTATCGCGACATGCTGGCCTCGGCGCGCTGGCAGAAGCTGGCCGCTGCCGGCGCCCAGCCGCAACGGCTGCTGTGGGCCAGCACCGGCACCAAGGATCCAAACGCCTCCGACACGCTGTATATCACTGCGTTGGCCGCGCCAGACACCATCAACACGATCCCCGAAAAAACCCTGCATGCGTTCGCTGATCATGGCCAACTGGATGGCGTGATGGCGCTGGACGGTGGCGATGCCGACGCGATGCTGGCGAAGATCGGCAAAGCCGGTGTGGACGTCGATGCGTTGGCCCTCAAGCTGCAGCAAGATGGTGCCGACGCCTTCGTCAAATCCTGGAAGCAGCTGCTGAAGCGGATCGCCGACAAGGCGGCGGCGCTGGCAGACAAGGGTCAGGAATCGGCAACGCCATGAGCCAGTCTGCGTTGAGGAAGCTGCCGGCATGGCACGCCTTGCAGCAGCACGCGGCGACCTGTGGCGAGAAGCATCTGCGTGAGCTGTTCGCCAGCGATCCGCGCCGTGGCGAGACGTTCAGCGTCGAGGACGTTGGCCTGTACCTTGACTACTCCAAGCAACGAGTCGACGCCGACACTTTGCGTCTGTTGCGCGAACTGGCCACCGCCCGCGAACTTCCCGCACGCACCGAGGCGATGTTTTGCGGCGAGCGCATCAATCGCACCGAGGATCGCGCGGTGCTGCACGTGGCACTGCGCACGCCGCGCAGCGAGCAGATCCTGGTTGACGGCCACGACGTGGTGGCGGACGTGCACGAGGTGCTCGATCGCATGGCGACGTTCGCCGGTCGTGTACGCGAGGGTGGTTGGCTGGGGCACACCGGCAAGCGCATCCGTAACGTGATCAGCATCGGCATCGGCGGCTCCGATCTCGGTCCGGTGATGGCGTACGAGGCACTGCGCGACTACAGCGCGCGCGAGATGACGTTCCGCTTCGTCTCCAACGTCGACGGCACCGATTTCGTCGAGGCCACCCGCGACCTGGACGCGGCCGAAACACTGTTCATCGTTTGCTCCAAGACCTTCACCACACTGGAGACGCTGACCAACGCGCATGCGGCGCGTGACTGGTGCATCCGGGCACTGGGTGAGGAGAAGGCCGTCGCAAAGCACTTCGTGGCCGTCTCCACCAATGCCGAGGAGGTAAAGAAGTTCGGCATCGACACCGCCCACATGTTCGGATTCTGGGACTGGGTTGGCGGGCGCTACTCGATGGATTCGGCGATCGGCCTGTCCACCATGCTGGCAATCGGGCCGGAACATTTCCGCGAATTGCTGGCCGGCTTCCACGCCATGGACGAGCACTTCCGGCACACCCCGTACGAGCGCAACCTGCCCGTGCTGATGGGCCTGCTGGCGATCTGGAACAACAACTTCCTGGATGCCGCCACGGTCGCGGTGCTGCCGTACGAGCAATACCTGAAGCGATTCCCCGCCTACCTGCAACAGCTCACCATGGAGAGCAACGGCAAGCACGTTACCCTCGATGGCACGGCGGTGGACTATGCCACCGGACCGATCTATTGGGGCGAGCCGGGTACCAACGGTCAGCATTCGTTCTACCAACTGCTGCACCAGGGCACGCGCATCGTGCCATGCGATTTCATCGGCTTTGCCCAGGGGCTGAATCCGCTCGGTCAACAGCACGACCTGCTGATCGCCAACCTGATTGCCCAAAGCGAGGCGTTGGCGTTCGGCAAGACCACCGCGGAAGTGCGCGCCGAAGGCATCGACGCGGCGCTGGCGCCGCATCGCACGTTCGAGGGCAACCGGCCCAGCAACACGATCCTGGCGCAGAAGCTCACCCCGCATGCGCTGGGCAGTCTGATCGCGCTGTATGAGCACAGCGTATTCGTGCAAGGCGTGATCTGGGGCATCGACTCGTTTGATCAGTGGGGCGTCGAGCTGGGCAAGCAACTGGCGAAGAAAACGATCACGGAGTTGACCGCCAAGGACGAACCGACGCTCGCCCACGACAGCTCCACCAACAGCCTGATTCGCCGCTACCGCCAACTGCGCGACCACCAGACACCGGAACGTCCATGAGCCAGAAGATCAGTCCACTCGCCGGCAAACCGGCACCGAAGTCGATCTTGATCGACGTACCCAAGCTGCTCGCTGCCTACGCCGACCTGAAACCCGATCCGTCGGTCGCCGCGCAGCGCGTGGCGTTCGGCACCTCCGGCCATCGCGGCAGTTCGCTGGAGCGCAGTTTCAACGAAGCGCACATCCTGGCGATCAGCCAGGCGATTTGCGAGTACCGCAAGTCCAAGGGTATCGATGGCCCGGTGTTCATCGGTTGCGACACTCACGCATTGTCGCAGCCCGCGTTCGAAAACGCGCTGGAAGTGCTGGCGGCAAACGGCGTGGAGACGATGATTTCCAGCGGCGGCGAATTCACCCCCACGCCCGCCGTATCGCACGCCATCCTGGTTTACAACAAAGGCCGCAACTCGGGTCTGGCCGACGGCATCGTGATCACCCCTTCCCACAATCCGCCCGACAACGGCGGCTTCAAATACAACCCACCCAACGGCGGCCCGGCCGACACCGACGTCACCAAGTGGGTTGAAAACCGCGCCAATGCGCTGATCGAGGCTGGCCTGAAGGAAGTGAAGCGCACGCCCTTCGCTCAGGCGCGAAAGGCGGCCAGCACGCACGAGCACGATTTTCTGAATGCCTATGTGGCCGACCTCGCCAGCGTGATCGACTTCGATGTGATCCGCGGTGCTGGTGTGCACATGGGCGTGGACCCGCTTGGTGGTGCCGGCGTGCATTACTGGGCGTCGATCGCCGAGCAATACAAGCTCGACCTGACTGTGGTCAGTGCCGAGGTCGATCCGCAGTTCGCCTTCATGACGGCTGACTGGGACGGCAAGATCCGCATGGATCCCTCGTCGAAATACGCGATGCAGCGATTGATCGGTCTGAAGGACAAATACGACGTCGCCTTCGCCTGTGACACCGATCACGACCGCCACGGCGTGGTCACCCGTTCCAGCGGCCTGATGGAGCCGAACCATTATCTATCGGTGCTGATCGATTATCTGTTCCGCCATCGACCGCAGTGGAGCAAGCATGCTGCAGTCGGCAAGACTGTGGTCAGCACCGCGCTGATCGACCGTGTGGTGAAACGTCTGGGTCGCAAGCTGTACGAAGTGCCGGTGGGCTTCAAATGGTTTTCCCAAGGCCTGTTCGACGGTTCGCTCGGCTTCGGCTGTGAGGAAAGCGCCGGTGCGTCGCTGCTGCGTCAGGACGGCTCGGTGTGGACCACCGACAAGGACGGCTTGGTGCCATCCCTGCTATCGGCCGAAATCATGGCGCGCTCAGGCAAGGATCCTGGTGAGCTATACGGCGAGCTCGCCGCAGAGCTTGGCAAGCCGTTCGCCAACCGTGTCGAAGCGGCCGCCACGCCTGCGCAGAAAGCCAAGCTGTCCAAACTTTCGCCCGACCAGTTGAAAACCGACCAGCTCGCCGGCGAGAAAATCGAGCAGGTACTGGACAAGGCGCCGGGCAACGACAAGGCCATCGGCGGGATCAAGGTGATTACTGCCAGTGGCTGGTTCGCCGCACGTCCGTCGGGCACCGAGGCGATCTACAAGATCTATGCCGAGAGCTTCAAGGACGAGGCCCACTTGCACAGCCTGCTCGATGATGCCCAGAAAATAGTCGACGCCGCACTCGCTTAGGAGTGCACTCTGCGCGCGATGCTCTTCGTGACGCAACGAAAAGCTCGCGCACAGGATGCGCCCCTACAGATTTAAACTAACGGAGAACACCATGTCCCATGACCTCGACCAGCAATGCATCAACACGCTTCGCTTCCTGTCGGTGGACATGATCCAGAAAGCGAAAAGCGGTCACCCCGGCCTGCCGCTGGACGCGGCACCGATGGCCTATGTGCTGTGGACGAAGCACATGAAGTACCAGCCGGCTGATCCGCATTGGGCCGACCGCGATCGCTTCGTGCTGTCGGCCGGACATGGTTCCGCGTTGCTCTACAGCCTGTTGCACGTCACCGGTTACGACCTGTCACTCGATGACATCAAGCAGTTCCGCCAGTGGGGCAGCAAGACGGCGGGACATCCCGAGTACGGTCACACGCCCGGCGTGGAAGTCACCACCGGCCCGCTTGGCCAGGGCATGGCCAACGCGGTGGGCATGGCGATCGGTGAGGCGCAGCTGGCGAGCACTTACAACCGCGACGGCCACAACGTGATCGACCATCGCACCTGGGCCATCGTCAGCGATGGCGACCTGATGGAAGGCGTGGCGTCCGAGGCGGCATCGCTGGCCGGCCATCTCAAGCTCGGCAAGTTGGTGTGCCTGTACGACGACAACTACGTGACGTTGTCGGCCAGCACCGACATCACCTTCTGCGAGGATCGCGCGAAGCGCTTCGAGGCTTACGGCTGGCAGACGATCAAGGTAGCCGACGGCAACGATGTTGCCGCGATCGACGCGGCACTGTCAGAGGCAGTGGCGGACACAACCCGGCCGACCCTGATTCTGGTGCGCACGCACATCGGCTATGGCTCGCCCAAGCAGGACAGCTTCAAGGCACACGGTTCACCGCTGGGTGTGGAGGACGTCAAGGCCACCAAGGAAAATCTGGGTTGGCCGCTGGAGCCGAATTTTCTGGTGCCGGAGCCGGCGTTGAAGCATTTCCGCGAGGCGCTGCAGCGCGGCACGCAGGCGCAGGCGGACTGGAATGAACGTCTACGCAGCTACGCCAAGGCATTCCCCGAACAGGCCAGGGAGCTGGAGCGCCGGTTAAGCGGCGAGTTGCCGAAGGGCTGGGATGCCGACATCCCCAGCTTCGACGCCGATGCCAAGGGCATGGCTACCCGCGAGGCGGGCGGCAAGATCATGAATGCGATCGCGCCCAAGCTCGTTGCATTGTTTGGCGGCTCGGCCGATCTCGATTCGTCCACCTTCACGAACCTGGAAGGCTTCGGCGACTTCAACCCCGCGGCCAGCAAGGACGATGACACGCAGGGCTCGGATCCGGCTGGCTGGAGCCGTGCTGGTCGCAACCTGCACTTCGGTGTGCGCGAGCATGCGATGGGCGCCATCGTCAACGGTCTGGCCACGCATGGCGGCTTCATTCCCTACGGTTCGACCTTCCTGATCTTCTCTGACTACATGCGCCCGGCAATTCGTCTGGCCGCGCTGATGGGCCTCCACGTGGTGCATGTATTTACCCACGACAGCATCGCGCTGGGCGAAGACGGCCCCACTCACCAACCGATCGAGCAACTGGCCAGCCTGCGCGCGATTCCCAACCTGACCTTGATCCGTCCGGCTGACGCCAACGAGACTGCGGTGGCGTGGAAGGTCGCCGTGGAAACGCGCAAGCGTCCAGTGCTGCTGGCGCTCACCCGGCAGAAACTGCCGACCCTCGATCGTCAGCAACATGCCAGCGCCGAGGGTTTGCGCAAGGGCGCGTACAACCTGCGCGAGGCCGAGGATGGCAAGCCGAAGCTGATCCTCATCGCCAGCGGCTCGGAAGTCAGCCTGATCCTCGCCGCCGCCGACAAGCTGCAGGCCGAAAGCGTGTCCGTGCGCTGCGTATCGATGCCGAGTTGGGAGTTGTTCGAGGCGCAACCGCAGAGCTATCGCGATGTCGTGCTGCCGCCGGATGTCCCTGCACGGCTGGCGGTGGAAATGGGCGCCACCCAAGGCTGGTTTCGCTACGTCGGCGAGCGCGGCGACGTGCTCGGCATCGACCATTTCGGTGCATCGGCACCTGCTGAAGTTCTGCAACGCGAGTTCGGCTTCACCGCCGAGAACGTGGTGAAGCGGGCAAAAGCGCTGCTGAAGAAATGAGGGTGCATTCGCTTCCCCCGCAATGCGGGGGAAGCTGCCCGAAGGGCTGATGGGGGCAGTTTTGCTCTTCTCGATACAGGGCAAGGGCGCCCCCTTCCGCCTTCGGCACCTTCCCCCGCTATGCGGAGGAAGGGAATTTGGCGTGGCTACGGCGATAGTCGTTTTGCAAGCTCGCGAGTGCGCGCTTGCGGCGTCCGATCCGGCTACAGACTCGCCGCCTCGCGCGCCAACAGCTCGATGGCGGCCCAGTCGCCTGCGGCGAGCTTGTCGGCGGGAGTGAGCCACGAGCCACCCACGCAAAGTACATTGGCTAGCGCGAGGAAGTCCGCGGCATTGCTCAGGCTGATGCCGCCGGTTGGGCATGTGCCCACCAGCTGGCACCGCTGGGAAGAACTTCAGATGACGGTAGCCGCGTTCCAACAAGCTCATCGCCTCGCTGGCAGTGGCGGCGCCGGGCAGCATCGGCAGCGCGCTGTCTTCGGCTGCATCAAGCAGATAGGGCGACATCCCTGGCGATACCGCAAAGCGCGCACCGGCCTGGCGCGCGGCATGCAGGTCGATTGCGCTCAGCACCGTGCCGACGCCGACCATGGCCCCTTCGACCTCGGCGGTGATCGCGCGGATCGCGTCGAGCGCGGCCGGAGTACGCAAGGTCACCTCGATCGCCGGCGTGCCGCCAGCCACCAGTGCACGCGCCATCGGCACCGCCGCTTTCAGGTCATGGATCACCACCACCGGGATCACTGGCGCCAGCCGCATGATGGCTTCAATTTGTTCT
>CAJDWA010000060.1_pt1 | contig 10440 bp, 10 predicted proteins | sample 7391461 | NCBI WGS metagenome assembly CAJDWA01 (sample SAMEA7055726, study PRJEB34461) | soil metagenome | biome: terrestrial ecosystem; feature: Peninsula; material: soil | place: Antarctica | collected 2016 | reverse complement strand
CGTCCAGCAGGGGGAGGATGTTCGGATGGCGTAGCCCGGCGGTGACCGCTGACTCGCGTCTGAATCGCTCTCGTTCGGCAGTGTCAGGGTCAGCGATCATTTTCACGGCGACCGGGAGTCTACTGGTCAGGTCGCGAGCTTGGAAGACCGTGCTCATGGCTCCGCCTGCCAGTTCGCGCTCCACGAGGAAACGCGGCCCTAGGGCCCGCTGGAGTCGGGCAGCGAGGTCGCGCACCGGAAGGCTGTGGTTGGACCACGGGTGATCCGGCGGGGCGGATGTCGAGAGGCGCGGTTGCATGATCGTAACGGTTGCGGTCGAGCGGATGGCGTATGCCGTGGACGGTATTCCTCGGGTGGCCTGCAAACTCAGACACTGATGGCGGCAGAATGGTTGGCACTACGGAGAGGAACTCAGATTGATGCTCAGCAGCCCAGTCCGTTCGGGTCCCCCGTACTGGCTCTGCACAGCTCCAAAACCCGCTCGCCCGGCAGGGGCCTCTCGTAAGCAAGTGATTGCTTGCAGGATGGAACCGACGGACTGGCGCTGCTGGTATCCGATCCGGCCGACCCGTACCCGCTGCATGCGGTCGAGTTGGCCGCGGGCCGACCGGTTGCCCTGCGCGTGGGCCTGCGGTCGGAAATCGACGGCTTGATCGAGCGCTACTACGGTAGCGGCCGTTCGGCGATGGGCACTATCGTGGAGAACCTCGACGGCAGCGCCGCTGAGGAAGACGACGTCGAACACCTGCGCGACCTTGCCTCCGAAGCGCCGGTGATCCGCCTGGTCAACCTGATCTTGCAGCGCGCGGTAGAACAGCGCGCCTCGGACGTGCACATCGAACCGTTCGAAAACCGGCTGAAGGTGCGCTATCGCATCGACGGCGTGTTGCACGAAGTGGAAGCGCCGCCCTCGTCATCCACTGCTGCGGTGATTTCGCGCGTAAAAATCATGGCACGCCTGAACATCGCCGAGCGCCGCCTGCCGCAGGATGGCCGCATCCAGTTGCGCGTGCAGGGCAAGGAGCTGGACCTGCGTGTGTCCACCGTGCCGACCAGCTTCGGCGAGTCGGTGGTGATGCGCATCCTTGATCGCGAGTCGATCGTGTTTGATTTCGCCTCGTTGGGTTTCACGGACAGCTTTCAGTCGCGCTTCGTCGAAGTGCTCAATCGCCCGCATGGCATCTTGCTGGTCACCGGACCCACCGGCTCAGGCAAGACCACCACGCTGTACACCGCGCTGTCGCAGATCAACACGTCGGACGTGAAGATCATTACGGTCGAGGACCCGGTTGAATACCAGATCGAGGGCATCAACCAGATCCAGGTGAAGCCGCAAATTGGATTGGACTTCGCCGGCGCGTTGCGCTCGATCGTGCGCCAGGATCCAGACGTGATCATGATCGGCGAAATGCGCGATCTGGAAACCTGCCGCATCGCAATCCAGTCCGCGCTTACCGGCCATCTGGTGCTGTCCACCCTGCACACCAATTCTGCCGCTGGCGGCATTACGCGATTGCTCGACATGGGGGTGGAAGATTACCTGCTCGGTTCCACTGTCAACGGGATCCTGGCACAGCGACTGGTGCGCCGGCTCGACCCGGAAACCGCGATCCAGTACGAAGCGCTGCCGGAGGTTGTCGCGCAGTTCGAGCTGGAGAAATACACCGACGAGCGGCCGATCAAATTGTGGAAGCCAGGGACCAGTGCCGCCAACCCTTCCGGCTATTACGGACGTCGCGCGATCATGGAGTTCCTCACCATGAGCGACGCACTGCGCCGGTTGGTGATGCAGCACGCCAACGAAGGCGATATCGAAAGGCAGGCGCGCAGCGAAGGCATGCGCAGCATGTACGAAGATGGCATCGCCAAGGCCGTCGCCGGCATTACCACGCTGGAGGAGGTGCTGCGTGTTACGCAGGAAGGTTGACCCAGTTTTTTTCTTCTCCCTCCGGGAGAAGGTGCCCGCAGGGCGGATGAGGGTACGACCGGAGCGGAGAGTTGCGTTCAACCCGAACGCTCACCCTCACGCCTGTTCCAAGGGCAGAGGCGCTCAAGTTCATGGTTTTCCGCCATGACCCAATTCAGCTACAAAGCCGTCAGCGACGCCGGCGAGACGCTGCAGGGCCGGATGGAGGCGGCCAGTGTCGAGGAGGTGATCGGCCGGCTGCAGGACCAGGGTCACACGCCGCTGGAAGCGCGGCCAGCGGATGGGGCGGCGAGCGGCAGCGGTTTGGCTGCGTTGTTGAAACGCGGCCCGTTCAGCGGTGATCAGTTAGCGCAGTTCACCCATCAATTGGCGACTTTGCTCGGTGCCGGTCAACCTTTGGATCGTGCGCTGACGATCTTGCTCGAGCTACCCGAGAGCGAGTCCGCGAAGAAGCTGATCGAGCGCGTGCGCGATCGCGTACGCGGCGGCACCACGTTGTCCTCGGCATTGGACGAGGAGCACGGCGTGTTTCCCAAGCTCTACGTCAGCCTGGTGCGTGCCGGTGAAGCTGGCGGCTCGCTGGAAGGTACCCTTCGTCGACTGGCCGATTATCTCGAACGTGCGCAGGCGTTACGCGGCAGCATCGTAAATGCGCTGATCTATCCGGCGTTCCTGATGGTCGGCGTGCTCGGCTCGCTGGTTTTGTTGTTGGCCTATGTGGTGCCGCAGTTCGTGCCGATCTTCCAGGACATGCAGGTGCCGATTCCCTGGATCACCGAGGTGGTGCTGGCGCTGGGCAACGCGCTGCAGGCATGGTGGTGGTTGATCGGCATCGTGATGATGGGTGGCACCCTCATCTGGCGAGCGCGCCTGCGCGACCCACCGGCACGACTGGCCTGGCATACGCGCCTGCTCGGCTTGCGCGTGATCGGTCCGTTGCTGCTGAAAGTGGAGACCGCACGCATCGCGCGCACCCTCGGTACCTTGCTCAAGAACGGCGTGCCGCTGCTGAGTTCGCTGACCATTGCGCGCCAGGTCACCAGCAACCTCGCACTGGATTCGGCGCTTAGTGCAGCGCACGAACAGGTCAAGGGTGGCGCGGGTCTGAGCCTGGCGCTGGGGCAGTCGAAACTGTTTCCGCGGCTGGCGCTGCAGATGGTGCAAGTGGGTGAGGAAGCCGGCCAGCTCGACGGCATGCTGCTGAAAGTGGCCGACACCTTCGAACTGGAATCGCGGCGCTCGATCGATCGCCTGCTGGCTGCGCTGGTGCCGACGCTGACCATCGTGATGACCGTGCTGGTGGGCATCATCATGGCGGCCATCCTGCTGCCGCTGTTGACGCTCACCAGCAGTATTCAATGATTGTGGATGGAGAGAAAACAATGAAGCCGAGAATCGGAAGTCGGGAATCGGGAATCTTGAAAGCCGGGAATCGCGAAGGGGCAATCGGGCATGGGCAAAGCGCATTGCGCAGACCGGCGAGTGCCTGCTTTTCCTATGCCCGATTCCCCATTCTCCATTCCCGACGCGCGCAGCGCATCAGCGGCTTCACGCTGCTGGAAATGCTCGCCGTGATCGCCTTGATTGGCGTCATTGCCGTGGCGGTGATCACCAAAGTCATTCCCAGCTTCGACAAGGGCAAGTACAAGACCGGAAAAATTCAGCTCAACACGCTGAGCCAGGATATCGACAACTACGTGCTGGACAACGGCTTGCCGCCGCAGCAATTGTTCGACCTGGTGAAGAAACCGGTCAACGCACCGAACTGGCAAGGCCCGTACGCCAAAGAGTCGCAGCTGAGGGATCCTTACGGCCACGATTTCGGCTATCAATCCCCCGGCCAACACGGCAAATACGACCTGGTCTTCTACGGCGAAGACGGCAAACCTGGTGGCGAGGGACTGAATGCGGACGCCGGCAACTGGCAGTGAAGCCGGGAACAGGCCATGGAAAACCTCATTAGCGTCCAAACTCAGCTCTCAAAAGCCGCTTTCCCCTCGGGAGAGGGGTTGGGGAGAGGGTTCGGGCGAAGCGAATGGTCGCCACACTTCGGACTGAGGTGGCATGCGTCATTCGCACCCTCATCCGACGCTGCGCGCCAGCGTCTCCCGATGAGTGAACGCTCAGCTCGGCCGAGCTTGGATGCCAATCAGAATGAAGAAGGGCTAATCAGAAAAACGCGGCAAAACCGGCGCTGCAATTCCCGATTCCCGATTCCTCATTCCCTGCGCACGCAGCGCGCCAACGGCTTCACCCTGCTCGAAATGCTGGTCGTCATCGCCCTGATCGGCCTGGCGACCGTGGCCGTATCGGTCTCGGTGACGAGTGGCCTGGCCAGCGCGAGGGTGCGCGCGGCCAGCAGCGAGCTGGCCGGCGCGCTGCGGGCGACCCGGGCCCAGGCGATCGTCCAATCCCGCGAACAGGTCTTCGATGTCGATACCCGCAGCAACAGCTACGACGGCGCGAAGCACCGCAACGTGATCCTGCCCAAGGGTCTCGAGCTAAGCATCACCAGCGCGAAGGAGGATCGACCCAACGATCACACCGGACGCATCCGCTTCTTTCCCGACGGCAGTTCCACCGGCGGGCGTATCACTCTCAAGTCCGGCCAGCGCGAATGGCACGTCAATGTGTCCTGGCTGACCGGTCAGGTGCGGGTGGTTGATACGGCGGCTTCGGGATGAAGCGCGGAAATCGGAAATGGGTAATCGGGAATCGGAACAGGCTGCAGCTACCGAGCTTTCCGGCTTGTAGAGCGCGTGTTCGACGTTGCGAGCATCACGATGCGGCGAGTCGATCTTGCTGTTCCCCTTTTCCATTTCCCATTCCCGATTCCCGCCAGCGCCTCGCGCGCTCTGCTCGTGCCAACGGCTTCACGCTGCTCGAAGTGATCGCCGCGATCATGTTGCTGGCGATCGCGTTCACCGTGCTGATGCGCGTGGCGGGCGGTTCGATTCGTCTGAGCCAGAATGCGAGTGCCCACAGCGAGGCCGCGCTATGGGCACGCAGCTTGCTCGATACGGCGTTCACCACCGAACCGGTTCGACCGGGCACCACGTCGGGGCAGTTCGATCAGCGCTTCCGTTGGCAGCTCGCCGTGACGCCATGGCAGCCTGCTGCGGCGCCGGCGAACACACCATTGCAGCTCTATCAGCTGGATCTGAACGTGATGTGGGGACCGCCTGAGCATCCGCGCTCGGCGCACTTTCGCACCTTGCGACTGGCCTCGGCGGGTGCTGTCGCCGACGACGCGCAGAGCGTGCCATGAAGCGCGCCGCCGGCTTCACGCTGCTGGAAATTCTGGCCGCGCTGGCGCTGCTGGCGTTGTTGCTGGTCGGGGTGTATTCGGGTATCGCCAGCGCCACCCATAGCGTGCGCTCCGGTACCGCTGCGATCGAGCGGGCCGACCAGATGCGTTCGGCGCAGCAGTTCCTGCGTCGCGAACTGGCGCAAAGCGTGGCCGAGCCGATCGGCCATACCGGTCGCGGTGAGCCGATCTATTTTCAGGGCAATACGCGCCAGATGCGCTACGTCGCACCGCTGCCGGGCTATCTGGGCAAGCTCGGGCCGCAACTGCAGCAGTTGCAGCTGGTCGATGACGGGGATGGTGGCTTGCGCCTGGAGTTGCGCCTGGCGCTGTTGCCGCCGGATGGCCAGCCGGCGAAGCCGTTGGGCGAGCCGCAGGTGTTGTTCGATCACATCAAGCAAGGCGGCTTCAGTTATAGCGGGGTCAACATCCAGGGTGAGGTCGTGCGGTGGTCGTCGGATTGGGCGGATGGCCAGACCCTGCCGTTGCTGGTGCGCATCGAGTTGCAGTCGCAAGGTCGCGACAGCTGGCCGCGGCTCGACGTACCGCTGCGGGTCAATCCGGTACAAGCTGCCAACATGTTGCAAACGGGCCCGTCCAGGCGGGCGCGATGATGAGGCGTCGCGTGCTGCCGCTACGTGCCAGCCAGCGCGGCGTCGCCCTGCTGCTGGTGCTGTGGGCGTGCACCTTGCTGGCGATCCTGTTGGGGGGTTACGCCGCGATGGCGCGCACTGAGGGCCTGCAGGCGCGCTACCAGTTTGCCCAGACTCAGGCGCATTACGCCGCCGAGGCCGGCCTGATGCGGGCAATTTATGGGCTGCAGGATCCGCGCCTCAAGCAGCGCTGGATCGGCGATGGTCGCCCCTATACCTTCAAGTACGACGACGCCACGGTGGTGGTGCACGCGATCGACGAGGGCGGCAAGGTCGATCTCAACTCCGACGTGCCGGAGGCGCTGCGCGGCTTGTTCCGTGCCGCCGGGCTGCCGCTGGACCAGGCCAGCCAATTGGCTGATCGGATGGTCGACTGGCGCAGCACTCCGACCATGGAGAATGAAGCGGACAACCAACGTGCGGCGTATGCTGCGGCTGGTCGCGACTACGGTCCGCGCTACGCTCCGTTCGCCACGATCGAGGAGGCGCAGATGGTGCTGGGCATGACGCCTGAGTTGTACCGGAAGATCGCGCCGGTGTTGACCATCTGGGCTGGCAATACCAGCCCGAATCCGAACACCGCGCCACCGCTGGCGCTGCAGGCGATCCCGGGGATCACCGCGCAGCAACTGGCGACGATCCGGGCGATGCGCGAGAGGAACGCGCATGATCCGAGTCTGGCTCTCAACAACGGAACAACGCATAGTGTCCAGTCCGAAGCCACTCTGGCCGACGGCACGCGCGCGGTGCTGCGCGTGACGGTTCGCCTGCAGCCGGGGTTGGCCGGGGTGAAGCCTTACGCCGTGTTGCGCTGGCAGGAGGGAAACCAGGAATGAGTACGGCGATGCAGTCGCTGCGGCCGTGGTGGGATCGTGTACGCCGCGTGTGGCGCGCTTCGCCGATGCCGGCATTCCTGGTCTGGTGGGGCGGAGAATTGCACACGCTGATTCCGCTGCGCTGGCGCGGCTGGTTCGGCGCGGGCGCGAACTGGTATCTGCTGCAGGTGACCGACAAACGCTGGACGCTGCGCCGTCGTGGCCACGGCGAACCGCTAGCGGACTGGGATGAGGCGGTCGAAGACGCGTCTGCGTTTGCTTTCAGCGCGGCGCTGCAGCATGTCGATCGCGAAGACCTGCGCGTGGCGCTGCTGCTGCCTGACATGTTGGTGCTTCGACGCACCCTGCAGTTGCCGCGGGCGGCACGCGACAACCTGTATCAGGTGGTCGGTTTCGAAATGGATCGGCAAACTCCTTTCAGCGTGTCCCAGGTGTATTACGCCGCGCGCGAACTCGGCACGCCGGCCGCGCCTGGCCGCTGCCAGGTGGAACTGGTCGCGGTCACTCGCAGCACTCTCGATCCGCTATTGGCGCGCTTGCGTGCACAAGGTATTTCGATCGACGCAGTGGACGTGGCGCAAGGCGATGATCGCCTCGGCGTGAACCTGCTGCCGCCGGCACAGGCACCGCACCGCGCGCATCCGCGGCGACGCCTCAACCTGATCCTGGGCGCAGCGGTGGTGTTGCTGCTGCTGCTGGTCGCCGGCGAGTGGCTGCTTAACCGCGAAGTGGTGCTGGCGCAGATGCGGGCAGAGGTCGAAAGCATGCGCGGAGACGCCCAACAGGTCGCGTCGCTGCGCCAGCAACTGCAGGACAACGCCGGTGCCGCCGGCTTCCTGGCGCAGCGCAAGAAAAATTCCGTCAGCGTGCTGGGCATCCTCGCAGATGCCACCGCACGCCTGCCTCAGGGCACCTGGCTGGAACGTTTCAGCCTCGACAATACGGGCCAGATCGGTATGCAGGGGCAGAGCCAGCAAGCGGCGAAACTGCTCGATTCGCTGAAGGGTTCGCCGGTGATCACCGATGCCGGCTTCCAGGGCAGCATCCAGCCTGATCCGACCACCGGCAAGGAACGTTTCTACCTGACCGCCAGGGTGAAACCGCCGCTCGCCAGCACCATCGCGCCGGCCGCCGCCGGCACGGCCGGCGCGCCATGAGGGCGCTGACACTCAAGCCGCGTGAAAGTCGCATCGCCGCGATCGTGCTGCTGCTGTTGGCGGTTGTGCTGGCCTATTTCGTTCTCGTGCACTGGTGGTTGGTGGCACCACTGAACCGGATTGACGACGAGATGGCCCAGTTGCGCGACACCCACAGCCGCTACGCCGCGGCGATTGCCGAGCAGCCGGCGCTGCAGCAGCGTCTGGCCGCACTGGGTGCTGGCCAGGCCACCAGCGATGCCTTTCTCGCGGCCGCCGACCCGAACAACGCGGCGGCCGACCTGATGCAGCAGGTCGTCGACGTGGTCGCTCGCAGCACTCAGGGCGGGCGTTGTGTGGTCAGCCAAAAGATGCCGTTGCCGCCGCCGCCGGCGCCAGCTGGCGAGCCCTACCGCAAGGCTGCGGTCAGCATCAGCCTGAGCTGCGATATCGAACCCTTGGCGGCGGTGCTGCAGGCGTTGGAGCAGGGCACGCCTTACTTGTTTGTGGATGATTTGAGCGTCTATCGCAACCCGGTGGCCGCGCAACACGACCAGAGCGCGCCGCTGGAAGTGCAGTTCAGTCTGTCCGGTTATGTGCGCCCATCGGCCAACGCGCCGGCCAACCCGTCCGACGGCGCGGGAGAGGCACCGTGAACGCCGCTCACCAACGGCGACTGACACCTGCGTTGGGCGGCAGCGCCGTGGTGCTGGCCGCTTTGTTGCTGTTGCTTTTTGGCGGCGTGGGTCGCGCCGTGCACTGGCTGCCACCACGCACGCTGCCACCGCTGCCGCCGCCGGGAACCAGTGCCAACCTGCCACAGCCAGAGCTGTTGCAACGTTTCAGCGTGGTGTGGAACAAACCGCTGTTCAATCCCGATCGCAAGCCGACGACGCGCGCCGCCGCGGGCGCCAGCAACCTGGGCGATCTCGAACTGACCGGTATCATCATCACCCCCGAGCTGCGCATGGCGCTTTTGCACGACAAGAACGGCAACAAGGAGATCCGCCTGCGCGAAGGTGCGACACTCCCCGACGGCAGCGTGACCCTGATCGAGGTACACGCGCGCTCGGCAGTGTTCGATTCAGCAGCCGGCCGCACCGAGTTGAAACTACCGGCCGGGGCACTTATCGACCAGGCCGCGGACGGCGCCGACAATGATCGCGAGCAGTCGCCCACACCTGGTCAGGCGACGATGCGCATACAAAACGATGGAGCAGGGCAACCGAAGCTCGATGCTGGACGCAGTTCCCGGCGGGCGCGGCCGGTGCCGTCGGCCCAGGCCGATGATTCCCCACCATCGACGCTGGAACGGTTGCGTCGCACTATTGAAAAACGTCGTGAAGCACGTGCTGCCGCATCTCACGAAGGAGAACACTGACCCATGGTCCGTCTATTCACCAAGCGCGTCCTGCACACCGCCGCCCTGGCTGCCGTCGTGTGGCTCGCCGGCTGCGCCAGTCTGCCGCAGCCACGCGACGACGGCGCCCTGCAGCGCGAGGCCATGTCCGGCACACACGATCCCGTGCCGGCGCCGCTGCCGCTGAACCGTGACCTGGAAACCACCACGCCGGCGCCGCCGCAAGCCACCATCAGCGCGGGCAGCGGTCGCTTCGTGCGACCTACCACGATGGTCACCCCACGCCAGGTCGCCAGCGGCAAGGATGCGGTCACCTTCAATTTCGAGAACCAGCCGGTGCAGGCGGTGGTCAAGGCAATCCTCGGCGACCTGCTCAAACAGAACTACACGATCGTCCCGGGTGTGGAAGGCAACATCTCTTTCTCCACCTCCGAACCGGTGGACCAGGCGCAAGCCTTGCCGATCCTCGAGACCTTGCTCAGCTGGACCCACAACGCGCTGGTCAGGCGTGCCGGTGGCTACGTGGTGCTGCCGGAAAAGGACGCAGTGTCGGGCAACCTCGTACCCAGTCTGGGTGCCGCAGCGCCCGAGGGTGGCTTGCAGGCGCGGCTGTTTCCGCTGCGCTATATCTCGGCCACCGAGATGCACAAGCTAATCAAACCGTTCGTGCGCAAGGACGCGGTGTTGCTGGTTGATCCCTCGCGCAACCTGCTGGTGCTGGCCGGCACGCCGCAAGAGCTGGCTGACGATGAACGCATGGTGCGCACCTTCGACGTGGATTGGCTGCGTGGCACGTCGGTCGGGGTGTTCAACCTGCAATACGCTCAGGTCGGCGAGCTGATGCCCAAGCTCGACAGCTTGTTTGGCGAACACGGCAGCACGCCGCTGGCCGGCATGCTGCGCTTCATCCCGATCGAGCGCACCAATGCGCTGGTGGTGATCAGCACCCAGCCCGATTACCTGCGCGAAGTGGGTGAGTGGATCGGCAAGATCGACGCCGGTGGCGGCAACCAGCCGCAGCTGTTCGTCTACGACGTGCGCAACCTGAAGGCCTCCGATCTGGCTCGTTACCTGGCGCAGATCTATACCAACGGTGCCGGCAGCGGCGGCGACAACGGCGGCCAGGTCGGGCCGGGCCTCAGCAGCGGCACGCTCGGCAATGCCGACAACGCCAATACCACCAACCTGGGCAGTACCGCGGGGAGCTTCGGCAACACCGGC
>CAJDWA010000100.1_pt1 | contig 10477 bp, 11 predicted proteins | sample 7391461 | NCBI WGS metagenome assembly CAJDWA01 (sample SAMEA7055726, study PRJEB34461) | soil metagenome | biome: terrestrial ecosystem; feature: Peninsula; material: soil | place: Antarctica | collected 2016 | reverse complement strand
GGGCACCGGCCGTGTTGCGCACAGCGCTCCGGCCCCGTACATTCCACGGTGTTGCAGGTTGAGGCAGGAGAGTTCCATGCGCCGACGAAAGCCGCTACGCTTCCGCGTACTTCCCTTGATCGTGATTGCTGGTGCACTGATGACAGGATGCCGCCCCGCCATGACCACCCCGACTCAAGCCATCCAGCCGCCTCCCGAAACGCTTGCGGTGCCGTTGCGGTTCGCAAAGCATAATTTCGTGGCGATTTGCTACAACGCAATCGGATGCCATGTTATTTACGACAACTACGATTTTACCGAGTCCGTTTCCGATCAGGACCACGACACTGTTGTATCTGCGGCGCCGCCGCCCGGCGACTACAAGTCGAATTGGAACGCATCGCACCTCGGCATCAAGAACTTTCCGCCACCTGCGGAAGTTAAGTGGAAGTCGTTGGACGGCGTTCAGCATGAGGCCAAGGTGGACATGGCTTCGATCTTCAAGGATCAGTTGATCTGGCATAAAGTGCCCAAGGCAGACATGGCGGATTTCTTCCGTGGTCCCGTGGCTGGTGAGCCCGGCATCATCGTGGTGGTAAACGACCGCACCATTGACGTCTACATGAAAATGCTTGTTCCGACCAAAACGGAACAGATTGAGGGAAACAAGTACAGCGACGCGCGCGACGATCTGTTTTTGGTCTGGACGAACTCCTACTGATCGGAGGGCAACGGAATGAGCCACGCAGACAAGCGGGACAAGGATGGTGTTCGCAGTGATGGAGTGCCGTACTACGAAGCAAACGCAGATCGGTTGAACAGTTACGTCGATGCGGCGAAGACATTGTCACGGTTTCACGTACCGGTATTGGTGCACGCCAACAATCCGCACGAGCACTTGTTCCTGGCGGCTTTCGATGGCACGGGCAACGATGTGTTCAAGGATCCGCAGCATGCGACCAATGTGGCCAAGATCAGGGCGCAAGTGGGTGCGTTGGCCGAACAAGGGAACAGGCAGATCGCGGTAGGCTATGTTCCCGGCCCGGGCACGCAGGATCATTTCTTTGCGCGCACGCTGGATGGCATCAACGGCAATACCTACGACGAACGCATCGAGCAGATGTACAAGCAGTTCATCGACAAGGTCTGGAAGTGGAAGCAGGAGGATCCGGACGCGCTGATCCGCCTGGCCGACCTCGGTTTCAGTCGCGGCTCGGAGGAAGCGGCAGGGTTCTCCCGGCTGGTGCATGAGCGAGGCATCCAGAACCCTTCGGGCGCGATCTATACTCGCGACCGGCACGGGCAGATCACCCACGTCGAATACACCAGGCCTCCGCTGGTCGCACCCGGCCAAGTCGCGCAGCATGATCGGCGCCTGCCGCCATCGGTGATTTCCGGATTCCAGATCATTTCTGCGGACGAGCGACGCGGGCTGTTCAAGTCTGATCGCATCATCGACCCGGGCATGACGCCCGATGGCCGGTTCCTGGGCGTGATCGTGGCCGGTGTGCATTCGGATATCGGTGGCAGCTACCATCGCGACGGTCTGGCCATTCGCAGCGACAACCTGATGATCGACTACCTTAATTCCTTGAGCGATCGACCATTCCTCCAGCTGCAGTCCGTACCCGATGACCCACGTTTGAACGTGGTGCATCGCTCGGAAGACGGCATGCTGATCTATCGGCTTGGCCGCAAGATCGATCGGCTCAGTCCGGGGGGCTACAACGAGTTGTTGGTGCCAAAACGAGATGCTGGACATGTGAGCGATCCGTACAACGCCGAGCCCCGCGACGACGTGCTGAATCAGCAGTTTGAACGACAGGCGGTGCAGGCGGGCGCGCAGACTGTGACCCCAGAGTCGGCGAAAGCGGTGCCGGCCCATGACCTGTCGGCGCGGCTCGATCGCGTGTTGGCGGCGGGGCAAGCGAATGACTGGATAACGTTCAGTCGCGAGAATCAGACGCTGGCTTATGGCGAGGCCGGCCGCAACATGCTTGAACGTGCTGACATGCAGGCGCATGCGCTGGAACAACAAGCAGCGCAGCAGCAGCTGAAGATGACGCCACCGCTCCTGCAGCACACGCCGGAACCAGTCATGCAGTATTGAGCACGATCAATCGGCCATCAGGGAGCAACGCCATGCAGCAGGACGAATTGACCGTATTGATCGACAAGACTGCGACTCTGATGGCGCAATACGAGCGTCGAGGCGCTGCCATTGAAGTACGTCTGCAGACATTGGGTGATGCCGTGCAGAACGTCACCCAACAGTTGCCGATGGTGCTTAAGGTCTCCGCCAATGACGCGTTGCATGCGTTGCCGGCGGAGATGGAATCAGTGATGCGCGAAGGCCTGGGGCGTTCGATAAACGACTACCGGCAGCATCTTGGCCGGGCGGGTCACGATATCGAGACCGCTACGCAGGCACTGGCCGGGCAGATCAGCCAGTTGCAGCGACTGCATCGCCAGTTGATATGGAAGACCGTCGGCGCAGTCGTGATGGCACTTGCGTTGCTACTTGCCGGAGGCGCGTGGCTATCGATGCACTACACCCGAGTGATCCGCGACAACCAGCTTTCCGCCGAGCTGCTGAAGGCCTATAACGGCGCCGATGTCACCTTGTGTGGCAGTGGCAACCTGTGCGCAAACGTGGACGTCCAAGGGGCGCGCTACGGCGAGGGTCGACAGTACATGTCGGTCAAGCCGCGTTGAGAAAATCGATGGAGTGTCGGGCGCGCATTCGGCTCGGGGTGTCATTGATCACCTTTCAGTTGCACCTGCACCTGGTTGATCGAATCGCGGATGCGCTTGGAGAACACTGAGTCAGCGTGGTGGATCAGCAGCAGGTGTTCGGTGGCGCGGGTCATCGCCACGTAGAGCAGTCTTGCCTCGTCGGCCTCGCTTTGGCCTTCCTTTGGCAGCGCTCCGAGGCCTGGGATGATCACGAGCGGAAACTCCAGGCCCTTGCTGGAATGCATGGTGATCAGCTTGACGCTGTCTTCGACCACGAACAGGGTCTGCTTGCCGGCGTTGTCGGCGAGGCGGCTCGGGATGTCCATGCCCTGGAGGACTTCGTGCAGCTTTTCGCCTTCCCACTGGTTGCGGTAGAGCACCGCGATGTCGGAGTAGGGGCGGCCGTGTGCATGTTCGTCGCGCAGTCGTGCGATCAACACGTCGAGTTGCGCGCGTGCGCTGTCGGTACGTACCAGCTCTGGCACGGGGCCGCGGCGGCCGGCGCTTTCCGGCGCGATCAGCGGCACGCCGTCGTCATCGTCGCTGCGTGACTGCAGCAGATCCTGCGCAAACACGCGCGCCACTGAGAGGATTTCCAGTGTGTTGCGGTAGTTGAGCTTGAGAATGGTGGTGCGGCCCTGCGCCTGTACGCCCAAGCTTTTCCAGCTGATCTTGCGCCGCTCGCTGTTGCCATAGATGTTCTGCGCGTCGTCGTAAAGTACCAGCAGCGAGTTGGTGACTGGATCGATCATCTGCACGATCAGCTTGTACCAGTCCGGCTCGAAGTCGTGGCCTTCGTCGACCAGCACGGCGCCGTACTGGAAGCGCGGGATCTGTCCCTTGTCCACGCCGTCGATCACCTTCTGCACCATCTGCCCGAAGAAGTCCTTGCTGCCCTGGACGGGAAGGTCCACGTGGTAGGCCACCAGCATCTTGCGGCACCACTTGTGGAAGTTGTAGACCTGCACTTTCTCGCTGAGGCCGCGTTCGCCGACCAGCTGCTCTAATCGCGCCGCCAGCGTCTTGTTGTAGCAGAGCACCAGGATTGGCTTATCCAGCTCGCGCGCCAGTTGCATCGCGCGGAAACCCAGGATCATGGTCTTGCCGGAACCCGCCACGCCGTGGATGACCCGGTGCTCGCCGCCGATCGAGCGCGCCAGCTGTTCCTGCTGGGCGTCCATCACCTTGACCAGGTCAGGGATCTCCAGCGGCCGCACGGCGGCGTCGGTCGGACCGAACAGGCCGAACTGGCCGCTGCCGGCTTCGACCCGCAGTTCAGGAAACAGGTGCCATCGAACGCGGTCGATCTGCGGCAAGGTCAGCGCCACCGGGTAGACCTGCGGAAACATCGCCCACAAGCGTTCCTGGAAAGCTTCGGCCTCGACCGTTTCGTACAGCTCGTCGCGACAGATCACCAGGTGCTCGGGCAGCACCTCGCCCAGGCCGCCCTCGTCAAACTGCTTGCGGGTGATATTGGCCAGTATCACGCCCCAGCCCCACGGCATGATCAGCTTGCCGGCGTATCTCGAGCCCTCGGCATGACGCAGCGCAGGATCGCGTTCGAGCACCACGCCGATTTCCAGTGCATACGCACGCGCCTGCAGCAGCGGACTGTTCTCCTTGACCAGGCCGCGCTCGGTCACCAGGGTGAACTGAGTGCTGTCAGCGTGCTGGATGGTGTCGGCCTTCCAGTCCTTGACCTCCAGCACCAGCAGGCCACGGCGCGGGTGGAACACCACGAAATCCGGATGGCGCTGGCGCAGCCCAACCGGCACGTCGTACCACAGCAGGTAGTCGTCCTCGAGCTTCTGTTCCAGTCGCTCGGAGACGCGCTTTTCGCCGCCGGTCATACGTGGCAGGCAACTGTTGCGGGTGGGGATAAGTGTTGCCACGGAAACCCTTGATTGTGCTCGCCGGATGACGTTAGCCGATGCAGCGGGGCTGTCAATGCTGGTGCGACAGCGCCAGGGTCTCTTTAGACCCAGCGCTGTAACTGCTCTGGTGCGATATTCATGCGTCGACAGGCACGGCTGGCGACGCCGTCGCGTAGTGCAGCGCGGAACACCGGCCCGATCGACCACAGCGCGCGGGCGGCAAATCGGGCTTGGCGTTGCTGCCGCGGCGTGTGCCCCAGCATGCTGGTGGCCCAGCGCGGCAGCAGCGCGTGACCGGCGAGCAGAAACACGTTCCGCGACAGACTGGCCGCCGGCACCGGCAGGCGCACCTGCGCGAGCAGGCCGAGCACCACCCGCGAGCGCTCGGTAAACGCCAGCTCGGGCTGGATGCGCCGGAAATAGTCCATGACCTCGGCTTCGGATGCGGGTACGTCGCGCGCGCCGAGCAATTCCGCGATCCGTCGCACTTCGTTGTAATAACGGTCGGCGGCTCCGGGCGGCAGCGCAATATGGCTGTAGCGGCGATAGCCTTGCAGGAAGCAGTACGCCTCGCTGACGTGCACCCAGGTCAGTAGATGCGGGTCGTTGGCCGAGTACGGTTGGCCGTCCTCGCCATGGCCGGTCACGTGGTCGTGGATCCGCCGCACGTGTGCGATCAGCGTCTCGGCCTGAGCCAGCGGAGCGTAGGTTGTGCCGCCGACGAACGCGGTGGTACGGCGCAACCGTCCGAGCAGATCGCCGCGGAAGTTGGAATGATCCCAGACGCCTGCCAGTGCCAGTGGGTGCAGGGTCTGCAGAGTTAGCGCGGCCAAGCCACCGGCCAGCATGCCGGGGAAGTCCGAATGTATCCGCCAGGTGGCGCTGTGCGGGCCGAACAGGCCGGGATCGTCGCGCGGATGGTCGTAGTCGAGACCGCTGTCATCGGCACGTGGAAACGCGCTGAGCACCCAGCGACGCAGCGGCTCGCGGGCAGGGCGGGTCAACAGATCGAACGGCGAGGACATGCGTCCAGTCTATCGCGCCGGATCATGTGTGGTTTGATCTGGGCGTCTATTGTGGTATCAATGGCGCCATGCATCCCGCCATCGCCCGCCAGTATTTCTGGTTTTACGGCTATCCGAAGCCAACGGCGGCGGCGTGCGCGCGATCTTTTTGAACTGATCGACACCATCACACCGAACCGCCAACATCCCTGGCGGTTTTTTTTCGGCCGCTATCCGGGAATCACCACGAGAGCCGCCATGAACCACACCGATGACCTGCGCATCCGCGCACTTACCCCGCTCAGCACGCCGACCGAAGTCATGCGCCATTGCGCTGCGTCGAGCGCCGCGATTGCCACCGTGGATGCCTCACGCCAGGCGCTGCACGCGATCATTGCGGGAAGCGATGATCGCCTGGTAGTGGTGATTGGGCCGTGCTCGATCCACGACACCCGCGCCGCGCTGGAGTACGCCGGCCGACTTGCGCCACTGCGCCAGGAGCTGGGCGACGCGCTGGAAATCGTGATGCGGGTGTATTTCGAGAAGCCGCGTACCACGGTGGGCTGGAAGGGTTTGATCAACGACCCCGATCTGGACGGAAGTTTCCAGATCGGCAAGGGCCTGCGCCTGGCCCGCGGGCTGCTTTGCGATATCAACGCGCTGGGCGTCCCGGCCGGGTGCGAATTTCTCGACATGATCACGCCGCAGTACATCGCCGACCTGGTGGCCTGGGGCGCGATCGGCGCGCGTACCACCGAGAGCCAGGTGCATCGCGAACTGGCCTCGGGTTTGTCTTGCCCGATCGGCTTCAAGAACGGCACCGGTGGCAACGTGAAGATCGCGGTCGACGCGGTACAGGCGGCGAGTCAGGAGCATCATTTCATGGCCGTCACCAAGGAGGGCCAGGCGGCGGTGGCGACCACCAGTGGCAATGGCGACTGCCATGTGATCTTGCGTGGCGGCAAGTTGCCCAACTACGACGCGCCAAGCGTCGATGGTGCCTGTGCACTGATCGCCGGTGCTGGCCTGGCGGAGAAGGTGATGATCGACGTCAGTCATGCCAACAGCGGTAAACGGCCCGAAAACCAGCCACTGGTGATCGACGATCTTGCCGGGCGGATCGCCGCCGGCGAGCGCCGCATCCTGGGCGTGATGGTGGAAAGCCATTTGGTCGGCGGGCGCCAGGAATTGCTACCCGGGCACCCACTGCGCTATGGCCAGAGCATCACCGATGGCTGTATCGACTGGGACACTTCGGTGCAGGTACTGACCCGGCTGGCGCAAGCCGTGCGCCAGCGGCGCCAAAGCACAACTGGGGCGACCTCACTGGACGACATGGTCGCTGCCTGAGCGTGGACTCAGACCAGCTGAGCTTCGAGAGTGATGCGGGCCTTCAACACCTTGGAAACCGGGCAGCCCTGCCTGGTCTCCTCGGCGATGCGGTCGAAAGTGGCCTTGTCGGCGCCGGGAACCTTGGCCTCGCAGGTCAGGTGAACGGCCGTGATCGAAAAGCCCTCGCCATCTTTCTCCAGGCTCACCACGGCCTTGGTGTCGATGCTGCTGGCGGTGAGACCGGCTTCACCCAAACCCAGGGACAGCGCCATGGAGTAACAGCCGGCGTGCGCTGCACCGATCAGCTCTTCCGGATTGGTACCCGGGCCATCCTCGAATCGCGACTTGAAGCCATACGGCGCCTCGCGCAATACCGCGGTTTCAGTGGAGATCGTGCCTTGGCCGTCCTTGATGCCGCCGGACCAATGGGCGGAAGCGGATTTCTTCATGTCTATATTCCTCGGTGCGCGCAATGAACCGCGGCCACCATGCCAGATGCGACATGCAGCCCGCGCGAATATTCGGGCGGCACGTCTTCACACCCGGCCATCTGGCACCGACGTATGCTTGAGTTTTAGCCACTGAGCAGGCTTCCCATGTTGCCTTCCATTCAACACGATTCGGCTGCTCGACGTTTCAGCACGCGCGTCGATGGTGTCGATTGTCTGTTGCAGTACTCCTACGCCGAGTCCGTGATGACCATCACCCACACCGAAGTACCGCCTGCCGTTGGTGGTCGCGGCATTGCAGGCACACTGATGCAAGCGGCAGTGGAAGTTGCTCGCGAGAACGAGTGGCGTGTCGCGCCAGCGTGTTCGTACGCGGCGGGCTGGATGAAGCGCCATCCGGAGTACGCGGAATTGCTCGCCTGATACTCAGGGTAATATCGTTCGGCGAACATTGATGCTCGACGCGGGGGAGTGCCGTGCTACACGAATTTGAGGCACGAGTGCCGATGCGCGGATGCACGATCGCGGGCTTGCTCGGCTCGCCGGAATGAGCCGAAAGCGAGCGCCGCCGGATCCGACCGGATCGCAGCGTCACCCTTGGCGACCTTGGCTATTCGCACGGCACAGGCCGTGGACGAGCCTCTCGCTTGGCATCTTCGTGCTTGCGCTGGTGGTTTTGGTCAACGAAGGATTTCCGCCAGCCAATGCCGTCCTGCTGGGTTTTGACCTGGCGGCGTTGATCTTCCTCGGTCTGCTGGCGCGGATGTTTCAGCAGGCATCGCCGGCTAATATGCGCACTCATGCGACCGCTCTGGATACGGGACGCTGGGGCGTGTTGTGGAGTGGCATCGTGCTGGCGGTGGTAGTGCTGGTCGCGCTGGGCGACGAGCTGCATGCCGCCCAGACCGGCGGCGTGCTGGCGTTGGTCATCGGTGCCGCCAGCGTGGTTCTGAGCTGGCTGTTCCTCAATACCATGTTCGCGATTCATTACGCCCACGGCTTCTACGGTAATTTCGGCGCCGAGCATACCGGTTTGGCGTTTCCCGGCACGAAACAGCCGGACTACTGGGACTTCGTCTATTTCGCCTTCGTGATCGGCATGTGTTTCCTTGGTCCATAGAACCACTATGGACCCGCGAAGCGGCGAAAATCTGTCCGCACTCAGCCGAATTCTCGACTCGACCACCAAAGCCCGACAGGCTCCTAGGGACGCGAAAACCCGTCCGCCTGGCGATGCGACCAGCAGCGGGCGTTGACTTGTCGTTCGCTCCGGGCGGTTATACTGCGATCGCGCCATTTTGCGCTGCGAACCCGCATCGAGGCCCATCCTCTTGAGTACAGCCCGCACGAACAAGGCCGTCACTACGGCTACCCTGCGCAAGTCAGTCATTGACGCGCTGGAAGAACTGAAGGCCAAGGATGTCCGTGAAATCGACGTCCGCGGCAAAACTTCCATCGCCGACCTGCTGGTCATTGCCTCCGGCACCTCGGTCCGCCACGTCAAGTCCCTTGCTGACGAAGTCGGCAAATACGCCAAGAAGGCCGGCGTGATACCGCTGGGCGTGGAGGGTGAGTCTGAGGGTGAATGGGTGCTGGTGGACCTTGGCGACGTGATCGTCCACGTAATGCTGCCACGCATCCGTGAGTTCTACGGCCTGGAGCGGCTGTGGACGGTCGGTGACCACGGCGACGAACTCGACGCTGCGCAAGCTGGCTGATGTCGTTCCCTTCTCCCCTCAGGGGAGAAGGTGCCCGCAGGGCGGATGAGCGGCCGTGCTCGCTGGGTTGGTTGATTGAAGGAAGGCTCTGATGTTGCTTCTGCGCGAGATTGGCCACCATCTTTCCGGGGAGGGAATGCCGTGCAGTTGTCACCCGTTTGCCCTCACCTCAGTCCTCTCCCGCCGCTGGGAGAGTAGGCAAACGCTGGAAGCGCGCAACTTGATTGAAGCGGGCTCATGCGCACGCGCCTGATCGCCGTTGGGGAGCGCATGCCCGGCTGGGTAGCCGAAGGGTTTGCCGAATACCGCAAGCGGCTCTCGCATGAACTGCCGCTGGAACTGAAGATGGCCGAGTTGATACCGATCACTCGACCGTCGGAGTCGAGTAGCGGGCCGCCAGAGTTACCCGGGTTAATGGCCGCGTCGGTCTGGATCAGCCCGCCGAACTGCACTCCCTTGGGGCTCCGGTTCACCGCCGAGACAACGCCGGTGGTGAGGGTGCGGTCGAGGCCAAATGGATTGCCGATGGCGACGGTGATCTGGCCCACCTGAAGCTGGTCAGAGTTGGCCAGCGGGACTACTGGCGCGTCGGTGAGATCGACCCTCACTACCGCTACGTCCATGGACGGGTCGGCGCCGAGCACTTCGCCGATCATCCGGCGTCCGTCGGCCAGTCCTATCTCCACCTGGGCGGCGTTCGCCACTACATGCGCGTTGGTGAGGATAATCCCGTCCTTGCGGACGAAGAAGCCGGAACCTGAGGCCCCCTCGCGAGCCACGCTGACCACTGCCGGAGAGACGTCGCGAGCGACCTTGATGTACATCTGCTCAAGCGACGTCAGGTCGCCGGTGTTGCTGGTTGGGGTGACCTGAGCGGCAAAGGCAGGCTGGACAGAATCACGGTCTGCCGCGTCAACGCCGACGCCGCAGGCCGCGCCAGCGGCGAAGAGCATTAGGAGACCGAGGCTACGCGAGAGCATTGGAAGGCTGGGTGCGGGAGGTAACTGGATCGAGGATGAGCCGGCATGGTCCGTTTTGTCGCATGAATTGTGCGACCCGGCCGCGGGTCATGGCTGGACTGTCAGGCTGGCAGGTGAGCGCGGCGCCGCAACCAGCAGACTACTGGGGTGCATGGTCCAGGCTGGTCATCGTGCCGCGTGCATAATCCATCCGCTGCCGGGGCGTCGTTCCACCGTGAACAGCGCCTGGGCGGGGCTCCTCGGCGAGGTGCCGGCGGCGGGAGTGAAATCGCCGTAGTCACGCGGCTGCATGGTCGCGGCGACTATCTCGTTGCCGGCCATGAAGACGAGCAACGTGGCTGTATCAACCTGGGCGATGTTGCTCCGTTCGGCGCCGCTCCACGGCTGGCCTAGCGACTGCTCGAC
>CAJDWA010000058.1_pt1 | contig 10622 bp, 7 predicted proteins | sample 7391461 | NCBI WGS metagenome assembly CAJDWA01 (sample SAMEA7055726, study PRJEB34461) | soil metagenome | biome: terrestrial ecosystem; feature: Peninsula; material: soil | place: Antarctica | collected 2016 | reverse complement strand
GATGGCACTGGCAGCCTGAGCCCCGCAGCACGCGTGCAGGCAATCGTCGCCGGTCCTGGCAAGGCGCTGAGTCAAGCGCAGTAAACCAAACTTTCGAACACGCGCAACTGCACCCGAAACGCGGACAGCGCGCGCGTGGCTGGGCCTTCATGGCTGCCACGCCCACATCTTCGTGCCGCGGGTTGCAGAGACGTCAGTTGACGCGTGCTGATCCCCTGGCCATGGGCGATCGTCTCGCTCCACCGCGTGAACGCCGCGCTCGCCTGGCAACCTTTTCTGCTGGTTCCAGAAATGACGTCAGCCATGGTGTTGCCTCACCCGCCAGGCCAGCGCAGACGGAATCCCCCATTAAGTCGGTCCTGGCTGGCGTGTTGTCATGCGGAGCCGGCGATAAACGGACGGTTTGAAGGGCCGGTTGGCATCCAACGCTGAACGAGCACCACGTGCCGCGAGTAAAGCTTTTTCGCTTGATGCCGATACCCGTATGCAGTCTTTCAACGGTCCCTCACTAGCGCCATGTTTGCCATTAAATCGGCTGGCATGGCCGTCGCCCGACAAATGCATGCCCACGGTTGCACCCTCATGACTGATAAAAAAACCTTATCCGCCCTCCGCTTCATCCATGGCAACGACGGATTGATGCTGTTGGCCATGGTGACTACCTGGCTGGGCGCTTGTATTTATGCAGCCATGAGCGTGGGGCTGCTGCCCACGCTGGTAGTGGGCGCGACGCTGATGGCGTTGGGATTGCTGGTGGCAGTACGCTCCCATGGCGGGTTGCTGAGCCAAACGCTACTGCCGGCATTGGCGATGGTGATGACGGCGCTGCTGATTCAAGCGGATCAAGGCAATCCCGTCGCGCACTTTTCAATCTTCGCGATGCTGGGCGCCACGGTCGTGTACCGCAGCGTTATTTCACCCCTGGTGGCAGCAACAACCACCGCCGTACATCACGTTCTGTTCAATTTTCTGCAAGGTCTGGCCTGGTTCCAGGTGTGGGGATGGGTTCCACGGTGTTTCCCGGAGCCCAGCTGGTGGCTGGTGGTCGAACATTCACTATATGTGGTTGCCGAAACCGTCGTGCTGGTCATCCTCGCCTACCGTGCTGCGCGCGATTTCTCGGTGGCAGAGATGATCGGCGACATTGCTACGCACATCGCAGCCGATGGCGAATATGTCGATCTGGACCTGCGCGGCTTTTCCGGCACGAGTGAGCCGCGTGCGCGCCGCCTGCTTGGAGCGTTGCAGCAGATCGGTGATCTGGTGCATGAGGTCAACCGCGGTGGTGCGTCGATCCTCACCGCGGCCCGGCAGATCGCCCAGGGCAACGATGAGTTGAGCCAACGCACGATGGACCAGGCATCGAGCCTGGAACGAACCGCCGCCTCGATGGAAGAAATGACGGCCACCGTGAAACAGAATGCTGACAACGCACATCAGGCGGAGCGACTGGTACAGCAGGTACGCGAGCAGGCAAATATAGGTGGCTCCGTCGTGGCGGAGGCCGTCCAGGCGATGCAGGCCATCGATGAGTCCAGCCGCCAGATTGCCGATATTCTCGGCGTCATCGACGAGATTGCGTTCCAGACCAACCTGCTGGCACTGAATGCCGCTGTCGAGGCTGCACGGGCCGGCGAGCATGGGCGCGGGTTTGCGGTCGTGGCATCGGAGGTCCGTGTGCTGGCCCAGCGCAGTGCCAGCTCGGCGCGGCAGATCAAGTCCTTGATCGCGAACAGTGTGGAACGCGTGCAAGCCGGTAGTGAGCGGGTGAACCAGTCAGGTCGAGTGCTGACGAACATCGTTGGTGAAGTAGCGCGAGTAGCCGCCGTAGTCGCCGAAATCGCTGCCGCCAACGAGGAACAAGCCATCGGCATCGACCAGGTCGGCCGCGACGTCATCTCGATCGACCGATCGACCCAACAAAATGCTGCGCTGGTAGAAGAAGCCGCTGCTGCAAGTAGGCTGCTGCAGGAACACGCTGAAGCGATGCAAAAACAGGTCACCATTTTCAAACTGGGCAGCCAGTCCTGAGTCGACGCAACGTCGACCAGCCCACGTGCCGCCCGATCCCGGCACGGATATCTCTCCGCCGCCATCAGGGGTGAAATAATGCGGTGGATATGACTGCGGGAATACTTGAGCGTCAATCCCGATTGCGGCCCGAAGACTCGCTCGTGGTCGCAAGTGGAGGCGGCGCGGCGCGTGCGGGTGAAATGTGCCCGCCAATGGCGCGGAAATCCAGTGCCAGTGTGACCCGGGTTACGTGAAAACGTGCTTCGACAGCGTGCTACGTCGGGACAGGGGAGCTGCCGATGCGCTAGGCTTCAACGGGTCGCGTGCCTGCTGCGCCATCGCTTACACCAGGAGTCCCCGATGACGAAATCCCCGCAGCGGCAGCGCGCGTTGCTGATCCTGTCAATGCTGACAGGCATGACGTTTGCCGCGGCAACGGCGCTTGCCTCACCGCAGATCAAGGTCTATCCGATCTCATCCGGCACCGCCGCGACGGTGACACCTGCCGAACAGTTGCAGAGTGCCGACCAGCCGCTGATCGTCGGCGTCAAGGTGGCGCCGCCGTTCGTGATCGAGGATCACGGCCACTACAGCGGCCTGGCGATCGACCTGTGGCAGGAGACGGCCGCAGACCATGGCTGGAAGTACGTGTACAAACCGTACGACCTGGAAGGCCTGCTGGACGCCGTGAGCGCCAGCAAGGTGGACGTGGGTATCGGTGCCATCACTGCCACCGCGGCCCGCGAAAAGCGCATGGATTTCGCTCATCCGATCACCAGTTCGGGGCTGGGGGTGGCGGTGCGCGGCGGGCAGACGGCCGGCTGGCTGGCGGTCGTGCGGGCGCTGGTGTCACCGGCCTTCCTTAAAGTGATCGCCACGTTGGCGCTGCTGCTGTTTGTGGTCGGTTTCCTGGTCTGGATGCTGGAGCACGAACGCAACCCTGAACAATTCGGCGGCACGCGCCGCCAGGGCATCTTCTCCGGTTTCTGGTGGGCGATGGTGACGATGACCACCGTCGGCTACGGCGACACCGCGCCGCGCACGGTGGGCGGGCGCATCATCGGCCTGGTATGGATGCTGGCCGCGCTGGTCGTCGTGTCGTTCTTCACCGCCTCAATCACCAGCGCCTTGACCGTCGGCCAGCTCAGCGACCGTGTCCGCAGCGCCGCCGACCTGGGCGGCATGCAGGTGGCCAGCGTGCCCGCCAGCACCAGCGCGGCGTGGCTCGAACGACAGAAATTCGGCTACAGCAAGGCTACTGATGTCGATGCGGCACTGGCCGATCTTGCTGCCGGCCGCGTCGATGCCGTGGTTTATGACGAACCGCTGCTGCGCTGGAACATCCAGCAGCACTTTCGGGGCAAGCTCAAGGTGCTACCGCTGCTGCTGGAGCGACAGGATTATGCGTTCGCCCTGCCCACCGGCAGCCGGTTGCGCGAACCCATCGATACGTCGATGCTGCAGCGGATCAATGCACCGGACTGGCCCGAACGCCTGAAAAAAGCGTTCGGCGAAGACAGGTGATGAAGACAGATGATGATCCGGATTTGAGGTTTCACATGTTCCGTCATGAGACCTCCCGAGCACTGACGACGGCGACGCGTGCACCGGCACGCATGGCTCGGCGTGCGTTTTCGGGCCGCCACACGTAATATCCCGTCCGGGAACTGGGCGAAACGTCAATGAATACCGGAACGTCGATATCCGCGTCACCGGAGAGCATCGATGGCCTCGAACGGGCGCAGGCACGTTGGTCGCTGGTCGACGCGCTACTGCGTAGACTTGCCACCCGTCTCACCTATGCCGCGGACGGACGCACAACCGAACTCGACGCCACGCTGGACGAGGTGCGTCGACGATTGCGTGAGCCGACGGACGAGCCTTCTCTCGAATTGCTGCTAACCAGCTTGACCGACGCGGTGCGATCACTCGACGCGCTGCCGGACAAGGCCGTGCCTTTGCCGGTTGCCGTCGCGCCGACGAGCATGTCGACGACCGACCTGCTGCTGCAACTGATCGATCGCTTGCGCCCGGACGATAGCTGCGCCGGCGCCCTGGACAATATCCGCCAGGCGGTGCTCTCCGCTGGTGACGATGCCAGCCTGGCAACGCAGGCCGAAGCACTGGCCAGCCTGGTCAACCGTCATCACCGGCAACTCGGCGAGCAACGCGCTGTCGCCGAACGATTGCTGGCCCATGTGACGCGACAACTGGACGAGCTCGCCCAGTATCTCGACCGGGAAAGCGTCGATCGTCTCGATGGCAGTGGTTCGCGCAAGGAACTCGATCGCCACCTGGCCAGCGAAATCGACGCGCTGGGCAGCCATCTGCAACAGTCGCACGCGTCGCCCGACGTGAATCCTCTGCACCGGGAACTGCACTCGCGGCTGGGCGCGATCACCAGCCACCTCAAGACCTTCCGCGAGCGCGAGGAAACGCGCGAACGCGACTGGCAAGCGCGCTCCGAGCAGATGAGCCAACGCATCCGCGATCTGGAACGTGCGGCACAAACGATGGAAGCCGACCTGCGCCAGGAGCATCAGCTTGCCTCGACCGACCCGCTGACGGGTCTGGCCAACCGCGCGGTGTTCGAGCAGCGAATCGCGCTGGCCTGCAAGGAGATGGCGCAGGACGGCAAACCCGCATGCCTGCTGGTGCTCGACATCGACCACTTCAAGCAGATCAACGACCGTTTCGGCCACGCCGCCGGTGACCGAGCGCTGCGCATCGTCTCCGAACAGCTCAAGACCAGGCTGCGGGTCGACGACCTGCTGGCCCGCTACGGCGGCGAGGAATTCGTGGCCGTTTTGCCGGCCACGTCGGCGCAGTCCGGCTACGCCGTTGCCGAGGATCTACGCAGTTGCATCGAGGGCGTTGGTTTCCGCGGCGAAAAGCAGCCCGTGCGCATCACCCTCTCCTGCGGCGTCACCGCATTGCTCACCGACGACACGCCGGAGCGGGCGTTCGATCGCGCCGACCAGGCGCTGTACCGTGCAAAGCACAACGGGCGCAACTGCTGCGAACTGTCGTGATGGGCTGCGTCTCGCCCAGCCATCCAAACGTCTGAACCAAATCCGCGCAGCCCACAAACCGCAGGCTGCAAAGCCGCGCATGCGGGTGTATCATGCCCGACTGCATTCATCTCTCTATCCGTACACGGGGATATAACCACGATGTCCAGTCATCTGTTCACCTCCGAATCGGTCTCCGAAGGCCATCCGGACAAAGTCGCCGACCAGATCTCCGACGCGGTCCTCGACGCGATCATCGCGCAGGACCCGCACGCGCGTGTCGCGTGCGAAACCATGGTCAAGACCGGCGTGGCGATCGTCGCTGGCGAGATCACCACCAGTGCATGGATCGATCTGGAGACCATCACCCGCAAGGTGATCCTCGACATCGGCTACAACTCCAGCGAAGTCGGCTTCGACGGCGCCACTTGCAGCGTGATGAACCTGATCGGCAAGCAGTCGCCGGACATCAACCGCGGCGTCGATCGCAAGAATCCGGAAGACCAAGGTGCGGGCGACCAGGGCTTGATGTTCGGCTACGCCACCAACGAAACGAAGACCTTCATGCCGGCGGCGATCCATTTCGCGCATCGCCTGGTCGAGCAGCAGGCCAAGGTCCGCAAACAGAAGAAATCGCCACTGCCGTGGCTGCGTCCGGACGCCAAGAGCCAGGTCACCCTGCGCTACGACAACGGCGAAGCGGTGGCGATCGATGCGGTGGTGTTGTCGACCCAGCACGACCCGGGTGTCAAGCAGAAGGACCTGATCGAGGCCGTGCGCGAGACCATCCTCAAGCCGGTGCTGCCGGCGAAATGGCTGCACAAGGGCACCAAGTTCCATATCAACCCAACCGGCAAGTTCGAAATCGGCGGCCCGGTGGGCGACTGCGGCCTGACCGGCCGCAAGATCATCGTGGACACCTACGGCGGCTGGGCCCGTCACGGCGGTGGCGCGTTCTCCGGCAAGGATCCGTCCAAAGTCGACCGTTCGGCTGCCTACGCCGCACGCTACGTGGCCAAGAACATCGTGGCCGCCGGCATTGCCGACCGCTGCGAGGTGCAGGTCAGCTACGCGATCGGCGTGGCCAAGCCAACCTCGATCTCGGTCACCACCTTTGGTACCGGCCGCATCAGCGACGACGAGATCGAGAAGCTGATCCGCACGCACTTTGACCTGCGCCCTTACGGCATTCTCAAGATGCTCGACCTGATCCACCCGATGTATCAGCAGACCGCCAGTTACGGCCATTTCGGCCGGATTCCGCAGCAGTTGAAAGACGCCAACGGCAAGGCTTTCACGACATTCTCGTGGGAGCAGACCGATCGCGCCGAGGCACTGCGCAAGGATGCGAAGCTGAAGTAGGCCCGCGTCGCAGGCCGACACGGAAGCGGGCCGCCACAAGCGGCCCGTTTCTTTTGGTGCCATTCGCCGTGAGGCGAGCGCCGCCCGCTACAATGGGCGGATGTCTCTTATCCAATTGCAACGCGTCGACTTCAGTATCGGCGGCCCACTCCTGCTCCAAGGTGTCGATTTGTCGATCGAGGCGAACGAGCGTGTCTGCATCGTCGGCCGCAACGGCGAAGGTAAATCCACCCTGATGAAGCTGATCGCCGGCGAGCTGCAGGCCGACGACGGCGAGGTGCGCGTGCAGAACGGCGTCGTGGTGGCGCGGATGGCGCAGGAAGTGCCGCAGAGCACCGAAGGCAGCGTGTTCGACGTGGTTGCCGAGGGGCTGGGCGACCTGGGCCGATTACTCGCGCGCTATCACCGCCTGCTGGACGAGGGCGACTTCGATGCGCTCGGTGACGTGCAGCACCAGATTGAGGCGCAGCACGGCTGGGATCTGGATCGCCGCGTCAGCGACGTGCTGACCCAGCTGGAACTGCCCGGTGAGACAGATTTTGCCGCGCTTTCCGGCGGCATGAAGCGACGCGTGCTGCTGGCCCAGGCGCTGGTGCGCAAGCCAGACGTATTGCTGCTGGATGAACCGACCAACCACCTCGACATCGAGGCGATCGGCTGGCTGGAAACCTTCCTCAAGCAGTTCGCCGGCAGCATTCTGTTCGTCACCCATGACCGCAGCTTCCTGCGCGCGCTGGCCACCCGCATCGTGGAGATCGACCGCGGCGCGCTCACCGATTGGCCTGGCGATTACGACAACTACCTGCGCCGGCGCGAGGAACGTCTGCACGCCGAGGCGCAAGCCAACGCATTGTTCGACAAGAAACTGGCGCAGGAAGAAGTGTGGATTCGCCAAGGCATCAAGGCCCGGCGCACCCGCAACGAGGGCCGCGTGCGTGCGCTGAAGGCGCTGCGCAACGAGCGCGCCGAGCGGCGCAACCTGGGCGGCAATGTGAAGATGACCGCGGCCCACGGGCAGTCCTCGGGCAAGAAGGTCATCGACCTCAAACACATACATCACGGTTATGACGGTCGCGTGTTGATCGACGACTTCTCCACCACCATCCTGCGTGGCGACCGGATCGGCATCATCGGTCCCAACGGGGCCGGCAAGAGCACCTTGCTGAAAATCATGCTGGGCGAATTGACCCCGTTGCAAGGCACCGCCGAACGCGGCACCAGCATCCAGATCGCCTATTTCGACCAGCACCGGCTGCAGCTCAACGACCAGCTCAGCGCGCTGGACAACGTGGCCGAGGGTCGCGAGTTCATCGAGCTCAACGGCCAGCGCAAGCACATCATCGGCTACCTGCAGGATTTCCTGTTCTCGCCGGAGCGCGCCCGCGCGCCGATCACCCGTTTGTCCGGCGGCGAGCGCAACCGCCTGCTGCTGGCCAAGCTGTTCGCGCAGCCGTCCAACCTGCTGGTGATGGACGAACCGACCAACGACCTCGACGTCGAGACGCTGGAACTGCTGGAAGAACTGCTGACCGACTACCAGGGCACGCTGCTGCTGGTGTCGCATGACCGCGCTTTCATTGACAACGTGGTGTCCAGCACCCTGGTGCTGGAAGGCGAAGGGCAGATCGGCGAATACGTGGGTGGCTACACCGACTGGGTGCGCCAGCGCCCGGCTGCGCGCGGCACACCCACTGCAAGCAAGGCTGCCGCGTCGGCGCCGGCGATGGCGCCACCCGAACCGGCAAAGCGCAAGCTCAGCTTCAAGGAACAGCACGAGCTGAAAGAACTGCCCAAGCGCATCGAGCCACTGGAAGCGGACATCGCCGCGCGCACCGCCGCGATGACCAAACCTGCCTTCTTCCAGCAGGACAGCGACACCATCGTCAAGGCAAACGAGGCGTTGTTGTCATTGCAGGCTGAATTGGATGCAGCCTACGCGCGCTGGAGCGAGCTGGATCACTGAGGCGCGCCGACACACCTCGGCAGCGGCGTATTATCCGCGGATCACTCTTGCGGATCGCTGCCATGTACACGCTCTATTACGCCCCCGGCTCGGCCAACCTGGTAGTCCACCTGACCTTGCTCGAAATCGGTGCGCCACACACCCTGGAACGGATCGACCTGAGCACCGGCCAGCAGCGCAGCGCGGCCTATCTGGCGATCAACCCGAACGGCGTGGTCCCGACCCTGCTGATCAACGGCGTCCCGCACGGCGAAGCCGCTGCGTTGACCATGCTGCTCGCCGAGCGCCATCCCGTCGCTGCCGTTGCGCCCGCGCCTGACAGCGCGCAACGCGCCGACTACCTGCAATGGATGTTCTATCTGGCCAACTCGCTGCAGCCGCGCTTCCGCCAATGGTTCTATCCGGGCGATCATCTGCCCGATGCCGCCGACACCATCAAGGAAGCGGCACGGATCGGCATCGAGGCTTGCTGGACGCGCATCAACACCCACCTTGCGACGCATGGTCCGTACCTGTTGGACGACGTGTTCAGCGTGGTCGACCTGTACGTGCTGATGCTGATGCGTTGGTCGCGCAACATGCCGCGCCCGGCCACGGCATGGCCGCATCTCGCTGAGCTGGCCACGCGGCTGAAGGCACGCCCGTCGTGGAAGCAGGTGTGCGAGGCGGAAGAGCTGGTCGAGTGGGCTTGAACGCATGACCGACGCGCCCGACCCCAAGGCCTGGGCCGTCTACCTGATCGAGTGCCTCGACGGCCGCGTCTACACCGGTATCGCGCGCGACCCCGAACAACGCTACGCGAAGCACTTGGCCGGCAAGGGCGCGCGCTTCACCCGTTCCAATCCGCCACGCCGGTTGCTGGGCCATATATGGGTTTGCGACCACAGCGCTGCGCTGCGGTTGGAGTTTGCCTGGAAGCAGCTGCCGCGGGAGGAAAGAATCGCCGCCCTGCACAGCTACCTCGCCAGCAGCCCGTAAATACCCGCTGGCGGGTGATCAAGGCTCAAGCGGAACCGGTGACGCCAAGGGTAACCACAGCTGCGCGATGGCGCCGGGTGCGTCGTCCCGGGCGCTCAGGCTGACCCCGCCTTCGTGCGCTTCGGCGATCTGCCGCGCCAGCGCCAGGCCAATGCCGGAGCCGCCGGGCTTGGTGGTGAAGAACGGCACGAACAGGTTGTCGCTACCGGGCAGGCCCGGACCTTCGTCCAGGATTTCGATCAGCGCACGCTCATCCTCGATCCGCCAGCGCATGACAACTCCGCCGTCGCTGGCCAGACTCGCCTCAACCGCATTGCGCAGCAGATTGATCAGCGCCTGTTCGAGCTGGTCGGGATCAGCCTGCACCGCCGCCGCCGCCCCTGCCTCAATGCGTACCGGCAGACGCTGCTCCAGACGCACTATTTTTTCGACCAACCCTGCCACTTCGACCTCACGCTTGTGCGGCGGCGGCAGACGCGCCAGTCGGCTGTAACCGGAAAGGAACCGCCCCAAGGCAGCCGAACGCTTGCCGATCACTTCCAGGCCGCTATGAAAATCCTCACGCCAATCCGCCGGCATGGGTTCTCGGGCGACCAGCGTCGCCAAGGTCTCGGCCATCGACTGGATTGGAGCCAGCGAGTTGTTGACCTCGTGCCCGAGGACGCGCAACAGACGCTGCCAAGCCTGCCGTTCTTCCTCGCGCAACACGCGGCCGACGTCGTTGACCACCAGCAGATGACCGCTCTTGCCGCCGCGGCGCAGCGGCGCATGCCGAATTTCAAAGCGGCCGCTGCGACCGGGAAAGACATGACTGAGCAACTGGCCTGAGGGCGCGTCCAGCAGCGACTGCACGCCAAGATCTTCTGTGGTGCGACCAAACAGGTCGAGGCGCTCGGCATGCAGCAGGCGCTGTGCGGCGGGGTTGAGCAGACGCAATCGATCGTCCTGGTCGAACACCAGCACCGCGTTGTCCAGCGCCGCCAGGGTCTTGCCGAGCAGGAAGGATGATTCCTCGAACTGCAGCCGCTCACGCTGCAGCCGGTCCGCCAGGGCGTTGATGTCGTAGACCACGTCGCCGAGCACGCTGTGCTGCACGCCGCGCATGCTGTAGTCACCCTCGCGCAGCGCTTCGAGCAGACTGGCCAGCGTGTGAATCGGATAGATCAGGCGCCGGTACTGCCAGTGGGCCAGCCACCAGGTGCAAACCACCACCGCCGCCAGCAGCGCCCATAGCCCGATTCCGTCTGGGCGCCCCCAGAAAAGCGTGCCCAGAAGTGCGCCCAATGCAGGCAACG
>CAJDWA010000072.1_pt1 | contig 10681 bp, 4 predicted proteins | sample 7391461 | NCBI WGS metagenome assembly CAJDWA01 (sample SAMEA7055726, study PRJEB34461) | soil metagenome | biome: terrestrial ecosystem; feature: Peninsula; material: soil | place: Antarctica | collected 2016 | reverse complement strand
AGTCGATGGCGATGAACCTGTCGCCCGGTTCACTGGTGGTGCGCCTGCATCGCCTGCGCTACGGCCAGGACGAGCCGCTGGCGATCGAGCGCAGTGTGGTGCCGGCCAGCGTGCTGCCCGATCCGATGCTGGTGCACGACTCGTTATATGAGGCATTGGAGATACTCGGTTGTCGACCGCGTCGCGCCTTGCAGCGGCTGCGTGCGGTGGCGCTCAACGCGCAACAGGCGCGCTTGCTGCATGTCGCCGTCGGCAGCGCCGGGTTGTATATCGAGCGGCGCAGCTTCCTGGACGACGGCCGCGTAGTTGAGTTCACCACCTCGTGGTATCGCGGCGACATCTACGATTTCGTTGCCGAATTGCATGCTGACTGAGGAGTGAGCGGCGAGGGCGAGAGAAGTCAAAAACGCTCTCTTCCTCTTCCTCTTCCTCGGCTTCTGCTCTCACGGCTCACCCCTGGACCTTGCCCCTCATCCATGACCCTCGCCCTTACCAACGCCCACGTGCTCACCGACGACGGCTGGCAAGAAGACCTTGCCGTCGTGCTGGATGGCGAATACATCGCCGCGCTGGTGCCCCGCTGCGATTCGCGTCTGCAAGGCATGCAAAAGCAGGACCTCGGCGGCGCGATGCTGCTGCCCGGTTTCATCGACGTGCAAGTCAATGGCGGCGGCGGGGTGCTGTTCAACGAGGCGCCGACGGTCGAGACGATCCGCCGGATCGGCGCCGCGCATCGCCGCTACGGCACCACCGGCTTCGTGCCGACTCTGATCAGCGACGACCCCGCCGTAATGCGCGCTGCGCTTTTGGCGGTAGAGCAAGCGCTCGCAGAAGGAGTGCCCGGCCTGCTCGGTATCCATCTGGAAGGACCGTATCTGGCGCCAGCACGCAAGGGCGTGCACGACGCGAAATATTTCCATGTACCGAGTAACGAGGAACTGGCCTTGCTGTGCGCGCCGCATCGCGGCGTGCGAATAGTCACGCTGGCGCCCGATCAGGTGCCACCCGCGAGCATTCGCATGCTCGCCGATGCCGGCGTGATTGTCTGCGCCGGCCACACGGCGGCCGATTACGCCACGACACGCGCCGCGCTCGACGCGGGGGTACGCGGTTTCACCCATCTGTTCAACGCGATGACACCGTTCGGCAGCCGCGAGCCCGGCGTCGTCGGCGCTGCGCTGGATGATCCGGAAAGCTGGTGCGGCATCATCGTCGATGGCCACCACGTACATCCGGCCAGCCTGCGCGTGGCGATCGCCGCGAAAGCGCGCGGCAAGATGCTGCTGGTCACCGACGCGATGCCGCCGGTCGGCGCGGACTCACCCTCTGCCAGACCGCACAAGGTGTACTTGCCGGTTCCGCGTTGGACATGGCTACCGCCGTGCGCAACACGGTACAGATGCTCGGCTTGCCGCTGGACGAGGCGGTGCGCATGGCGAGCACTTATCCGGCCGAATTTCTCGGACTGGGTGCCACCCACGGGCACATTCACCCGGGCTGTCACGCCGATTTGGTGGTCATGGACAAGGACTATCGCGTGCTGCAGAGCTGGATCGGCGGGCGCGACGAGTAAGGCGCGCAGGGAAACACGCGGATGGGCAAGGACGCAAGCCCTTCTCGACGCCTTTGGTGTCTCGCCTGCGCCACCCACGCCGCGTCCGTGGATTGCCCCAACGGCTGCCCACGGCTAAAGTAACGCGGTTCAGGTGTCCCGCAGGCTTTGCGCCTCAAGGGATGAAACGGGAAGCCGGTGCGCAGTGCTCATCACTGCAAGGCCGGCGCTGCCCCCGCAACGGTAAGCGAGAGATCGAACGGCGAATGCCACTGTGCGATGCACGGGAAGGCGCAGTTCGAGGCGAGCAGATCACCGCCCGCCACTCGTGAGCCCGGAGACCGGCCTGGACGAATTCTGGTGGCTCGCGGTGGGCGAGACCGAACCACGGTCTGTCTGCCCGTTGTTCTGTCTTCCTCGCATTGCCTGTTACCGGTCCTTGAACTTGGCGCCGTGCGCGGGTGCGCGGCAAAAGGAAGAAAACATGAAGAAGTCTTTACTGACCGCGGCACTGCTTGCGTGCACCATAAGCGCGCACGCCGCCGACCAAAACGATGCCATCGCGCTTAATCCGGTGGTGGTCACCGCCACGCGTACGCCGGTCACCGTAGAGGATTCGCTGTCGTCGATCAGCGTGCTCACCCGCGCCGACATCGAGCGGCTGCAGCCGATGTCGGTGTCCGACCTGCTGGCCGGCTTGCCCGGCGTCAGCTTTGCGAGCACCGGCGGCCTCGGCCAGCCAACCTCGCTGTTCTTGCGCGGCACCAATTCCTCGCACACGCTGGTGCTGATTGATGGGGTGCGAATCGGCTCGGTCGGTAACGGTCTGGCCGCCTTTGAGCAACTGCCGGTGGAGCAGATCGAGCGGGTCGAAATCGTGCGCGGGCCGCGATCGAGTCTGTATGGCGCCGACGCGATCGGTGGCGTGATCCAGATCTTCACTCGGCACGGCTCGCGTGATGGCGGCCTCAAGCCCTCGTTCAGCCTCACTGCCGGCAGCGAAAAGCTGCTGCGCGGACAGGCGGGTTTGTCCGGCGGCAGCGAACAGGGCTGGTACAACCTCAGCGTGGGCAAGCAGGTCACGCGCGGCATCAATGCCTGCCGAGTCGGCGCGGGCCAGGTGTTTGCCGGCTGCTTTACCGACGAGCCGGACCGCGATGGCTACCGCAACCAGAACCTGGTGTTGAATGGCGGTTACCGCTGGGACAACGGCGCGCAGATCACCGCCAGCTGGCTGCGTAGCCTTGGCGAGGTCCACTTCGATGGCAGCTTCCAGAACCGCAGCCGCACCGTGCAGCAGACCGCCGGTTCCGCCTTCAGCATCAACCCGCTGCAGGCGTGGACGAGCACGCTCAGCGTTGGTCAGAACCTCGATCGCTACGACAATTACAAGAACGAGGCCTTCACCGGCTACATCTATTCGCGGCGCAACCAGGCGTCGTGGCAGAACGACATCACGTTGGCGGATAACCAGTTGCTAACGCTCGGTGTCGACTGGCAACACGAACACATCGACAGCGACACCGGTTTTTTGGCCAATCGCCGTCGCGATACCGGCACGTTCGCGCAGTACCAGGGCACCTTCGGCCAGCACGAGGTTGCGCTGTCCGCGCGCCGCGACGACAACAACCAGTACGGCGACCACAACACCGGCGCACTGGCGTGGGGTTATCACTTCGATGGCGGCCTCAAGCTCACCGCCAGCTACGGCAGTGCCTTCCATGCGCCCACCTTCAATGACCTGTACTTCCCCTTTGGTAGCGGCAATCCGGATCTGGCGCCGGAGAAGTCCCGCAGCGCCGAGCTTGGTCTGAGCCAGCAGACCAACCGCTGGAGCTGGGCGCTGAACGCCTACCAGACCCGAATCGACCAGCTGATCTCGCTGGACAACAATTTTTACCCGAGAAATATCAGCCAGGCACGTATCCGCGGCGTGGAAGGCCAGCTCGGTGTCGATCTCGGCGGTTGGCAGTTGCACGGCTATCTGACGTGGCTGCAGCCGCGCAACGAGGATGGTGGTCCGAACGACGCCAACGTATTGCCGCGCCGGCCCGAGCAAACCGCGCGGTTGGACCTGGATCGGCGCTTGGGCGCATTCGGCTTGGGCGCCACCATCAACGCCGCCGGTCACAGCTACGACGATGCGGCGAATACGCATCGACTGGGCGGCTACGCCACCACCGACGTGCGCGCAAGCTGGCACTTCGCGCCCGCATGGCAGGTCGAGGCGCGATTGGCCAATGCGTTTGATCGTCACTACGAAACCGTCTGGTACTTCAACCAGTCCGGTCGCAGCGTGTTCCTGACCTTGCGCTACAGCCCCACCACGCGCTGATCCGTCGCCTCCAGCGCCGGTAGGGAAACCGGCGTCGCCACGCCACAGCAGGATCACGGATGCAGCGTGAACAAGGACGTTCAACGGTTCCCGGTGGGATCCCGCGCGCAGGACAACAGGCACATGCGCTGCGGCGCGAGGACAGGCATAACTCCCGGGTGGATCATCTTTTCGACGTTGCCAGATCGCGCGCGCTCCCGAAACGGCATGCGTTCGACGGTTTTCTGCCCGGCCGCTGCTGCCGTTATGCTTGGGAGCCAGGGAGACTCCATTGAACGTTTTCGCGCCCATGATCCGCCGCCCGATCGGCACCTCGCTGCTCGCCATCGGGCTGATGCTGGGCGGTCTGTGGGCTTATCTGCTGATCGGCGTGGCTGCGTTTCCGTCGATCGAATTCCCCGGCGTGGCGGTGGTGGCGCAAATGCCCGGCGCCAGCGCGCAGACCATGGCCACCACCGTGATGGCGCCGCTGGAGCGCCATATCGGGCGTATTCCGGGCGTCCAGTTCATGTTCTCCAGCGCCCGCGAGGGCAGCGCGCAGATCCAGGTGCTGTTTGGCTACGGCCGCTCCACCGACGACGCCGCGCGCGATGTGCAGGCGGCGATCAATGCTGCCGCCACCGACCTGCCGCCGGGGATGCCCGCGCCGCCGCAATACTTCAAGTTCGACACCTCGAACGTGCCGATCCTGCTGGTGACGCTGACCTCCTCCAGCTTGCCGCCGGATCGGCTCTACGACCTCACCGACACCTTGTTGAAGCCCACCGTGGCGCAGATACCTGGCGTGGCCCAGGTCCAGGTCGGCGGCGGCACGCCGCACGCGGTGCGGGTCTCGTTGAACGCCAACGCGCTGGCGATCAAGGGCATTACCACCAACGAGGTGGCCAACGCCTTGCGCGCGGCCAACGTCACCTCGCCGCAAGGCATGCTGAGCAACGGCCTCACCCAGATGACGGTGACCGCCAACGATTCACTGCACACTTCGGCCGATTTCGCCTCGCTGGTGATCGCCAGCCGCAATGGCGTGCCGGTGCGTTTGGCTGACGTGGCCACGGTCAGTAGCGGGCAGGAAAACAAGTACGCGGCGGCATGGTTCAACGGCACCCGCGCCGTGACCATGCAGATCAGCAAGCGCCCCGACGCCAACGCGATAGCCACGGTCAAGGCGATCCGCGCCGCACTGCCCGCGCTGAGCCACGTGTTGCCCGCCGATGTGCAGATCACTCCGATCTTCGATCTCACCCCGACCACCGAATCGGCGCTGCACGAGGTCGAGGTGGCGCTGGGCATGAGCATCGTGATGGTGGCGCTGGTGATGCTGCTGTTCCTGCGCCGACTGACACCGACCCTGATCGCGATGCTCAGCGTGCCACTGTCGCTGGCCGGCGCGCTGATTCTGATGTGGATGCTGGGCTTCACCCTGAACATCTTCTCGCTGGTCGCGCTGGTGTTGTGCGTGGGTTTCGTGGTGGACGATGCGATCGTGGTGATCGAGAACATCGTGCGGCATGTCGAGAAGGGCATGGCGCCGCTACCGGCGGCATTGACTGGCGTGCGCGAGATCGGCTTCACCGTGGTCTCGATCACGCTCTCGCTGATCGCGGTGTTCGGACCGATGGTATTCGGCGACAACCTGTTCACCATGCTGATGCGCGAGTTTGCGGTGACCCTGGTCGCCACCATCGTGATCTCTGCGGTGGTCTCGCTGACTCTCACTCCGGCGCTGTGTGGACTCACGCTGGCACACGAACCGGAGGGAACGCGCATGCCGGGGCGGGTGGAGCGGCTGGCCGAGCGCTTCGACCGCTGGTTGCTCGGTTGGTACGAACGCTCGCTCGACTGGTCAATGCACCATCGCCGGATGATGCGTTGGCAACCCGCGATCTTGCTGGTGTTGACCGTTGTGCTGGCGGTACTGGTTGGCATGACCGCGGGCGGAGGACTGATGCCCAAGGAGGACACCGGGCTGATGCAAGTGCGGATCAACGCCGGCCCGAACATCTCCCCCGCCCGGCTGACCACACGAGCGCGCGAGGTGGCGGCGGTATTTCAGGCCGATCCGGCGGTACTCGATGTATCCACGATCGTGAGCGGCGGCAGCGGCGCCAGTCTGTTCGTAGACCTCAAGCCGCAGGGCAACAAACCGGGTGACCGTAAGGTCGACGTGCAGAAAGTGGTCGACCGCCTCGCTGCCCACTTCAAGGATGTCAGCGACCTCGATGTCTCGGTCTCGGCCGTGCAGTTCTTCGGCGGCGGCGGTGGCGGCGGTGGCGGCAACGGCGTCGGCCGGTTTTCCTTCCAGCTCGACAGCGTAGACGGCACCCCGTTGCAAGAGCCCACGCTGCGACTGGAACACGTGATGCGCGGGATGAAACAATTCACCGACGTCACCAGCAGTTTCGACGGCATTGGTACGCAGCAGATGGTGCAGGTCGACCGCACCGTCGCCGCGCGATTGCACGTCAGCATGAACCAGATCGACTCGGCCTTGTACAACGCGTTCGGGCAAAGTCAGGTCTCCACCATCTACTCGGACATCAACCAGTACCGCGTGGTGCTGACCGCCGACCATGCGGAAAGCCTCAGCCCGCAGGGATTGCTCAGTACTTATGTGCGCAACAGTCAGGGCGAAATGATCCCGCTCTCGGCGCTGGCGAAGATCCAGCCGCACCTGGCGCCGGCCAGTGTCAGCCACTTCAACCAGCTCGAGTCGTCCTCGCTCAACTACAACCTGGGCAAGGAGATCACGCCGGCGGAAGGGTTGAAGCTCGTCGACCAGGCGATTTTCGCCGCGCAGCTTCCGGCCGGCGTCCAGAAGAAATACACCGGCGAGAACAAGAATCTGCTCGATACGCTGAACAACGCGCTGTTGATGCTGCTAACCGTGATTTTGGTGATGTACGTGGTGCTGGGCGTGCTCTACGAGAGTTTGATTCACCCACTGACCATTCTCTCGACCCTGCCAGCGGCCGGCATGGGGGCGTTTCTGGCCATGTTGATCACCCAGACCCAACTCACCTTGATGTCGATTATCGCCGTGCTGATGTTGATTGGCATCGTGAAGAAAAACGCGATCCTGATGGTCGACTTCGCGCTCGTGGCCGAGCGCGATCGCGGGTTGTCGCCGCCGGCAGCGATTCGCGAGGCAGCGCTGGTGCGCTTCCGCCCGATCACCATGACCACCTTGGTGGCGATGGGCGCGGCGCTGCCGCTGGCGATCGGGTTCGGCCACGGCTCGGAGCTGCGCCAGCCATTGGGCATCGCGATCCTGGGCGGCTTGCTGGTGTCGCAACTGTTGACCTTGCTGAGCACACCGGCCATCTACCTGTGGCAGCACGACTACCGCGAGCGCAAGGCGGTACGACAGCAACTGCGCGCCAAGATCCGGCGCCAGCAAGCGCTGCCGCCGATGCCGCCGATGCCGCCGATGCCGCCGCCGATGCCAGCCTTGCCGAAATAGCGGAGCTCGCCACCCCTGCCTTTCGACACGGTGTGTACTTCAGGCACATACGCAAACGCCCGCCGACTGGCATAACGTGGGCATGAGAAGAGACTTGACCCAGCCGCTGCTCCGTTCACGCGTGCCAAACCAGTGCGGAGTCGCAACGTGAACGTGTTCGCTCCGTTGATCCGTCGTCCGGCGGGCACCTCTCTGCTGGCCATCGGCCTGGTGCTGGCCGGACTGTGGGCCTACCTGTTGCTGGGCGTGGCCGCCCTGCCGTCGCTGGATTTTCCTGGCGTCTATGTGGCGGCGAGCATGCCCGGCGCCAGCGCGCAGACCATGGCCAATACCGTGCTGGCCCCGTTGGAGCGGCACCTGGGGCAGATTCCCGGCATCGACGACATGTACGGCAACGCCCGCGAGGGCTCAGTCGGGATTAGTGTGCGTTTCAACTTCAGCCGCACCGCCGACGATGCCGCGCGCGACGTGCAGGCGGCAATCAATGCGGCGGCGGCCGATCTGCCCTCGGGCATGCCTTCACCGCCGCAGTACTTCAAGTTTGATACCTCGCAGATCCCGATTCTGTTCATCACGCTGACCTCCAACGGGATGCCGCAGGACAAGCTGTTCGACCTGGCCGATACCCTGCTCAAGCCCGCGGTGGCGCAGATCGACGGCGTGGCGCAGGTGCAGGTGTTCGGCGGCACCCCGCACGCGGTGCGTATCGATCTGGACAACCATGCACTGGCCGCCAAGGGACTCACCGCGAACGACGTGGCCAACGCACTGCGCGCGGCTAACGTCACTTCGCCACAAGGCGTCATCAGCGACGGACGCACGCGGATGACGGTGAGCGCCGATGATGGCTTGCGCGAACCGGCCGAATTCGCGCAGCTGCTGATCGCCGAGCGCAACGGCGCCCCGGTGCGGCTGTCCGATGTGGCCACGGTCTACAGCGGGCAGCAAGATCAGTATCAGGCGGCCTGGTTCAACGGCTCCCGCGCGGTCGGCCTGCAAATCACCAAGCGCCCGGAGGCCAATGCGGTGGCTACGGTGGCGGCGATCCGTGATCGCCTGCCGCAGCTCGCCGCCTCGCTGCCGTCGGATGTCAGCATGACGCCGGTGTTCGACCTGACCCAGACCACCAAGTCGGCGTTGCACGAGGTCAAGGTTGCCTTGCTGATCTCGATCGTGATGGTGGCGCTGGTGATGCTGGTGTTCCTGCGTCGCCTGCGGCCCACTCTGATCGCCATGCTTAGCGTGCCGCTGTCGCTGGCCGGCGCCTTCGTGGTGATGTGGATGCTCGGCTACACCCTCAACACCTTGTCGCTGGTGGCGCTGGTGCTGTGCATCGGCTTCGTGGTCGATGACGCGATCGTGGTGATCGAGAACATCGTGCGCCACATGGAACAAGGTATGGCGCCGCTACAGGCGGCGTTGACCGGGGTACGCGAGATCGGCTTCACCGTGGTCTCGATCACGCTGTCACTGGTGGCGGTGTTCGCACCGTTGCTGTTCGGCAACAACATGCTGATCATTCTGCTGCGCGAATTCTCGGTAACCCTGACCGCCGCGGTGGTCATCTCGGCAATCGTCTCGCTGACCCTCACGCCCGCCCTGTGCGGGTACCTGCTCAAGCACGAGCCTGATCCGCCGCCTGCACCAGGCCGAATCGAACGGGCGATGGAGCGTTTGGACCACGGTCTGCTGCGCCAGTACGAACGGGCGCTGGATTGGGCCATGCGCCATCGCCGCCTGATGCGCTGGCAGCCGCTGTTGCTGCTGGTGTTGACGGTCGCGCTGGGCGCTGCGGTGGTGAAAACCGCCGGCGGCACTTTCATGCCCGACGAGGATACTGGCCAACTGCAGGTCGACATCGGTGCCGACGCCAACATCTCGCCGACCGTGATGGCTGCGCGAGCGCAGCAGGTCGCCAAGATCATGCAGGCCGATCCGGCCGTGCGTGATCAGTTGACCATGCTCGGCGGTGACGGCGCGGTCGGCAACCGCGCGCAGATGTTCGTCGACCTGAAACCGCGTGGTCACGGCGATGGTGAGCGGCCGGAAGACATCAAGGTCGTCATCGAGCGTCTGTCTAAACACTACGATCGACTGCCCGACGTGAAGGTCTCCCTGAGCGCCGCGCAGTTCCTCGGCGGCGGTGGCAGCGGCGGCAACGCCGGCCAGTACGAATTCCAGCTCACCAGCACTGGTGGTGACGACCTGCAGCCGTGGGCGCTGAAGATGGTGCGCCAGCTACGCACGATCAAGGAATTTCGCGATGTCAGCAGCCCGTTCGACCAAGTCGGCAAACAACAGCAACTACAGGTCGATCGCGAGGCCGCCGCACGGTTGCATGTCAGCATGGGCGCAATCGACACCGCGCTGTTCAGCGCATTCGGGCAGCGCCAGGTGTCGCAGATTTATTCCGACATCAACCAGTACGCGGTGGTGCTCAACAGCAGCCCGAACGAAAATATGAGCCCGCAGTCGCTGCTGAATATCCGCGTGCGCAACGAGCAAGGTCAGATGATTCCCCTGTCCGCGTTGGCGACGATGGAGCCGGCCGTCAGCGCGTTGCGCGTGCGCCACCACAACCAGTTGCAGGCAGCCACCATCAGTTACAACTTGGGCAAGGACGTGACTCAGGATCGCGGCGTCGCGCTGGTCAACCAGGCCGCCTACGCGCTGAACCTGCCGTCCGGGGTCAAGGTGGAGTTCACCGGTGCCAACCAGCGCTTGGAGCAGGCACGGTCCAACGGCATGATCCTGCTGCTTGGTTCGGTCCTGGCGATGTACATCGTGCTCGGCATCCTTTACGAAAGCCTCGGCCATCCACTCACCATCCTGTCCACTTTGCCCGCCGCTGGTGCCGGTGCCTTCCTCGCCATGCTGGTGACCCAAACCCAGCTTTCGCTGATGGCGATCATCGCGATCCTGATGCTGATCGGCATCGTCAAGAAAAACGCGATCCTGATGGTCGACTTCGCCCTGGTCAGGGAACGCGAACACGGCATGTCCGCCCCCGACGCGATTCGCGAAGCCGCGCTGGTCCGCTTCCGCCCGATCACCATGACCACCCTGGTGGCAATGGGCGCTGCGCTGCCGCTGGCAATCGGCTTCGGCATCGGCTCGGAAATGCGCCAGCCACTCGGCATCGCCATCGTCGGCGGGTTGCTCGTCTCGCAGTTGCTGACCCTGCTCAGCACTCCGGCGATCTATCTGTGGAATTACGACCGGAAGATTCGCAAGGCTGGCCGCATCGTGCGGCGTGCCGCGCGCAAGGCGGCGAAGGTGGAGAAGAAGCGGTTGAAGGTGTTGGGTGGGGTGCAGACGGCGGGCTGAGTGTTGC
>CAJDWA010000053.1_pt1 | contig 11134 bp, 9 predicted proteins | sample 7391461 | NCBI WGS metagenome assembly CAJDWA01 (sample SAMEA7055726, study PRJEB34461) | soil metagenome | biome: terrestrial ecosystem; feature: Peninsula; material: soil | place: Antarctica | collected 2016 | reverse complement strand
CGCTGAGGTCGATGTTGTTGTCATCGTTCGGCTGCCAGCTCAACTTTCCGAAGAAGGTTTTCTCGTTGAACGGCGCCGAGAAGGTTCCGTTGAACTGGGCGAAGCGTGGGTCGTTGATCTGCACGGTGCTGTTGGTCGTGTCCTTGCGTTCTTCGTAGTTGACGAAGAACTGCAGGGCATCCTGGATGATCGGGCCGCCCAGGGTAAATCCGCGTTGCTCACGCTTGAAATCAGGCTTCTTGACATGATTTTTCTTGTCGAAGGAGTTCTGCGCGATCATCGACCGATTTTGGTAATAGTCGTACAAGGAACCGTGAAACTTGTTGCCGCCGGACTTGGTTACCGCTGTGATGATCGCCGTGCCGGCCTGTTCGTACTCGGCCTTGAAGTTGTTGGTCAGCACCCGAAATTCCTGCACCGCTTCTTGCGAGAACGGGTTTCCACGGGTGGAGTCCTGGCCGGCGATGCCGCCCTTGAGAACGTTGTTCTTGAGACTGGCGCCGTCGATGAAAACGTTTACATTTTCGGCTGATTGACCGCCCGCCGAAAACGTCTTTTGCAAGGGATCGCGCGAGGTGGTCACGCCCGGCACCAGCTTGGCGAACTCGAGGAAGTTGCGCTCGTTCTGAGGCAATTCCTGGATTTGCGTCTGGCTGATGTTGGTTGCCACTTCGGACGTGCGCGTCTCGACCAGCGAAATCGCGCTGACTGTGACAGCTTGCAGGTCGGTGGCATCGGCGACGCTCGGACCACTGGCAGCCACCTGAAGGTTCAGGTTCAATGACTGGCCGATGTGCACGGTCACGTTTTCGCTGGCTTTGCTGCCGTTGCTGCCGGCCACGATGTTGTAATTGCCAGGGCTCAGTCCGGGCAGGATGTAATTGCCCGCGGCATTCACCTTCGTTTTGCTGACGAAACCATTAGCTGTGTTGGTAGCCACCACTTCGGTGGGTGTCTGTCCCTGCGGTGCGCTGACGTGTCCGCGCAGTATGGCTGTGCTGGTCTGGGCACTGGCATCGGGTAACGCCAGCGCCGTGACGAGCAGGCCGGCGAGGGCCAGCGAAATGTGTCGAGTTAATGTGCGTTGATTGGCCATAAGCTGATCCTCTCCCGTAATCGTTTCGAGCAGTTCGGTTGTTGGTTGTCGTGTTGTCGCGTTTCTGTCTGGCGTATTGGCTGGCGTCCCGCCTCGTTGGTCCTGGCCGCTTCGCCTCCACGTGGCGGTCGTCGATGCGCCCTTGCACCGATCCGGATTATTTGTGTCACGTACCCGCTCCGGCGCTGGATGCGCGCACCACCAGCTCTGCGCCGACATGCCGCTGCGTGCCGGGTGCCACGCTGCCTGGGTTGTCGATCTGTGCACCAAGCATTTCCATTGCCTGGCCGCCCAGGTCGGCGATATGTACCTGGATGGTGGTCAGTGCCGGGGTGACATAGCGCGCCATGGGCACGTCGTCAAAACCGGCCACGGCAATCTCGCCGGGGACGTCGACACCGGCTTCGCGCAGCGCGGCGAGGAAGCCGATGGCCATCATGTCGTTGGCCGCGAACACCGCGTCCGGGCGATGCGGCATGGATAACACTTGCTGGCCGGCGAGATAGCCCGATTCCTCGCTGAAATCGCCGGCCAGGGTCATCGCTTCGCGACCTGGTGTCTGGTCGGCCAGCGCGTGACGATAACCCTGTTCGCGCTCCGCGGCGTCACGGTTGCCAGCAGGTCCCTGGATGAAGGCGATGCGCTGGCGACCCAGCGACAGCAGGTGCTCCACAATCAACCGTGCACCGCCGTCGTTGTCCACCGACAGCGCACAAAAATCAGTGCCGGTCAGACGTGTATTCATCAGCACGGTAGGTAAATCCGTGGGCAGGTTCCGGCGCAGGAAGTCGGCATCGGCATGTGGCGACATCAGCAGCAGGCCGTCGACACGACCTTGCATGGCGCGCAGTGCCACGGCCGCAGCGGCGGCGTCGTCATGTGAGCTGGACACCAATAGGTGCAAGCCACGTGCGCGCGCCGCCAGGTCGATGCCGCGGATGAGCTCGGAGAAGAATTCGCCATGCAGATCCGGCAGCAGCGCTCCGATGGTGTGGGTGCGTCGGGTGATCAGCATGCGCGCCGCCGCATGGGGGATGTAATGCAGGCGATCGGCGGCAGCGTGGATGCGCTCGCTGGTGGCGGCGGTGACACCCGGGCCGCCATTCAGCGCACGCGACACCGAAGCCACCGATACCTTGGCCTCACGCGCCACGTCTTTGATGGTTGCTGCCGCCATTGGAGCTTGTCCACGGGATTGATAAACCCTTAGGTGGCGCCAACGTAAACGTTTTCATGGGGGCTTGTAAAGGGTCTGTCGCGACCAGTCCTGTTGCGCCGCAGAAGGGTTTCGCCTGACAAACCAACCGGCGTACGGGAAACGGCGGAATGTCTGGTCTGGCGCCTATTTGGGATCGAACCCCGCACGTGTTGCACCACAACATCGGACTGGCGCGTCCGCGACAAGGCTCGCGTTGGCAAGCTCGATGCTTGTCTATCCACAGAAGGCTCGTTATGCCGGTTTCGAAGGATCAAACGCCGCCATTTTGGACGTGAATCGACCCATTGCGACCAACCGCGCCTCGCTGGGTCATCACGCCACCGGCTTTGACTGTTCTACCCAATCATTGCCACGGCACTCGATTCGTTCGAGAGCAGTTGTTAAAGATTTGCTCGCCCGTTAAAGTGTCGTTAATTCTTGTAGAGTCAAACGATTGTATCCTTGACCTCTAGTACAAACGAATAAACCAAGTACAAGTTATTGATTTATCACTTATGATCATCTTGTCTGCCATATCTTTTGCCTTGCTCGCCGCACTGTTCGCCAGTGCGGTCAGGCACGTGCCGGAAGGTCAGGTCTACAGCGTGTATCGACGCGGCAAGCCGGTGCGTCTGCTGCAGGCGGGCACGCACTTGATCTTGCCGCTGCTGGACCGGGTGGCGCACAAAATCAACCTGGCTGGCCAGATGTTGCGACTCGATGTGCCGACGGCGGATACGTGCGAAGTTTGCGGCACGGTCTACTGGCAGGTGCTGGAGCCGGAGCGTGCGGACGCGGTGTTTGAGCAGGTGGATCAGCTGATTCGTCGCGGTGCGCTGGAAGCCTTGCGCAGCGAATCGAACAGCGAGCCGGTCGATCGGCGCGACCTGGGTGTGCGGGTCAAGCGATCGCTGAATCATGTGCTGCGCGAGCGCGGCATGATGGTCACGCGGGTCGAGCTCGACGCGGCCTGAGTCATCGAGTCATACCAGTCGAATCACGCCAGGCGCCCCAGAGCGCCTGCGCAACAGGGGATTTGCGACACTTTGAGCCCGCTTCGGCGGGCTTTCTTTTAACGCAACCGGCCGGGATACTTGCCGCCCGGAGCATTTACGAGACAACCACGCCATGGTCGCGCGCGACGCCTTGCAGGCACAACTCGAACAAGGCATCGACGCGCTGGGCTTGAGCCTACCGCCGGCGGCGGTACCGCGCCTGCTCGATTACCAGGCCTTGCTGGAACGCTGGAACGCCGCCTACAACCTGACCGCGGTGCGCGATCCGGCCGAGATGATCACCCGCCACCTGCTCGATTCGTTGGCGATCCTGCCATATGTGCAAGGCGCCAGTTTGGCTGACCTGGGTACCGGGCCGGGGCTGCCCGGCGTGGTGCTGGCGATCGCCGCGCCGGGGCGCGAGATCCTGCTGGTGGATTCGAACGGCAAGAAGGTGCGTTTCCTGCGCGAGGCGATTCGCAGCTTGAAGCTGGAGGGCGTGCGCGCCGAACAGTCGCGCGTGGAAGATGTCCAGGGTCAGTTCGACTGCATCACCGCGCGCGCCTTCGCCAGTCTTGCCGACATGCTCGGTTGGGGCGGCCATCTGCTGGCGCCGGACGGGATCTGGCTGGCGATGAAAGGCAAGCAGCCGACCGAAGAACTGTCGGGCATTCCGCCCGGGTTTGTCCTGCACAGCACGCATGCGTTGACGGTGCCCGGACTGGTGGCTGAAAGGCACCTGCTGGTACTCGGTCGCACGCAAGCCCGGTAGGAGCCCGCTCGCGGGCGATGCGCTGATCTCGTTCCCGATGCACGAAAGGGAAGATCAGAGCAAAAGCATCGCCCGCGAGCGGGCTCCTACGAGCGGGTTGGGGTGATGGAGTCTTTCAATCGTCCAGCACCGCGCCGTTGCTTTCAATCACCTGGGCGTACAGCTTTGCCGTGGCCTTGGGCGTGCGTTGCTGGGTGGCGAAGTCGACGTGGTACAGGCCGAAACGTTTGCCAAAGCCCAGCGACCACTCCAGGTTGTCCATCAGCGACCAGGCGTAATAACCCTTCACGTTTACCCCCGCCTCGATCGCCCGGTGCACCGCCTTGAGGTGCTTGCGCAGATAACTGGTGCGCAACGGATCGTCGAGCTCGCCGTTCTCGGCCACCGGCGGGTCATAGAACGCCGATCCGTTCTCGGTGATGTAAAGCGGGATGTCGCCGTAGCGCTCGGAGAACCAGGTCAGCGTGTCGGTCAGCCCCTGCTCGAAAACTTCCCAGCCGGTCTCGGTGTAGGTCTTGTTCGACTGGCGCACTGGCACCGCCTGGAGTGGATAGGCGTCGGCCTGATGCTTCACCACCGCGCGGGTGTAGTAGTTGATGCCGACAAAATCCACTTTTTGCTGGGTCAGCTTGAAGTCCTCGACCGGGAAATCCGGCCAGGCGTCGCCGAAGATCTCCTTCAGCTCCGGCGGATAGCGACCCAGCAGCGCCGGGTCGGCAAACTGTTCGTTCATATACGCATGCGCGCGGCGGGTGGCGGCCAGATCCTCGGCGCTGTCGCTGTGCGGGTATTTCGGCTCGATGTTGAACACCACGCCGATCTCGTGTTTGCCGTGCGCACGGTAGGCCTGGATGCCGGCGCCGCTGGCTCGCATCAGGTTGTGCGTGGCAATGGGCGCCTCGTACTTGCTGCGGTGGCCCGGTGCCAGCGCACCGTGCAGATAGCCCCCGTCGGTGACCACCCACGGTTCGTTCAACGTGGCCCAGCGCGGCACACGGTCGTCCAGCGCCTTGAACATCACCGCAGCGTATTCGGCGAACCAGTGCGCGCTATCGCGATTGAGCCAGCCGCCGCGGTCATCCAGCGCCGCCGGCAAATCCCAGTGGAACAGCGTGGCATTGGGCACGATGCCGTTTTCGAGCAATTCGTCGACCAGTCGCGAATAGAAATCCAATCCCTTCGGATTGACCCGGCCGGTGCCCTCAGGCAGCACGCGCGCCCAGTTGATACTGAAACGGTAGCCGTGCAGGCCCAGCGCCTTCATCAGCTGCACATCGTCCTTGTACCGGCGGTAATGGTCGCAGGCAACATCGCCGGTGTCGCCGTTGGCGGTCATCCCCGGTGTATGTGTAAAGCGCTGCCAGATGCTCGGTCCGGCGCCGTCGGCCAGCGGTGAGCCCTCGATCTGATAGGCCGAAGTGGCGGCACCCCAGTGGAAGCCGTCGGGAAAGCGGAAGCTGGCACGTGTCATCGGGGTCCCTGCACTCAAAAAGCTTGATGTAAACGATTACATGGGCAGAATAGCCGAATGCTTCGTCGCTGTGCAGACGGTGCATGCTTGGTGAAACCGCGGCCCGCGTGGCCGGCCCGCAAACGGAGAAGCTGATGGCGACCGTACTTCTGGACCAGCTGCGCAAGGTCTATCCCAATGGCCATGTGGGCGTGGCCGGCGCTACGTTCCAGATCGCCGACGGCGAGTTGTTGGTGCTGGTCGGCCCGTCCGGTTGCGGCAAGACCACTCTGCTGCGGATGATTGCCGGGCTGGAAACCATCAGCGGCGGTACGCTCTCGATCGATGGACGGGTGGTCAACGAGCTGGCGCCGAAGGATCGCGACATCGCGATGGTGTTTCAGAACTACGCCTTGTACCCGCATATGACGGTGGCCGAGAACCTGGGCTTTGGCTTGAAACTGCGCGGCCACAAGCAGGCCGATATCGACCAGCGGGTGGCGACGGCGGCAAAAACGCTGGAACTGGAAGCGCGCCTGGACTCACGTCCCGGTTCGCTGTCTGGCGGCCAGCGTCAGCGAGTGGCGTTGGGCCGGGCGTTGGTGCGCAAGCCGAAGGTGTTTTTGTTGGACGAGCCCTTGTCCAACCTCGATGCCAAGCTGCGCTTGTCGATGCGGGTGGAGATCGCCCGGCTGCATCGTCAGCTCAAGGCCACCATGGTCTACGTCACCCACGACCAGATCGAGGCGATGACGCTGGGCCAGCGCATTGTGGTGCTCGATGGTGGAGTGATTCAGCAAATCGATACCCCGATGGGCCTGTACGACCGACCCGTCAACTTGTTTGTAGCCGGCTTCGTCGGCAGCCCGGGGATGAACCAGCTGCGCGGCACACTCCGTCACGATGGCCGCTGGCGTTTGGTCACCGCGCACGGTGAGATTGCCCTGGACGAGCCGGCTGAGCCGACGCTGTGGCAGGCCTGGCGCGATCGCGAGGTGATCCTGGGTGTCAGGCCCGAGGATCTGCAGCCGCTGGCCGAAGGCTCACCGGCGCTATGCGCCCGGCTGGAAGTGCTCGAACCGGTTGGCAACGAGGTCTTCCTCAACCTGCGCTATGGCGATCAGGCACTGGTTTCGCGCATTGCGCCCCGCCACGTGCCCGAAGCCGGCGCCGATGTTCCGCTGAGTTTGGCGGCTGGGCGCGCGCACCTGTTCGATGCGGCCAGCGGCGCACGAATTGTGGCCTGAAGGGCTGCGAATCGTCGCCTGCCTGTGGCAGCCAACTATCCACAACCACCTGGACCGACCACCCGCACCGGCATGGCGCGGCGGCAATGGTAATCTAGCCGTCCTTCGCGAATGGAAAGCCCTCCACCCATGGCCCGCATCATCGCTGTCGCCAACCAGAAAGGCGGTGTCGGCAAGACCACGACGGCAGTCAACCTCGCCGCGGCGCTGGCTGCGGCAAAGCGCAAGGTATTGCTGGTCGACCTGGACCCGCAGGGCAACGCCACCATGGCTTCGGGCATCGACAAGCGCGAGGTCAAACTGAGTGGCTGTGAAGTGCTGCTGGAGGAGGTGGAGATCGGCGCGGCGATCGTGTCCACCGAAGCGCACTACGACGTGTTGCCGGGCAACAGCGATCTCACCGCCGCGGAACTCAAACTGATGGATGCGCTGGCGCGTGAGCACCGCTTGAAGGACATCCTGGCCAAGGTCGCCGCGAACTACGACACGATCCTGATCGACTGCCCACCGTCGCTGAATCTGCTCACGTTGAACGCACTGACCGCCGCCGATGGCGTGCTGATTCCGGTGCAGTGCGAATACTTCGCGCTGGAGGGGTTGTCCAGCCTGCTCGACACGGTCAAGGCGGTGCGCCGCCGGCTCAACCCGAAGCTGGAGATCGAGGGCTTGCTGCGCACCATGTATGACGTGCGCAACAATCTGGGCAACCAGGTCTCGGCCCAGCTGACCAAGCATTTCGGCGACAAAGTGCTGCGCTCGATCATTCCGCGCAACGTGCGCCTGGCCGAGGCGCCCAGCCATGGCCAGCCGATCCATCTATACGATCGCAGCTCGCGCGGCGCGATCGCCTACATCGGTCTGGCCGGTGAGATCATCCGGCGCGAGCGCGGCCTGCCCACCACGGCCGAGGCGGGTCAGGACATCGAATCACCGGCGCATGGCGAAGCTGCCGCGCTGCTCAAGGCGCCAGCCGCCCATCATCAGGACTGAGCGCCTGTTTATGGTCTCCAAACACCCCGCGTTGTCATCGAGTGGCCGCCAAGTTGCGGTGCGTGGTGGCGACCTGCCTGACGGCGGGCCAAGTCGCGCGCTGTCGCATGGTGGCCACTTGATGGCAATCCGTCGGGCCGGGCCTGTTTGCCCACCTGCCGACGCTATCCTCCGGTTGTGGACCAACGTCCACTTCCTCACTTTTCCTTGGCCTGCGCGCAAACAGCTTCCGGCGCCGGGTGCTCGGAGATCATGAACAGGCTCTAGACATGGCTGCTGCGAAAAAACGGGGATTGGGACGCGGGCTGGATGCCCTGCTCGGTGGCGACGACGAGGGCTCGCCGTCTACGCTGGCGCAGGAGGGCGATCTGCGCACGCTGCCGCTTGAGCAAATCCAGCCCGGCAAGTACCAACCACGTCGGCATTGGAACGAGGAGGCGCTGGACGAGCTGGCCGCCTCGATCAAGGCGCAGGGCTTGATCCAGCCGGTGGTGGTGCGTGAGCTGGGCAAGAACCGCTACGAACTGATCGCCGGCGAACGCCGCTGGCGGGCGGCGCAGCGCGCCCAGCTCGCTGAGATTCCGGCATTGGTCAAGAAGGTATCCGAGGCCGCTGTGCCGGCGATGGCGCTGATCGAGAACATTCAGCGCCAGGATCTCACCCCGCTCGAAGAAGCTGACGCACTGAAGCGGCTGATTGACGATTTTGACCTGACCCACCAGCAGGCTGCCGACGCGGTCGGTCGTTCGCGGGCCTCGGTGTCGAACATGCTGCGCCTCACCGAGCTGCCGGAGTCGATCAAAAAGTTGCTCGACGAAGGCAAGCTCGAAATGGGCCACGCGCGCTGCCTGCTGACTTTGGACGAGGCGATCGCCGTGCCGCTGGCGCGCCAGGCCGTCACCCTGGGCTGGACGGTGCGTGAGCTGGAGGAAGCCGCGCGCCGCGCGCAGACCGAGCCGAAGGGCAAGGCGAAGAAAGCAGCTCCGCGCGATCCGAACATCGGTGCGCTGGAGCGCGAACTCGCCGAACGCTTCGCGACCCGGGTCGAGCTGGCGCAGGGCAAAGGCGGTCGCGGCAAGCTGGTGATCCATTACCACAGCACCGACGAGCTGGAAGGCATTCTTCAGAAGATGCGCTGACACAGCGCTTTGCTCCTTCCTCTGTGAAGCAGGGCAGAGCAGGGTGGGGGAAGGGTGCTTTGATCTCGTTACTTGCCTTACTCTCAGCCAGCGCTGCCAACCCCCTCACCTGAAGGATTCCTTCCGGTCGCCAACCGCTCTTACCTGCAGAGGAAAAAGCAGCCAACGGCGATCCCGCCTGCTTGCCATTAAACTGCCCAGTTACTGCGCAAGGCGCAGCATCTGTCATCGTTGAAAGGACTCGCCATGCCGCAACTAGCTGTCGTCGTTCCCGTGTTCAACGAGCGCGACAACATCCCGGCCCTGCTGGCCGAGATTGCCGCCGCCCTGCGCGGTCGGATCGATTACGAGGTGATCTATGTTGACGACGACTCCAGCGATGACAGCCGCGCCGTCCTGGCCAGCGAGAAGCCGAGCCATCCGGAGCTGCGGATACTGCACCACCTGACCCGCAGCGGGCAGAGTACGGCGGTGTGGAATGGCGTGCGCGCCGCGCAATCGCCGTGGATCGCCACGCTCGACGGTGATGGACAGAACGATCCGGCAGATATTCCGAAACTGCTCGCCGAGCGCGACGCGGCAGCGGCCGACGTGCGCTTGTTCGCCGGCTGGCGCACCACCCGCCACGACAGCTTCAACAAGCGCATTTCCTCGAAGGTCGCCAACGCGGTGCGCTCGCGCCTGCTCAAGGACGCCACTCCGGACACCGGCTGCGGACTAAAGTTGTTCGAGCGCGAGGTATTCCTGCGCCTGCCCTATTTCGACCACATGCACCGTTACCTGCCGGCGCTGTTCAAGCGCGCCGGGTTTCAGAGCGTCAGCGTGCCGGTCGGGCACCGTCCGCGCACTGCCGGCGTGTCCAAATACGGCACGCTCGATCGGCTGTGGGTCGGCTTGGCCGATCTGCGCGGCGTGGCCTGGCTGATGCGTCGCGGCAAGGTGACCCGGGTCGAGGAGCTTTGATCGGGCGGGTCTGATCCGCGTCACGCCGTCTCGATCTGGCAGTCGTATGCTGGGGAGGTTTTCTGCAGGAGAACGCCATGAGCATCGCGATCAAGCGTGCCTACGAAGAGCCGGCCAAGGACGACGGCTATCGCATCTTGGTGGAACGGCTGTGGCCACGCGGCCTGAAGAAGGAGGCCGTGCCGCTGGACCAGTGGGCGAAGGAACTGGCGCCCTCCACCGCCTTGCGCAAATGGTTCGGCCACGATCCCGCCCTCTGGGACGGTTTCCGTCACCGTTATGCCGGCGAGTTGGACGGGCTGGCCGAATATTGGCAGCCGCTGGCCGAGCGTTCGGTACGGCACAAGGTCACCCTGATCTACGGTGCGCACGACGAGGAGCACAACGGCGCCCTGGTGCTGCGCGATTACTTGCAGGCCTGGCTACGCACGCACGGTCCGCGCTGAGCTCGCTGATGCACTTGTTCGGTGCGTTTTGGTCTATCCGTAAATGGCCATTCGGCCAGCGCCATGGTGGGTTTTTCGGCACGCTCAAGCGCCGGAACGGTGGCTGGCGTGGCGCTTCCTTGTTCACTCATGCGTCCACCCCGATCACCGGCGCTAAGTTAGCCGGCGGCTTGCAGGCCAAGCCGACCCGACCGTGATTGATACAGCTTGCGCGCTGCCGGTTAGGATGGGACTGCGCGAAAACCACGCCAAGCCCCGGAGCATGCATGCCCCTCACCGATGATCCAGTGACCCAGCGCGGCGGCATCGCCGCACGGTGGGTGCGCGCGTGACTTGGCAGGCCTGGGCTACCGTGGCGGTGATCGTCAGCGCGACGGCGCTGTTCGCCAGCGAAAGGGTGCGCATCGACCTGGTCGCGCTGATGACCGTGGGCGCGCTGGTGGTTCTGGGCATCATCAGTCCGGTCGAGGCCTTGTCCGGCTTCAGCAACGAGGCCACGGTGGCGGTGGCGGCGATGTTGGTGCTGAGCATGGGCATTGATCGCTCCGGCGCGCTGGAACCGCTGATCCGGCTGCTCTCGCGGATCCGCCATCCATGGCTTCTGACGTTGGCGATGATGCTGGTGATCGCGCCGTTGAGCGCCTTCGTCACCAATATTGCGCTGGTCGCCACGTTCCTGCCGCTGGCACTGCGCGTGTGCGAGCGCACCGGCACTTCACCGGCGCGGGTGCTGATGCCGATGGCGTTTGCCGCGCAGATGGGCGGTGTGTGCACGCTGATTGGTACCTCCTCCAACCTGCTTGTCGATTCCATTGCGCGCGGACACGGGCTGGCCGGG
>CAJDWA010000076.1_pt1 | contig 11148 bp, 9 predicted proteins | sample 7391461 | NCBI WGS metagenome assembly CAJDWA01 (sample SAMEA7055726, study PRJEB34461) | soil metagenome | biome: terrestrial ecosystem; feature: Peninsula; material: soil | place: Antarctica | collected 2016 | reverse complement strand
GTCCGGATTGACCATGGAACACGCACTGTCCGCGTTGATCGAGGAAGTCTCGGCACCGAGGACGCGCGAGGTGCTCGGTGGGGTCAAGGCCGAGGTGACCGGCGGGCTGTCGCTTGCCGCGGCGATGGGCATCTACAACCGAAATTTTCCCGACTATTACCGCGCATTGGTACGCGGGGGCGAAGAATCCGGTGCACTGCCCGTTGTGCTGCAACACCTCGCCGATTATCTCGATGCCCGCCAGGCGCTGCATCAGAAGACCAGTCTCGCGCTGCTGTACCCGGCATTGGTCACCTTCGTCGCGATCTGCGTGGTTACTGGCTTGCTGGTCTATGTAGTCCCGCAGATCGTGCAGGTTTTTCAGCAGTCGCGGCAGACTCTACCGCTGCTCACCCGCGGCTTGATCGCCGTTTCCGATTTCCTGCGTAGCGCGGGACCGTGGCTTGTCGCCCTGGGTATTTGCGCCGCGGTAGCTGTGCGCTTTGCGCTCCGGCGCGAGCGCTACCGCCGTCACTGGCATGCCTTCGTGTTGCGTCTGCCCTGGCTTGGCCCGGTCGTTCGCGGCTTGAATACCTCACGCTTCGCCAGCACGCTGGCAATCCTCGTCGGTGGCGGGGTGCCGCTGCTGGCGGCGCTCGACTACGGCGCGCGCGCGATGTCCAACCTGGCCATGCACGATGGCATCAAGTCCGCGATCGAAAGGGTCCGCGAAGGCGAAGGTCTGGCGCGCGCGCTGTCTGCGACGAAGATTTTTCCACCGCTCATGCTGCATCTGGTCAGCAGCGGGGAAGCCAGCGGCAAGCTCGAGCAGATGCTCGAGCGCGCAGCGCAGCTCGAAACACAGACCCTTGAACGGCGCCTGGCGGTCCTGCTGACCTTGCTCGAACCGGTCATGATCCTGGTGATGGGCGGGATCGTTCTGGTGATCGTCATGGCCATCCTGCTTCCGATCATGGAGATCAACCAGCTGGTGCATTGAGGTATGCCGGGATTGTCATCTGTAGCTCACGCGGTCCGGTGGTTGGCCTCAAGCCACGCCACGCCGTGATGGTCACGATCTTGCGTTTTCGTCTAATCGGTGACGCTTGTCCATGCCCGTAGACCAGGTCAATCCAGCTCGCGTAGATGGGCTGTGCCGTCGGCGTGGCCATGCACGTAGGCCAGTTGGCGGTAATGCCTGGCTAGCGCATCCATCACGGCGGTGTTGACACCGACCGCGAACAGGCTGGGTTCGACCCAGCCGCTGCTGCCGACCCCGATGGCCGGGTAAACGCTGACATGAGGATGGTCTTGCAGGTCTGCCAACAATTCCCTTTGCGCAGCCAGGTTGTCTGCCGCCTGGCGCCGGCGTGCCTGAGGATTCCAGGCGGTGATGAAGGCCCACGGCCGCGGCCCGACCGCGTCAGCGAGCTCGGTCGGTAGCGGCAGTTCGACACGAATGGTGCCCCAGATCAACGTGTCCAGGTTGACGTGGTAAGTCGTGGCCCGGAAGGCCTCACGCAATAGCTCATCCATGGCGCAGCGCCGGCAGCGGTGGCAGGCTGGACTGAAACAGTTGCGCGGCCGCGTCGAGATCGATATCAGCCACTTGCGGTGTTGTGCTTAGCAGTTGCTCCAGCAAGGCGTCCTGGGCACGCCCGCGCTCCAACGCGTAGGCATAGGGCACGTGAGTGAAGGTGACCAGCCGATAGCGCGCCATGTAGTGTCCGGGTATCCGGGCTGCGAGCATGGCACCCAGCTCGCGCTTGGCCAGATAGTGCGGATCGGCGACTGAGTCGCGCATCTCGATGTAGTTCTCCAATGCCATCTGGGCGATCGCATCGGCATCGGGCTGGCGCCGGCGTTGGAATTCGGCGAACACGGCGGCACTATCGTCTGGCGTTGCCGTCAGCAGGTCGGCCAGCACCACGGTGTCCTCGAAGCCGCAGTTCATGCCCTGGCCATGGAACGGCACGATGGCGTGGGCCGCATCGCCGACCAGCAGTGCGCGGCCGTCCAGGTGCCAGCGATCGAGGTACAAAGTGGACAGCGTGCCGACCGGGTTATGGTCGAAATCCTCATTGAAACGCGGCAGCAAGGAAAGCAGGCCCGAGAACTCCCGGCTGAAGAATGCAGCCGCGGCGGTCGAGTCGGGCAGGGTGGAAAGCGGAATCTCCAGCTCCTTGTAGCCGTGCCCCAGCGGCTCGATCCGCTCGCCCAGCGGCGCATGCTGGTTCATCGCGGCGCGCAACGCGGAGCCGGCGCCGTCCGCGCCGATCAGCAAGCCCACCGATACCTCGCGTTCCGTGCCTTCGTTATCGACGACGCGAATACGTTGCCGATCAAAATCCGCTACAACCAACGACTGCCCGAAATGCAGCCGCACGCCGGCCTTCTCGGCCGCATTCAGCAGCAGGATATTCAACGCGCCGCGCGAGACCGACCAGTTCACCTCGCTGTCGTCGATGCCATAACGCTGCAGGCCGCTGTTGCCGTCGCGGTCGTGCACCATGCGTCCGCGCATCATCACCGCGCTCTGAATTACCTCATCAGCCAGTCCGGCCATGCGCAGTGCCTGCAGGCCACGCTCGGCCAGCGCCAGGTTGATCGAGCGACCACCAAGAAAGCCGGCGCGTCGCGGATCGGGCCGCTTTTCAAACACCTCGACGGCAAAGCCGCGTTGGGCCAGCTGTACAGCCAGCAGCGCGCCGACCAGGCCGCTGCCGATGAGAGTGATGGATTGCTGCGCCATGGTGCAAACCGTTGGGGAAACACGGACACTGTTCAACAAGCGGCGCCAGACTGCAATCCCGACGTGGTGTTCTACTCAGTCGATGAGTCAGCTCGCGCTCGAGTTGGTGATCGGCGGGGCAGGGCTTCTTAGTTTGGTGAATCGCGAAGATTCGGATCAGTCGATCTTCAACGCGCGTTTCAGGGGTTGCCTGAGGCCGAAGGCGAGCAAGCCGCCAATCGCTGCAATGCCCGCATGCATGGCCCAGAACACCGCGGGTGTCATGTGTTCGTAAAGGCCGCCAAGCCGGCCAATGATGGTGTTGCTGACGAACAGGGTCAGGAACACCGCGCCCATCAGCGTCGCCTTCACCCGCGGCGGTGCCGCGCGCGATACCAACGCGAGCAAGGTCGGCCAGTAGTACAGGAAGGCAATGCCCAAGATGCTGTCGTACAGCAGCGGTGCCAGTGGCGAGATGCGCGTGCCGGTGAGGCAGGCGGCCACCAGCACCAGGTTGGCGATCGCGGCGAGACAGGCGCCGATACCGATCTTGCCGAGATCGTCCGGTTCCTTGCCGCGCGCAGCCTGGAATCGCCACAACGCGAGCAACAGCGGCACACCGAGGATGCTTGCCAGCGGGTCGATCGAGTTGAACCAGGCCACCGGTACGTGGAAACCGAGCAGGTTCAAGTCGACGTTTCGGTTGATCCAGACCAGCGCCATGTTGGTGTTCTGGAAATAGCCGATGCTTTGGAAAATGGTGATCGCCGAGACCACGCCAAGCGCCCCGACAATGCGCCACTGGCGACGATCCAACGGCGGCTGCTCAGGTGAGGATTCGCGGCGGGCGCGATCACGCGGGAGATAGCGGAACCCGGCGACGTAGGTCACCAGGCCAATCAGCATCAGCGCGCCGGCCAGGCCGAAGCCCGCGTGCCAGCCATACAGCTGCGCCAGCAGGCCCACCAGCAACGGGCCGAGCACGGCGCCGACATTGATACCGACCGAGAAAATCGCAAACGCACGGGTGCGCCCTTTACCGTCGGACTCTGCGTAGAGCTCGCCAACCTGGGTGGAGATGTTGCCCTTGAGCAGGCCGCTGCCGGAAATAAGCAGCAGCAAGGCGAGCAGGAACGACGCATCGAACGCCATCGCCAGGTGGCCGGCGCTCATCAACACCGCGCCCAACATCACGGCTACGCGACGGCCAATCAGACGATCCGCGATCCAGCCGCCGAGTACCGGAGTGAAATACACCAGGCCGGTATAAAGACCCATGATCTGCGAGGCCAACGCCAGCGTACTCAACGGCCCGAAGACCGATTCCAGCGCCGCGCGGAAGCCGGTGAAACCGACAATGCCTTCTACATGCCCTGGCATCAGCAGCGCCTGGCTCATGTACAGCACCAGGATCGAAGTCATGCCGTAATAGGAGAATCGCTCCCACGCCTCGGTAAAACTGAGGTAGGCCAACGCCATCGGCTGGCCAAAAAACGTGCGCGATCGATCGTTCGAGTGTTTGGACATGAGTCCCTGGGATCACCGGCGGCTGGTCTGAAACTGGACTACTGGGAGCCACCGGGAAACTCGCGGTGCGAGCCGTAAGCTCAGAAGCTCATGAAATAGCCGCCGTTCACCGGCAGATTGGCGCCGGTGATATAGCCCGCGTCGTTGGCGGCAAGGAAGGCTACTGCGCGGGCGATATCGGCGGGCGAGCCGAGCCGGCCGACCGGGATGCCGGCGATGATCTGCGCGCGAATTTCCGCGGACACGGCGGCGACCATCGGCGTGTCGCAATAGCCGGGCGAGACGGTGTTGACGGTGACACCCTTTCGCGCAGTCTCGCGCGCCAAAGCCATCGTGAAACCGTGCACGCCAGCCTTGGCGGCGGAGTAATTGGTCTGCCCGAACTGGCCGGTCTGGCCGTTCACCGAGCTGATGTTCACGATCCGGCCGAAGCCACGAGAGGTCATGCCCTCGACCACGTTACGGCACAGGTTGAACACGCCGTCGAGATTGACGTGCATCAGTTCGTGCCATTGTTGCGGCGTCATCTTGCGCAGGCTGGCGTCGCGGGTGATGCCGGCGGCGTTGACTAGAATATCGATGCTGCCAAATTGCTGCTCGATACGCGTTGTCAGTTGCTGACAGCTTTCGAAATCACTGACGTCGACCGGCTCGAAGGCGACGGCGCCGTCGAGATCGGCCAGCTCGCGCTGGAATGTCTCGATTCGCTCGGTACGTGCGGCCAGGTCGACCGCAATCACCTGACGGCCGGCCTGGGCTAATCGGCGGCAGATTTCCGTACCCAGTCCACCGATACCGCCGGTGACGATGGCAACGCGCTTTGGGGTGTCTGTCTGGTTCATCGAGAGGAGTCTGCAGGCCGGATCATGCCGCAGGACAGCACGTGTTGTGCTGCAGCGGTCGGGAAGAGGAATACCAGTGACGCCTGACGAGCGTCATCGGCCGGGCGTTGTTCAGCCGGATTTCTTGGTGTCGCGCTTGCCAGCGGGTGTCGGCGTCGGCACGACCTTGGCACCGGGATCGATCAAGCCGCGCTGCATCGCCTGGAACGCAGCCATGTTGCGCTCGGTCAAGTCGTTCAGCGTGTTCCATGGGGTTTGTCCCATGAGGTTGTTGAGCTGGCTGCGAAACTGGGTCTGCTGGTCGAGAAACACCTGCAGGCTGCGTTCCAGGTAGGGACCCATGAAGCCTTGCAGCGAATCGCCGTAGAAGCGGATGATCTGGCTGAGCAACTGCGGCGACAGCATCGGCTGCCCGTTGTCCTCGTGCTCGGAGATGATCTGCAGTAGCACCGAACGAGTCAGGTCTTCGCCGCTCTTGGCCTCGCGAACCTCGAAATTCTCGTTGTCCAGCACCAGCTGACGCACTTCCTCCAGCGTGATGTAGCTGGAGATCTCGGTGTCGTACAGACGCCGGTTAGGGTACTTCTTGATCGTGCGTTTGGTTTGTGCCATGCGGCACAAACTAGCAGAATATATTGCGGCGCACCAGTGATGACCGGGCGCTTATGCTGCAGCGCGGGGCTGCAGCAATTTTGCTGCTCAGTGGCCGGCGGCGCCGCCGGCATTGCCGAATGGGGGCCGCGCCAGCCACAACATCGGGATCAACGCAATAAAGAGCACGGCGCACACCAGGTAGACATCGTTCACCGACAAGGTTAGTGCTTCGCGGGTGATCAAGTCATCGATCATGCCCAGTCCCTGTTGGGTCGAGAGACCGCCATGTTTCAATTGCTGCAGGAAGCTGGTGGCAGCCGGCGATGCCGGGGTGATGTGTTCGGTCAGAATCGCATGGTGGTATTCGCCGCGATGCTGCCACAGCGTCACCGTCGCGGCGGTGGAGATGCTCGAGCCCAGTGTGCGGCAGAAGTTGGCCAGGCCCGAGGCGCTGGCGACCTGGTCCGGATTGAGTCCGGACAGGTACATCTGGTTCAGTGGAATGAAGAAGCACGCGATGCCGATGCCCATCACGAAACGCGGCAGCACCAGTGTGCCGAACGAGGCCGAGCTGTCGAAGGTGGCGAACCAGTATGAAGTGAGTGCGAATACGATGAAGGCGAACGTCACCACCGAGCGCAACTCCAGCCGTTGGATGTTCGCGCCGATGATCGGTGCCATCACGAACGCCAGCACGCCGACCGGGGCGCTGGCGAGGCCGGCCCAGGTGGCGGTGTAGCCCAGGTCAATCTGCAGCCACAACGGAAACACCACATTGATGCCGAAGAACGCCATCATGCCCAGCGACAGCGCCACGACCGCCACGGTGAAGTTGCGCCGCTTGAACAACGCCAGTTCAATCACTGGATGCTTGGCGTACAGCTCCCACACGACGAGGAAGGTCAGACAGACCAGCGCGATGACGCCCAGGGTCAGGATCATCGGGGACGAAAACCAGTCGTTGTCGTTGCCGTTGTCCAGCATGAACTGCAGCGCGCCCACGCCAACCACCAGCAACGTCAGGCCGATAACGTCGATCGGCGACTTGTAGGTCTTGGTTTCGCGTTTGCGCAGCAAGGCCCAGGTGATCGCTGCCGCCAGCGCACCGACTGGTACGTTGATGTAGAAGATCCACGGCCACGAGAAATTGTCGGTCAGCCAGCCGCCAAGAATCGGTCCGAAGATCGGTGCCACCACCACAGTCATCGCCCACAGTGCCAGCGCCATGCCCTGTTTTGCCTTCGGGTAGCTGGACAGCAGCAAGGCCAGCGACAGCGCCACCATCGGACCGGAGCCGGCGCCTTGCAGTAGCCGGAAGACGACCAGCATGGGCATGGTGGTGGCCATGCCGCACAGCATCGAGAACACCACGAACAACGCAACCGACGTGATGAAGGTGCGCACCTCGCCGAAGCGCCGCGCCAGCCAGCCAGTCAGCGGCTGCATGATCGCGCTGGCCAGCGCGTACGAACTGATCGTCCAGGTGCCTTCGCTCGGACTTACGCCCAAGCTGCCAGCGATATGCGGCACTGAGACATTGACGATAGTCATGTCCAGCACTTCCATGAAAGTGCTGAAGGCGACCGCAATCGTCAGCAGCACCAGCATGCCGCCTTGCAGCGGCTTCAGGGGAATGGCGTCGTTGGGCGTGGCAGCCATCGGCGGGATTCGGCTCAGTGGGCTTGTTGCGGCAGATTGGCGCGAATGACCTGGTCCGCTTCTGCATCGGCTTTGCTGGCCATCTGCTGGTAGACGTCGGTCTGTGCCATCGGCTGTCGCGCCGGCGCCGTAGCCAGGACGGAGCCCTTGTCGTCGGTGATGTCGACGGTGACTTCGGTGGACAGGCCGATCCGCAGTGCGTGACGATCCAGTTCCTTGTCGTCCAGCGAGATGCGTACCGGCACGCGCTGCACGACCTTGATCCAGTTACCGGTGGCGTTCTGCGCAGGCAACAGCGAGAACGCGCTGCCGGTGCCCGCTCCCAGGCCGATCACCTTGCCGTGAAACTCCGCGTCATCGCCATAGACATCCGACACGATCTTCGCCGGCTGGCCGATCCGGATGTGTCGCAACTGACTTTCCTTGAAGTTGGCGTCGATCCACAAGTTGTGCAGCGGCACCACGGTCATCAGTTGCTGGCCCGGTTGCACGCTGTTGCCCAACTGCACGCTGCGCTGGGCCACATAGCCGGAGACAGGTGCATAGATCGCATTGCGCTGGGCAGCAACCCAGGCGGCGCTGAAGTTGGCGCGTGCTTGCAGTACGGCGGGATTCTGTGCCACATCGGTGCCTTCGATCGCTGCGTGCGCTGCCTCGGACTGCGCTTCGGCGGCGGTCAGCGCCGAGCGTGCCTGGGCCACGCCGTCTCGCAGGTGTTGCACAACCTCGGGCGATTCGGCATGAGCGGCGAGCAGTGGCAGGCGCCGCTTGAGGTCGGCTTCGGTCTTCTGCAATGCGAGCCGGGCCGTGGCGACCTGGGCGTCGGCGCCACTGGCCGAACTGGTCTGTTGGCGCACGCTGCGCACAGCCTGCGCCAGCGCGCTGCGGGCTTGTTGCAGATGCACGTTGCCATCAGTGGGGTCCAGTCGCACCAGCACCTGGCCGGCCACCACGCGCTGGGTGTCGTCGGCCAGGATCGCAACCACCGTGCCGGGTACCTGCGCCGAGATGGCTACCTGATTACCACCGACGTAGGCGTTGTCGGTCTTTACCCGGGTGGAGAACACGAAGAGCCAGAGCAGAAACCAGGCCACGCCGGCGAAGATGAATATCCCAGCCACGATCAGCAGCGTACGTCGGCGCTTGGCTGGATCCTTCGCGGTCATGCCGCTGTCGCCGGCGTCGACGGAAGGCTGGTCGGTTTCAGTGGCGCTCATGATCGGCAGCTCCGGCGGTCTCAGAAGAAGTGGGTTGCGTGTCGGCGGGGCGAGGGCTCTGGTAGCCGCCGCCAAGAGCCTTGATCAGGGACAGGTCCGTACTCACGGCTTGTGCCTTCAGCTGGGTGGCTGCGTCGCGTTGCTGCAGCAACTGCGCTTGCGCGGCGAGGCTCTCACGAGCATCGCGTACGCCTTGCTTCTCACGCGCTTGCGCACTGGCCAGCAATTGTCTGTCGGCGTCCAGTTGCGCCTGCTGCTCATGCCGACGAGCCGCGATTTGTTGTGCGCCCAGTGCCTGCGTGGCCACGTCACGCGCGGCGATCAGCACGGTGCTGTTGTATTGGGCTACGGCGGCGTCGAGCTGAGCTTTGCTTACGCCGTAGTGCGCTTGGAGCGAGCCGCCTTGGAAAATCGGCAGGTGCAGTGCAGGGGACAGTGCAAATGTGCGGCTGCCGGCGGTCAGCAACTTGCCGAGGTCGATGCTGGACAGACCCGCCATTGCGCTGATGCTGAAATCTGGGAAGAACTCGGCGCGCGCTGCGTCGGTCTTGCGCAACGCGGCCTCGACCTGCCAGCGGCTGGCAGCGATATCGGGGCGGCGCGCGATCAGATCCAGGCGAGCATTGACAGGAATGCCGCCGTCCACCGTGGGCAGCGCTCGTGGCTTGAGCTTCGGTAGCTGGTCCGGCGAAAGTCCCAACAGCGAAGCGAGCGAAACGCGACGAATCTTCGCCGAGCCGTCCAGCGCCACGCGCATTTCGCGTGCCGCGGCAAGCCGCGCACGTGCCTTCTGCGCCTCGTCCGGCAAGTCGACGCCGTGTTTGACGCGCAACTCGGCGATCTGAACGAACTGATGCTGCGTGACGAGCAACTGGTCGGCCAGCTGCAGGCGAGCTTGGTCCGCCTGCCAACTGAAATAAGTATCGGCCACGGCATATTGAAGAGCCAGCGCGGCGGCACTGCGCTCCGCCTCGACGGCATGTGCCTGGTCCAGCGCGGCCGCCATCGTGGCGCGTTTCTTGCCCCACCAGTCGAAATCGTAATTCAGCTGCGCGCCGACATCGCTCTGGTTGTACCAGCTGAAGCCTAGGAACTGACTGGGTATCAGGCCATAGTCGCTGAGGCGCTGCCGGGCCACCTGGGCACTGCCATTCACCGACAACCCTAGTTGCGCCGCCGCCAGTCTGGCCGACTGCTCGGCGTGCTCCACACGACTCTGCGCCAGCGCCAGATCTGGCGACTGCTGCATGGCGCGATCCATCAGGTTGCTCAGCTGCGGGTCGTGATATTGGCGCCACCATTGGGCATCGGGCCAGCCGGCACGCGTCGGTGCCTGCAGTCCGGCGAGCGGTACGTCACCGCGCAAAACCGGTGAGTCGAGTTTGGCGGGGGCGTGAGCACAAGCGGCGAGCAGCAGCACCATGGCGGCGGCAAACACCGAGCGACCGCGAAGCCAGGCATGCTTCATCTCGAGTTCCTTCATGGGAGGCGGTGTTCGCGCAACGGGTCGATGTTGCCGGCGAGCTTGCGCAGCAGTCGGTCGAACTGGCGTTTGTCGGTGGCGCTGAAGCCGGCAAACATGTCACCAATTTGCGGAAACATGGGCGGCAGCATTTTCTGCGCGAAGCGCCGACCGGCAGATGTGATGTGAATCAGCACGCGGCGGCGATCCTCTTTGCTGGCGCCGCGGGTGATCAGTCCACGTTTGACCAGCGTATTGGCGATGCGGGTCATGTTGGTCGCGCCCTGCGTCGCGTATTCGCATAGTTCGCCCGGGGTCGAGCTGCCGTCGGGACGGCTGTACAGGATCATCAAGGTCAGGAATTCGCTGTGGTTGAGCTTGTGCGGTTTGAGTTTGGATTCCAGCTCCCGCTCGATGGTGCCGCCCAGCATCAGCATCAGCCGACACAGCCGCGCCTCTGGCGCTGGCATCTCGGGGATGATCTGGCTGACCCGAGCGACGCCTTCGTCCATCATTGCGATGCAGTTTGCCAAGCTTGCCATTTCACTGATTCATATTTCACCAATGAATCAAAATAACAGGCGCGAGACGGCGCTGGCAAGCGACAAATGGCAGGTGTTCTCAGTCGAGTCCGAACAGGCGGCAGGCGTTGGCGCTGGTGGCCTCGGCGATGTGCTGCTCCGGTTGATGGCGCAGCGCCGCCACGCAACGCAGCACCTCGGCAACCCGTGCCGGTTCGTTGCGCTCGCCGCGATGGGCGGCCAGCGGCTGGTCCGGTGCATCGCTTTCCAGTAGCAGAAACTCGATCGGCATGGCGGCCACGATGCGGCGAAGTCGTTTCGCGCGGTCATAGGTGACCGGACCGCCGATACCGATATGAAAGCCGCTGTCCCACAGCTGCTTCGCCTGCTGCTCGCTGCCGGAAAAACTATGCACCACACCACGCAAACCACCGTGGCGGCGCAAAGTGAGGCTGACCTCTTCCAGTGCCTGGCGCGCATGCACGATCACCGGCAGGTTTCGATCACTCGCCAGTTGCAGCTGGCCAGTGAAGTAGAACCGCTGCAGGTCGGGATCCAACTCGGTCTGGTGGAAGTCCAGCCCGATCTCACCCACGCCGACCGCCGAATGGTCGGT
>CAJDWA010000052.1_pt1 | contig 11399 bp, 10 predicted proteins | sample 7391461 | NCBI WGS metagenome assembly CAJDWA01 (sample SAMEA7055726, study PRJEB34461) | soil metagenome | biome: terrestrial ecosystem; feature: Peninsula; material: soil | place: Antarctica | collected 2016 | reverse complement strand
TGTTTAGTGTTTTGACGAGCTTCCTTGTTCGCGTAGCGCTGGTAGCGCTGTTCCTGCCATTCAGTGCGCTGGACAAGATGCTCAATCCCGATGCGGCGGTGAAGCAGGCGGAGCGCACCGTGCGCTCGCATGGGTTGGCTTGGGCTCTGCTTGGCGCAGGCCTGATCGTGGAGATCGTCATGTCGCTCGCCGTGCTCACGGGTTTGTTCGACCGACTGGCTGCGGTGATCCTGGCGGGTTATTGCGTCGTCACCGCGCTGTTGTGGAAACAGTTCTGGAAAACGGATGACTTTCGCATCAAAGGCCCAAGCAACGGCCGTGAGATGTTCTGGGATTTTCTAAAGAACTTCGCCGTCGCCTGTGGCTTTCTGGTGCTGGCAACAGGAGGCACCGCGTACGGCGTCACCCAACTGATTCAGCACCCACTGTCTTCGTCACGTCCTTACAGCTCGGTGCCGCTGGATCTGCACGCACCGAATACGTCTACACATAATTGATCTCAAGGAGCTTCGTCATGAGTGAGAGCGACAAGCCGGCGGTACTGATGCTGGTGCAGTTCGAGGACATGCTGGCGCTGAAATCGTCGTGTGCGTTCAAATGAACTGGCCGTCATGACCAATGCCGAGAGTTTTGTCTCGTTTGATCCCGGGTTCAATCAGTACGTATTGCCCAATGCAGCGCTGTTGAAGCTGGCCGGCGGTTTTCGCTGGCTGGAAGGGCTGGTGTGGATGGGGGAGCCGGATTGCCTGTTGTTCCAGAATTTGCCGCGCAACCGCACCATGCGTTTCATCGAGAACGCAGAGGTTTCGATGTATCGGGAGCCGTCGCATTATGCCAATGGTCAGTATCGCGATTGTCAGAGCCGCTTCGTTTCCTGCTCGCATCGCGACCGCTGCCCGTATCGCACCGAGCTGGATGGCAAAGTTATCAGGCTGGTGGACTGCCACGTTGGCAAGCGACTCAATGCGCCCGACGATGTCGCCGTCAAATCGGACGGCACGATCTGGTTCTCCGACCCGTTGTATGGGATCCAGCGCGATTACGATGGCGGCATCCAGGAGTCCGAGCAACCGCCAGCGCTTTATCGCTTTGACCCGGAAGATGGCAAGATCACGCTCGCCGCAGGTGATTCCGACGGTCCCAACGGACTGGTGTTTTCACCTGACGAGAGCCGGCTTTACGTCTGCGAAAGCGGTGACATGACTACTGAGAATCCGAAGCAAGACATCCGCGCTTTCGACGTGGATACAAAAGGCGAACTGCACGGCTGCGAAATTTTCCACAAGATCGAACCAAGCTTCGCCGACGGCATCTGCGTGGACGAAGACGGTGACCTCTGGTCCAGCGACGCCGATGTTGTGCACTGCATCGATCCAGGCGGGCGCCTTCTATGCAAGACTCTGGTGCCCCACGTGGTATCCAATCTCACTTTTGGCGGCTACTGGAAGAACCGACTGTTCATCGGCGGCTCGCATACGCTGTATGCGATCTTTCTCAGCCGAAGAGGTGCACAGTGGCCATAGCCGCCCCTGCTAGCGGCATTCGCGTGGCAAGTTTGCACCACGTGCGCTTGTGCAGTGCGCATGCGAAGGCGCTGGTTACGTTCTATGAGTCAGCGCTGGGTTTTCGGCAAGTGGCCGTGGAGAAGCTTTCCGGCGCGCGGACGCAGGAGCGTTTTGGTGTGGCTGGTCGTGCGCTGCGCATTACGTTGGAACTCGGCGCGCAGAGGATAAAATTGTTGCAGTTTGTCGATCAGCCTGGCCGCGGTTATCCCACCGACAGCAATGCGTCGGATCGCGTCTTTCAGCACTTCGCGATCGTCGTCGCCGACATGGCTGCGGCCATGGCGAAACTCGCGCTGGTATCTGGCTGGACGCCGATCACCCGCGGCGGCCCCCAGCAGCTTCCTGCGTCATCTGGTGGCGTTACCGCGTTCAAGTTTCGCGATCCTGAGGGCCATCCGCTGGAGCTGCTGGCGTTCCCGGCAGACGGCATACCGGCGCATTGGCAGCGCGTCCAAGGTCAAGGTCCATTTCTTGGCATTGATCACTCGGCGATCGGCGTGGCGGACGTCGCGCGGAGCGTGGCGTTCTACGAGTCGCTGGGCTTCCAGATGGCGCACCGATCCGTGAATGATGACCCGGCCCAGGCACAGCTCGATCACCTCGATCGTCCAGTGGTAGATGTGATTGCGATGCGGCCCGCGTTGGCGACGCCGCACGTGGAGTTGTTGTGTTACCAGAACGCCGACAAGGGTAGTCGGCTTGACCTGCGTGCCAACGATGTCGCTGCGAGCTGTCTCGCGTTCGAGCCCGACAAAAGTTCTTTGCGACCCGAGGCGGGCCCCGTGCCAGTGCGTGATCTGGTTGATCCAGATGGGCATCGCTTTGCCATCGTATGGCCGGAGCACTGATCCGGCCGTCCCTCGGGCGCGATAACGAATGGGTGGGTTGCGACGTCTTGAAACTCGAATGTCTTCGCGCGGGCCGCCGATTTTGCGACTCACAGAATCCGGGATACTTCGTCAACGATTTCGGAATGCAAATAGATTTGCTTGTCCGCCAGCGCAGGCTTTAGCGGCAGTGCCATCCGTTGTCTGATAGTGCTTCCGCTCTTGGTACCTGGTGTCTGGTGTCGGCTTGACGCTATACGTGGGTGGCCGCTGGTGATGCTTCCTACGGTGATCTACGTGGAAGGGCACAACGCCTCGCGCTGCCCACCGGGAAGTGCGACGAATTTCAGCGACGAGAGCACGAACACGATGTTGAGGTAAGCGATGAGGGAGCCCGCCTCGATAAGGTTGCTACCCGTTCCGTGAATACACGCGATTCGCCATCGGATGCAAATTGAACACTTACAGCGGTGCGGGGTAGGGATGTTCCTTCAACAGTTTCGCTAGATGTGCTGCATTGCTTGCCAGCGTTTTGATGGTGTCGGCGAGTGGTTTCGGTGTGCGCTCCAAGTCGACATAATTGACGCTGCTCATTGCTTCGCCAACCCAATAGGCAGAGCTTCCTGCGGGTATGGTGAAACCCACGTCGGCGAGTGCCTGGTAGAGTTCGGCCGTGACGTGATGCGCACCGTCCTCGTTGCCGACTACGGCCACCATCGCCACGCGGCCAAAGGTGGGATAACTTCCTTTTTTGTCGATTTCACCGAGGAAGGCATCCATTCTTTCAAGTATTCTTTTCACCACGCTAGACGGTTGCCCCATCCAGATCGGCGTGGCGAGCACGAGGATATTGGCATCCAGAATCTGGTCACGCATGGAGGGCCACGCGTCGCCTTCGCCCTCGTCGGATTTCACTCCAGGTTTGATGTCGTGGTCAACCGCCCTCGTACTCGAGGTGTCAACCCCGTGCTTTCCAAGCGCTCTCAACAGTTGGTCGAGAAGCTTTTGAGTAGACGATTTCTCCGGACCGCGCTTGAGCGTGCAGTTGACGCCGAATGCACTGAGTCGCGTGGTTGCTGATCGGGCAGGCTTGCTCATGTCGGGTTTTCCGTGGCAGGGGTGCGCCATGCTTGCTTTTGGCTTGTCACACGCGGGTGAATGGGATCGTGCTGAGCGACAGCGAGAGGACCACTTATCCGCCCTGCAGCGGCAGTACGACAAGCACGCCAACGCCTCATTTATCGAGCTCGGGAGCGCCTCCCGGCAATCGCGTCAATCTATCCAATCACCACCAGTGGGAAAGAGCCGTCAAAGGCACTGCGGTTGACTACACGTGATTTCGTCTTGGACACAATGTTCACGTAGCGGGAAGAAATGGTTCTGCACACTCGGCACCGTGTTCATGTGGAACGTTATCGTCCGCAATACGGATATCTCTGTCGCCATGGGAGTAACACCATGCTGTATTACGCAATCGTTTTCCTCGTCATAGCCTTGATCGCCGGCTTCTTTGGATTCTTCGGCGTCGCGGGCGCTGCGGCGACCATCGCGAAGATCTTGTTCGTCGTGTTCATCATATTGTTCATCGCGTCGTTGATCTTTGGACGTGGCCGACGCGTTTGAGAACGGTGTACGCACGGTAGCGACAAAACTCTGGCCAAAACGGCGAGCTTGCCAGTTGACCTGAGCAGGCTCGTGGAAAGTGACGATTGCTCCACCTGCCGACGGGCGAGGCCGTTCGGTTGAAGAGGCGAGCAATGAGTGCCGTGGCGTTGTTCGCTCAGAACGCAGTCTTCGCGAATTTGTTGCGGTAGCTGTTCGCGGCTCACGCCCAGTCGAAGCGGATGGCTGCGACGGCCTGGGGTGGCATCTCGATGTCGAACGCGATCTCGCCATCCCTGCGGTCAACTGTTAGCGATTCGGTCTGCAGCTTTGATATCTCCTGCAACTGGGCAACCAGTTTGGCGCTGAGATACTCCGGTTTACCCATCTGCTCCCAGCGGCGCTTGGCATTGGCGTGCTCAAGGTCGATGCGCTGGATGGTCGTGGACTTCACCACCTCGACACCCTTGAGCGTGAAGCTGACAGTTTCGGTGGCGATTGGGTGGCGCGGCAGCGCGAAGTTGTTCAGCACAATGGTGGCGTCTTGCCGTCGCGTACCAGCCAGGCGTCGACCGTCTCATGCTGGCCCTCGACCGGAAGCAGTTCGGTGCCCAGCGCATGGAGTATTTCGTAAGTGCGATAGGCCGGCTTGGCGATGCCGTGGATGTTCATCAGGCCGAAGCCACCCTGAAACGGTACCGAGGGAAAGTAGTTCTCCTCAAAGATATCGGAGAACGTCCAATAGCTATAGCCCTGTATCAGACCGGTCTGCTCCAACACCGTCTTCATGATGAACGCGGCGGCATAGGGATCATCGTGCATGACGTCTCGCGGGTTGGACGAGGTGCACCACTCGGTGTAGTAGAGCGGCAGATCGCCGGCTTGCTTGCGAGCTTCTCGCGCTTCTCCGCGCAGCGCGCTGCGCTTGCTTTCGGCCAATTGGGTTTCGGTGTCGTCACCCGGTTTGCCGAAGTCATCGGTCGGGTAGTGATGGGTACTGATGAAGTCGACTGGCAGGGAATTTTTCTTGCAGAACGCCAGGAAGTCCTCCACCCACGCGTTGTCTGCGGTAGCGGGGCCGCCTACCTTGATCTGGTCGTCGATGCTCTTGATCGCTTCGACGGTGTATTGGTAAAGGGGAAAATAATCTTCCTGTTTGCCGCTGCCGAACGCGGTGAGGTTGGGTTCGTTCCAGACTTCGAAGAACCATTGGCGCACTTCTTCCAGGCCGTAGCGCTCAACCCAGTGCGTGACGATCTTCGCGATCAGCTCCGACCACTGTGATAGATCCCGCGGCGGACTCACGTTGGCGCGGTAGTGGAACTGGAGTTGCCCCGAGGATGGCAGGCACGACGGCATGAAGCTCAGTTCGACGAACGGCTTCATCCCGATCGACAGCAGAAAATCGAAAATCTGGTCCGTATTAAAGAACGAATAGATGAACTTGCCGTCCTGTTCGATCAGCGTGCCCATGTCGTCACACAGGATGCCGTGGAAGCGTATGTGGCGCATGCCAAGTTCGTTGTGTGCGCGCTTCAGTTGCGCCTGCCAGTCGGCGCGCAGCGCCAGCGTGGCGTGGCCACTGCCAATAGTGTGTTCCCAGAAATGAGGAAGATCGGTGACCTGGCCGGCGAGGTTGCCGCTGAAGCTTGCTGCCATGATGACGGAGTCCTGTTGCGTTGACGGAAACGCGGTCGCTGCAATGGATGTCATCAGGCGAGTGAGGTACGCACGTTCACCGTGGCACGGGCGCGGACACACATCACAGCGCGCAAGGGAAGTATGTCCGGGCCGGCGTTTATATCCGGTGAGCGTAGGGCGTTGCGTTTTGGAGTGGACGCTGCAGTTGCTGGTCAGCCTTACAAGTGTCCGTGCTCGCCGAGGTCACTGGGCGAGTCGTCCAGCAGGCCGCGGGCAAAGTCGAAAGCGCGCGCCACAAAGTTGTCCGCTGCCTCCCAATAAGCGGCGTCGCGCACGCGGATGCGCAGCACCATCAGGTTGGGATCGTCGCGACCGTCGGGGAAGAAGATCTTTTGCGCGGGCGTCCACAGCTCATGGATGGTGTCGTCGTCGCGGTCCATGCGGGCGCGACCACGCACCGAGACGTAGCAATGCTCGCCGGGGTGGGCGTAGGCCAGGTTCACACCAGCGTCGTCGGTAAGATCCTCGACCTTCTGGCTCTTGGCAGCGATGAAGAAGATCAACTCGCCGTTGGCGTCGAGTTTCAGCGTCTGGAGCGGGCGGCTGACCAGCGAGCCATCGCTGGTGCGCGTGGTGAGCATGGCCACCTCGATGTCCTTGATCAGCTCGCCCAGTTTTTGCAGGTCAGTGTTGTCCGGTGCCTGATTCTTCATGGGATGCTCCGCTGGTGGAAAGTCGGAGTATCGCGCCGGGTGGCTCAAGGCCGGATGAAATCAGGCGATTTTTCTGTAACCGGTGCTGAATCGGATGGCACTTACTTAGTGGCAATCCCCTCAATAGTCGTCATTCCCGCGAAAGCGGGAATCCACTGACGTGGGGATTGCCACCAAGTAAGTGGCATTCGGTGCTGAATCCTCTGGCGGATTCAGCCGGCCTGCGGCCATCCGCGTACGGCCTCGGCGAAGGCCAGGCAGTCGGTAAAGCGGTTGTACAGCGGGACCGGCGAGATGCGGATCACGTCGGGTTCGCGCCAGTCACCGGTGATGCCGTGGGCCATCAGGTAGTCGAACAAGGTGCGACCGCGTTCGCGACCCTCGATCACGCGGATCGACAGCTGGGCACCGCGTCGCGCGGGCTCGGCCGGCGTCACCACCTGCAATACGTCCGCCAATTGTGTGTGCACCAGCCATTCGAGGTAGCCGGTGAGCTGCACCGACTTCTCACGCAGTGCGCCCATGCCGGCCCGGCGAAATATGTCCAGTGACACGCGCAGCGGCGCCAGTGCCAGGATCGGCGGGTTGGACAGCTGCCAGCCGTCGGCACCGGGTGTGGGCTGGAACTCCGGGCCCATCTGGAAACGCGTGGTTTTATCGTGGCCCCACCAGCCGGCGAAGCGCGGAAGTGTGGCCGTAGCATGGCGCTCGTGCACGAACGCGCCGCCGATCGCGCCGGGGCCGCTGTTGAGGTATTTGTAGCTGCACCAGATCGCGAAGTCGGCACCGCTGTCGTGCAGCTGCAGCGACAGGTTACCGACGGCATGGGCGAGGTCGAAGCCGACCGTGCAGCCGTGCTTGTGTCCCAGTGCGGTAATCGCCTTGAGGTCGAAAGCCTGACCGGTGCGATATTGCACGCCGGGCAGCATCACCAGTGCGATACGTGAGCCGTGTTCGGTCAGTGCTCGCTCGATAGCTGCCATCGAGACGACGCCGTTCGGCTCATCCGCTTCCAGTTCGATCAGGGCGGTGGCCGGGTCGAAACCGTGGAAGCGCACTTGCGATTCCACCGCATAACGATCGGTGGGAAACGCGCCGGCCTCGATCAGGATCGCCGGACGTGTTGCCGTAGGCCGATAGAAACTCACCATCATCAGGTGCAGATTCACGCCCAGGGTGTTCATCGTCACCACTTCGGATGGCAATGCACCGACCACGGTGGCCAGGTCGTCGCGCACGAACTCGTGGTAATTCATCCACGGCAGGCGGCCCTTGAAGTGGCCTTCCACGCCCAGCTCGCCCCAGTAATCCATTTCCGCGTTCACCGCGTCGCGCACGGCGCGCGGCTGCAGGCCCAGCGAGTTGCCACAAAAATAGGTGCTATCGCGGCCTTCATGCGGCGGGATCAGGAACTCGTCGCGAAAGCTGCGCAGCGGATCGGCGGCATCGCGGGCCTTGGCCCATGCGGCGGTGGCTTCAAAACCTGCAGACATCGGTATTCCTTCGGACGGATCGGCTCCTGCCCCTGCGAGCAGGGGGAGGTTGGGAGCGGGTTGTTCGCGCTTGCCAGGAAATCAAGAATGAACCGCTCACCAACCCTCCCTGCCAGCACGGGAGATAACAAGTGGAGACTATTTCAGCTGGTCGGCGAGCGCAGCACAGCCTTTGTCGAACTCGGCTTGCCACGCGCTGCCGGCCAGGCTCTTGCTGGGCCGGATGCAGCGCAGCTGGATCGCATAACCATGCGTGAACCAATAGTGCTCGGTGTAGCTGAACTGGACGCCGTTTTCCTGTGCCACGTAGAGATTGCTGTTCGGGACGGGCGGTACCGCGTCGGCACTGTAGCCGGGCAGGCTCATCGCCTTCGCGGTGGCCTCGGCCATGAACTGGTGGAAGCTGCTGATGTCCTGAACCTGCTTCACGGTCACCGTGACGCGCGCGAGGCTGCTCTTGCCGGTTGGCGAGGGGTCGGGCACCTGGAACACCTGGGCCTCCGGATCGCCCTGGGTCTGCATGATGGCCAACCAGGTGTTCGGTGTGTCGAAGGTGACATTGCCGCCGGCCATGCTGACCTCGGCGGCGTGCACGGCGCCGAGCAGCATGCTGGAGACCAGCGCGATCGCGAGGGTGGGTTTGCGAAGGAAGTTCATGCAGGCTCCGGTGCAGAAGGGTCGGGGACGAAGCGGTGTCGGGGTAGCCCCAGCCATTCCAGTGCAGTGCCATGGAACAACCGGGCGCGTCCGGCCTCATCCAGGCCCAATGCCTCGATGCCGCTGCCGGGCTCTTGTTCGCCCAGCGGGAAAGGATAGTCGGTGCCAAGCATGACCTGTTCGACGCCCGTCACATCCAACAGATAACGCAGCGCGTCGTCGTCGTGCACGCACGAATCGAAATAGAAACGCTTGAGGTACTCGCGCGGGTTGCGCGGGTTGTCGGTGGCGACCAGGTCAGGACGCATCTTGAAACCGTGCTCGATCCGGCCGATGGTGAACGGAAAGCTGCCGCCGCCGTGGGCCAGCATCACGCGCAGCTTCGGCAGCCGTTCCAGCACACCGCCGAAGGCCAGGCAGCAGGCGGCGCGCGACTGCTCGGCCGGCATGCCGACCAGCCACGGCATCCAGTACTTGGGCATGCTGGCCATGCCCATCATGTCCCATGGGTGCACCAGGATCGCCGCGCCGAGATCAGCGGCCGCCTCGAAGAACGGAAACAGCTCCGGCGCGTCCAGGTTCCGGTCCCCGCAATGGGAGCCGATCTGCACGCCTTGCAGACCCAGCTCGTCGATGCAGCGCTCCAGCTCGCGGATCGCCATCTCCGGCGCCTGCAGTGGCACCGTACCGATGCCGGCGTAATGGCGGGGATGGTCACGGCACATGCCGGCCATGTGCTCGTTCAGATGGCGGTGCAGTTCCAGCGCCTGGTGTCCCGGCGCCCAATACGAAAACAGCACCGGCACGGTGGAGATCACCTGCACGTCGACGCCGAAACGGGCGTAATCGTCGATCCGTGTCTGCGGGTCAAAGGCCGAATCCCACACTTCGCGGAAGAACTTGCTGTCCTTGTAGATGCGATGACGCCCGTCGCTGTGGGTCATCACCGGAAACCGATCGTCGCCATACTTGGCCGCCAGGTTCGGCCAGTCGCGGGGCAGGATATGGGCGTGGGTGTCGATCTTGAGCATCTGTGCAGTGTAAATCGTTCTGCGTTGCGACGTCGCGCAGCCTTCCGGATGGATGGCGCAGTTCAGGCTGGCAAGGCGCTGGCCATGTGAGCGGGCTCGGACTGGCTTCGCTTCACGATGTGGGCCAGCGTGTCGATGTTGTCGACCAGACGGTCGGTGATACGCGCCAGCGATGTCGTCGTGGCGGCCTCTGCCGGCGCCGGTATCTGGCCGACCAGTACTCGCTGCAGTGCACGCAGGTCAGGCAAGACCGGAATCGGCTGGCGCGTGCGCAGCGCCGTCGAGATTGTTTGCAAAGCGTCCGCCGACTGCATGACGAACCCCTTGAACGGCGCTTGCACGGGCAGGTCGCTCAAGTCGTCAAGCACCGCTTCCATAGTCATGGCGGTTCGCGCCAGCCGATTTCCGTTGGAAAGCAGTTTGCGCGCCAACGCCAGCAACGGCGGTGGCGTGGCCGGTTCGCTGCGCATGCGTTCAATCGAGGCTTGCGCATTGATGCGCGCGGTGCGCGCCGTGGTGCGAATTTCGCCGCGCGTCTGGATGGCTGGTCCGGCCAGCACGTGCAGGTAATCGGCATAGGCGTCGAGCATCGTGGCCACCGCCGCACGCGCTTGGCTGCGCTCCCACGTCGGCCACGCAATGTAGGCGAGCAGCGCGATGCCCGAGCCCAGTGCGGTGTTGATCACCCGGTCCATGACCGCCGCGTCGGACGCCACACCCTCGAACGACAACAGGATCACCACGGTACCGGTCAGCGCCGCGACAGCGATACCGTAATGCGCGCCGGCCAGGTAGCGAAACGCCATGCACAGGCAGGCCATCACGGCAAGGTGCGCCCATGGCTGCTGCGGCGAGATGTACAGCAGCGCGGTGGTGAGCACCAGGCCCAGCACCGTGCCAAGCACCCGCAACAAGCCAAAATTGAAGGTCGCCGCGAAGTCGGCGCGAAGCACGATCGCTGCCGTCATTGGCAACCAGTAACCGTGCGGCAGGTTGAGCAGGCGTGACAGCGCCAGCGTGGCGCTGAGGCAAACGGCCATGCGCACGGCGTGGCGGAAGGCTACCGAGCGCGGCGTGAGGCTGGCGCGCAACGTGGCCCAGATAGCCGTAGTACGCAGCGCTGATGGCAACTGGATCTCCGCGACGCTGGCGCGCAACTCACCGCGGCTGCCAGCCCAGTCGGCGTTGCGCACGGCCGCAGCAAGCTGGCCAATCAGAGCATGACGATGCGCGGACAGGCCGTCAGCATGACGGCCGTCGCCGGACAGCTCCAATTCGTTCGTGCGCACTGTATTGAGTAGCGCGGTGGCTTGCGTTGGTGTCTCGCCGTGCTCGAGCGCGTCGGCAATCGCGGCCAACACTGTAGCTGCGGCATGCCTGAACTCGGGCTTGAAGCCGGAGCCCGGGTACAGTTCAGCCATCGCGGTCAGCTCAAGGCGGATCCGTTCGGCCAGTTCCAACAGCACACCGAACGCCTCCATCGCCCGGCCATGGGCTCGGTGGCGACCCAGCAGGGTTTGCTGCAGGGTGGTCATCGCCTCGCTCAGCGCGGGCACGTCGGTTTCCTCGCGGCGCGACTCGCGTGCCAGTTCGGCGAGCCCACGGTAAACCTCGACCAGTGCCTGGCGCTCGGGCCAGTAACGTTGCAGCGGCCATGCCGCCAGCGAGAAGGCGGCCAGCAACAGGCCGCCGCCAAAGATCAGGGCAGCACCGCCCAGTGCGGCAGGCAGCGGCACAGGAGTCGCGGCCGTGACCACCAGCAAGATCATGCTGGTCATGCCCGCGCGCGCCGTGTCGGGACCGAAAACCACGAGCAAACCGCCAGAAAATCCGAATGCCGCCGTGACCAGCAACAACGGCAACAATTGGC
>CAJDWA010000056.1_pt1 | contig 11533 bp, 8 predicted proteins | sample 7391461 | NCBI WGS metagenome assembly CAJDWA01 (sample SAMEA7055726, study PRJEB34461) | soil metagenome | biome: terrestrial ecosystem; feature: Peninsula; material: soil | place: Antarctica | collected 2016 | reverse complement strand
GAAATCACTCCGGCTGGATCGACCGGCGCACGCATCGACCCGTTGCGCTATGGCAGCCGGCCCGAGACCAACACACACGACCACGAACTCGCCTTCCTGCGCCTGCGCTACAAGCTGCCGGGGCAATCACAAAGCCGCTTGATTGAGCAGTCACTCACGGCCCAGGCCGAAACAAAATCGAGTGAACGCCTGCGCTATGCGGCAGCCGTGGCCGCCTTCGCCGATGCGTTGCGCGGCGGTAAATACCTTGATGGCTATGGTTACGCGCAGATCGTCAGCCTCGCCAACGCTGCACGCGGCGACGATACGAACGGCTATCGCGCGGGCTTCGTGCAACTGGTCAAGCTGGCAGAAGGCCTGGCCACGCCGGGTCAGCCGCAGCGCGATACCACGGTGCGTTGAGACGTCCGGCCCCGTCATGTGGATCACAGTGATGACCGCAACGAGCCTCCTTGCTGCCGTCTTCCCGCCCTGTGCCCATCCGACGGGGCCGAAAATCGAGCATCCAGCGACAATAGAACCACGCGACTTACCCGATCAGCGCCGATTTGGCTTACCCTCACATTCCATGGATGCTGCGGTGGACCCCGATGCGACGCTGATGTTGGCCTACGCGCACGGCGACGTGGCCGCGTTCGAGACACTCTACGCCAGGCACCGCGGCATGCTGTATCGATTCCTGTTGCGCAGCGTGCGCGATCCGCATCGCACCGACGAGCTGTTCCAGGAAACCTGGAGCCGGGTGATCAGTGCGCGCTCGGGTTACCAGCCACGGGCGAAGTTCACCACATGGTTGCTGCAGATCGCACACAATCTGATGATCGACGGGCTGCGTCGGCCATGCGTTGTCGGAGTTCGAGCGCCGTCGCAACCTGCAGCGCGCGATCGAACAATTGCCGCACGAGCAGCGCACCGTGGTGCTGTTGCGGCTGGAGCAGGAGCTCAGTCTGGAGGAGATCGCCGCGGTAACCGGCGCTGGCCGCGAAACGGTGAAGTCGCGACTGCGCTACGCCATGACCCGACTACGTGAAGCGCTGTCCGAATGACCACGTCCTTGCCACCAACCGATCCACTCGCACCGGACGACAAGCTGCCCGGCGAAGCCGAGCTGGCCGCGCTGTACCGTCAGTTACCGCGAAACGAGCCTGGTCCCGCGCTGGACGCCGCCGTGCTGCGCGCCGCGGCACAGGCGCTGGAGGGCGAGTCCCCGCTTGAACGTCGCAAGGCGCCGCACGAGTCCGGCGACGAGGTACATCCGAAGCCTCTGTCCACCATCCCAGCGAGCCAGATGCCATCCACCGAAGCCAACACGCGTACGCGGCGCAGACCCGTGCCGCACTGGGTCGTCGGGCTAAGCAGTGCCGCAAGTCTGGTGCTGGTGGCCGGTCTGGCCTGGCACATGCGAGAGATGCCCAGGCCCGACTCGAAAGCTGTGGCCACCGCCGACGCGACAGACACGATCCAAGCTCCGGCGGCCGGCATCCCGCGCAACCAGCCAGACGCCGGGAATGCAGAGCGTTCAAATTTGGCAAGTTCCATCCAGTCACAGGCTCCAGTGCCCATGAAACCGAAAAAACAGGCAAGCCATCTGCCACCGGCAGCACTGCCGGACCTGAAGCCCGTTGCGCCGGACGCGTCGGGGACCGAAGCCGTGCCGTACAAGCTGAGCAACAAACCGATCGAACATGACGATGCCGCAACCATGGAGGCCACGCGACGCGCGGTGCTGCAGAAGCGCGCCACCTCCGCACCCAAACAGCCCGCTTCCGCAGACAAGGCAAGCGCAGTCGGCGCCCCTCCCTTGGTCATGGAGGCCGTACCACCCGCACCGCCTGCCAGCATGCTGCGCCAAGACCACTTCACCGCGGCTGATCCCGGCGACACCCCCGAACAGGAATTGGCGAAGATCGAGCTGCTGGTGCAGCAAGATCGCGAAATCGAAGCGAAGCAGCGACTGCAGATATTCCACCGCGCGTACCCACAGTGGAGTCTCCCGACAGACCTGCGCGGACTGCTGGACAAGCCATGAGTGATGGGCTCTCGACGCTGGTGGCGCGATGCCAGCATCGGGAAGAGATCAAGAAGAGTCGCTTCCTGGCCATGGCAGGCCCGGTCACCTCGGGCGAACAAGCGCTGGCGTTCCTGCGCGAAGTAGCCGATCCCACTGCCACCCACAATTGCTGGGCCTACCGCATCGGCCAGGACTACCGCTTCAACGACGATGGCGAGCCCGGTGGCACTGCGGGACGTCCGATTTTGCAAGCGATCGAGGGCCAAGGCATGGACGCCGTGATGGTGGTGGTGACGCGCTGGTATGGCGGCATCAAGCTGGGCGCTGGCGGTCTGGTGCGCGCTTACGGCGGCACTGCCGCTGAGTGTCTGCGCGTGGCAGAGCGTGTGCCGATCGTGGCGATGGCCCGGCTCGGCGTACACGTCGAATTCGCCGAACTGGCCTTGCTCAAGGCACGCCTGAAGGAGATTGATGCCGAGGTCGAAAACGAACAATTCGGCGTCACGGGCGTGGAACTACGCTTGCGCCTGCCAGATGTCCACGTCGCCCAAGGCGAACAGCTGATCCGTGACCTCACGCGTGGACGCAGCGCGGCGAAACGTCTGGATTGACCCGCCGCCCCACACCCGTAGGAGCCCGCTTGCGGGCGATGCTTTTGATTTGATGTACGAGGTTGGATCAGAACAGAAGCATCGCCCGCAAGCGGGCTCCTACGACAGTAGGGAAGCACGATGGGACGGCGGCACACGGTCGAACCGATTGAATCCGCCCTGCCGCACCCCACTTCCAAGGCAGCGCGCGGTTACACATCTTTTCCGAATCAGATTGTGAGAGTTCATGAGCAACACCACCACCGACACACCCCGCCGCTCCGGCCGAATCGGCGCCCTGCGCGGCTTGTGGCCGTTCGTGAAACCGCACCGCACGCTGGCAATCGGCTGGCTGCTATTCCTGGGATTGTCCTCGGGTGCATCGTTGACCTTGCCGCTGGCATTTCGTTACATCATCGACAAGGGCTTTGGCCACGCCAGCCAGGCGGTGATCAACCAGACTTTCATCGCCTTGTTCGGTGTGGCCCTGGTACTCGCCATCGCCACCGCGGCACGTTATTTCTGCATCACTCTGCTCGGCGAGCGCGCCCTGGCTTCGCTGCGACAGACACTTTACGCGCAGGTGATTCGCCTCGACGTGGCCTTCTTCGAGCGCAGCCGCGTGGGCGAACTGCTGTCGCGCCTCAGCGCCGACACCGAGGTGGTGCAGGCGCTGATCGGCTCGGGCGTGTCGGTGGCGTTGCGCAGCGCCGTGATGCTGATCGGTTCGGCCGCGGCCATGGTGTGGACCGCTCCCTCGCTGGCAGGCCTGACCGCGCTGGTGATCCCGGCGGTGATGCTGCCAATCCTCGTCTTCGGTCGGCGCGTGCAGAAGCTCTCGCGCGCCAGCCAGGATCGCCTTGCGGACGCCGCCGCGATCGCCAACGAAACCCTCAACGCCTCCACCGCGGTGAAGGCGTACGCACGCGAGGACGTCGAAAGCACGCGTTACAACAGCGCGATCATCCGCGCTTTGGCCACCGCGCGGCGACGTATCGGCATGCGCGCATTGCTGACCATGGCCGTGATCGTGCTGGTGTTCGGCGCGATCACCCTGGTGCTATGGGCCGGCGCGCATCATGTGCTGGCCGGCACGCTGGATCCGGGCGTCCTGGGCCAGTTCGTGCTGTACGCCGTGTTCGCGGCCGGATCAGTCGCCGGTCTGGCCGAAGTGTGGGGCGATGTGCTGCGCGCGGCCGGCGCGATGGAGCGTCTGGGCGAACTGCTGGAAGAACGTGCCGAAATCGTCGATCCGGTCCAGCCGCGCACCCTGCCCCGCCCACTCAGTGGCGCCCTGCACTTCGACCAGGTCAGTTTCCACTATCCGACCCGCCCTGACACACCCGCCCTGCACGACTTCACGCTCGACGTGCGCCCCGGTGAAACCGTCGCATTGGTTGGTCCGTCCGGTGCAGGAAAAAGTACGGTGTTCGCGTTGTTGCTGCGCTTCTACGACCCACAGCACGGCAGCATAAGCATCGACGGCATCGACTTGCGTGCGGTGACCCTGGCCAATCTGCGCGGCGCCATTGCGCTGGTACCGCAGGAAACCGTGATCTTCAGCGGCAGCGCGGCCGACAATATCCGCTTCGGTCGCGAGGACGCCAGCGACGAGGAAGTGCGCGACGCCGCGCATGCCGCCGAAGCACACGAGTTCATCAGTGCGCTCGGCGAGGGCTATGCCGCTGAAATGGGCGAACGCGGCGTGCGTCTGTCCGGTGGCCAGCGCCAGCGCATCGCGATCGCCCGCGCAATCCTGCGCGATGCGCCGCTGCTGCTGCTGGACGAAGCCACTTCGGCGCTCGACGCGCAGTCCGAGGCGGCGATCCAGCAGGCGCTGGAGCGTCTGGAACAAGGCCGCACCACCTTGGTCATCGCCCATCGTCTCGCCACCGTGCAGCGCGCCGACCGTATCGTGGTGCTGGATGGCGGCCGTATTGTGGCGCAGGGCACGCATGAAAGCCTGCTGGCCGAAGGCGGTCTATATGCAGAGCTGGCGCGATTGCAGTTCGTGGCTTGAGGATCGCGGCGGACCAGTAACGCTCCAACGCGTTAACCTGCCGCACAGATACGCAACCCGTAGAACGCCATGTCCATCGTCCTGACCCGCTTCGCCCGTACCCGACTGTTTCCAAGCGATGGCCGACTGAGCGCCATCCGGGATTGCAGCGCCGAGGAGTTCGAGCAGCGACTCAACACCGAGGCGCCACTGGATGTTCTGGCCGGATACGCCCCGTTCTGCCGTCTCCACGTCCATCACAACTGGACCACCACCCGCTGCACGGCCGTACCCATCACCGACGCCAACCGCCAGCTGCTGCACTCCGCTTACGAGGCGCGCAGCACCGATGAACTGCCGGTACTGGTGCGCTGGTTCCAAGACGTCGATCCGCCTGTCGCCCGTTACCTGCTTCCGATCCTCTATAGCCGCGACCAGCTTGCCAGGGAAGGCTCGCCGATCGACGCCGACTGGGGCGTGGTCGGCTGCCTCTATACCACTGAACCGGCAGAGATCCCGATGGTACCGATCACCATGCTGCGCAACGCACTGGGTGTGGACGAAGGCGGCTCGGGCGTGCCACTGGATCGCGAAGCGTACCGTCGCAGCGTGGCATTTTGGGAAGAGCATGCGAATTGGCGCGGGTGAGCAAAGTTAATGGTCAGAGATGACTTTCCAAAAGTCATTTCCGACAACCTCGTCGCCGCCCTGATCGGCCCCAAAGCGAAACTGTGATCAACGCCGTGGTCAGTAACGGCGCGGCAACCAAGCCGGTGATGCATTCGCACATAAGCGATGCACCTGGCTGTTGATGGAGATGGAAAATTCACCAAAGGCCGCAATCGCCCACAAACGCTTTCGCTCGGGCTCCCTCGCAGCAGACATGCCAGGTAATTTCGGGGTGGGCTGGTCACTGCGCTGAGACCTGCGTCCGCCATGTGAAAGGCCCCAAACTGCACAGCCGGCGCGACCGGATTGAGCTGGAAAACAGGGGCCTTCAATGACGCGACTCGGACATGCATGAACCGCTCCTCGCAGCGACAAACCAACCGCGCGCATCAACGCGCCAGTTGCCAGCCTGACCGGAAGGCGGCACGATCGGTACTTCATCTGGCTGACCGAGCACGGAGCAGGATCCCATGGTGAAGGCGTTGTTTCTTTCCGGTGGTGGCGAAATGGGCGCGTTGATGCGCGCGTATGCCTGGTCGCGACATCCGTTGGGCAACCCGAAGGACTGGTCGCAGGCCTTGCGTACGGCCATGCGATTGATGCTCAACTCACGCCACCCGATGTGTCTATTGTGGGGCGAGGAAGGCTTCTGGTTCTACAACGACGCCTACCGGCAGACCCTCACCGCCGAACGCCACCCTTCGTCGGTCGGTCAGCCAGCCCGACAGGTATGGCCGGAAGTATGGGATGACGTCGTTAGCACGCAGATCAAGCAGGTGATGTCCGGGGGCAGTGCCACCTGGCACGAAAACCAGCTTATGGTTCTGCGTCGCAACGGTCGCGACGAAGACACCTACTGGACCTACAGTTACGGGCCCATCGACGACGAGACTGCACCGAGCGGCGTGGGCGGCGCGCTGGTGGTGTGCAGTGAAACCACCGAGCAGATGCTGGTATCGAGGTGCGCGGCCGCGGAACGCCAGCGTCTGGCGGAATTGTTCGAACAGGCCCCGTCGTTCATGGCCATGTTGCGAGGGCCTGAGCACATCTTCGAGCTGGCCAACCCAAGCTACATGCGGCTGGTCGGCGAGCGCCCGGTGCTCGGATATTCGGTGGCCGATGCGCTTCGCGATGCGGCCGAACAAGGTTTCGTCGACCTGCTGGACAAGGTTTACGCGAGTGGCAAGCCCTACGTAGCGACCACCGCGCCGTTCGCGATGCAGCCAGCTCCCGGCGCACCGATCAGCCAGCGTTATCTCGATTTCGTCTACCAACCGATCAAGAATGCGTCGGGTGAAGTCACCGGCATCTTCGTTGAAGGCACGGATGTCACCGTGCGGGCACTGGCGGAACAATCGTTGCGAAACAGTGAAGCAAGGCTGCGTGAGCTCAATGCCGATCTGGAACAGCGAGTCGCCGAACGTATGCATGGCCGCGCACGTACCTGGCAACTGAGCACCGACATGATGGGCGTGCTCAATGCGCAAGGGATCTTCGAGTTTTCCAATCCCGCTTGGAAAACCACTCTGGGCTGGTCCGAGGAAACCATTGCCAGCAGGCCGTTCTTCGACTTTCTGCATCCCGACGACCTGGCGCGGAATCGCGTCGCGTTTGCGCGCGCGATCGAACTGGGCGAGCCGGCGCTGTGTTTCGAAAGCCGCTATCGGCACGCGAAGGGCGGTTATCGCTGGTTGTCGTGGGTGGCGATTCCCGAGGGCGACAAGATCTATTGCAGTGCGCGTGATATCACCAGCGAGAAAGACGCCGCCGACTCGCTTGTGCGCACCGAGGCCGCATTGCGTCAGGCACAGAAAATGGAGGCCGTCGGCCAGCTCACCGGCGGTCTCGCGCACGACTTCAACAACCTGCTCGGCGGGATCATGGGCGCGTTGGAAGTCGCGCAAATCAAGCTCGATCAAAGCAAAATCGAGGATGTTCCGCGTTATCTTTCGCTCGGTGAATCCGCAGTACGCCGGGCCGCCTCGCTCACCCAGCGCCTGCTGGCTTTTTCCCGACAACAGACGCTGGATCCACGCTCCACCGACATCAACCAGCTGGTCGCGAGCATGGAGGAGCTGATCCATCGCGCCATCACTCCGTCAGTACATTTGGAAGTGGTCGGCACCGACGGTCTTTGGCCAAGCCTGGTAGATCCACCGCAACTGGAAAACGCGCTACTCAATCTATGCATCAACGCCCGCGACGCGATGCCCAACGGCGGCCGCCTGACCATCGAAACCGCCAACCGCTCGCTGGACGATTACGCCGCAGCGGCCTGCGAACTCGAGCCCGGTCAGTACGTTTCGCTGAGCGTCACCGACACCGGCACGGGCATGACCCCGGAGGTGATCGCGCGAGCCTTCGATCCCTTCTTCACGACCAAACCGATCGGCCGGGGTACCGGTCTTGGCCTATCTATGATCTATGGCTTCGCGCGCCAGTCGGGTGGCCAGGTGCGCATCGATTCCAAGCTCGGAACCGGCTCCACGTTGTGCATTTATTTACCACGTCACCGCGAGACGCCTATCGACACACCAATGACGCACCTGACAAGCTCGCCCCGAGCAATGCCGCAATGCGAGACGATCCTGGTGGTAGAAGACGAACCTTCAATCCGCGAATTGGTTTGCGAGGTTCTGGCTGGCACCGGTTACACCGTACTGCAAGCCGGCGACGGCGAAGCTGGCCTGCGCGTCCTGCAATCCACTGCAACCATCGATCTGCTGATTTCTGACGTGGGCCTGCCCGGCACCATGAATGGTCGCCAGATGGCGGATGTCGCGCGCACCTCGCGCCCCCATCTCAAGATTCTGTTCATGACCGGGTACGCCGAGAACTCCGTGGTCGGCAACGGTCACATGGAACCGGGCATGCACGTGCTCACCAAACCGTTCGCGCTTGAGGCATTGGGGCGCAAGATCCGCGAAGTTCTGTCGAGCAAGACCGACGTCGACCTGAGCGCTGTGACGCAGGATTAACTCGCTTCGATCCGAAGCCGTCCGCGCGAGTTCCTCGAGCCCGCGGTTTCGTCCGACATTGCGCTACCCTGCTCCAATGCCTGCGTAACGCTGCGACGGCCCCCCACAGGAAAATCCAGTGAATACGAATCCCTCCGACCCCATGCGGCCGTTTCGGCATGCCTATGCCGACGATGCTTTCAACGCGGGCCTCGCTGCGCAGACGATGGCCGCGTGTCTGCAACGCGGTGACACGACCACACTGAGCGAATGGTTCAAGCAAGCTCTGGCGGTCGACATCGCCGATGCGCTGGATCGCCTGGAGCCAGCCCAACTGGCTGCGGCATTGCTACTGATTCCCGCAGACGAACAGCCCCGCGTGTTCGGCTATCTTCCGCTAAGTCGGCAGACTCGACTGGTCGCCGGCATGTCGCGTGCCGCCGTGATCGAACTGCTGGGAAGGATGTCGTCGGACGAGCGCGCGGACCTGTTCAACACCTTGCCAGAAGGCCGCGAGGCGCTGCTGCCCGCGCTGGCGCAGGCGCAGCGCGACGATATCCGCAGACTGGCCAGCTACGAGCAAGGCAGTGTCGGCGCGATCATGAATTCACAATACGCCACGCTGTCGCCGGACCTGACCGCCGCCGAAGCGTTCGACGAATTGCGTCGCATCGCCCCGGACAGCGAGACGATCTACAACGCTTATGTGGTCGACGAAGAGCGTCGCCTGATCGGTGTGACCACGTTGCGGCGACTGATCCTTGCACCGCCGTCCACGCGGCTTGCAGACATGATGGAGTCCAGCCCGGTCATCGCCTTCGTCGATGACGACCAGCAAGTAGCTGCCGAGAAAATTTCCCGCTACGACTTCATCGCCCTGCCCGTCATCGACCGCGAGCAGCGCTTGGTTGGCATCGTGACGGCCGACGATGCGATGGACGTCATGGAAGCCGAAGCTACCGAGGACTTCCACAAATCGGGTGGTTCGCTGGGCCGTTGGCCGTTGCGCATGAAGGACGCCACCATCAGCCTGTTGTATCGCAAGCGCGTCTTTTGGCTGGTGTTGCTGGTGTTTGCAAATATCTTCTCCGGCGCCGGCATCGCCTATTTCGAGGATCTGATCACCGCCAATGTGGCGTTGGTGTTCTTCCTGCCGCTACTGATCGACAGCGGCGGCAATGCGGGATCGCAGTCGGCCACCCTCATGGTGCGCGCGCTGGCTACCGGTGACGTGCAATTGCGCGACTGGGCCAGCATGTTGGCCCGCGAACTGATGGTCGCCGCCCTGCTCGGCCTGACCATGGCGATCGCCGTCAGCATGCTTGGCGTGGTGCGCGGCGGTGTAGCGGTTGGACTGGCCGTGGCCTTGACGATGCAGGTCGTCGTCATGGTCGGAAGCGTGATCGGCATGTCATTGCCGTTCCTGCTCAGCCGCTTCAGAGCCGACCCTGCTTCGGCCAGTTCGCCATTGATCACCACCATCGCCGATGCCAGCGGCATCTTCATCTACTTCGCGATTGCCAGCTGGATTCTGCCGCAGTTCGCAGCGGGATAGCCGTCGCCGCCAAGGGCGAGGCAGTCGCTGCCTTCATCCACATCATTCCTCTTTCAGCAATATCCCGACATTGGCGTGGCACGACACGGGTGGGGAGTTGTCGCAGTTGCCATGGGCGGCGTGAAGAAGTTCCCGATATTTTTTCGTGGAAGGAACTGCATTCGCGGATACAACGTCACAGCGCGAAGATTGCGCCCGGCCCGCAGTTTCGGTTCGAAACCATGGCAGCCAGCACCGCCGTCATTTTGCCATGACGTTGCAAGCACACCACGAACGTTATTCCTCTTCAGATTCGACCTGTCGCGACGATCGAAAGGTCCGAATAGCTTGTCTGCAGCACAGAGCGCAGGCTCGATAAACATGACCCACTCGCCCTCGCAAGTCCTTGACGAAAGGAGATCACCCATGTCCGATTCCACGAAAAAATCCGACGGCGGCTCAACGACCAGCACCGGTACGCCGGCCATCAGTGATCGAAACTCACTGACCATCGGCCCCGACGGTCCGATCCTTCTGCACGACGTGCACTTTCTCGAGCAGATGGCGCACTTCAATCGCGAGAAAGTGCCCGAACGCCAACCGCACGCCAAGGGCGCCGGCGCATTCGGCGTCCTGGAAGTTACCCAGGATGTGTCGGCTTATACCAAGGCGGCGCTGTTCCAGAAGGGAACGTCCACCGACATGCTGGCGCGATTCTCCACCGTCGCCGGCGAGTCGGGTAGTCCGGACACTTGGCGCGACGTGCGCGGCTTCTCGCTGAAGTTCTACACCGAGGAAGGCAACTACGACTTGGTCGGCAACAACACGCCAGTCTTCTTCATCCGTGACCCCATGAAATTTCCGCATTTCATCCGCAGCCAGAAACGCCTGCCGGATTCGGGCCTGCGCGACAACCACATGCAATGGGATTTTTGGACCAGCAACCCGGAGACCGCACACCAGGTCACCTACCTCATGGGTGACCGCGGCCTGCCGCGCACCTGGCGCCACATGAACGGCTACGGCTCGCACACCTACATGTGGATCAACGCCGACGGCGAAAAATTCTGGGTCAAATACCACTTCCACACCCGCCAGGGCATGGCTTTCTTCGACAACGCCGAAGCTGCTGCAATGGCCGGCCATGACGCCGACTTCCACCGCCGTGATCTGTTCGAGGCGATCAAGCGCGGCGAAAATCCAGTGTGGGATCTGTCGGTGCAGGTAATGCCCTACGCCGAGGCGAAGAACTACCGCTTCAACCCGTTCGACCTGACCAAGACCTGGTCACATAGGGACTACCCCTTGATCAAGGTCGGCACCATGACCTTGAACCGCAATCCGGAGAACTTCTTCGCGCAGATTGAGCAGGCCGCATTCTCGCCGGGCAACACCGTGCCCGGCATCGGCCTGTCGCCGGACAAGATGCTGCTCGGCCGCGCCTTCGCCTACGCTGATGCCCAGCGCAACCGCATCGGCACCAACTTCCATCAGCTGCCGGTCAACCAGCCCAAGGTACCGGTCAACACCTACATGTTCGACGGCCAGATGGCCTACCACCACAGCGGCAACGCAGCCGTGTACGTACCCAACAGCGCCGGTCACAGCTGGTCCGACGTAACCGGCCCGATAGCTGAGAGCTGGGAGACCGACGGCGAGATGGTGCGCAGCGCGTACACCCTGCACGCGGAAGACGATGACTTCGGCCAGGCCGGCACGCTGCTTCGCGAGGTCTGGAGCGACGCTCAGCGCGCACGATTTGTAGACCAGGTG
>CAJDWA010000109.1_pt1 | contig 11944 bp, 6 predicted proteins | sample 7391461 | NCBI WGS metagenome assembly CAJDWA01 (sample SAMEA7055726, study PRJEB34461) | soil metagenome | biome: terrestrial ecosystem; feature: Peninsula; material: soil | place: Antarctica | collected 2016 | reverse complement strand
ACTGACGTCAAACTCGGCCTGCTTGGAGGACTGGGTATAGATGTAAATCGGGGTCTTCACACCGTCCTGCAACTTGGCTCCTACGCTTGGATCGGCCTGGTTGAAGATGTTCGTCCCACTGTCGACGGCGGCCTGCAAGGCCGGTATGTCCACCTCGTTGGTGTCGCGCTGGTCGCGCTTGGTGTGGCTGTAGTTGATCGATGCGTCCCAGGTCCAGCTGCTCTGCTGGCCGAAGCCGCCGTGAAGCCCGGCGGTGATCTGCCCGGTGTCGGTGGTGTAACTGTGTACGCGGGTGCCAGCCCCGGTGAGGCGGGTCTGAAAGTTGAAACCGCTGTTCGGATCACCCGGCACGGGGTTCTGGCTGAAGGTGACCCCAAACGGATTGATGGGATTGCTGGCAGAAATAATCAGGCCATCCCCGGTGCCGACAGGCGAGGGAGCATCCTGACCGCTGGATACCGTATGGTTGTAGAACGCGTTGACGAACGCAGTCAGGTTTTCGGTCAGGTTGAAATTGCCCAGAACGAACCCGTTGGTACGTTTTTGTGCCGTTTGGATGTAGTTGAGCGCAGCGTAATTGTAGGTGTCCGAGCCGAGACGGCAGCGATAATCGCCTAGGGCCGAGCCGGCGCCCTGGTTCAGGGTGACATTCGCCGTTCCGCTGGAATTGACCTCGCAGCCATACTGGTTGGCGAGCGACGCGGGTACCTGGATTCGGCCGGTCGGGATCGAGCTGGAGCCGGCTACGATGACAGCGCCGCTGGACAGGTACAGTTGCTGCTTGGAGAACTTGCGCTCGGAGCCCAGCACGGCGTCGTACTTGTTGTAATCCACGCCACCAACGATGTTGAAGTTCTCCCCGCTGGCGCCACCGGTCAGGTTTAAGCCGCGGCGCTGGCCGTCATGCTCGCTGGAGATGCCGTCGTTCAGGCTGGCTTTGACGCCCTTGAAGTCCTTGCGCAGGATGAAATTAACGACGCCGCCAATGGCGTCAGAACCGTACACCGTGGACGCGCCTTCGCCCAGCACGTCGATCTGCTGGATCATGTCCGGCGGGATCAGGTTGATGTCGGGATTGGCCATGCGCTGGCCGTTGATCAGCACCAAGGTGCGATTGATACCCAGGCCGCGCAACGAGACACGGGAGGCGCCATCGCCGGCTTCCAACAAGGGACTAGCAACGCCGCCGCCATTGCTGTTGTTCGAGGGATTGGTTGCGTTGCCGGAGATGCTTGGCAATTGTTGCAGCACATCGCCCAGCACCGGCTTACCGGAGTTGGCGATGGCCTCGCGGCCCACGGTCACGACCGGGCTGGCCGTCTCCACGTCGACGCGCCGGATCAGCGAACCGGTAACCACCACGGCCTTGAGGGTCTTTGCGTTATCCAAGCGGGCCGTCTCGGTGGAGGTCTGGCTGGCTGTCGCGCTGTCGGTCGCGGTGGAATCCTGAGCGTAGATGGCACCGGCTGCCGTGCAAAGACCCACGCCCAGGGCCAGTTGCACGGCTATCGACAAGTGGTTTAAGTGGTAATTCATGTGTGTGCCCTTCTCGAAGTACAGCAGTCTGCGATGAGTCTCCTGGACGCAACGCTGGATGCAGATTCGCATCCTGAAATGCCAAATGAAGCCCCTTGCTCGACTTGGCCGCGGTTAGTTCATGCCATTTCTTCGAGGCGTTGCCTGGTCATGGTCGCCAGCCAGTCTGGAAATGCTGGAAATCGCAACTTCGCTGTTGCTCGCCCCTCGGCGACTGTTACAGAAAATTAACTCTAAAGAAAGGTTCTTTTCAAGCGAAGTTCGGTGGCGCATGAACTTGCGTCCGGACTGGCGCTTACAAAGCACCATCGAAATCGCGGCGCCTCGATGTCCGCGGCGCCGGATTGACGGGATGGACGTATAAGCGGCTACCCGCGTGCGGGTATCGGCGCAGTCACTTCGGTGCGTAGCGCTGCTGCAGCAACGCGAATATCGCGCGCAGGCCCATTGCTTCGCCGCCGCGGGGGCGGCCGGGACGGTCGGCATCGTTCCAGGCGTAGGTGTCCAGATGCAGCCAAGGCATGCCCTCGGGCACGAAACGTTCGAGGTACAGCGCGGCGGTGATCGCGCCGGCGTGGCGCGAGGGGCCGGCGTTGGCGAAGTCGGCCAGGTACGAGTCGAGCATCTTGCGATACGGCCGCCACAACGGCATCCGCCACAGCGGGTCGGCGACCTCGGTGCCGGCCTTCAGCGCCGCCGCGGCCAGCGCGTCGTCGTTGGCGAACAGTGCCGGCAGGTCCGGTCCCAGCGCCACGCGGGCGGCGCCGGTGAGGGTGGCGAAGTCGATGATCAACGCCGGCTTCTGCTCGGCGGCGTAGGCTAGCGCGTCGCACAGGATCAGCCGGCCTTCTGCGTCCGTATTGTCCACTTCGACGGTGAATCCGGAGCGGGTGGTGATCACCTCGCCCGGGCGCATCGCGTTGCTAGCCACGGCATTTTCCACCGCCGGCACCAGCAAGGTGAGCCGCACCGGCAGCTTCGCCTGCATGATCAGACCGGCCAGTGCGATCGCATGCGCGGCGCCGCCCATGTCCTTCTTCATCCAGCGCATGCCGTCGCCGCCCTTGAGATTCAGGCCGCCAGTATCGAAGCACACCCCCTTGCCCACGATCACCAATTTGGGTTCGTCGCTCTTGCCCCAGCTCAGCTCGATCAGGCGCGGTTCGCGATGACTGGCGCGACCCACCGCGTGGATGGTCGGAAAGTTCGCCTTCAGCAGCTCGTCGCCGACCCAGTCGCGCACCTTGGCCTTGTGCGTCTTGCCCAGCGCTTTGATCGCCGCACCAAGCTGTTCCGGGCCCATGTCCTCGGTCGGCGTGTTGACCAGGTCGCGCACCCGATGGGTGGCCTCGATCAACGGCGCCAGCCGGGCCAGCTCGTCGGCCTCGACCAGCAGCCGCGCGGGTGCGCGTTTGGGTGCGCGGTAGCGGCTGAACTGATAGGCGCCCAGCGCCCAGCCTAGCGCGGCTAGCGACGAGTCCTTCAGCACGCCTTCGTTGGCGAGTTGATAGTTCGCCTCGGGCAGGCAACAGGGCAAGCCGGCCAACGCCGTCAGCGGCTCTTGTGGATTCACGCCGACCAGCACGCGCGCCAGTTTGCCGGTGCTGTCCGGTACCAACGCGAACGAACCCGCGGTCGCCTCGAAGCCGCTCTCGCTAAGCCAGCGACGCTGCGCCGCAGTGAGCCTGCGCCGACTCGCGGCGAGGTGGCTGGCATCGGTGGTCTCGACGGCAATGCCGTGGTGCTGGCCGGGGCGGCGTTCGATCAGGGCAGACATACAAAATCCTTCGGCAATAACGGTCCATGATGAGCGGGCGGAGCCACAAGAACAATCATGGGAGCGATTCAGGCATTGGGGTCCTGCGTGTCCAGCCAATCGGCCAGCGCGGCCATGTCGGGCAGGTCCAGTTCCGGCGGTGACCCCATCCCCGCCGGCCACGGCTGGCGTTCGCGGTTGATCCAGGCGGTGCGCAGGCCAGCTTCGCGCGCGCCGACCATGTCCATCTGCGGATCGTCGCCCACGTGCAGCACCTGCGCCGGCGCGACCGCGAGCAGGTCGGCCGCGGCCAGGAAGATGTGCGGATCGGGTTTGGCGGTGCCGTGATCGCGGGCGCATACGTGGTGGCGAAAAAGCCGTTCGATGCCGATGCGCGCGAGATCGGCGTTGCCGTTGGTCAGGCTGGCCAGCGGCCAGCGCGCGGCGATCCGCTCCAGCGCCGGCAGGCTGTCCGGGTACAGCTCCACCTGATTGCGCGCGGCGAAATAGATTTCCCACAGCGTGTCGATCGGCGCATCGGCGATACCGCTGGCGGTGAATGCGTGACGCAGAGTGAGCTGGCGTTGGCTGGTGAAATCGTGCGCCAGGTCGAGTCGCTCGGCGGCGACGCGGGCGCGCAGCTCGCGCATCGCGGTGATCGGCCATGCGCGTGCCACTTCGGGATGGTGGCGCTGCAACCAGGCGTCGACCGCATGGTCGGCCCGCTCCAGCGCCGGCAATACCGGCCACAGGGTGTCGTCGAGATCCAGCGTGAGCGCGCGGATCGACACGGTTCCCAGCGCGGTTACTGGTTGCTGACGCGCAGCACCTGACCGAGCCGCAGCTCGTCATTCTTCAGGTGGTTCCACGCACGCAGCCGGCGGACGTCGACGGCGTGAGCCCGTGCAATCGAGGACAAGGTATCGCCGCGCACGACCTTGTACGTGGTCGCGACCTGGCTTGCGCTCGCGCTGATCTGAGCGAAATCCTTGCCTCCGGCCTGGTTGACCGTGGTGGCACTGCCTTCGGCGTCAGCCAGGCCGGTGACCTCGACATTGCTGACGCTGCCTTGCACCGCGCTCAGGCGGGCATCATTGCTGTCGTTGGCGCGGCGCTTTTCCAGCGCCACCTGGGCGTCCCGCGTGCGCGAGGAGGTAGGCGCGTACGCCGCGCGGGCCGCATAGGTCGCGCCCGGCGCCGAAATGGGTGTGCCATGGCTGGCGCGCACCCCGACCTCGGCGAGAATGGTGCTGCGGCGTTCGCTATCCATGGCGGCCAGTTGCATGCCGTCCTGGTAAGGCAACACGTCATGCCGGCGCAACGCGGCCTTGGCCGGTTCGGTCTGCAGGAAGTCGACGAACGCCTGCGCCTGGGCTGCCTTCGGCCCGTTCGGGTTGGTTACCAGATACAGCGGAATGAATAGCGGGTAGCTGCCGTTGGCGATATTGGTCGGGGTGGCCGCGTAGCCATTGATCGGGATCGCCTTGACCTTGGCGTTGCCATGGATGCCGGCCAGCATCGCCACGCCCAGTCCGTTCGGGTTCAGCGCGACGCCTTCTTCCAGTTTGCGTGTGTTGACGTACAGCCGCGGCGCGGCGACCGGCTGGTTGCCGCGCCCGAACAGCAGGCTGCGAAAGCTGTATTCCAGGCCGTCACCGGGGCTGGCTACCGCATAGACGTCGATCGGTGCATTGCGGCCGCCGACTTCGCTCCAGTTGTGGATCTTGCCGTAGTAAATGTCATGCACCTGTTTCAGCGTGAGGTTGCTGATCGGGTTGGATGATTGGGTGATGACCACCAATCCATTCCAGGCCACCGGGGTGAAGGTGAGCTGGCCATTCTGCGCACTGCCATCGGAAGCGCGCGCGCTGCCGGCCAGGTCGGCGGTGCCATTGCTCACCGCGTCGATGCCCGAAGCGGTGTTGAACGGCTGCAGTTCGATCTGACCGTGGCCGGTCTTGGTCCACGACTTGGCCACTTCGCTCATCACCGCATTGGCGGTGGCGTCGTCACCGCGCCAGACCAGGCTGCTCGATTTGCCAGCCGCCTGTTGGGCACTGGCCAGCGTCACGGTGGATAAACAGGCGCCGATCAGCGCGACGGAAAGCAAACGGACAAAACGTACAGACATGATGATGCGAAACCCCGGTGTGAATTGAACCCATGACATGGCAGGCGCGAACGACCCAGCCGGCGTGCGACCGGCGCGGCCTCTAGGGTATTCCATCGGCCTGAACCCAGAACATCAAGCATTTTCACGCATTTGCGTGATGGTTGGGTTCAGTTTGTGCGCCCGGACACGGCCGCGGGGCGATCCAGGTCCGGTTTTGCGGCGCGCAGGTGACCAGTTTCCCGCGGTCATCAGTTGATCAACACGTAATGGCTGCCATCGGCATCGGCCACCACCAGCACCAGTTGGCGCAGATGCACGCGGGCCAATCCGCGCAGCATGCGCAAGCTGGTGATGCGCTGGTTGCCAACACCGATCACCATGTCGCCGGCGCTCAATCCCGCCCGGGCGGCGCCACTGCCAGGTTGCACCGCGCTGACCGCCGCGCCGTACCAGCCCTGCTCGCGTTGGTTCTGGCTCAGTTCGCTGAAACGCACACCGGCCAGGCGCGAGTCGAGTTGGCCACCGTCGATGCTGGCCAGCTTCTCGGCGGCGAGGGTGGCTTTGATCTGGCGCGGTTGGCCGTCGCGCACGATGCCCAGTTGCAGCGTGCTGCCCAGCGGCATCAGGCCTTCGGTGTTGCGCAGCTGCTGCACGTTGTTGAGCGGCTTGCCATTGAGCGAGATCAGCACGTCACCCGGTTGCAGGCCAGCGCGCGCGGCAGCCGAGCCGTCACTGACACCGGTCACCACCACGCCGTTGCTGTGCTTGAGCTTCAACGCCTGGGCGATGCGCGGGGTGATCGCCTGCGCCTGCAGCCCCAGCGTGCCACGCTCCACCTTGCCGTGGACGATCAGTTGCTTCATCACCTCGGCGGTGAGATTGGAGGGGATCGCGAAGCCGATGCCGACATTGCCGCCGGAGGGCGAGAAAATCATCGTGTTGATGCCGACCAGCTCGCCATGCAGGTTGACCAGCGGACCACCAGAATTGCCCGGATTGATCGCCGCTGCAGCACCATCGACGTCGTCGTATTCCAATAAAAATTAACGGGTGCCGCAAGGCCACACCGAGAGGTCAGCAATAAGATGAGCACAGTGCGTGCAGCGTGTCCGCCTTGATTTGCACCACCGCTACATCTGTGGCCGGGTCGGTGCCGATCAGCTTGCCCTTGAAGGCTCGCCCGTCCTGCAAGGTCACGTTGATGTCGTCGGCGCCGGCGACCACGTGGTTGTTGGTGAGGATGTAGCCCTTAGCCGCGTCCACGATCACGCCCGAGCCCAGGCTCTGCTCGACCCGCTCGCGCGGGGCGGCCGGCAGGCCGAAGAACTGGCGCACCATCGGATCGCTGAAGTAGGCATCGCGCACCGGCCCCCGGGTGGTGCTGGAGATGTTCACCACCGCCGGGATCACTCGAGTCAGCATCGGCGCCAGCGACGGCATCGGTTGGCCATCGACTGCCGCGGGCAAACTGGCCGCGCGGCCGGCGGTGGGCAGCGCGGCGAAGGCGAGCACGGCGGCGAACAGCAGAGCGGTCAGCCAGGACGGCAGGTGGGCGTGGCGTGGCGACATCGGACTCTCCTTCGGTGAGACAACAGCGGCTCTGGTTCGACCGATCCATGGTGGCGGGGTTCCATACGGTCAAATGGCTGCCATGGGCACTTTACTTCCCCAGGCGGCGGGGTTACCTTCCTTCCCAGGTAACAACCACAACATCTTGTGTTTCAGCACCATTGCCGAAACTAGCGCTGGTGCCACTCACGGTACTCTTGAGCCGCTGCAGCACCATCGACGTCGTCGTATTCCAATAAAAATTAACGGGTGCCGCAAGGCCACACCGAGAGGTCAGCAATAAGATGAGCACAGTGCGTGCGCCAGCCACCCATCCAGCCACCGGTCGTGAGGCCAACGTGGACATTCCGTTACAACCCGCATCGCTTGATATCTGGGACAAGAAATACCGTCTCAAGACCAAGACCGGCGAGCCGGTCGATACCAACATCGACGAAACTTACCAGCGCGTGGCGCGCGCCCTGTCCGAGGTGGAATCGACCGATGAGCTGCGCGGCCACTGGTACGAGCGCTTCTTGTGGGCGCTGCGCCGCGGCGCGATCCCTGCCGGGCGGATCATCTCCAATGCCGGCGCGTTGGCGCACAAGCCGGCCACCAGCACGATCAACTGCACCGTCTCCGGCACCATCCGCGACTCGATGGACGACATCCTGCAGAAGGTGCACGAGGCCGGACTCACCCTGAAGGCCGGTTGCGGCATCGGCTACGAGTTCTCCACCTTGCGTCCGCGCAACGCCTACGTCTCCGGCGCCGGTGCATACACCTCTGGCCCGCTGTCGTTCATGGATATCTACGACAAGATGTGCTTCACCGTGTCCTCCGCCGGCGGTCGCCGCGGCGCGCAGATGGGCACCTTCGACATCAGCCATCCCGACGCCAAGGAATTCATCCGCGCCAAGCGCGAAGACGGGCGTCTGCGTCAGTTCAACTTGAGCCTGCTGATCACCGACGGCTTCATGGACGCCGTCGAGCACGACCACGACTGGCCGCTGGTGTTCCCGGTGCACGTCAAGGAAAGGGACGAGATCGACCTTGACGACCCGGCCCAAGTGGTGTGGCGCGAATGGCCCATCCACGAGAACTACATTACCCGTGAGGATGGCCTGGTCGCCTGCAAGATCTACAGCACCATCCGTGCGCGGCACCTGTGGGACATGATCATGGTGTCCACCTACGACTATGCCGAGCCAGGTTTCATCCTGATCGACAAGGTCAACGAGATGAACAACAACTGGTGGTGCGAGCATATTCGCGCCACCAACCCATGCGTTACGGCCGATACCTGGGTGCAGACCGCCGAAGGTCCGCGCCAGGTCAGCGGCCTGCTCGGTCAAGGTTTCATGGCGCGCGTCGACGGGCAGGACCATGCCACTGGCGGCGAAGGTTTCTTCCGCACCGCCACCAAGCCGGTGCTCGCCCTGCAGACCGAGGAAGGCCATCGACTGCGCCTGACTGAGGATCACAAGGTACGCCGTGTCTCGCGGCTGACTCGCTGGAGTGTTGACACCGAATGGTGTGCTGCCAGCGCGTTGCGACCGGGTGACCGGGTGCTGCTCAACGATCACCGCGCGAACGCGCAATGGCCGGGCGCACTGAGCACCGAACAGGGTTACCTGCTCGGCATGCTGGTCGGTGACGGCACCTTGAAGAACGAAGCCGCCGTGTTGTCGGTGTGGGCGCAGGCTGCCGCGGTCAATGGCGTGGTCGACGGCGCCGCGACGGCGCTGATGGCCGAAACGTTGCGTTGCGTACAGACGCTCCCGCATCGTGCCGACTTCGGTGGCTGGTCAGAGGTCGCCGGTCGCGGCGAGTTTCGCCTGAAATCCGCCGCGCTGCGCGACCTCGCCTTCGAGTTGGGCATGAGTATTGGCAACAAGGCGATCACGCCGGCACTGGAGCAGGCTTCCAGTGATGCATGCCGCGGTTTTCTGCGTGGCTTCTTCGACGCTGACGGCTCGGTGCAAGGCAGTCAGGCCAAGGGTGTTTCCGTGCGCCTGGCCCAGTCGGATCTGCCACGGCTTGAAGCGGTGCAGCGCATGCTGCTGCGTCTGGGGATGCCCTCACGTATCTATCGCGATCGCCGTATCGCCGGCGAAGCGCAACTGCCCGATGGTCACGGTGGCACGCGTGCCTACGCGACCCAGGCCCAGCATGAGCTTGTCATCGCCGGTGAATCGCTGCCGCGTTTTGCCGAGCTGGTCGGCTTCGCCGATAGCGCCAAGGCCACGCGTCTGCAGTCCGCTTTGTGTGGTTACAAGCGTCACCTCAATCGCGAACGTTTCGTCGCCACAGTAGCTTCACTCACCTCGGACGGGATCGAGGACGTCTACGACGTGCAGGTGCCGGGCATCAACACTTTCGATGGCAACGGCCTGCACGCGCACAATTGTGGTGAGCAACCGCTTCCGCCGTACGGCTCGTGCCTGCTCGGCTCGGTCAACCTGACCAAGTTCGTGCGCGATGCGTTCGGTCCCAAGGCGCGTTTCGACTGGGACGAATACCGCGAGGTGGTCAAGGTGTTCACCCGCATGCTCGACAACGTGGTCGAGATCAACGGCCTGCCGCTGGAACAGCAGCGCAAGGAGATCATGAGCAAGCGCCGGCACGGCATGGGCTTCCTCGGCCTGGGTTCCACCGTCACCATGCTCAAGACCCGTTACGGCAGCGATGAGGCTGTCGCGTTCACCGAGCAAGTCTCGCGCGAGATGGCGGTGGCTGGCTGGGAAGTGGCGCTGGAGCTGGCCAAGGAAAAGGGCGCCGCACCGGTTCTGGTGCGGGACTACACTGTCACCGGCGAGATGCTGCGCAAACGCCCGGAAATGGTCACCGACGGCTACAAGCTCGGCGATACCATCCCCGGGCGCGTGTTGCACGCAAAATACAGCCGTTACATGCAGCGCATCGCTGAAGTGGCGCCGGAGCTGGTCGAGCAATTGGCCCAAACCGGCGCGCGCTTCACCCACCACAGCTCGATCGCGCCCACCGGCACCATCTCGCTCAGCCTGGCCAACAACGCCAGCAACGGCATCGAGCCCAGCTTCGCGCACAGCTACTCGCGCAACGTGATCCGCGAGGGCAAAAAATCCAAGGAAAAGGTCGAGGTACTCAGCTTCGAGTTGCTGGCCTACCGCGCGCTGATCAATGCCGATGCGCAGGCGTATACCGAGGAGGCTGCCCAGAAGCTGCCGGACTACTTCGTCGCCGCCGATGACATCAGCCCGAAGCAGCACGTCGATGTCCAGGCCGCCTCGCAGAAGTGGATCGATTCGTCGATCTCCAAGACCGCCAACGTGCCCACCGATTACCCCTACGAAGACTTCAAGGACATCTACTTCTACGCCTACAAACAGGGGCTGAAGGGATGTACCACGTTCCGCTTCAACCCAGCCGCTTTCCAGGGTGTGCTGGTCAAGGATTCGGACCTGGAAAATACCCTCTACCGCTTCGAGCTGGAGGACGGTAGTGTTGTCGAACTGAAAGGCAATGAGCGGGTGGAATACGACGGCGAAATGCATTCCGCCGCCAACCTTTTCGATGCCTTGAAGGAGGGGTACTACGGCAAGTTCTGACTGCGCGTACATCCCGAGGGCCAAGGCACGTTCTGACATCCACCGGAGGGGAACACCAGTTATGTCCATCGACAACGAAGTTGAAGCAAGCAATGACCCGGCACCGCCCATCGAGCCAGCCGCGATCGTGCTGCCGGTTCTACCCGAAGTAGCGCCGGCCGCGCCAGCCGCGGCTGCGCCGAAGAATGCGATGCCACGGAAGAAGGCGGCGGCGAAGAAGGCTGCGCCAAAGAAAAAGGCGGCCGCCAAGAAGGTCGCTGCGAAGACGAAGGCCGTCGCCAAAAAGGCGGCTCCCAAGAAGCAGGCTGTCGCAAAGAAGGCGGCACCCAAAAAGAAGGCTGCGGCTAAGAAGGCAGCACCCAAGAAGAAGGTCGCCGCAAAGAAGGCAGCACCGAAGAAAAAGCTTGCCGCGAAGAAAGCCGCGCCGAAGAAAAACGTCGTAGCAAAGAAAGCCGCGCCCAAGAAAAAAGCCGCTGCAAAAAAGGCGGTGAAGAAAGCCACCAGGAAAGTGGCAACCAAGGCGACAAGAAAAGTCGCCAAGCCGGCCAGGAAGGCCAGCAGCAAGAAGGTGGCCAGCAAGAAGGCCGCACCGAAGAAGGCGGCCGTCAAGAAGTCCGCCAGCAAGAACAAGGTCGTCGCCAAGACGGCCACGAGGTCCACTGCCAGCAAGAAGGCAGCCGTCAAGGTAGCCAAACCTGTAGTCAAAAAGGCCGTGGCTGCCCAAAAGAAGGCCGCCAGCAAGAAGAAGTAAGCCGTGTCCATCCGGCCCGGCGGCATGCCGGGCCGGATGTTTTTCATGCAACACGCCGCCTCCATCGCGGCCAATTCCATAAGAAAGAAGCGACCCCATGGCAATCAAGATCGACCAGAAGATCACCGGCTACAACGTGGTCAAGCCCGAAGACAAGCCTGGCGCCGATTCGGCCAGCGCCGCGTCGAAGCAGGCAGGCCCAGCCGCGCCCAAACAGGCCGAAGTGATCCAGATGCACGAGAGTCTGGAGCGCCCGGAAACCCTGGTCGGCTCCACCTTCAAGATCAAGTCGCCGCTGTTCGAGCACGCGCTGTACGTCACCATCAACGACATCGTGCTCAACGCCGGCACCAAACACGAACTGCGACGCCCCTTCGAGATCTTCATCAACTCGAAGAACATGGACCACTTCCAGTGGATCGTCGCACTCACCCGCATCCTGTCCGCCGTGTTCCGCAAAGGCGGCGACGTCACCTTCATCGTGGAAGAGCTGAGAGCGGTGTTCGACCCGCGCGGCGGCTACTTCAAGTCCGGCGGCGTGTATATGCCCTCCATCGTGGCGGAGATCGGCACGGTGGTGGAACAGCACATGAAGAACATCGGGCTGATCCATGATCCGGAGATGGATGAGTCAACGCGCAAGCTGATCG
>CAJDWA010000046.1_pt1 | contig 11974 bp, 13 predicted proteins | sample 7391461 | NCBI WGS metagenome assembly CAJDWA01 (sample SAMEA7055726, study PRJEB34461) | soil metagenome | biome: terrestrial ecosystem; feature: Peninsula; material: soil | place: Antarctica | collected 2016 | reverse complement strand
CCGGCGGCGAGTCCGGCAGCGGTTGGCGCAGGCCACGCGCAATCATTCGTTACCGTTGACTGCGCACATCGTCGCTCGCGCGATCTCGCGCAAGTTCGCCTGAAGCTGGTTCAATAGCGGGCATCCGCCGCGTCGTCGGCATGCCTGCAGGTAAGCTGGCAACGTGAATGATCAACTGTTGTTCAACCTGGTCGACCTCGCCGGCACGTTTGCGTTCGCGATCAGCGGTGCCACCGCCGCGCGTCGCTGCAACCTCGACTTGTTCGGAATTCTCGCGATTGCGTACATCACGGCGTGCGGCGGCGGTATCGCGCGTGACTTGTGCATCGGCGCGATTCCACCGGCGGGTTTGTCCGACTGGCGCTACCTGGCGACCGCGGTGATTGCCGCCTTGCTCACGATCATGGCTTATCCGTGGGTGGAGCGGCTGACCTATCCCGTGCGCCTGTTCGATGCGATGGGGCTGGGTTTGTTCGCGGTGTACGGCGCGCACAAGGCGCTGGTGTTCGGCCACAACGCCGAGGTGGCGACCCTGCTCGGCATCGTCACGGCGATTGGCGGAGGCATGGCGCGTGACGTGTTGCTGGCGCGGGTGTCGATCGTGCTGCAGGAGGAAATCTACGCGTCGGCGGCGCTGGTTGGCGCGGCGCTGGCGGTGCTGGGCGAGTATCTGGAGTGGCCCGTGGTGTGGGCTACCTGGTTGCCGATCCTGGTGTGCTTCATGTTGCGCTTCCTTTCGCTGCGCCTGCACTGGAACCTGCCACGCTTCGGACGAGAGCGAGGACGCTGAATAAGGAGCGGTTCTCCGGGCGGCGGCACCGGGACGGTGTTCCATAACCGCTTCACCTATATGCAAGCGCCATTGGTCACCTTTGCCCGTTGGTCGTCGCATGTTAGTTTTCGGGATTCGGGCGGGGAGCCCAGTCTTCAAGGGAACTGCTTCATGACCGCAGCGAGCGTTCGCATCGAGTCCGTCACCAAGCGTTTTTCCGGACACACCGCAGTGAATCGGCTTTCCATGGAGATTCCCGCCGGCGGAATTTTCGGCCTGCTCGGGCCGAACGGCGCGGGCAAGTCCACCACGATCCGCCTGATCATGGGCATCCTGGAGCCGGACGAAGGCAAGATCGTGCTGTTCGATTCGCCGCACGGCAGTCGCGCGCTATCGCAGCGCATTGGCTACCTGCCGGAGGAGCGCGGGCTGTACAAAAAAATGAAGGTGCTAGATCACCTGATCTTCCTCGGCGAAACCAAGGGCATCGGTCGTGCCGATGCGCGCAAGCGCGCACAAGCCTGGCTGGAGCGCCTCGGTGTCAGCGAGTGGGCACTGAAGAAAGTCGAGGATCTGTCCAAGGGCATGCAACAGAAGGTGCAGTTCGCCGGTGCGCTGTTGCACGAACCCGAACTGGTGATCCTGGACGAACCGTTTTCCGGGCTGGACCCGGTCAACGCGCAGGTAATGAAAGACATCGTGGTGACCATCGCCGCCGAGGGGCGCACCGTGCTGTTCTCCACCCATGTGATGGAGCAGGCCGAGCGGATGTGCGACCGCATCGCGATCATCGCGCGCGGAGAGATGGTAGTGAACGGCACGCTGGCCCAGGTCAAGGAGGATTTCGGCGGGCGCCACGTGGCACTGGGCTTCACGCATGACAAGGCGCGTGCCACGAACGTTCTTGCCGACCGCGCGCTGGTCGCCCATGTCGACGATTACGGTGCCACCGCGGAATTGCAGATGGCCGATGGCGCCGACCCCGAGCAACTGTTGGCCTCGCTGGTGCGCGAAGGCGTGGGGCTGCGTCGTTTCGAGGTGGTCGAGCCTTCCCTGCATGCCATTTTTATTGCCAAGGTCGGCGCCGACGCCGCTACCTCCCACGCCGGAGTCGCCGCATGAAGAAGATCATCGCCGTTGTCCGCCGCGAGTTCGTCGAGCGCGTGCGCACCAAGGCATTCGTGATTTCCACCGTGCTGCTGCCGGTGTTCATGGTGGCGGTGGTGCTGCTGCCCGCCCTGATGATGAGCGGCGGTGACCGGGTCAGCCGGGTGGCGGTGGTGGATGCCTCCAGCACCGGCCTGGGTCAGTCGGTCAGTCACGCGCTCGAGTCCGAGAAGCTCGGCAAAGGGCCGGACGCGAAGGCGCGTTACACCTTGCAGGTGTTTCCGGCCACCAGCGACGATCTGACCAAGGTCCGCGATGGCCTGATCGCCAGCACGGGCTTTTCCAGCGAAAAGCGGAAGGACGGTTTTGACGGCGTGCTGGTGCTCACTGATGACACTCTGGCCAAGGGCAAGCTCGCCTACTACGGCGGCAATGTCGGTTCGCTGGAATCGATGTCCAAGTTGCAGCGCGCCGTGTCCAACGCGCTGATCGGCGTGCGGCTGGGCAAGTCGGGTGTGGCTGCCGAGGTGGTCAAGCGCGCGATGGCGCCGGCTGACATGGACACCACCAAGGTTTCCGACGGCAAGCTGACCGGCCAGAGCGGCACCGAGTCGTACATGATCGCGTTCTTCATGGGCTTCATCCTGTACATGGCGATCCTGATCTACGGCCAGCAGACGATGACCTCGGTGATCGAGGAGAAGACCTCACGCATCATGGAGGTGTTGACCTCGTCGCTGACCCCGTTCCAGATGCTGTTGGGCAAGGTGCTTGGCGTGGGTCTGGCGGGGCTGACGCAGATGGCAATCTGGGGTGGCTCGGTGTTCGTGCTGAGCAGTCAAAGCGTGCCGTTGGCCGGGATGTTCGGGGCGGGCGCCGGTGCGGCGCAGAGCATTCCGCTGCCGAGCATGCCGCCGGGCCTGCTGGTGGTGTTTCTGCTGTATTTCGCGCTGGGCTTCATGCTCTATGGTGCGCTGTATGCAGCGATCGGGGCGATGTGCAACACGATTCAGGAAACCCAGCAATACGCGATTTTCGTCACCATGTTCGTCATGGTGGGCTTCTTCGCGGTGTTCGCCCTGATCAAGGACCCCAGTGGCCCGCTTGGCGTGACGATGTCTTACATCCCGTTCTTCGCGCCGTTCACCATGCCGGTGCGCTGGTCACTGACCTCGGTGCCTCCGATGGAACTGGCTGTGTCGCTGGCGCTGATGGTGGTGACCTTGCTGGCTTGCGTGTGGCTGGCCGCGCGGATCTACCGCACCGGCATCTTGATGTATGGCAAGAAGCCGTCTTGGCGTGAGTTGTGGCGCTGGATCTGGGCCTGATGACTCCTAGGAGCCTGTCGGACTCGACCACCAAAGCCCGACAGGCTCCTAGATCCGGTAGGCCACCGTCTTCATCAGCATCGAGCTCATGTGCATCAGCTGCGGTAGCGGAAACGGCAGCTCGATGCCGCCGCGCTGCCGGGCTGCCTCGGCGTGGCGGATCTCGTCGGTCTGCATCGTGGCCAGCACCGCCCGCGAGCGCTCGTCCTGCGTCGGCAGTTTTTCCAGATGTTCGGCCAGATGCATTTCGACCTGACGTTCGGTTTCGACCACGAAGCCGAGGCTGAGCGGATCGCCGGCGAGCGCGGCTGCGGCGCCGATCGCATAGCTGCCGACATACCACAACGGGTTGAGCAGGCTGGGACGGCTGTGCAATTGTTGCAACCGTTCGGCGCACCAGGCCAGGTGATCGGTCTCCTCGGCGGCGGCGCGCAACAGGTGTTCGCGGTTGTCCACATCGCGCGCCAGGGCAGCCTGACCGATGTACAACGCCTGCGCGCAGACTTCACCGGTGTGGTTGATGCGCATCAATCCCGCCGCGTGACGCCGCTCGGCCTCGTTCAACTCGGCCTCGACAATCCCGGAAGCCGGCGAAGGGCGCGCGGCTATCGGGTTACCGGCGATCGCTTCCAGCGCGCGTTCGCAGCCGGCCAGCAGGCGATCCAGGGGGCTCAGAGTGCGCACGTTCATCGGTTTTCCTGTTGCAGTTTGCCGGGCAGTATCTCCCGTCATAGCTCCGCCGCCTCTGGCGTGTACTGGGGGGGCTTCTCAAGCGGTCCTATGTTCATGCTATCATTGCCGACTCACAGTTCGCCGGTCGGCGGGCTTGCGCCATGGATGACGGCTCCGCTATCATCTCGCGCCTTTGTTCCATCGCAACACGTTCTCCCATCATGGGTACCGCCTCACGGCGGTCGACAGGTATTTGAAATGAAAACCTTCAGCGCCAATGCCGACAACGTCAAGCGCGACTGGTTCGTGGTCGATGCCACGGGCAAGACGCTTGGTCGCCTGTCGACCGAGATCGCACGTCGTCTGCGCGGCAAGCACAAGCCGGAATACACCCCGCATTGCGACACCGGTGATTATATCGTGGTGGTCAATGCGCAGAAGGTGCACGTCACCGGCGCCAAGCTGGACGACAAGAAGTATCACCGCTTCACCGGCTACATCGGCAATCTGAAGACCACCAATCTGAGGGATCTGCTGGCGACCCACCCGGAGCGCGTGATCGAGATCGCCGTCAAGGGCATGTTGCCGAAAAACCCGCTGGGCCGCGAGATGTATCGCAAGCTCAAGGTCTACGGCGGCGCCGAACATCCGCATACCGCACAGCAGCCGCAGGCGCTGGAGATTTAAGGAATCATCATGACGATCCAGCAAAATTACGGCACCGGCCGCCGCAAGACCTCCGCCGCACGCGTGTTCCTTCGCAAGGGCAGCGGTGCCATCGAAGTGAATGGCAAGTCGCTTGAGCAGTTCTTCGGTCGCGAGACCTCGTGCATGATCGTGCGCCAGCCGCTCGAACTGACCGACAACACCGAGAAGTTTGACATCAAGGTGACGGTTGCCGGTGGCGGCATTACCGGCCAGGCCGGCGCGATCCGGCTGGGCATCGCCCGCGCCCTGATCGAGTACGACGAGACCTTGAAGTCGCCGCTGCGCAAAGCTGGTTTCGTGACCCGCGATGCGCGCGAAGTTGAGCGCAAGAAGGTCGGTCTGCACAAGGCACGTCGCGCCACCCAGTTCTCGAAGCGCTAAACCAAGCTTTTGTAGCCCCGTAGCCAAGCGGTAAGGCACCTGACTCTGACTCAGGCATCGGTGGTTCGAATCCATCCGGGGCTGCCAATCCAGATGCCGATACATGCAGCAATGCATGCTGACCCGGCCAAAATGCCCGCCTTTCGGCGGGCATTTTCGTGTGGATGACACGAGCTCTCCGGAAGCGCTCTCGGCGGAGACCAACGCCATAGCCCGGCCGATACACGTTCGTGGATGATGTGCGGAATCGCAGGAAGTTACGGGTTGCTGCAGAACTTTTCCCTTTTTTTTTGCACTGCAGCAGCGTAAAATTTCCGTTTTCCACGCGGTGAAACCTTGATGACGCCAGCTTCTGACGATCCCGTCGGGCACGCCGACGTGCGCATCGTCGGCAGCACCGACGCGTTGCCGATCGCACCCGCGCTGGGGCTGTCCCTGGACGCCGCGCGTATGCCGCGAAAGTCCACTCTGGTCACCCACCGCATCGTGTTGATCAGTGTCCTGGCGGTGATCCTGGGCGTCGCGGCGGCCTATGTCGCTCAGCTGTTGATGCTGATGATCAACCTGATCACCGACCTGTTCTTCTACGGCCGCGTCTCCGATGTGATCGGTCCGACCGCACGCACCGGTTCGTTCGTGCTGTCGCCAGCGGACAATCACCTCGGCGCCTGGGTCATCCTGATTCCTGCCGTCGGCGGCTTGCTCGCCGGCATCATGGCGCGCTGGGGTTCGCGTGCGATTCAGGGACACGGCATTCCCGAGGCGATGGAGCAGATCCTCACCAACCAGTCCAATATTCCCGCGCGCATCACCTGGCTGAAGCCCGTTTCCTCGGCGTTCGCGATCGGCACCGGTGGTCCGTTCGGGGCCGAGGGTCCGATCATCTCCACCGGCGGTGCGATGGGCTCGCTGATCGGCCAGCTGCTGCGGGTCACCGCCAACGAACGCAAGGTGCTCCTGGCCGCTGGTGCAGCCGCCGGCATGGCGGCCGTGTTCGGTGCGCCGGTGGCCTCGCTGGTGCTGGCGGTGGAGTTGCTGTTGTTTGAGCTGCGCCCGCGCTCGTTGATCCCGGTGGCGCTGGCCTCGGTGACTGCGGTCGGCGTGCGCTATGCGACCTATGGCGCGGATCCGGTATTTCCGATGCCTGCGGTGCTGCAACCCGGAGGCCTCGCTCTGATCAGCTTCGTGCTGATAGGCGGCATCGTGGGTTTCGCCTCGATCTGGGTGACCAAGGCGGTGTATGGGGTCGAGGACCTGTTCGAGAAGCTGCCGATCCACTGGATGTGGTGGCCGGTCATCGGTGCGCTGGTGGCCGGTTTCGTGGGCTGGATCGAGCCGCGTACCCTGGGCGTGGGCTACGACAATATCGACGCGCTGGTGCAGGGTCACTGGGGCCTCACCATGCTGATCAGCTTCGGTGCCCTGAAGTTCATTTCGTGGGTGATCGCACTCGGTAGCGGTACCTCTGGCGGCACCCTGGCACCGCTGTTCATGATCGGCGGTTCGCTCGGCGCGGTGGTCGGCATCGGTATCAACTATGTGATGCCGGGTTTCAACATCGATCCGCGCATCGCGGCACTGGTGGGCATGGCGGCCATTTTTGCCGGCTCCTCGCGCGCACTGCTGACCGCCGTGGTGTTTGCCTTTGAAACCACTCGCCAGCCGGCTTGTCTGCTTCCATTGTTGGGCGGTTGCACCGCGGCCTATTTGATCTCGGCGTTGTTCATGCGTAACACCATCATGACCGAGAAGATCGCGCGTCGCGGCGTGCGCGTGCCGTCGGAGTACGCCGCCGATTACCTGGAACAGGTCACCGTGGGAACCGCCTGTTCGCGTGACGTGGCGACTCTCAACACCACCCAGGCGCTGGCCGAAGTGCGCCGTTGGCTGAGTGAGGATTCTGTGCATTCGCAGCACCAGGGTTTCCCGGTGGTGGACGAGCGCGGCCACGTGCACGGCGTGCTGACCCGACGCAGCCTGCTTGATCCGCAATGGCATTACACGCTGACCTTGGGCGAGCTGGTGACCCGGTCGCCGATCGCGGTCAGCGAAGACAATTCGCTGCGTGAGGCCGCCGACCACATGGTCGCCGAGAGCGTGGGCCGGCTGGTGGTGGTGAGCAAGGACGACCCGCACAAGCTGGTCGGAATCATCACCCGCGGCGACATCCTGGCAGCACATGCGAAGCGGTTGCGCGAGGCGCGACATTCATCGCGGCACCTGCGCTTCCGCGATGGATGGAAGCCGCGCCCCGGGGAGTAAGGCACGCCAGAACAAAACGAAAAGCGGCCCGCTTGGGCCGCTTTTCGTTTCAATGGATCAACACAGCATTACATTTCGTGGGCACCGACCAGCACCACGTCAGCGGGGCGCCGCGCGAACAGACCAACGGTAACGATGCCTGGCAGCTGGTTCAATTCGCTCTCCAACCCGGCAGGGTCGGTAATCTGCCAGTTATGCACGTCGATGATCCAGTTGCCGTTGTCGGTGACTACGCCATCGCGCCACACCGGCTGGCCACCGCGTTTGACGATCTCACGGCCGATCAAGCTGCGCGCCATCGGAATTACCTCGATCGGCACCGGAAACTTGCCGAGCAGATCGACCCGCTTGCTGGAGTCGATGATGCAGACGAACTTCTCACTCGCGGCGGCGACGATCTTCTCGCGGGTCAGGGCCGCGCCGCCGCCCTTGATCAGGCGCTTGTACGGATCGCACTCGTCGGCGCCGTCGACGTAGATCGTGAGCGGTCCGGCGGCATTGAGGTCGAGCACCGGAATGCCGAGCTTCTTCAGTTGCGCGGTGGACTGCTCGGAGCTGGATACCGCGCCTTGTATGCGATCCTTCAAGTCGGCCAATGCGTCGATGAAGAACGCCACGGTCGAGCCGGTGCCCACGCCGACGATGGCACCGTCCTCGACGTAGCGGATCGCGGCTTCGCCGGCCTGGCGTTTTTCGTTCGCGTTGCTCATGAGTATCGGGAATGGGGAATGGGGAGTCGAGAATAGCGCATGCGTGATGGCCGTAGTCTGTGTGCGGGCCCGTCGTGGAAAGGCTCGGGTGCTCACGGGTTGGCCTCAGGTGATTCCCTAATCCCGGCTATTCCAGCGCCAGGATGTGCTTCCAGTGGGCAGCATCGACCGGCATCACCGAGAGCCGGTTGCCTTTGCGCAGCAGCGGCATCTCCAACAGCGTGTCGTCAGCCTTGAGTTCTTCCAGGCTGATCGTGCGCTTGAGCTTCTTTACGAACTTTACGTCGACCAGCATCCAGCGTGGCTGGTCGCGCGAGCTGCCGGAGTCGAAATAGTTGCTTTTTGGATCGAACTGGCTGGGGTCGGGGTACGCATCGGTGGCGACCTCGGCGATGCCGACGATGCCGGGCACCGCGCAGTTGGAGTGGTAGAAAAACACTTTGTCGCCCGGGCGCATGCCGTCGCGCATGAAGTTGCGTGCCTGGTAATTGCGTACGCCGTCCCAGGGTTCGCTCTTCTTGCGCTTGAGGTCGTCGATCGAAAAAGCCTCGGGCTCGGATTTCATTAACCAGTAATTCATGCGGCGGTATCTGCTCCCGGATCAGGTGTGGTGCAATCGATCAATTCGCGCTCGGTCGCGATGAAGTCGAGCGGAACGTCCCAGTCCTGCTCTTCGATCTCGGGCAACTCCTGGAACGCGTAGGCGATCCCGACCAGCAAGGGTTCGGTCGGACGCACCTGCTCGTTGAGAAAGGCAAAGCTGCGATCGTAGTAGCCGCCGCCTTGCCCAAGCCGGTTGCCGCGGCGATCAAAGCCGAGCAGAGGCACGAGCACCAAGTCGAGCTGGAACGGCTCCAGCAACTCGATCGGCTCTAGCGGCTCGGGGATGCCGTAGCGGTTCGCCTGCACCGCATCGCCCGCTTTCCACGGGGCAAAGCGCAAGCGTTTGTCTTCCCCGATCATTGGCAACAGAAATTGCTGGTCGCGCGACGCCAACGGCGCTATGGCGAGGTTCAACGGTAATTCGCCCTGGCTGGCCCAGTAGCCGGCCACGCGCATATCGGTGAAATATTCGGGCAATTTTTCGAGGCTGCGGCGCAAGCCCTGCGCGGCGACAATGCGCTCGGTGGGAGACAGTGCGCGACGCTGGTCGGCCAGGCGCTGGCGAAGCTCGCGGCGTTGGGCGGGGGCGTCCACTGTCGCTCGACTCCGTCGTGATGCACCCTGTTCGTCGCGCGACGAACAGGGTAAGGAAAGAAGTGGCGTAAACCGCGATGCCGCTGCCCACCGAACGACCTTGATCCAAGATGGATCAGGTGGGAGGGCAACATGGCCTAGAGGCTTTCCGCACGTGGCGGACATGCACAACAGCCGATGTGAAGCCGACCCGGGGCCGTATGTAGGAACAAGGCAAATGTAAGAGTGTGCTGGCAAACACCGCAGAAGACGCCGAGTTCGATTCTAAGCGGTTGCCGGCAAATGTCCACCGCCGCGCAACCAACCGGAAGTCTCTGCCATGGGCGCGGTTCAGGACTTCGCAGTATCGCTTTCGAGTGCTGCACTCAACTTGCTGCGCAAGCTGGCAAGGCTATCGCTGACCCGCTGACTCTGGCTATCGTGCTGTTTGCGAAGGTTGATGAATTCGTGTGCCACGCTGATCGCGGTGAGCACGGCCAGCCGCTCAAAACTGGGCGCCTTTGCATGGGCGCGCAACTCACGCATCTTGCGGTCGAGATAGCCAGCAGCCTCGAGCAAGCCTTCGCGCTCTTCCGGCGCGCAGGCGATCAGAAATTCGCGATCGATCAGTCGCAGCGCGACCGGTTCACTGCTGGACATGGTTTCTATCAGCCGTTGCTTTCAAGCGATTTCAGCCGCTGGATCATCGCCTCGACGCGGCTGCGAGCCTGTTCGTTGCGGGCCAGCAGACCGGCGCGTTCCCCGGACAAATGTTCCTGGCTCTGGCGCAGGCTGCGATTTTCCTCGTTCAGCCGGCGCACGGTCTCGAGCAGGCGATCGAGCTGCTGGCCCAAGGCGGCCAACTCCTGCTGGACAGGATCTACATGATCTAGCGTACTCATGCCGGAAACTATAGCAGGACGCCGCCTCGATTCTGCGTGGCCATCGACAGCACGGGCCGACGCGCCACTGCATTAAACTCGAGACCTTTGCAGCAGGAGCACCGCCATGGCGGATACCGGGCCTCTGGGCCACGATGACATCGATGCGTTGACTATACGACTGCGCCTGGGCACCGAGGCCAGCGAGCTGCACGGTTCATTGTGCGGCTACCTTGCCGGGGGCGCGTCCCTGCACGGCGGCAACGTGCTGGCCGCGTTGCAGCTCGATGGCGAAGCGACTTCACCCAGCGCCGAGGATCTGGCCTTGCTGGATCGACTGGCGCGCCAGAGCGAGAGCGAACTGGCTGATTCGGAACTTGGTTTCGAACCCCTGCTGCCGGAAGACGACCGGCCGCTGACTGAGCGCGCCGAAGCCATGGTCGACTGGTGCCGTGGTTTCCTCGGCGGATTTGGTCTGGCCGGTGCGTCAGCGCACGCGCAATTGTCGGACGAGGCGCAGGAGATCCTGCGTGACCTGGGCACGGTGGCCGCCTCGTCGTTCGATTTTGGCAACGAGACTGAGGATGAGGACGCGCTGATCGAGGTGCATGAGTTCGTGCGCATGACCGCGATGCTGTTGTTCGCCGAATGCAATGCGTACGACGCATCCGCCGGTGGAACCGTGCATTGATTCCCACCGCGGCAAGCCTGGCTGACCTGGCGATCACGGGCGCCGAATTCGCCCGCCGCCGGCGCCAGCTGATGCGCATGGCCGGCTCCGATGCGGTGGTACTGGTGGCAACGGCTCCCGAACGCATGCGCAATGCGGATGCGGCGTGGCCTTACCGGCAGAATTCGGATTTCCATTACCTGGCCGGCTTCCCCGAGTCCGACGCCGTGCTTGCCTTGTTGCCAGGACGCCAGCACGGCGAGGTGGTGATGTTCTGCCGCGAGCGCGATCCGGAGCATGAGCGCTGGCACGGCCCGGGCATCGGCACCGAGCAGGCGGTAGGCGCGTACGGCATGGACGACGCGTTTCCGATCGAGGACATCGACGACATCCTGCCCGGCATGATCGAAGGCCGCGGTCGCGTCTATTGCCATTTCGGTCACGAGCCAGCGTTTGACGCGCAGCTGCTGGGCTGGATGCGCCGCCTACGCCAGTTGCGCGGCGGCGGCGTGGTGCCGAAGGAATTCGTGGCGCTGGGGCATCTGCTACACGACCTGCGGCTGTTCAAGTCGCGTGCCGAACTGAAATTGATGCGTGCGTCTGCGGCGATTGCGGTGGAGGCGCACTTGGCAGCGTTGCGACGTGCGCTGCCAGGTGGCTATGAGTACGAAGTCGAGGCCGAACTGCTCAGCGTGATCCGCCGGCATGGCGCGGTGCCGGCATTCGCACCCACGGTCGCCGGCGGTCCCAACGCCTCCGTGATGCATTATCAGAGCAATCGTGCGCCGTTGCGCGAGGGCGACTTGCTGCTGATCGACGCCGGCGCAGAACTGGATTGCTATGCCTCCGACATCAGCCGCACGTTTCCGCTCAATGGCCGCTTCAGCCGCGAGCAACGGGCGCTTTATGAGGTGGTGTTGGCCGCGCAATTGGCGGCAATCGACGAGGTACGCCCAGGCAGGCCATTCGACGCCTCACACGTGACCGCGGTGCGCGTGTTGACTGAAGGTCTGTGTGAACTTGGCCTGCTCAAGGAGAACGCCGACGAGGCGATTGCCGCGGGTAGTTACCGGCGCTTCTTCGCGGCCAAGACCGGTCACTGGTTGGGCCTGGACGTGCACGACGTAGGCGATTATCGCATCGACGGTGAATCGCGCCTGCTCGAACCGGGCATGGTACTGACGGTGGAACCGGGCCTGTACATCGCCGCGGATGATCGTTCGGTGGCGGAGCGCTGGCGCGGCATCGGTATCCGTATCGAGGACGACGTGGCGGTGACTCGCGAAGGGCATGAAGTACTGACCGCG
>CAJDWA010000044.1_pt1 | contig 12203 bp, 10 predicted proteins | sample 7391461 | NCBI WGS metagenome assembly CAJDWA01 (sample SAMEA7055726, study PRJEB34461) | soil metagenome | biome: terrestrial ecosystem; feature: Peninsula; material: soil | place: Antarctica | collected 2016 | reverse complement strand
CACCAAGAATCTCGACCACATGGTCGAGCTGTACAAGCTGATGCTGTCCACCCGCGTGTTCGACGCCAAGTCGATCGCGCTGCAGCGCACCGGCAAACTGGGCACCTATGCCAGCTGCCTTGGCCATGAAGCGTCCCATGTCGGCATCGGCAGCGCGATGAAGCCCGAAGACGTCTACGCACCGAGCTACCGCGAATACGGCGCGCAGCTGTACCGCGGCGTGCAGCCGCGCGAGGTCTACATGTACTGGGGCGGTGACGAGCGCGGCAACGATTACCAAAAGGAGCCGGCACGGCACGATTTCGCCTGGTCGGTACCGATCGGCACGCAGTGCCTGCATGCGGCAGGTTCCGCGCTGGCGTTCAAGATCCGCGGCGAAAAGCGTGTGGCCGTGTGCACCATCGGCGACGGCGGCTCGTCCAAGGGTGACTTCTATGGCGCCATCAACATCGCCGGCGCGCAGAATCTGCCGCTGGTCGCGGTGATCGTCAACAACCAATGGGCGATCTCGGTACCGCGCAAGATCCAGACCGGCGCACCCACGCTGGCACAGAAGGGTATCGCCGCCGGCCTGTTCTGCCTTCAGGTGGACGGCAACGACATCATCGCGGTGCGCAAGGCGATGGAGGACGCGCTTGAGCGCGCCCGCAACGGCGACGGCGGCAGCGTGCTTGAGCTGGTCACCTATCGCCTGGGCGACCACACCACCGCCGACGACGCGCGTCGCTACCGTGGCAAGGACGAGGTCGACGAGGCCTGGACGAAGGAGCCGATGAAGCGACTGCGCAACTGGCTGGTGAAGAAGAAAGTGTGGGACGACGAGAAGGAAGAGGCCTGGAAGGCCGAGTGCGACGACTGGATGGACAAGGAGGTCGACGCCTATCTGGAGACCAAGACCCAGCCGGTCACGGCGATGTTCGACTACATCTTCGCCGAAGTTCCTGCCGATCTCGCCAAACAGCGCGACTACGTCCTGTCGCTTGAAAACCAGCTCGAATCGAACAAGGGTCACTGAGTCATGGCACAAATCACTCTCATCGAAGCAGTCACCCAGGCGCTGGCTTATGAAATGGCCCACGACGATTCGGTCGTAGTGCTGGGCGAGGACGTGGGCGTCAACGGCGGTGTGTTCCGCGCTACCCAGGGCCTGCAGGAAAAATTCGGCGACTTGCGCGTGATCGACACACCGCTAGACGAAACCACCATCGCCGGCGTCACCGTCGGCTTGGCCGTACAGGGCATGAAGCCCGTCGCCGAGGCCCAGTTCGAAGGCTTCATTTATCCGATGATGGAACAGATTGCCTGCCACGCCGCACGCATGCGCAACCGCACCCGCGGCCGTCTGACCGTGCCGGCGGTGTGGCGCGCGCCGTGGGGCGGCGGCATCCGTGCACCGGAGCATCACTCCGAGGCGAACGAGCATCTGTTCACCAACATCCCCGGTCTGCGCGTGGTGCTGCCGTCATCGCCTGCACGCGCCTACGGTCTGCTGCTGGCGGCGATCCGCGATCCGGACCCGGTGATCTTCTTCGAGCCCAAGCGCATCTATCGCCAGTACAAGGAAGAGGTGCCCGACGATGGCGAGGCGCTGCCGCTGGACGTGTGCTTTGTACTGCGCGACGGCTCCGACGTGACCCTGGTGACCTGGGGCTCGCAAGTGAAGGAAACCCTCGAAGCGGCCGATGCGCTGGCCGAGGAAGGCATCAGTGCCGAAGTGATCGACGTGGCCACGCTGACCCCGCTGGACTTCGACACCATCGCCGAATCGGTACAGAAGACCGGCCGTTGCGTGATCGTGCATGAAGCGCCGAAGACCGCCGGTTTCGGTGCGGAAATCGCCGCCCGCCTGGCCGAGGAATGCATGTACGACCTGCTCGCGCCGGTCGAGCGCGTCACCGGCCCGGACACGCACATCCCGCTGTTCCGCCTGGAGATGAAGTACCTGCCCAGCGTGGAACGCATCGTTGACGCGACCAAGCGGGCGCTAGCGGCGTCATAATCCGGAAACATCACAACGCGGGACGTCATTCCCGCGAAAGCGGGGACCCATCTTGATCATTCACCACGAGCAGATGGAGTCCCGCTTTCGCGGGAATGACGGCCGAAATGTACATACGCCGACAGCGGCGGCAGACAACGGAAATTCATCCCATGGCTGATATCAAGACGTTCTACCTCCCCGACCTCGGCGAAGGCCTGCCCGATGCGACCGTCGTCGAGTGGCACGTGAAGGTGGGCGACAACATCAAGCTCGACGCACCGCTGTGCTCGATGGAAACCGCCAAGGCGGTGGTCGACGTGCCCTCACCGTATACCGGCAAAGTCACCAAGCTGCACGGCGCGACAGGCGACGTGATCGAGACCGGCGCTGCGCTGGCCGACTTCGAACCTGACCCGAACGCCAAACAGCGCGCCGAGGGGCAAGACACTGGCCACCAGCATGGCCCGAAGAAGACCGAAGCGGCGCCAGCACCAGCGCCAACACCAGCGCCTGTTGCGGACAAGGCCGATCGTGAAGACGAAGGCACCGTGGTCGGGGCGATGGTCAGCGGCAACACCGTGCACGTGGAACAGGCAGCCAGCATCGGTGGCGTCAAGGCGGTGCCGGCAGTGCGCGCGCTGGCGAAGAAGCTCAAGGTCGACCTCAGTCGCGTTCGCCCCAGCGGAGCCGACAGCGTGGTCACCATGAAGGACGTCAAGGAAGCTGCGGCCAACGGCTCTGCCGCCTTGGGCGCGGCACCGGCCCGAAGCGCGCAAGCCTCCGCTGGCCGGCACCTCGCACCGGAACTGCCGCAGGCTCAGCCGCAGCGCAGTCCGGTCTCGCTGGCCGGCAAACCAGTACGCACCGCGCCGCCGTCGCAAATCGCCAGCGGCCAGCCGGAACAACTCAAGGGTGTGCGTCGCAACATGGCCCGCGTCATGGCCGACGCCCACGCGCAGGTGGTGCCCACTACTTTGGTTGACGATGCCGATCTGCATGGCTGGATCGGCAAGCAAGACATTACTGCGCGCCTGATCCGCTCTATAGTCGCCGCGTGCAAGGCGGTGCCCGCACTGAACGCCTGGTTCGACGGCAAGAACCTCACCCGCACCATGCATCCGCAGGTGGACATCGGCATCGCGGTGGATACCGACGACGGCCTGTTCGTTCCGGCGCTACGCAATGCTGACATGCTTGATGCTGTCGGCATCCGCACCGCGATCAAGCGCTTGCGCACGCAAGTCGAGGACCGCACGATCCCCGCTTCGGAGCTATCCGGCCACACCATCAGCCTGTCCAACTTCGGCATGTTCGCCGGCCGCTACGCCACCCCCGTGGTGGTGCCACCGACCGTCGCCATCGTCGGTGCCGGCAAACTCAGCCACGACGTGGTTGCCGTCATGGGTGGCATCGAAGTGCACCGTCGCATGCCGATCAGCCTCACCTTCGACCACCGCGCTACCACCGGCGGTGAAGCGGCGCGTTTCCTGAAAGCGCTGCTGGATGACTTGTCGCTGCCGAACTGAGCAGACAGGTTGTCATGGATTGAAAGAACGGGCGCCTGAGGTGCCCGTTCTTTTTGCCCAGACGAACCACCCGATGTGGTGGATCAGTAGTCGCGCACGTCCAGCAGCATGAAACGACGTGCGCTGTAATCGCCGGCTTGTGGCCACGCCACTGAGGTCAGCGCCAGCGTACCGGCCGTCCACAGCTCGTTATCGAGCAGTGCCTCGCAGCGCGAGTCACCCGCCTCTGCATGACTGTGCACCAGGCGCAACCAGTGCAACTCCGGGGTCAGCGCCTCGCGTTTCAGCGCCGCCTCGATCGACACCAGCGCCTCCGCCGGCATACTCTCGGCATCCGCGCCGCGCACGCTGAATGGCCCTATAAACACATCCCAGGTGCGCACACCGATGTCCCACGCGACGATCTGCATCTTGCGATCGTCAGTGACGTACCAGCACGCGGCCAGCAGCAGATGGAACACGCTCTGTTCGAACGTGTGCAATGCATTGCGACAGCCGGCGTCGCCACCACCGATGCCGGCAAAGCTTTCCTCGATGCGACGCTCCTCGCCCAGCACCACGTCGATGTCCAGTCGACCGGGTTCGCCCGCCTTGCCTTCATGCCATTCGGCGCGGATCGCCGGAAAGTCACCGTCGGTGACCAGCCAGCCGTCCTCGTCCGGCTCCAGTTCGACATCGTGGCCTTCGAATAGCTGCAGTAGATGTTTCTGGAGCGCCGTACTATCCATTTTCATTCCCGCTGATTTGTTTCGTGGGAAGCTCGCGCCAGGTCAGGTAAACGCGCAGATCGAACTCCCGCTGATGGTAGTCCGGCAGCATGTGTCTGCAGAGCTGGTAGAACGCCTTGTTGTGTTCGATTTCCCTCAGATGCGCCAACTCGTGCACCACGATCATCTGCAGGAATTCCGGCGCGGCGGCCTTGAACAAGCCGGCCACGCGAATCTCCTTTTTTGCTTTCAGTCGACCGCCCTGCACACGCGAGACAGCCGTATGCAGACCCAGCGCGTTACGCACCACGTCGAGCTTGCTGTCGTAGAGCACCTTGTCGATACCCGGCGCATTCTTCAGATATTGCTGCTTCAACGAGGCGACATAGGCGTACAACGCCTTGTCGCTCTGCACATCGTGGCGATCGGGGTAGTGTTTGGCCAGATGTTCACCCAGACGCTCCTGCGCAATCAGCTCGCGCACCTTGTCCTGCAACGTGACGGGATAAGCCTGGAGGTACTTGAGCGGAACCATGGCGGGTATTCTCGCATTGCGCGGCTTCACCCGCGCACTTGCTGCACGAGCGACCCGCTCACCATGCTGGTCACCAGTGTCTGGTCGACGCGCCTCTGGTGAAGCGAAGCGGCTGATCGAGCCATGCGAAGCTGATTGGCGCCCAGGGTTGCTCGCTCTATTCCATATCCCCTAGGAGCCTGTCGGGCTTTGGTGGTCGAGTCGAGAATTCGGCTGGGTGCGGACAGATTTTCGCCGGTTCGCAGGTCCATAGTGGTTCTATGGACCTGCGAACCGGCGGAAATATGGACCACTCAGGCGGATTCGCAGGCCGGCCAACCAAAGTCCGACAGGCTCCTAGATGTCGAAGCGGTAACTCAGCTTGACCAGCAACTGTTCGTCGTCACGCAATGCAAAACTGTTGGCGAACGCGTCGGCAGCGTTGCGCGCATATCCGTCCAGTGCGTAGCCGCCGCGGCCATAGACCACGTACAGATAGGACAGCGGAGCCAACTCGTAGCGATAACGGATCTGCACGCCGAGATTACGCAGGTTGAAGTCTTCGACCGGATCTTTACTGGCCACCGCACGCCCATCGACACCCACGCGGTAGCCGCCCCGCGCGTGCGCGTCCAGTCCGATCGCCTGCAACTTCAAGCGCAGTTCCTGGCGACTGTCGATGACCCAGTCGAAACCGGCATTGAGCTGCAGGGCGTGTTCGTCATAGCGACCGACAAGATTATCGCGCTGCCACACCAGCCAATCCGGCAGATGCTCGTAGTACGGGCCGGCATAGACGCTGAACCTATCGCTGATGAAATAGGTGGGAATGAACTCGATGTCGTAGCCGAGTTGCCGGTTGCCACCCAGACCACCGCTGAGCATCTCCCCAAGCACTTCGAGGGTCCAGTCGCCGTGGCGTGGAGTGAACCGACGGTAAGTCAGATCAATGCTGGGCGGCAGGAACACGGCGCCGTGGCCACGGGTAAGTAGATCGTCCCAGGCCGCGCTGTTGACGTTGATCTGCATGTTCTCCGAAGCACCGTTACGCAGATCGCTGTTGCGGCTGATGCGCAACTGGCGACGTAGCCGCAAACCGTGATCGTTGCTCAGGGCATCGATGCGGAAACGCCATTCCTTGGAGCTGTACGTCGAGTCGGCCGGCAACGCCGTGTACCGCTTGCGCACTTCCCAGTGGCCATAGTTGAAATTGTTGCGATTCAGGTAACCGAAATCGTTGATCTGCAATTGGTCGCCGAAATGCATACCAAGCCATTGCTGGCGCCAGCCCTCGTCCATGACGTAGTCGGCGAGGATGGTGCCGCCGCTGTCGCGCGTATGCGTGCCGGACTGCAGGATGTCGCTGCCGACCAGGTTGGTCGCGATGGTCAGTTGTGAGGTCGGCTGCCAGCGATGATCGAGTCCCAACACGCTTGCCTCACGGTCCAGCCAGGGCCGGTCGACCCGGGTCAGCAGCATACCCAATCTCTGATCGCCGAAATCGTGGGTCAGTCGCACGGCACCGAAGAAGCGCCCTGCCTCACCGTCCTCGTCGGCGGCGAGCACGCCAAAGCTGGTGGTACCAAAGCTGCCATTGAGTTTGACTGCCGCGTTGATGTTCGGGGTGCCGTGACCGTCATCCGAGGGACCGCCCACGCGCCGGGTATAAATGAGCTGGCTGTTGTCGTCGAGCAGGCTGAAGTCGAAGATGCCCTGGTTCTCGGTGAAGAACGGCCGCTTGTCGCCGAAATAGGTTTCGGTAGCACCAAAGTTGACCACCAGATCGTCGCTTTCGACCTGGCCGAAATCCGGATTCAACGCTGCGGTCAGCTGGAACTGGCCGTTCGGTTTCCACAGCAAATCCACACCTTGCTGGAAATGGCTGCGCCCACGCACGTTGTCATACAGCCCAGACACATAGGGCGTCACGGCGAACAGCGACTGGCTATATTGCGGTACCTCGATCCGGCTGAAGTCGGACAAGAATCGCGGCTGCGCGTAACTGGCCACCGGCCATGCGGCCCTTTCGCCGGTCGAACCGATCACGCGGTCGAGGTAGATGCCCAGCGTGCGTTCGCCGTCCTTCGCCTTGTGCATGGGCGCGCTGTACCAGGGGATCAGGATCTCCACGCTCCAGCCAGCAGCATCCTCGCTTACCGCGTGCTGCCAGTTGCCGTCCCAATCCGTGTTGAAATGGGTCTCGTTGGTGATCACCTGGTCACTGATGCCGTCAGTCGAGCTGACCGCGAAATCGTAGCCGGTGGCTCCGTCGCCATTGAAGTCGACCATCACGTTGACCCGATCGACCTGATCATGGAAATCACGCTGCACGCGCTGGCGCGTGCGTGGCACGTCGGCGGGCTGGTCGCAGCGAAACGCCACCGCCAGTCCTTTCGAAGTAGCCAGGATCCAGGCTTCGGTGTGCAGCGAACCGGGCTTGCCGCTTAGCGGCTGGGTCTGGCGGAAGTCGGTAACGTGCCGCGCGCCCTTCCACTCGCCAGGCTGGATATGGCCATCGATATCGACGGCCAGCGCCGGTGTCGATACGGCAGCCAAGGTGAGCAACAACAGGCATGCCATGCGCATGTCGGGACTTCCATGAGAGAACGCGCAGGATTGCGCCAGGTTGACGAGACACTCGTCACCGGGGATAGATGCATAGTTTGCCGTTAGGGTTTAGTCCCCTCGACCGCCATTGGTCACGTCGTGACTTAGGGCTGGCTATCAGCCGCGAAGGGGCGTCGACGCCCCCACAGCGCATGTCGCAACAACATCGCAAGCATCAACACGACGGTGAAAGCGCCATAGCCGCTCAACACCGGAAACACTTGCTGCCAGATGGCCCCGCTGACGCGGCCGAACTCGTCCGCTTGCGGCACAGTGGCCGTATCGAAGCCCGCCTCGGCAGCCATCGTCGTGCCAATCGCTGCCAGCATCAGGACCAGCGTATCGAAGATACGTCGACGTGTGGTTCGCGGCAGGTCTCGTGGATAGGTCCAATAGCCCCAGCAGAGCACCAGCAACCACGGGGTCAGCAGCAAAATAGCGAGATAACGCATGGAATTTTCCTTGCAAGCGGTGCCTACAGTCAGTCCTGAGCGACGAGTTGGTCCAGCGCTTCACTCAGTTGCGCCAGCGCTTGTGTGCGCGACGCTTCATCCGCGTACTCGGATGTATTCGCCACTGACTCGCCGTCGATCTGCAGCGCCATGCCCAGAGCGCCAGCCTGCACTAGCGCAACAGCTACGCCTCCGGCCTTCAGTCGCTTCTGCATCGCGCCAGCGGCTTTCGGGTCGGCGAACGGTACCGACAGCAATAACTCCTCACCGTCGGCGGAAAACAGCCGAAAACGGAAAAGACCATCGCTGTCTCGAAAACTCGCGAGGCGCGGCGCACGAGCCTGTTTCAGTGGGGCTCCGGGCGGTGTTGCGCGTGTTGGCGCGGTCCGCATCGGACGCAGACCCAGGACTTCGCGTAGCGCCGCAATCTTCGGCGTCGCGATTGCGCGCGCCTTGCGAGCACCATCCTGCAAGACGACTTCGAGCGCTGCCGGGTCGGCCATGATGGCCTCGTAGCGCTCGCGCATGGGCGCCACGTCGGTCTCAATGCGCTCGTACAGGATCTGTTTGGCCTCGCCCCAGCCGAGCCCGTCCAGCAGGCTACGGCGAAAGGCCTCGGTCTCCGACTCGCTGGCGAACGCTCGAAAAATGGTGAACAGCGCGCAGTTGTCCGGATCCTTCGATTCGCCCGGCGCGCGCGAGTCGGTGACGATGCGCATGATCGCTTCGCGCAACTGTTTCCTGCCGCCGGCGAACAACGGAATCGTGTTGTCGTAGCTCTTGGACATCTTGCGGCCGTCCAAACCAGGCAGCGTCGCGACCTGTTCCTCGATCAGCGCCTCTGGCAGCACGAAGAACGCGCCGCCATGCAGATGGTTGAAACGTTGACCAAGGTCGCGCGCCATCTCGATGTGCTGGATCTGGTCGCGCCCGACCGGCACCTTGTGCGCATCGAACGCCAGGATGTCGGCAGCCATCAGCACCGGGTACATGTACAGGCCGGCCGTGATGCCCGCATCGGGATCTTCGCCTGTCTCGGTATTGCGGTCCACCGCCGCCTTGTACGCATGGGCACGATTGAGCATGCCCTTGGAAGCAACGCAGGTGAGAAACCAGGTCAGTTCGGGGATTTCCGGGATATCCGACTGCCGGTAAAGCGTGACCCTGGATGGATCGAGGCCCGCGGCCAGCCAGGTGGCCGCGATCTCCAGTCGCGAACGCTCGATCCGCGCGGCATCGTCGCTCTTGATCAGCGCGTGATAGTCGGCCATGAAGTAGAACGCATCGACGTCTTCACGCCGGCTGGCTTCGATGGCCGGCCGGATCGCCCCGACGTAATTGCCTAGATGCGGTGTACCGGTGGTGGTGATGCCAGTAAGGATTCGAGTTTGCATGTTGCGTTGCGCAAGAAAAAAAGCAGTTTACGTCATACCGGCAGCAAGGCAATTCGGACGCCGGGACGGTAACTGTATTGCCGCCCGATCGGATCGAACCACCTCAGCGAATCAGAGTCGACTTGCCGAACAGCGACTCGATCAGATCCACGGCCAACTTGGCGGTGGCGTTGCGCCGGTCGAAGGCAGGATTGAGTTCGACCAGATCCAGTGAGCCCAAACGCCCGCTGTCGGAGATCATTTCCATACACAGCTGCGCCTCGCGATAGGTCGGCCCGCCGCGCACCGTGGTGCCGACTCCCGGTGCGATGCTCGGATCGAGGAAATCGACATCGAAACTCACATGCAAGTGGGTGTTCTCATCCATACCCTCCAGCGCCTGCTCCATCACGCGCTTCATGCCGTCCTCATCAATCCGGCGCATGTCGTAGATGCCCACGCTGGCTTCGCGCACCAACTGTTTCTCGCCGTAATCGACCGAGCGAATGCCAATCTGGCGAATCACGTCCGGCGTGATCGCCGGTGTGCTGCTGCCGAGCTCGACGAGCACCTTCGGACCGCGGCCGCACAGGCAGGCCACCGGCATGCCGTGGATATTCCCCGAGGGCGTCGCCTCTGCAGTGTTGAAGTCCGAGTGCGCGTCCAGCCAGAGCACGCGCAACTGCTTGCCTGTCTCGCGGCAATGATCCGCTACCGCGTTGATCGAACCGATCGCCAGGCAATGATCGCCGCCGAGCATGATCGGCAAGTGACCCGCCTTGAGTTCCTGCTGGATCGCCGTATAAACCGCGGTATTCCATGCCACCACTTCATCAAGATGGCGATAGCCGTCGACCGGTGGCTGCCAGGGGTTGAGCGGCCCGTGCAGGTTGCCACGATCAACCACCTTCAACCCGCGTTGCTCGAGTTTGGCACCAAGGTTGGCCACCCGCATCGCTTCAGGGCCCATCGAGGCACCGCGATGGCCGGCGCCGATATCAGTTGGCACGCCGATCAATGAAATGGTCTGTTTGCTCATGATTGTCATACCTGTTTTGAAGTTCGGATCGCGCCCACTGGGCCGCGTGTGCCGACACTGGAGAGACATCTTGACGGTCGCAGTTGGTTGGGATGCCGCGCAGCCGATCGCGATTGACGCAAAAAACCGCTGTCAGCATGGGTTACCACCCCTGATCCGAGTTTACCGGATGGAGCCGCGACACACTTGACTGCAGCTCACCCACGAGCGAAACAGCGGCGCGAACGGCATGCGCCATGCATTCCCCGTCGATTTCGTGTTCAAGTCGGAAAGACGGGCGCGAAGCAACGACAGCTTGAGGTGGGATTTCCGTGCGCCCTGGGCGAGCGACCGTGGCACATCAACGAAAAGACCGGGCAAAACCCGACCGTGACCGCAAGGCCACAGCTACACATCGCTTCCATTCATACCGCTTAGGAGAGCTCGGGCTCACGCGTACGCGCAAGCTCGTCCTCGCGTCGCGTTCTCGCGCCGTAGCTCCACGACACCAGACTGCCTGAAAGAGGCAGCGTCGTGACTGGCCTGAAAGGCCCAATGATTTTCTTCTTCAGCTTCCCTGCAAACAGCAACAATCCACGCCGCCCGGCGGGATGCGCAAAAGACGTTTGCATATCAAGAACCCCCAGCCACCCCTGTGCGGCTGTTGGTTTGATCCTAGCAAACTTTCAGACCCGGTTCATGCGCTTTTTAGACACGCCAACCGGTTGCGGTCTCGATCGGCGCACACGGGTGTGAGATGTACCGGAACGGATCGGGCGTAGCGACAGGTAACGGGCTTCGCCGGGCCATCCATGGAAAAACCGGCCGCGCTGCGACGGAATGGGGGAAAACGTCCCACCCATGCGCATCCAGCCAGTCGATCAGCCTGTCTGTGCGACCCGCGACTCGCGGCAAGCCGCATACTGCACCAACGGAATGTTGAACTCGTCGCAAACCATCTCAACACAGGCCAGGTCACCAGAACTGTCGTGCTCCTCGCGAGCCATCCCATGGCCCAGTCGGATCGCATGGGCGAAGTGCAAGCGGTCAAAAAGCACGTCCGAACCGCTGCAAATGCACCACAGGCCGTGATCGCTCTCTCTGATTGTCAACACGACACTCATCACCAAACCCTCAGCAGAAAGCGGGACCGGTATCGCGCTTGTGCGTCTAGCAAGGCACGCGCGAGATTTTCGGACTCGGAACCGAATGACGCGCATCCCTCGCGATCAGAAGCCATCTCGCGATCCTCCATAGCGAAAATCCTGTGCTTCGGAGCCAACCGGAGACGCGAGACGCACTGGATCCCAATGCTGACGAAGTGACGAATCGCGGACCGTCGGTGCGACTTGATCCTTCGCAAGTGTGTGGGCGGCGGCTTCGCGGATATGTCGGCGCTCGCCTACTTCATCTGTAAGTGGCAGCCACCATGCCGAGGCAGCGCGCGCCGCGCCCGACCGACCGCGTGCCGGCCCATGCCGATGCTGGCGAAGGCTTTGTTTTTCCGGATATGGCACGTTGCCGTACGTCGCCAGCACGACGGGATTGGAATATTCGCCTTGATCGACATCGATGCCCTGGGCGTACACCAAAACGCCGTCACAACGTCCGGCCAACGCTTCGCCGCGACTGCGAGCCAGTTGTTCCATGCCATGCAGGATGGGCTTGGCGGCGACAACGCCTTCACCCATCCCGTAAAAGGCCTGCACAACGTAAAGCGTTTCCATGGACGAAGTCTCAGGGTCTGGATACGACCAGATTGCGCATGAGCACGTGTACAGGTCGCGATGCTTGTGTCAAATCCTTGTAGGCGCGGGCTTGCACGAAGGGGGAGCCGTTCCGTCGCCGGCAAATGAAGAAACCCGCTCACGGCGAGTTCACGGCTCACAGCCAGATCAATCGGATGATGGTGCCGGCACCAAGAGTCGAACTCGGAACCTACTGATTACAAATTCCGCGATAAATCAGCAGCTTGATGATATACAAAAGAAAGTGTTGTTAGCCTAGGTTACGTGGCATTTCTTT
>CAJDWA010000015.1_pt1 | contig 12208 bp, 11 predicted proteins | sample 7391461 | NCBI WGS metagenome assembly CAJDWA01 (sample SAMEA7055726, study PRJEB34461) | soil metagenome | biome: terrestrial ecosystem; feature: Peninsula; material: soil | place: Antarctica | collected 2016 | reverse complement strand
GCAGCAGAATCGCTTCAAACCCGAACTGGCGCGCAAATGGGTTGAGCTGGTCTACGAGGGCTTCTTTCACGATCCACTGAAGGCCGATCTCGAAGCCTTCCTGGCGTCCAGCCAGTCCACCGTCAACGGCACGGTGACGCTGGAGACCTACGGTGGCAGTGTCGGCGCGGTGGTGGTGGAATCGAAGCACATCCTTACCGCCAAGGACGCCACCTACGCCCAGTCCGCCGACTGGGGGGTGGAAGAGGCAGAAGGTTTCATCAAGTTGTTCGGCATGAGCTCCACGCTGTGGGCGGAGGTCAATCGTTCGTGAGCGGGACATCGACAATCGCAAATCACGAATCGGCGTTGCTCGATGCCACGCTGGCGCACCTGCGCGCGCTCGTCGGTTTCGACACGCGCAATCCGCCGCGGGCGATCGACACTGGTGGGATCTTCGACTATCTGCGCACGCAGCTGCCGGGATTCGTCATCACGGTGACCGATTTGGGCGACGGGGCGGTGGCGCTGCATGCCGTGCGGGGCGAGCCGAAATATCTGTTCAACGTGCATCTGGACACGGTGCCGGCTTCCCCAGCGTGGACGGCTGATCCGCACACGCTGCGCGTGACGGCCGATCGAGCCACGGGTCTCGGTGCATGCGACATCAAAGGTGCCGCCGCGGCGCTGCTGGCGGTAGCCAATGCCAGCAAGGAACCGCTCGCGTTGCTGTTCTCTACCGACGAGGAAGCCAATGACCCGCGGTGCATCGCGGGATTCCTGAGCAAGTCTCACGCCTACGAAGCGGTGGTCGTGGCGGAACCCACCAAGGGCGAGGCGGTGCTCGCGCATCGCGGTATCCAGTCAGTGTTGATGCAATTTACCGGACAGGCCGGACATGCCTCGGGCGAACAGAAACCCGGCGACAGTGCGGTGCATCAGGCGATGCGCTGGGGCAGCGCTGCGCTGGACTTCGTGGCGGCCCAGGCGCACGAGCGTTTCGGCGGGCTGACCGGATTGCGCTTCAACATCGGCCGCGTCGAAGGTGGCATCAAGGCGAACATGATCGCGCCCAGCGCGGAGGTTCGCTTCGGCATGCGGCCGTTGCCGACGATGGATCCCGACCGGCTACTGGCGAGATTCCGTTCACTGGTGGAACCGCAACCGACACAATTTTCCGAGACGTTTCGCGGTCCATCGCTGCCAGCTGGTGACACCGCCAATGCCGAGACGAACCGGTTGACTGCCCGCGATCTTGCCGACGAGCTGAACATCCCGGTCGGCAACGCGGTGGATTTTTGGACCGAGGCCGCGTTGTTCTCCGCGGCCGGTTACACCGCTTTCGTCTACGGCCCCGGCGACATTGCACAAGCGCACAGCGCGGACGAATGGGTCGCACTGGACCAGCTGCAGAGTTACGCAACCGTCATTTACCGGATCGTGGACCGTGGAAACGCATAAGTCACACAACAACACGCGGCAAACCATCGTGCGCCTGCTATCGAGCATGGGCAGCGCGAAGGAAATCCAGCAGTACCTCAAGCGCTTCTCCGAAGTCGACGCCAAGCGCTTTGCCGTGGTCAAGGTCGGCGGCGCGGTATTGCGCGACGAACTGACCGATCTCGCCTCGTCACTGACCTTCCTGCAGCAAGTGGGGCTGACTCCGATCGTGCTGCATGGCGCCGGTCCGCAGTTGGATGAGGAGCTGGCCGCTGCCGGCATAGAGAAACAAACCATCAATGGTATGCGCGTGACCTCGGCGAAAACACTGGGTATCGTGCGCCGCGTGTTCCAGCAACAGAACCTGAAATTGGTCGAGGCGCTGCAGTCGATGGATACCCGCGCCACTTCGGTGGGCGGCGGCGTGTTCACTGCCGACTACCTGGATCGGGACACCTTCGGGCTGGTCGGCAAGGTGCGCAGCATTCAGCTGGCGCCGATCGAGGCCAGCCTGCACGCCAACTCGATCCCGGTGATCGCCAGCCTGGGCGAGACCGAAGAAGGGCAGATCCTCAACATCAATGCCGACGTCGCCGCCAACGAACTGGTGCGCGTGTTGCAACCATACAAGATCATCTTCCTCACCGGCACCGGCGGCCTGCTTGACGACAAGGGCAAGCTGATCGACTCGATCAACCTGAGCACCGAGTTCGAGCACTTGATGGCGCAGCCTTGGCTCAATGGCGGGATGCGATTGAAAATCGGACAGATCGCCGACTTGCTGGCCGACCTGCCGTTGACCTCGTCCGTGTCGATCACGCGGCCGTCCGAACTGGCCAAGGAACTGTTCACTCACAAGGGGTCGGGAACCCTGGTCCGGCGTGGCGAGAAAGTGCTGCAGTTCGATTCGTGGGCCGGCATCGATCGCTTGCGTATGCGCGGGCTGATCGAGTCGAGTTTTGGGCGCACTCTCGTCGCGGATTATTTCGAGCGCACGTTGCCGTTTCGCATCTACGTCAGCGAAAACTATCGCGCCGCGATGATCCTCATGGTGGAAGAGGGGCTTGTGTACCTGGACAAGTTCGCCGTGCTCGACGATGCGCAAGGCGAGGGCCTGGGTCGGGCCGTGTGGCAAGTGATGCGCGCAGAAAACCCAAAATTGTTCTGGCGTTCGCGCCATGGCAATGCCGTGAACCCATTTTACTACGCCGAGTCGGATGGCTGCATCAAGCAGCCGCGTTGGAAGGTTTTCTGGTACGGCATAGACGATCTGGGGACCATCTCCCGCTGCGTCGCGCATTGTGCGCAGCGTCAACCCACCTTGATGGACTGAGTCATGGATCCCAACAAAAAGCACATCGGTATCGTCGGCGCGCGAGGCCACACCGGCACCGAGCTGATCCGCCTGATTGCGGCACATCCCGTGCTGGAACTGGCGTTTGTCTCCTCGCGCGAGCTGGATGGCCAGCGCGTCGACGCGCACGTGCCCGAGTACCACGGTGACCTGTGTTACAGCGCTCCCGCGCACGAAGACCTACCGAAGCTCGGTGCCGACGTGGTGATCCTGGCGCTGCCCAACGGCAAGGCCAGCGCCTGCGTGGAAGCGTTCGACGCCGCGGGTGTCGATCCGCTGATCGTCGATCTGTCTGCCGACTTTCGTTTCGACAAACGCTGGTACTACGGCCTACCGGAGTTGACTCGTGAAAGCTGGCGCGGCGAGCGGCGGATCAGCAACCCGGGGTGCTATGCCACCGCCATGCAGTTGGCGATTGCGCCGTTAAAGGACCTGCTGGCCGCGCCGCCGGTGTGCTTCGGGGTGTCCGGTTACTCCGGCGCCGGCACCACACCATCGGACATGAACGATCCGGACAAGTTGCGCGATAACCTGATGCCGTATGCACTCACCGGCCACATGCACGAGAAGGAGGCCGCGTTCCGGCTCGGCATCCCGGTGGAATTCATGCCGCACGTGGCGCCGCACTTTCGTGGGCTCACCGTCACCAGCAACCTGTACCTCGCGCGCCAGATGAAGCGCGAAGAGGTGTTGCAGCGTTTTCGCGCGGCTTACGGCAACGAGAAACTGGTCCGTGTGTGCGATGAGGCGCCCTGGGCCAGTCGGATCGCGCAACGCCACCAGGCCGAGATCGGTGGTTTTGCGATGGCAGCGGACGGCCGGCGCGTGGTCATTGTGGCCACCCTGGACAATCTGCTGAAAGGTGCGGCTACCCAGGCGATGCAGAACATCAATCGCGCGATTGGCGTCGACGAGTACACCGCGATCCCGGTGTTGTAGGAGCGCACCCTGTGCGCGATTGCTTTTCGTTCGTTGATCCGCCAGAGCCTTTTCGCGCACAGGGTGCGCTCCTACAAGTTTCAGACAGGACCAAACCGTGACCCAACCTCTCTGGCAAAAATCCGGTATCCAGATCGACGCAAAGATCATGCAGTTCCTCGCCGGCGACGACGTGTTGCTGGATCGCGAGTTTTTCCTGCACGACATCACGGCCAGCAAGGCGCATGTCGAAGGGCTGGCCAACATCGGCGTCGTCAGTGCCGCGGAAGCCGTAGCACTCAAGCGCGAGCTCGATGCGCTGGCGGTCGACTTCGTCAGCGGCGTGTTCGTGCTGGACGAGCGCTTCGAGGACGGTCATTCGGCGATCGAGGCCCGACTCACCGAACGGCTCGGCGATGCCGGTCGCCGCGTGCACACCGGGCGCAGCCGCAACGACCAGATCCTGGTGGCCACCCGGCTGTGGTTGAAAGACAAGCTCATTGCGCTGGAGACCCACTGCCGTGACATCGCCACCGTCTGCCTCCAACGCGCGGCGCAGCCGGCCCTGCCGATGCCCGGGTATACCCACCTGCAGCGAGCCGTAGTGTCGTCTACGGCGATGTGGTTCGCTGGCTTCGCCGAAGGCTTCATCGACAATGCCTGGCGCGTGCGACAGACGCTGGCCTTGATTGATGCCAACCCACTCGGGACCGCCGCCGGCTACGGCGTGAACCTGAAGCTGGATCGCGAACACACCACGAAGGCGCTCGGTTTTGCGCGCATGCAGATCAGTCCGATTTACGCGCAGTTGTCGCGCGGCAAGTTCGAAATGGCAGTATTGGAGGCGCTCGCCAGCGCGTTGCTCGACCTGCGCCGGATGGCCTGGGATCTGTCGCTGTTCACCACCGCCGAGTTCAATTTCGTGCAATTGCCGCCCGAGTACACCACCGGCAGCTCGATCATGCCGAACAAGCGCAATCCGGACGTGATCGAATTGCTCCGTGCCAGCTACGCCAGCGTTGCCGCCGCGCGCACCGAAATCGAGCAGCTGCTGTCGCTGCCGTCGGGCTACCAGCGCGATCTGCAATTCTCCAAGGGTTCGCTGGTCCGCGGCGTACGCCATGGATTGGGCGCGCTCGAGCTGGTACCCGACCTGCTGGCGCGGCTGGAATGGAATGAGTCGAAAATGCGCGCAGCGATCGAACCGGCGATGTATGCCACCGATCTGGCGATCGAACAGGCGGCGGCGGGTGTGCCGTTCCGCGATGCGTATCGCGCGGCTGCCGAGTCCGCCGCCGCCGCCGGCGCGGGCCGCACGCCGGAGCACAGCTTGGCGACCCGTGTATCACCGGGCGCCGGAAACGACTTGCGGCTGGATGAACTGAAGGCGCGACTGGATCGACTCGGCCATTGAAGAGGATGCGTGTCATGCAGACAATCAGGGTGAGGCATACGTCGTATCTTCATCGGAGCAACACCGGCAGTTTTCGGGCGATTTTCGCGCCTCTGCGCCACGGCAACGATATGTGTTCAGTATCGATGACGACGGCGACATGAGCGCTCTGGCGGATCAGGCCCTGCCGTCTTGGCGACGCGCTGTGCTCAAGGTCGGCAGTAGTCTGCTGGCTGCCGACGGCGGCGGGCTCACGCCACGCTTCGCCACGGCGCTGGCTGAATTCATCGCAAGCAGCCATGCCGCGGGTCGACAGGTGGTGCTGGTGTCATCTGGTGCGGTGGCCGCCGGCCGTGCGCTGCTGGATGCGAGGCAGTTGCGCGGACGCGACCTGGTTGCGCGCCAGGCCATGGCTGCGCTGGGGCAGGCGCCGATGATCGCATTGTGGCAGTCGTTGTCGGCTCGGCCGGTGGCGCAAGTCCTGTTGACCCATGACGACCTACGTAATCGCCGCCGTTACCTCAACGCGCGAGCGACGTTGCAGGGTTTGCTGGCGTTGCATGCGTTGCCGGTCGTCAACGAGAACGACACCGTGGCAGTGGATGAACTCAAGCTTGGCGACAACGACAATCTCGCGGCCATCGTCGCCGCGCTGGTCGGTGCCGACCTGTTGTTGATTGCTTCCGACGTGGACGCCTTGTACAACGCCGATCCGCGGCGTGACCCGACCGCCAGGCCGATCCTGCGAGTCGAGGCAATGTCGCCGGCGGTGATGGCGATGGCCGGTGGCAGCGGTAGCGCAGTGGGTACCGGTGGCATGCGCACCAAACTGGAGGCGGTAGAGAAAGCCGCTGCAGCGGGAATTCCGACTGTGCTCTTCGATGGCCGGAATGAGGCCACGGTGCAGGCGTTGGCCGATGGACAGCTGCGCGGCACGCTTGTCTGCGCACCGCACAATCGGATGCAGGCGCGCAAGCATTGGCTACTACACGCGCCGATGGCGAACGGTCGCATCCGCATCGATAGCGGGGCGGCAAGTGCACTGGGCCAACGTCACGCGTCCTTATTACCCGGCGGGATCATCGCGGCCGACGGTGAATTCCAGCGTGGTGACCTGGTGGAGATCGTCGACAGCGATGATCGCAGGGTAGCGCGCGGTCTGTCCCAGTACGCTGCTGCAGAAGTACGCCGTCTGGCCGGGCGGCACAGCCGCGAGATCGAGGCCGTGCTTGGTTATAGCCACGGCGCCGAGGTCGTTCATCGCGACGATCTGGCGAGTTCTCCCGGTCAGCAGTTGCCGAGTGTCGACTGACGTATTCCTGCGTGCGCAGCGCAGGCTTGCACAAGCATGTGAACATGCTGTCAGCCAATGCGCAGGGCGCCGCTTCGGTTGCAATGACGATCGACGACCCCATGTTTATGCGGATAAGTTTTCTAAATTGACTTGCCCGAGGACGATGACCCAGCTACGAAAGTTTCGCCAGCAAACCGTGCCGCCATGGCGGCGAGCCGTACTCAAGGTAGGCAGCAGCCTGCTTGCCGCGGACAGCGGCGGATTGAGTACCCGTTATGCGCTTGGCCTGGCGCAGTTCATAGCTTCGTGTCACGCCTCCGGTCGCGAGATCGTGTTGGTATCGTCCGGCGCCGTCGCGGCCGGGCGATTGCTGATGCAACATATGCCGGAGGACACCAGCAGCGCCGCGCGACAGGCGATGGCGGCGTTGGGACAAACCCAGACCGTGGCGTTGTGGCAACGCCTGTTCGACCGCCCACTGGCGCAAGTGCTGCTGACCCATGATGACCTGCGCAATCGGCGTCGCTATCTCAACGCGCGCGCCACCTTGAGCGAGCTGCTCGCCTACAACGTGATGCCGGTGGTGAACGAGAACGACACCGTGGCGGTGGACGAGCTCACCTTGGGCGACAATGACAATCTGGCCGCTATCGTCGCTGCACTGATCGATGCCGATATGTTGTTGATCGCCACCGATATTGACGGCTTGTACACCGCCGATCCGCGTAGCAATCCTGACGCCAAGCCCATCGACGAAGTGCACGAACTCACCGCCGAGATCATGGGCATGGCCGGCGCGGCCGGCAGCAAAATGGGCACCGGTGGCATGCGCACCAAACTTGAAGCCGCCGAGAAAGCGGCGGCAGCCGGCATCCAGACCATCCTTTTCAACGGTCGCGATGCCGAGGTGGTCAGCCTGCTGTCGCGCGACCTGTTGTATGGCACCTTGTTGCGCAGTAATGCCACGCGGTTGCAGGCGCGTAAGTACTGGTTGTTGCACGTGCCGGCGGTGCCCGGCTGCATTCATGTGGACGCTGGCGCGGCACGTGCGCTCAGCCAGGGCGGCGCGTCCCTGTTGCCCAAGGGCGTCATCGACGCGGTCGGCGAGTTCCATCGCGGTGACATGGTCGAGATCGTGGGCGACAGCTCCGATGGAGTGCCCTATGTCGTGGCTCGCGGCATCACCCAGTACGGCACCGCAGAAATCAACCAGCTGGCGCGCAGCCATACGCGCGATATTCGGCAACGGCTGGGCTACAGCTACGGCGAGAGCATCGTGCACCGCGATGATCTGGTTGTCACCATCGATTTAGGAGTGACTTCATGAATGGATCTGTGCGCGATTCCGCGCTTCTTTGCCAGCAGGCCGCGGTCAAGGTTGCTGCGCTCTCCACCGATGCCAAGAACGCGCTGCTTCGCTCGATGGCCGATGCGCTCGAAGCGCAAACGGCGACGATCCTGGCGGCCAATGCCGAAGACATGAAAGCGGCACGCGAGAAAGGCATTGGCGAGGCGATGCTCGATCGACTCGCACTGGATGAGAGGCGCGTGCACGGCATTGCCGAGGCCTTGCGCCAGGTGGCCGGGTTGCCGGACCCAGTTGGCCAGGTGACGCGCAGCGAGCGCTCGGACAAGGGCTTCACGATTGAGCGGGTGCGCGTTCCGTTGGGCGTGATCGCGATGATCTACGAGGCGCGGCCCAACGTCACCGCCGATGCGGCGGCATTGTGTCTCAAGGCCGGTAACGGGGTGATCCTGCGCGGAGGTTCCGAGGCGGTGCGTTCCAACCAGGCGATTGCCGCGTGCCTGCGCGGCGCTCTGCGCGAGGCGGGTTTGTCCGAACACGCGCTGATGCTACTGGACGATCTCAGCCGCGAGGCGATGCTCGAGTTGATGCAGTTGTCCGACATCGTCGACTTGATCATTCCGCGCGGCGGCGAGGGACTGATCCGCTTCGTCACCGAGCATGCGCGCGTGCCGGTGATCAAGCACTACAAAGGCGTATGCCATCTGTACGTCGATGCCCAAGCCGACCTGGACAAGGCGCTGGATATTCTGATTGACGGCAAGGTCTCACGGCCCTCCGCCTGCAATGCGCTGGAGACCTTGCTGGTGCACGCCGACGTCGCCGCGGTATTCCTGCCGCGTGCGGCAAAGGCTCTGCAGGAACGCGGCGTGGAGCTGCTCGGCGACGAGCGCTCGCGCGTGTTGAGTCCCGAGATGGAGCCGGCCAGCGACGATGATTTTGCCACCGAGTTTCTTAGTCTCAAATTGACAGTGGGCGTGGTGGACAGCGCTGACGAAGCGATCGCACACGTTCGTCGTTTTGGCTCCGACCACACCGAAGTGATCGCAACCGAGGATCCCGAGGTTGCCGAACACTTCGTTCACGCGCTGCGGTCGGCCGTGGTGATGGTGAACACCTCCTCGCGTTTCAGCGACGGCGGCGAACTGGGTCTGGGTGCCGAGATCGGCATCTCCACCACACGCCTGCATGCGTATGGGCCGATGGGTATGGAAGCGCTGACGATCGAGCGCTTCGTGCTGCGTGGGGATGGGCAGGTGCGGCATGCTGAAAGCCGAATCTGATGGGCATCGAATCTCCGATGTGTTTTTTCTTTTCCCCTCGGGAGAAGGTCGCGCGCAGCGACGGATGAGGGTACGGGCGACGCCGGGAATCGGCCCGGGTGAGTGCTGGCTCACTCCGGCCGGGATCGTCAAAGCGGATGAAGTGGTCGGAAGAGTCGTAGCGAGAGTGGTAGATGCCAGCGTTGTCGGACTCACCAGCAAAGCCAAGATTGAGCGACGCGATGCCGATATGTCCGAGGAAGGGAATGTAGTCGGGGCCCGAGCCAGAGGGTTGGATCGGCAAGTCGTCATCGGACACAGCTACTTTCGCGTTGACGTTGCCCGGTGCTTGCATGTTCGCGGCTGCCTCCGACCATCATGCGCGCACCTGCGCAGCTCTACCGCTTGGGGTGGTGCGCTTAAGAATTTGGCTCGCCGTCTTATCGTGCGGCGAAGCAACCTCGTTTGGTCTTTTTTAGGTGTTGGGGATAGCGGCCGTGAAGGTTACCAGCGCGCCGGCTGCGGCCAGCACTACAAATAGTGCTAGTTAGGGGCACGGAAGTCCCCTTTGTGGCGGTGGCTGATGCCGGTGCCGTGCAAGCTTGCCTAGTTGCAGCGGGGCGGTAATGAACTTTGGGGGCTACAAAGTCGGCAGACTTGGCGAAGGGCCATCATGGTCATCCAGCGAGGCTTCATCCCCAGTCCCGATCGTGATGTTGCGCGAATACAGCTTGGTGGCGTCCACGTCGGTGTAGGTCAGGCGGTATTTGCCAGGGCGCAGGTAAAGTTCACCGTAGGGTGGGATTGCGTTGCTGCGGACGCGTTCGCTGGCCAAGGCGTTGAGCGGCACGGGATCGAGTACCAGGCGGTCGGCGGGGATGGCATCGTCTCCCTCGTCGTCATAACGTGCCTCGACCAGGCAGGGGAAGTGCTGCTTGCAGGCTTCGCCACTGACGTAATACGGCTTGCGCTCGCCGCCAAGAGTCAGCCAGGTCGGCCGGCCGCGACGGATGATCTCGGGGGGAAACCACACGCTGACGTCGTAACCTGGCCGCAGCGACCAGGGTTGCCCGGCCTTGCTGATAAACGCCAGAGGTTCTTTCGGATGCAGGCGCTGCATGACCGCCGCGTAATACGGATGGTCGTCCCCTGCAGTGGGATGCCCATACAGTGCGGTCTGCTCGACAGTCAGCACGTCGATATGGAGCAGCTTCTTTAGATGCTGGGCCATGGACAAACCGCCCTGAAAGACGCCTGATTCCTGGATATGCCCATAACCTGCGTCGAGCACCAGCTTGGCGTCTGGATCATTTTTGAATACCTGTTGATACACGTTGCGTGCCTGTTCCGCTTGACGGGCGTCACCGGCGGCATCCGAGAGAGCGTCATACCCAATGACCTTGTAGCCGAGCTTCAACGCTGTGCGCACCATTTCCGCGCAGATCGGTTCTTCCGTATAGAAACCGGTCTTGCTGGTCGGGTAACCGCGCGAGTGCAGACCGGTATCTGACTGATCGACAGTTTCCAAGGCAAAGTAGTTGAACCCCTCGGCGCGCAATTTGGCCAACAGCTGCACCGTCAGCGTGCGGGTGAGCGGTATGTTGTGTGCTTCATTGAAAAAGACCGCACGGTGGCTCTTCGCTAGTTCCGAAATGGCTGTCAGCGCCGGTTGGGCGGTGTAGAGGGGATTGTCCAGCGGGGAAGGGCGATCATCGGGCCCGGCCTTCTCCGTTATGGAGAAACTGCGCGCGGCGTCTTGATAGTCTCCGATAAAGGTTTGATACCAGCTCAGGTACTGACCGAAGATGAGTTGAAACGCGCGATCCTTGTTGCCGAAATAGGCTTCGCGCATGAACTGGAACTGGGCCAACAGGTTGGTGCGTTTGTTGGCCTTGCGCATGATTGAATCCGATTTTCGGATGGCGTGCATCTGTCGGGCCTGCCATTGCGAGGCAGACTGCGCATGAATCGGCGTGCACGGGCAAGCCAGCAGCGCGCAGCCGAGGATGATCAGGATCCAGCTGGAACGCATCGGACGCACCTCTGATCTTGCGGAGACACCGCCACTTTTACCGCGGCGCGTGCTGGTTGTATGTGAAAAACACGCTGAATTGTGCCGGTTGCCTGTGCCAACCGGCACGAGGCCGCCATGTCGAAATGGGTGCACAATGTGGGTTAGACCAGTCTGCGGAGAACGTCATGCGCCCAATCATGCTCGCTATGTTGCTCACTCTCGCGCTTCCTGCGACCGCCTCAGCCCAGGTATCGAACTTGCACAGCGGGGCGATCACTGGTGCCGTGCAAAAGGGCGTCGACGATCCCGCGCGCCAAGCCGACCAACACGAAGATGCCCGGCGCAAGGTCGCGCTGGTGATGACCTTCGCCGAGGTCAAACCCGGTCAAAAGGTACTGGAGCTGGCCCCCGGCAGCGGCTACTGGACGCGCGTATTCAGCGCTATTGTCGGACCGACTGGACATGTCTACACGGTCTGGCCGGACGAGATGGCGAAATTCTCGGGCAAGAGCCTGACCAACTGGCAGCAGCTGGTGACCACGCCGCCCTACGCCAATGTCAGTCTGTTGCAACAGGCAGCGGCGAAACTGAGTGTTCCGGTGTCAGTGGACCTGGTGTTTACCTCGCAGAATTACCACGACTACCACGACCCGTTCATGGGCCCGGTCGACATGGATAAATTCGACAAGCAAGTTTATGACGCGCTCAAGCCCGGCGGCTTGTTCGTCGTGATCGATCACGTAGCACCGCCTGGCTCTGGGCTGGCGGATACTGACACCTTGCATCGCATTGACCCGGAGGCAGTGAAGCGCGAGCTGGAAGCCGCCGGGTTTGTCTTTGACGGAGAGAGCAATGTCCTGCGTAATCCGGCCGATCCGCATAGCGCCACGGTGTTCGACAAGTCGATACGTGGGCACACCGATCAGTTCATCTACCGCTTCCGCAAGCCGGTGGAATAACGACCGTAGCGGGTCAGGGCAGACCGCGGGCTTGAGCTGCTCGCGTCCGGCCGTCAACATGGGTCATGTTGCTTGCGGTCTCCATCAAGCCACGTCCGGACAGCTTGTTATGAACCCCGCCGAGCCCATGCCGCCGGACGAAAATCCGACCGATCCTGCGCCGCGTCGCCCGTCCGAGCCGGACGCTGCGGATTGCTGCGGCGAGGGCTGCGTGCGTTGCGTCTACGACGTTTACGAGGAAGCGCTCGAACGCTACCAACACGCGCTGGACGCTTGGCGCACCCGCCAT
>CAJDWA010000079.1_pt1 | contig 12351 bp, 7 predicted proteins | sample 7391461 | NCBI WGS metagenome assembly CAJDWA01 (sample SAMEA7055726, study PRJEB34461) | soil metagenome | biome: terrestrial ecosystem; feature: Peninsula; material: soil | place: Antarctica | collected 2016 | reverse complement strand
TGTGGTCAGGTTGACACCCTTGAGGATAGGTTTCGTTCCCTTATCCGTTTCGACGCTGACGTGCAGGTCCTTGATTTCCAGTACTGACATTGTCTTAGGCTTCTTTTCTTTCGTAGTCGAATCGGGGGGTTGGGTCGATGTAAACATCGCCATCCACGATGGTCACGGTGTACACGGGTACGGGTTCGTAGGCGGGCAACGTGAGCGCTTCGCCGGTTCGCAACGAGAAATGCGAACCGTGCGCCCAACACTCAATCGTTTCGCCCTCGACGAACCCCTCAGAAAGCGAAACATCGCCGTGTGTGCAGGTGTCACCGATAGCAAAGATTTCGCCAGCCGAGTCCTTCATGCAGGTGTCGCCGATGGCAAAAATCTCGCCGGCAGAGTCCTTCACCAGCGCGATGGGTTGATCGTCAATCACCACGCGCACTGCGGACGTGAGCTCGATGTCTGCTGCGGGGCAGATTTTGACAGCGGTCACGATGCGGGCCTTCCCGCGGTGTCGCTTGGCGCGTTGTCACTCAGTTCAGCTTCAATGGCCAGTTCCAGCCGCTCCTGAACCGCGGGAACACCAATTCTCTGGACGATGGCGGAGAGGAAGGCCCGTACAACCAGTCGGCGCGCTTCATCCTCAGGGATGCCACGCGACTGCAGGTAGAAGAGTTGCTCGTCGTCGAAGCGTCCGCTGGCACTGGCGTGGCCGGCACCGGCGATCTCACCGGTTTCAATCTCCAGGTTGGGAACGGAATCTGCGCGCGTTCCCTCGGTGAGCAGGAGGTTTCGATTCTCTTCGTAGCTGTCGGTGCCTGGTGCGGTTGGACGGATGAGCACATCGCCGACCCAGACGGCCCGAGCATCTTCACCCTGAAGCGCCCCACGGTAGCTCACACGTGACTTGGTGTGCGGAGCGTCGTGGTTGACGAACACCTGCTGCTCAAGGTGTTGGCCGGCGTCCGCGAAATACACACCCAGTAATTCGATGTCCGAACCTTCGCCAGCGAGGTGTCCGTTTGTGTTGACCCGCACCACGGTTCCGCTCAGGGAGACAACAACGTGTTTCAGGTAGGCATCCTTGCCGAGTTTCGCAAAATGGGTGGCGAGGTGGATGCCGTCATTCGCCCACTCCTGCACGCTGACGACCGTGAGCCGTGCACCGTCACCCACGGAGATCTCCACGTTCTCGCTCAGCAATGCGTCACCAGAGCTATTGATGATGACCGTGCCGTTGCTGTTGGGCTTTGCCTCAATCACCGTGTGCGCCGCGCGTGCGCTGTTCGAGAACGCGGACCTGGTGACGCTGGTTTCGGCAAATTCTTCACCCGAGACGGTGATCACGAGCGCGTCATCGAAGTGAGACCACGCGTTCGCTGAACCGCGCTCTTCTGGCTTGCCGACACTGCCGATGCGAGCATCGGTGCGCTTCACCCATTCATGCGTGATCCCCGCGACGGTGTCCTCCACCGTGTACTCGCACCGCGCACCGTCGAGCTCGCTGTCCAGTAGTGTGCTGAGAGTTTTGACCGGAGTGAACTTCCACTCGGACTCGAAGCCGGTGACAGGTTCAAAATCGGCGACATCGAATGACGCGAAGCGGCCCGCGCGACTTTGAATGGGAACGAGACCCCATCCTCCGTCGCTGTGCTGTTTCGAGAGGAGTTTCGAGTGGTCAAGCATGGCCGAGGCCGATGGCTTGACTCCGCAGGACCTGATCAACGCCAAGCCAGTTGCGGCGGCGGTGAAGGAGTTCTTCGGCTCCTCGCAGCTGTCCCAGTTCATGGACCAGAACAACCCGTTGTCAGAAGTCACCCACAAGCGCCGCGTCTCGGCGCTTGGGCCGGGCGGCCTGACCCGTGAGCGTGCCGGCTTCGAGGTGCGCGACGTGCACCCGACCCATTACGGCCGCGTCTGCACCATCGAAACGCCGGAAGGCCCGAACATTGGCCTGATCAACTCGCTGGCCGTGTATGCCCGCACCAACTCGTACGGCTTCCTCGAGACGCCGTACCGCAAAGTGGCTGGCGGCAAGGTCACCGACAAGGTCGATTATCTGTCGGCGATTGAGGAAGGCGACCATGTAATCGCCCAGGCCAACTCGCCGCTGGATAAGCAAGGCGCGTTCCTGGAGGACTTCGTGTCCTGCCGTTTCCGTGGCGAATCCGAGCTGCGTCCGGCGTCCGAAGTGGACTACATGGACGTCTCGCCGATGCAGACTGTGTCGGTCGCCGCTGCGCTGGTCCCGTTCCTGGAACACGACGACGCCAACCGCGCCCTGATGGGCGCGAACATGCAGCGCCAGGCTGTGCCGACCTTGCGGTCACAGACCCCGCTGGTCGGTACGGGCGTTGAGCGCGCCGTGGCGCGCGACTCGGGCGTGATCGTCACCGCCAAGCGTGGCGGCGTGATCGATCAGGTCGATGCGGCCCGCATCGTGGTGCGCGTCAACGAGGACGAAGTTGGTGGCAACGACGCCGGCGTCGACATCTACACGCTGACCAAGTACACCCGCTCCAACCAGAACACCAACCTCAACCAGCGTCCGCTGGTGAACGTCGGTGACGTGGTGGCCGTGGGCGACACATTGGCCGACGGTTCGTCGACCGATCTGGGCGAGCTCGCGCTCGGCCAGAACATGCTGATCGCATTTATGCCGTGGAACGGTTACAACTTCGAAGACTCGATCCTGCTGTCCGAGCGCGTCGTGCAGGAAGACCGCTACACCTCGATTCACATCGAGGAGCTGTCGTGCATTGCGCGTGACACCAAGCTGGGCGCCGAGGAAATCACCGCCGACATCCCGAACGTGGGTGAGCAGGCGCTGGCGCGGCTGGACGAGTCGGGCATCGTTTACATCGGTGCCGAGGTGAAGGCCGGCGATATCATGGTCGGCAAGGTCACGCCGAAGGGTGAGAGCCAGCTGACGCCGGAAGAAAAGTTGCTGCGTGCGATCTTCGGTGAAAAGGCGTCGGACGTGAAGGACAGCTCGTTGCGCGTACCGCCGGGCATGGACGGCACGGTCATCGACGTGCAGGTGTTCACTCGCGACGGCATCGAGAAAGACAAGCGCGCCAAGCAGATCGAGGAGACCGAGGTCAAGCGGGTCCGCAAGGATCTGGACGACCAGTTCCGCATTCTGGAAGGCGCGATCTACAGCCGCATGCGCACCCAACTGGTGGGCAAGTCCGCGATGAGCGGTCCGGGTGGCCTGAAGCGTGGCACGGAAATCACCGATGCCTACCTGGATGGCCTGAAGAAGGACGACTGGTTCAAGGTCAACGTCAAGGACGAGGACGTCACCGAGTTCCTCGAGCGTGCCGGCGACCAGATCAAGCGTCACAGGGAAGAGTTCGACAAGCGCTTCAAGGAAAAGCAGGGCAAGATCACGCAGGGCGACGACCTGGCGCCGGGCGTGCTGAAGATGGTCAAGGTGTTCCTGGCCGTGAAGCGCCGCATCCAGCCGGGCGACAAGATGGCAGGCCGTCACGGCAACAAGGGTGTGGTTTCCAACGTGGTGCCGGTCGAGGACATGCCGTATTCCGCTGACGGCGTGCCGGTCGACATTGTGCTGAACCCACTGGGCGTGCCCTCGCGCATGAACATCGGGCAGATTCTGGAAGTCCATCTGGGCTGGGCCGCCAAGGGCCTGGGCAAGAAGATTCAGAAGATGCTCGAAGCGCAAGAGAAGGTCGCCAAGATTCGCGAGTTCCTTGACCAGATCTACAACAACCATGTAGCCGGTGCCGTGCAGTACGTCGACCTGAAGTCGCTCACCGACAAGGAGATTTTGACGCTCGCCACCAATCTGCAGGAAGGCGTGCCGATGGCGACACCGGTATTCGATGGTGCCGAGGAGACCGAGATCAAGGCGATGCTGAGGCTGGCTGATCTGCCCGAGTCGGGGCAGACGACGCTGTACGACGGCCGTACCGGCGAGGCGTTCGATCGCCCGGTCACCGTGGGCTACATGCACTATCTGAAGCTCAACCATTTGGTCGACGACAAGATGCATGCCCGTTCCACCGGTCCGTACTCGCTGGTTACCCAGCAGCCGTTGGGCGGTAAGGCACAGTTCGGCGGCCAGCGCTTCGGCGAAATGGAAGTCTGGGCACTGGAAGCCTACGGCGCGGCCTACACCCTGCAGGAAATGCTGACGGTGAAGTCCGATGACGTGCAAGGGCGCAACCAGATGTACAAGAACATCGTCGATGGAAACCACGAGATGTCGGCGGGCATGCCGGAGTCCTTCAACGTATTGGTGAAGGAAATCCGTTCGCTCGCCATCAACATCGACCTGGAAGAGGTCAAGTGATCGGCGGGATTCGGGAATCGACTGTCGGGCTGCACCACTGCGCCCCGACGTTTGCCCCCGGGTTCCGTAGACCTGATCTTGTTCGAATCGCGGACCTCGACATCAAGACAAGCTCCGACCGGAGATTCAAATGAAAGACTTGCTCAACTTGTTCAATCAGCAGCGCGTGACGCCGGACTTCGACGCGATCAAGATCGCGCTGGCGTCGCCGGAGCTGATCCGCTCATGGTCGTTCGGCGAAGTGAAGAAGCCGGAAACCATCAATTACCGTACCTTCAAGCCTGAGCGTGACGGCCTGTTCTGCGCTGCCATCTTCGGACCGGTAAAGGACTACGAGTGCCTGTGCGGCAAGTACAAGCGCATGAAGCATCGTGGTGTGGTCTGCGAGAAGTGCGGCACCGAGGTCACCCTGGCCAAGGTGCGTCGCGAGCGCATGGGTCACATCGAACTGGCCAGCCCGACCGCGCACATCTGGTTCCTCAAGTCGTTGCCCTCGCGCATCGGCCTGATGCTGGACATGACCTTGCGGGACATCGAGCGCATCTTGTACTTCGAAGCCTTCGTGGTGATCGACCCGGGTATGACCGCGCTTGAGCGCGGCCAGCTGCTCAGCGAAGACCAGTACCTCGAAGCGACCGAAGAGCACGGCGACGAGTTCGATGCCCGGATGGGCGCCGAAGCGGTCTTTCACCTGCTGAAGTCGCTCGACCTGCCGGCCGAAGTGATCCGCCTGAAGGAAGAGATCACCTCCACCAACTCCGAGACCAAGCTGAAGCGGCTGACCAAGCGCGTGAAGTTGATCGAGGCGTTCCTGGAATCGGGCAACAAGCCCGAGTGGATGGTGCTGACTGTGCTGCCGGTGCTGCCGCCGGACCTGCGTCCGTTGGTGCCACTGGATGGCGGCCGTTTCGCCACTTCCGACCTGAATGACCTGTATCGCCGCGTCATCAACCGCAACAATCGACTGAAGCGTCTGCTTGAGCTCAATGCGCCGGACATCATCGTGCGCAACGAGAAGCGCATGCTGCAGGAATCGGTGGATGCGCTGCTGGACAATGGCCGCCGTGGCCGTGCCATCACCGGCACCAACAAGCGTGCATTGAAGTCGCTGGCCGACATGATCAAGGGCAAGCAGGGCCGCTTCCGCCAGAACCTGCTCGGCAAGCGCGTGGACTACTCCGGTCGTTCGGTGATCGTGGTCGGTCCGACCTTGCGCCTGCACCAGTGCGGTCTGCCCAAGAAAATGGCACTTGAGTTGTTCAAGCCGTTCATCTTCGCCAAGCTGCAGGCGCGTGGCGAAGCCACCACCATCAAGGCGGCGAAGAAGTTGGTCGAGCGCGAGGAGGCCCAGGTCTGGGACATCCTCGAAGAAGTGATCCGCGAACATCCGGTCATGCTCAACCGCGCACCAACTCTGCATCGCCTGGGAATCCAGGCGTTCGAGCCGAAGCTGATTGAAGGCAAGGCGATCCAGCTGCATCCGTTGGTGTGTACCGCGTTCAACGCCGACTTTGACGGCGACCAAATGGCCGTCCATGTGCCGCTGTCGATCGAGGCGCAGCTGGAAGCGCGCACCTTGATGATGTCGACCAACAACATCCTGTCGCCGGCCAACGGCGAGCCGATTATCGTGCCAACCCAGGACGTGGTGTTGGGTCTGTATTACCTGACCCGCGAGCTGATCAACGTCAAGGGCACCGGCATGGTGTTCTCCGGCATTAGTGAGGCACGTCGTGCGTACGACAACCGCGCAGTGGCGTTGCACGCCAAGGTCAAGGTGCGTCTGAAGCTGGTGCACATTGCCGAAGACGGCACCCGCACGCACGAGACCAAGATTGTCGACACGACGGTCGGTCGTGCCTTGCTGGCGGAAATTCTGCCGGAAGGCCTGCCTTTCGAGTTGGCTAACACCGAACTGACCAAGAAGAACATCTCGCGTCTGATCAACTCCAGTTATCGTCTGCTAGGCCTGAAAGAGACGGTCGTGTTCGCCGATCAGCTGATGTACGCCGGCTACCGCTACGCGACCCGTTCGGGTATCTCGATCGGTATCGACGACATGCTGATTCCGGCGGAGAAGAAGCCAATCCTGGAAGAGGCTGAGAAGGAAGTCGTCGAGATCCAGCAACAGTATCAATCGGGTCTGGTCACCGCCGGTGAGCGCTACAACAAGGTGGTCGACATCTGGTCGCGTACCAGTGAGCTGGTGGCGAAAGCCATGATCGATGGCATTGGTACCGAGAAGGTGCTCAATGCCGAAGGCAAGATGGTCGACCAGAAGTCGATGAACTCGCTGTACATCATGGCTGACTCTGGCGCGCGTGGTTCCGTAGCCCAGATCCGTCAGCTGGCCGGTATGCGTGGTTTGATGGCGCGGCCTGATGGCTCGATCATCGAGACTCCGATCAAGGCCAACTTCCGCGAAGGCCTGAACGTGCTGCAGTACTTCAACTCGACCCACGGCGCTCGTAAAGGCCTGGCCGATACCGCGTTGAAGACCGCCAACTCCGGTTACCTGACTCGCCGCCTGGTCGACGTGGCGCAGGACGTGGTCATCACGATGGACAACTGCGGTACCGAAAACGGCGTCACCATGCAGCCGATCGTCGAAGGCGGCGACGTGGTCGAGCCCTTGCGCGATCGCGTGCTGGGTCGTGTGGTGGTCGAGGACGTCTATGCCCCCGGCGATGACGACGAGGCCATCGTCACCCGCGACACCTTGCTCAACGAGAAGCTGGTCGAGAAGCTCGACAAGGCTGGTGTGCAGATCATCAAGGTGCGTTCGCCGATTACCTGCCAAGCCGAGCATGGCGTGTGCAAGCTGTGCTACGGCCGCGATCTGGCCCGTGGCCACCTGGTCAACATGGGTGAGGCTGTCGGCGTGGTTGCCGCACAGTCGATTGGTGAGCCGGGTACCCAGCTGACCATGCGTACCTTCCACATCGGCGGCGCGGCTTCGCGTGCAGCTGCGGTGGACAATGTGACGGTGAAGACCACCGGTTCGTTGAAGTACAACAATCTGAAGTCGGTCATGCACAAGGCAGGTCATCTGGTCGCGGTTTCGCGTTCGGGCGAGCTCAGTGTGATCGATGCCAGCGGTCGTGAGCGCGAGCGTTACAAGGTGCCGTACGGCGCCACCATCGCGGTCAAGGACGGCGCCGCAGTCAAGCCCGGTCAGACCGTGGCGAACTGGGATCCGCATACCCATCCGATCGTCACCGAAGTGGCCGGCGTGGTGCGCTTCATCGACTTCCTCGACGGTGTCACCGTGCAGAGCCAGACCGACGAGTTGACTGGCCTGGAGTCCGCGGTGGTCACCGACCCGAAGCGTCGTGGTGCGCAGGCGAAGGATCTGCGTCCGATCGTGCGTCTGGAAGATGCCAAGGGGCGGGAGCTGAAGCTGCCGGGCACCGACATCGCCGCGCAGTACTTCCTGCCGGCCGGTGCGATCGTGTCGATTCAGAACGGGGCCGAAGTGGGCGTGGGCGACGTGATTGCGCGTATCCCGCAGGAAAGCTCCAAGACCCGCGACATTACCGGTGGTCTGCCGCGAGTGGCTGACCTGTTCGAGGCGCGCAAGCCAAAGGAGCCGGCGATCCTTGCCGAGCGCTCGGGCATCGTCAGCTTCGGCAAGGACACCAAAGGCAAGCAACGCCTGGTGATCAAGGACGTCGACGGCAACGAGCACGAGGAGCTGATTCCCAAGTGGCGTCAGGTCATCGTGTTCGAGGGTGAGCATGTGGAGAAGGGTGAAACCGTCGTCGACGGCGAGCCGAGCCCGCATGACATCCTGCGCCTGCTTGGCGTGGAGCCGCTGGCCTCGTACTTGGTCAAGGAAATCCAGGACGTGTATCGCTTGCAGGGCGTGAAGATCAACGACAAGCACATTGAGGCGATCATCCGCCAGATGCTGCGCAAGGTCGAGATCGTCGAGCCGGGCGACAGCCACTACTTGCGCGGCGAGCAGATCGAGCGCGTGCGGATCAATGGCGAGAACGCCAAGGCAGAAGCCAAGGGCGAGCGTCCGGCCGATTACCAGTCGATCTTGCTGGGAATCACCAAAGCGTCGTTGGCGACCGAGTCGTTCATCTCGGCAGCTTCGTTCCAGGAAACCACCCGGGTGCTGACCGAGGCCGCGGTACGCGGCACGCGTGATACCTTGCGCGGATTGAAGGAAAATGTTATTGTCGGCCGTCTTATTCCGGCAGGCACGGGCTTGGCGTATCACGCCGCGCGTCGTCGCAAGGGCGGTTTGACCGCCACGGAACTGGAAACGCTTTCCGGATCCACTGCTGCAGCCTCGGTTGCCGAGGCGACGGTCGGTGCTGATGACGGTGTCGAGTAAGTCCGTCCAGGGCTTTACTCGCTGACATACGAAAAGAGGTGCATGGACGCACCTCGTGTTCGAGTCAAGGATGGCGGAGCGCCGGCTTGCCTATGGCAGGTGGCTCATGTTAAATTCCCGCTTCTTGGCAGACCGAGCTTGATCGGGCTGCCTTTATGTTTTCAGGAACAGCTACGCATGACGACAGTCAACCAGTTGGTTCGCAAAGCCCGCAGCCCAAAGACCTACAAGAGCGGCTCGCCCGCGCTTGAAGGTAGCCCGCAGCGGCGCGGTGTTTGCACTCGCGTTTACACCACTACCCCGAAAAAGCCGAACTCGGCCCTGCGTAAGGTTGCCAAGGTGCGCCTGACCATTCGGTGGTGCTGCTTCGCGGTGGCCGCGTCAAAGATTTGCCTGGCGTGCGCTACCACACGGTGCGTGGCAGCCTCGATTGCGCCGGCGTCACCAAGCGTCGCCAGTCGCGCTCGAAGTACGGCGCCAAGCGTCCGAAAAAATAAGTTCTTATTGAAGAGTGCGGCCATGGATGGCTGCGTTTGCTCCGCAGGCACGGATGCTTGCAAAAGTACAAGAGTGCGGCCAGGACGGCTGCAATCCGGGCGGATAGGGATTCCGCGAAATCATGCGGCAGCCATGACGGCTGCTTTTCGCGCGGACAGGGATGTCTGCAAAAACAACGGACAAAAAACATGTCGCGTAAAGGTTCACATCCCGCTCGTCTGATCCTGCCGGATCCCAAGCATGGCAGCCAGCTGATCGCCCGTTTCATCAACATGGTGATGAAGAGCGGCAAGAAGTCCGTGGCCGAAAGCATCGTATACGGTGCGTTGCTGCACATCGGCGAAAAGAACGGCGAGCCGGTAGCGCTGGTCGAAAAGGCGCTGAACAACATCGCTCCTGCGGTCGAGGTGAAGTCCCGTCGCGTCGGTGGTGCCACGTATCAGGTGCCAGTCGAAGTACGCCCGGGTCGTCGCATGGCGTTGGCGATGCGCTGGGTCATCGACGCTGCCCGCAAGCGTGGTGAGACCTCGATGCCGCGCAAGCTGGCCGCCGAGCTGCTGGAAGCTTCCGAAAGCCGTGGTGGCGCCGCCAAGAAGCGCGAAGAAACACACCGCATGGCCGAAGCCAACAAGGCCTTCTCGCACTATCGCTGGTAGGCGAGTGCCGTTGCGTGCCGTCATGAGGACGGCCGCAACGCGTTTGTGCCGATGCTGTGTGCCTCGTGGTTCAGTCCGTCTTTGGTGACGTACATGAACAAGTCAGCATCTGCGCCTGGCTTCCCAACAAGATCCGTGGCCCGGAGGGCCGCGCTGAAACAGGGCAGGTAGCCCGACAAAGGTAGACATTCATGGCACGCAACACTCCCATCGACCGTTATCGCAACTTCGGCATCATGGCCCACATCGATGCCGGCAAGACCACAACCACCGAGCGCATCCTGTTCTACACCGGCGTCAGTCACAAGATTGGCGAAGTGCATGACGGTGCGGCCACGATGGACTGGATGGAGCAAGAGCAGGAGCGTGGCATCACGATCACCTCCGCTGCGACGACGGCGTTCTGGAAGGGCATGGATGGCTCCTTGCCGCAGCACCGCTTCAACATCATTGATACCCCTGGACACGTTGACTTCACGATCGAGGTCGAGCGCTCCCTGCGCGTGCTCGATGGCGCGGTTTTCGTGCTGTGCGCGGTCGGTGGCGTGCAGCCGCAATCCGAGACGGTATGGCGTCAGGCGAACAAGTACAAAGTGCCGCGCCTGGCCTTCGTCAACAAGATGGATCGTACCGGCGCCAATTTCGACAAGGTCGTTTCGCAGCTGAAGAGTCGCCTTGGTGCGAACCCAGTGCCAATGCAGGTGCCGGTCGGCGCCGAAGATCATTTCGAAGGCGTGATCGATTTGCTGCGGATGAAGGCCATCAGCTGGGATATGGAAACCCAGGGCATGAAATTCGAGCTCAAGGACATCCCGGCGGAATTGGCCGATAAGGCCGCGACAGCACACGCCTTCATGGTGGAGTCCGCCGCCGAAGCCACTGAAGAACTGATGGACAAGTATCTCGAAGGCAATGATCTCACCACGGAGGAGATCATCGCTGGGCTGCGTCAGCGCACGCTGGCCAACGAAGTCATTCCGGTGTTTTGCGGTACCGCGTTCAAGAACAAGGGTGTCCAGGCGATGCTCGACGGGGTGGTGGAGCTGCTACCGTCACCCGCAGACCGTCCGCCGGTGGGCGGCATCGACGAGAATGATCAGGCGGCTACGCGCATGGCGGACGACGCCGCGCCGTTTTCTGCACTTGCCTTCAAGATCATGACGGATCCGTTCGTCGGTTCGCTGACGTTTTTTCGCGTCTATTCGGGCACGCTTAATTCGGGTGACGCGGTATATAACCCGGTCAAGAGCAAGAAGGAACGCATTGGCCGTATCTTGCAGATGCACGCCAACGAACGGCACGAGCTGAAGGAAGTTCGCGCTGGAGACATCGCTGCGGCTGTGGGTCTGAAGGATGTGACCACCGGCGATACGCTGTGCGCGCAAGACCACATCATCACGCTGGAACGGATGGTCTTTCCTGAGCCGGTGATCTCGATGGCGGTGGAGCCGAAGACCAAGTCAGACCAGGAGAAGATGGGTATCGCGTTGGGTCGACTGGCAGCAGAAGATCCCTCGTTCCGCGTCCGTACCGACGAAGAGTCGGGCCAGACCATCATCTCCGGCATGGGCGAGTTGCACCTGGATATCCTGGTCGACCGCATGCGTCGCGAGTTCAATGTCGAGGCCAACGTCGGCAAGCCGCAGGTTGCTTATCGCGAAACCATTCGCTCGGTCGATGTGAAGTCCGATTACAAACATGCCAAGCAGTCCGGCGGTAAGGGCCAGTATGGACATGTGGTGATCGAGATGTCACCGATTACTGCTGAGGACCGCGCTGACGAGAAGATCGCCGCGATGATCAAGAACGATTTCTTGTTCATCAATGACATTACCGGTGGCGTGATTCCGAAGGAGTTCATTCCTTCCGTCGAGAAGGGTCTGCGCGAGACCATCCCCAGCGGACCGCTGGCTGGCTTCCCGGTGGTGGGCGTCAAGGTGAAACTGGTGTTCGGCTCGTACCACGATGTCGACTCGTCCGAAATGGCTTTCAAGCTCGCCGCCTCGATGGCGTTCAAGCAGGGCTTCAACAAGGCGAACCCGGTGTTGCTCGAGCCGATCATGAAGATCGAGGTGGTGACGCCGGAAGAATACGTCGGTGACGTGATGGGCGATATGAGCCGTCGTCGCGGCCTGCTTCAAGGTCAAGACGACACGCCGTCGGGCAAGACTATCGATGCGATGGTGCCGCTGGGTGAGATGTTCGGTTACGCCACGACGATCCGTTCACTGACCCAGGGGCGCGCCACGTTCACGATGGAGTTCGATCACTACGCCGAGGCGCCGAACAATATCGCCGAGCAGGTAATGAAAAAGGCTTAGCTTGTGCGGTCGTCCTGATCGCGAAAGAAAGATCAAGAAGCGGTCATCCCTGGCCGCACTCTTAAAAAAAGCGGCCATTTGTGGGCGCATTATCAAAATTAAACGAGTTCTCGCAGAGGTTTGAGCCATGGCAAAGGGTAAATTCGAACGCACCAAGCCGCACGTCAACGTCGGCACGATTGGTCACGTGGATCACGGCAAGACGACGCTGACGGCGGCGCTGAC
>CAJDWA010000107.1_pt1 | contig 12691 bp, 13 predicted proteins | sample 7391461 | NCBI WGS metagenome assembly CAJDWA01 (sample SAMEA7055726, study PRJEB34461) | soil metagenome | biome: terrestrial ecosystem; feature: Peninsula; material: soil | place: Antarctica | collected 2016 | reverse complement strand
CGAATCGCGGCGCTGCTTGAGCATCTTCTCCAGCGTGATCATCACCTGCACATCGTCCAGCTCAATGCGCTCATCCACTTCGCGTTGCTTGAGCGCGGCCAGAATCAGCCGGATCACACCCAGGCGCTGCTTGTCTCCACTGCGCATGGCGGTCTTCATGTCTTCGGTGATTTGCTGCTTGAGAGTCATGACAATGGCCTTGGTGGAGAGGGGCAAAGCTTAATGCAGCGCAAACGACGAAGCCGGCGTTGTCGTTGACGACAACACCGGCCAGATCGTGACGACTGTGCTTGCGGCGGCTGCGAGTACCCGCGCCGGCCGGTTTCCTTGATGCGTGGCGCCGCAGCGCCGCAGATCCACCGGTTAAACGGCGGATCGGGAAACTTAGTACATTCGGGTCTTGCGGGTCACGTCACGCGACAGGCGACGCAGGTGACGCTTCACCGCGGCCGCGCGCTTGCGCTTGCGCTCTTGGGTCGGCTTCTCATAGAACTCGCGCTTGCGGGTCTCGGCAAGTACACCGGCCTTTTCGCAGGTACGCTTGAAACGACGCAGCGCGATCTCGAACGGCTCGTTCTCGCGAACTTTTACGTTGGGCATGGAATCTCCAGGTGGTAATCTGTCCGCTCAGGCGGAACAGTCGAATGTGGTGAGCCGCGAATTATACCGTGGATAACAAAGAATTTTCAAAGCCCGGCACGATGAAGCCGATCTTGGGCATCGAGTCCTCCTGCGACGAGACCGGCGTGGCGGTGCTGCGCTGGGAACCGGACGCGCCGGGACGCGGCCTGCTGGCCCATACCTTGTATAGCCAGATCAAGCTGCACGCCGATTACGGCGGTGTGGTCCCGGAGCTGGCCAGTCGCGATCATGTGCGCAAGCTATTGCCGCTGATCCGCGAAGCGCTGGCCCAGGCCGGGCTGGGTGTGCGGGACCTCGGCGGGGTGGCTTATACGGCCGGGCCGGGTCTGGTCGGCGCGCTGCTGGTGGGGGCTTCGGTGGGACGCGCGCTGGCCTGGGGGCTGGGCGTACCGGCGATCGGCGTGCACCACATGGAGGGCCATTTGCTGGCGCCATTGCTGGAAGCGGACCCGCCTGAGCCGCCATTCGTGGCCTTGCTGGTGTCCGGCGGGCATTCGATGCTGGTCGAGGTCAAGGCGATCGGCCAGTACACGATCCTGGGCGACACCCTGGATGACGCCGCCGGCGAGGCCTTCGACAAGACCGCCAAGCTGATGGGTCTGCCCTATCCCGGCGGCCCTGCGCTGGCCAAGCTGGCCGAGCAGGGTCGGGCCGGGGCGTTCCATTTTTCACGGCCGATGACTAATCGGCCAGGGCTGGATTTCAGTTTCTCCGGGCTGAAAACCCAGGTGCTTCTGGCCTGGCAGAAATCCGACCAGAGTGAGCAAACCCGCGCCGACATCGCACTTGCCTTCGAGGAAGCCATTGTCGACACGCTGATCATCAAGTGCCGTCGTGCGCTGGAAGCCAGCGGTGCACAGCGGTTGGTGATCGCCGGCGGCGTCGGTGCCAACCGCAGGCTGCGGGCGGACCTGGCAGCTGCCGGCGATCACGATGGTTTTCGCGTGTATTTCCCGCGGCTGGCTTTCTGCACCGACAACGGCGCGATGATTGCGCTGGCCGGCGCGATTCGCCTGGCCAGCGGTCAACAGCAAGACGCAACCGTGCAGGTGCGTCCGCGCTGGGATCTGCAGAGTCTGCCAGCGGCCTAACGCCGCTGGCTTGCTACGATGGACAGGCTCGCCCGGCCACGTGGTATTTCCGCATGATCCAACCCCATGAAATCCTGATTCGACTGTTGCTGGCGGCCGTGCTGGGCGCGGTGATCGGCGTCAACCGCGGCCGCCTGGAATGGGCGGCCGGCTTGCGCACGCACATGTTGGTGAGCGTCGGGGCGGCGCTGGCGATGATCGTGTCAGCGTTTGGTTTTGCCGACGTGCTGACGCGGCCTGACATCGTGCTCGACCCCTCGCGCATCGCGGCCCAGGTGATCAGCGGCGTCGGTTTCCTTGGCGCAGGTACCATTTTGTTCCTGCAGCGCGAACAGGTGATCCGCGGACTCACCACGGCGGCGGGTCTGTGGGCGGTGTCAGCGATTGGTCTGGCGGCCGGCAGTGGGTTATTCCTGGCAGCGACAATGGCCACGGCGGTGATCTGGGTGATTCTGGCCTTGCTCAAGCCGATCGAGCGGCGCTTCATCCAGACCCGCAACCGGCGTCCACGGGTGACCGCCCGCCTGGGCGGAACGCCCGCGCTGGCGGCGGTGGAAGAGGTGCTGTCGCTCCATCATCTGGCAACGTTCAAGATCATCCTGCGTCGTCAGGAGAGCGGCGAGGATATCGTCGACATCCTGTTTGAGCGCAGCGTGCGTACCGAACAGTTGGCTACGCTGGTGGATAGCTTGCGCCAGGTCCAAGGTCTGCGTTCAGTCTCGTATGGCGCGGTTGGCGAATCGCGCATCCCGCCGGTTTGAGCGTCGCTTCGTTCACCATTGTGTGCGTCCGGGCAGCAGGCCCTTCAGTTCCGCCTCGGTGAGGTTGCGCCACTGGCCCACTTTCAGGTGGGCCAGTTTGACGTTATCGATGCGCGTGCGGCGCAATTGGGTGACGCGATAACCGAATGCCGCCGCCATCAACCGGATCTGCCGGTTCAGACCCTGGGTCAGCACGATCGAGAAGCCGAATTTCGCGATCCGCCGCACGCGGCAGCGCTGGGTCATCTGGCCGTGGATGCGCACGCCCTTCGCCATGCCCGTAATGAATTCGTCGGTGACCGCTTTGTTCACGCCCACCAGATATTCCTTTTCGTGGTGGTTTTCCGCGCGCAGGATTTCGTTGACGATATCGCCGTTACTGGTGAGCAGAATCAACCCTTCGGAATCCTTGTCCAGCCGGCCGACCGGAAAGATCCGCTGTGCGTGATCGACAAAATCGGTGATGTTGCCGGCGACGTTCTGGTCGGTGGTACAGGTGATGCCGACCGGCTTGTTCAGTGCGATATAGACGGCCTTCTTCGCCCCCGGCGTGGCGGCCAGCACGCGCATGCGCACGATCTCCCCGTCCACCCGCACCTCATCGCCTTCCAGCGCCTTGGCGCCGGTGGTGACGATCTCACCATTGATGCTGACACGTCCGGCCAGCAACCACTCATCCGCCTCACGGCGTGAGCACAGACCGGCTTCGCTGATGTATTTGTTGACGCGCATATCCAACCCTGATGGTGTGTAGGGGCGCACCTTGTGCGCGATTGGGTATCCCGCAAAAGCGATCGCGCACAGGGTGCGCTCCTACAGGTATTGTCAGGAGCGGAGCCCAACGCCGCGCTTGAGCAAATGCAACGCCATGATCGTCAGCCCGGCGATGAACACCAGCATCACCACAAAGGCTCCGCCCACCGACACGTCGCTGATGCCCAGGATGCCGTAGCGAAAGGCGTTGACCATGTACAGGATCGGGTTGGCGTGGGAGATGGCGCGCCACGGCTCGCCCAGCATGTTGATCGAATAAAACACGCCGCCGAGGTAGGTCAGCGGAGTGATCACGAAAGTCGGCACCAAAGCGATGTCGTCGAACTTGCTGGCGAATATCGCGTTGATGAAGCCGGCCAGCGCGAAGATGATGGCGCCGAGCGTGACCGAGGCCAGCGCGATGAACGGGTGCGCCACGTGCAGCGAAGTGAAGAACAGCGCGACCAGCAATACCAGCGCACCGACCACCAGCCCGCGAGCAACCGCGCCGATCACGTAGCCGTAAAGAATCGCCCAGTTCGCCATCGGCGCCACCAGCATTTCCTCCACCGAGCGCTGGAACTTGGCGCCGTAGAACGAGCTGGAAATGTTCATGTAGCTGTTGTTGATGATGCTCATCATCACCAGCCCCGGCACGATGTACTGCATGTAGGTGAAGTCGCCCTCGATCTTGCCAATGCGGCTGCCGATCAGCTTGCCGAAGATGATGAAATACAGCGTCATCGTGATGATTGGTGGAATCAGTGTCTGCGTCCAGATACGCAAAATGCGCACGATTTCGCGACGAGCAACGGTGTACAACGCGACAAGATTGGTCGAACGGATCATGCCGCTTTCTCCCGGCTCGGCGCGCGGCCTTGTTCGACCAGTCGCACGAACAGTTCCTCCAGCCGGTTGGTCTTGGTGCGCATGGAGTGCACGATGATGCCGCTGTCGGTGAGTGCAGTGAACAAAGCGTTGAGGTCTTGCTTGCGCGCCATCTCCGCTTCCAGGGTGCGCTCGTCGATGCGGCGCAAAGTGATGCCGACCACCGCCGGCAGTTCGACAGGCGCTGTCGCGGTCAGGTCAAGCACGAAGGTCTCCACGTCCAGCGTCGCCAGCAAGCGTTTCATGCTGGTGTTCTCGATGATCGTGCCGTGATCGATGATCGCGATGTTGCGGCACAGCGACTCGGCTTCTTCAAGATAATGCGTGGTCAGGATCACCGTGGTGCCGGCCGCATTGATGCCGCTGACGAAGTGCCACATCGAACGGCGGATCTCGATGTCCACGCCCGCGGTAGGTTCGTCCAGGATCAGCAGCCGCGGCTCGTTCACCATCGCCCGGGCGATCATCAACCGGCGCTTCATGCCGCCGGACATCTCGCGTGCCTGGTGGAAGGCCTTGTCCCACAGACGCAGTTCCTTCAGGTACTTTTCCGCGCGTTCGGCGGCCAGCTTGCGCGGAATGCCGTAGAAACCCGCTTCATTGACACAGATGTCGAACGGCTTCTCGAATTGGTTGAAGTTGATCTCCTGCGGCACCAGTCCGATCAGTTTCATCGCCTCGCTGCGCTGCTTGTTCACCGACACGCCAAACACTCGTGCATCGCCGCCGGTGGAGTTCACCAGCGAGGAAAGGATGCCGATCAGGGTCGACTTGCCTGCACCATTGGGTCCGAGCAGGGCGAAGAAGTCGCCCTGCTGCACAGTCAGGCTGATGCCCTTGAGCGCTTGGACGCCATTGCGGTAGGTCTTGCTCAGGTTTTCGACGACCAACGCGGGGGGCGAATCGGTGTGCTGTGCGGACATGGGCTGCGCCGGAGAGGTGAAGCCGCTTATTATACGGGGCTGACTCCTGCCGTCCGGGTTCGCCCGGCGCACACATTAGTTTGGGAAACGCCATGGCCGATCACTTCCAGCTCCGTCTCGTCGACGGCTACATGCTCGCTCCGACCGTGCGCCACCTGATATTCGAACGCGTCGATGGCCAGTCGCTGACTTTTCAACCCGGCCAGTTCCTGCAGGTGCACTTCCACTACGACGACGGCACTGCCACCAAGCGCAGCTATTCCGTGGGCACCGTGGGCGACGGCAGCTCACCGGTGCAGCACATCGAGATTGCGGTGAGTTACGTGGAAGGCGGCGCCGCCACCAGGCTGCTCGGCGAGTTGCCGGTGGGCGGTGTGATCGACGCCAGTGGACCGTACGGTCGTTTTTGCCTGCAGGAGGCCGACGCCCAGTCGCGCTATCTGTTGCTGGCCACCGGTACCGGGGTGACGCCTTACCGCGCCATGCTGCCGCAGATCGAGAAGCTGCTGGCCACCGGCGATCGCGAAGTGGTGCTGCTGTACGGCGCGCGCAGCGAAACCGAGCTGCTTTACGGCGAGCAGTTCGAGGCATTCGCGCAGTCGCACCCGGGTTTCATTTTCCACGGCTGCCTGAGTCGCCAGGCGCGTACCGTGCCGCGCTCCACCGACCGCAGCGGCCACGTGCAGAACTTGCTGGCCGAACTCGGCCCAAGCGCCGAGCGTGACATCGCGTACCTGTGCGGCAACCCGAACATGGTTGACGCCGCGTACGCCGCGCTGCAGGAGTTTGGCCTGCCGGTGCGGCAGATCCGGCGCGAGAAGTACATTTCCTCGCGCTGATCAAGTCTGGCGTTGCGCGGCCGATGACAAAACAGCGCCAGTACTCTCGTGACCGAGCGGTTCCAGGCGTGAGCCCGTGATCGGGCCAGACCATTCCGGCGACGCATAAAGCCGAATTGCTCCAAAATGTGATGCGCATCACGTTTGGGATAGTGAGCCAGTGTTTGCCGTCAAGTTTGCGTAATACGTGCCGACATCTTTTATGAGGTCCCGCAATGGCGGCGAACCACCTCATGAGGTGACGGCATGGCAGCATCCCTTGGTAGAGCGTTGGCAGGTTGCGCGCTGATCGCGTTGATCGGTGTTTCGGCCGTACGCGCAGCGACGGGTCGCATCGCCTTTTCCGGCGCAGTCGTCGAGCCCACGTGCTCCAGTGAGAATGCGGTCATGGGTTCCGTTCTGCCGTCACTCGATGGGTCAGTTACCGCACGTCTCAGTTGCGGGCGGACCGCTACCAGTGCCGGTCGAGCCTATTCACGCAAGGTGACCCACGCGACAGTGGAAAGTCTCGAACACAATCAGCTACTGGCGTATTTCGCCAGCTACGCTCTGGCTGCTGGCGCTGACAAGACCACGGTGAAGGTCGTCGTCAACACCTACGACTGAACAAACTAAGGGTTACTGGTACGAGAGTGTGAAAGTCGCGGTAGCACCAAGCAATCCCGCACCCACTGAATTCCCCGTCTGGTAATAGCGCGCGTAGTAGTTCACTGAAAGTGCACCGTTCGGCGTGGCACCGATCGTTTTGGCCGTGCCAAACTGGACCGGCGTCGTCCCCGAAGAATCCAGCACTTGCACGCCCAGGCCGCTGACGCCACCGCTCGATGCAGCGATGACGCCTGGTCTGCCGGCAACCGGTGTGGCGGTATCCAGAGTAATGCGCACGATCGCGCCGCGGGAGCAGATCAATCCGATTTGAAACGCCGTAGTGCCGGCAACCGAACCCACACCGCTGAAAGCCTGATTGGTGACCGTGGGCAGCGTCACGGTGATGTTGCTCGTGTTGACCTGGCACGCCGGTGCGGTGAACGTCAGGCGGTTGGCCTCGATGATGAAATTGCTCGACGTGCCCGCCTTGAAACTGGACAACGGGCCTTGCAGAACCGCGCCGTCAGCGATAGCGCCAGTCTTCACCAGTTCGAGCGTGATCGCATCGTCTTCGTACCAGGATCTGCTGCCATCCAGGCTTAGGTACGGGTATGCAAAAATGTAGTCGCCCTTTTGCGATACGCGATAGCCGACGCCGGGCGTTCCAGTGGGGAAAACGCTCTGACCAGCCGGCAGGGTGGCGCCGGTACTGCTCACCAGGCCCCACGCGTTGCCGCGGCCGCCGCAGGTGAAGTTGACCCGTCGGCTGACCGGGGTGGCGGTCGACGTGTAGAGCACCACGCCGGGCGCAATGTTCGGATTGTTGACGATGGTTGACGGCACCGAAACCAGATAGGTCCCTCGCGCGTTGCCGCGATCGAAGCTGCAATTGGCGCGGGCCCGTCCCGGCACCAGCGCGAGCAGTCCGATGGCCGCGAGCACGAAGACTCCCTGACCCAGGCGCGGCATGTTCAAAAGATACCGGCTAACCATGGTTGCTTTCCTCGGGGGCGGCTGTAGCGCCGGGGTCACGGCAGGTAACGTCCTGCGCGGTATAGCGGCCGGTGCTGCCATCGGCCGCGGCGGCGGGGGTGTGATAGGCGAACAGGCAACTGTGTGTGCTGTCGTCGGCATCCTGCCATTCCACGCTGAGACGACCTGCGGCATCCGATACCCGCACCATGATCCGCCCGGCCTGTCCCACAACACCAACCGGGTGTCCCTGCACGTCCTTCACTTCCGCGCCGAACGGCAAGGTCTTGCCATCGGCCCGATGCGCCTGGATCAGCAGGAAACGCCCGGTCTCGCTCTTGAACTTCACCATCACCACGGCGCCAGCACGCGGCGCCAACTGGGTACTGGTGTTCTCCAACTGGATATCCAGCGGCAGACCGCTGGGGTCGATACTGACGGTATCCAGCACGTAGGGCGTGAGGTACGGGATCAGGGCATAACCGGAACGGCCGACCCGCACGCCGGCCGCGTTGCCGATGCGTGCGCCGGCGGCGCCAGGCGCCTCCACGATGGCCACGGTGTCGCCCAGCGGCTGGCCGAAGGTGATACCGCCGGGGTGGGCGACGATGCCGCCGGCGACGTTGAGTGAAGATTGTGAGTAGCCGCTGCCGACGCCGAATCCGGCGTTGAGCTGGACGTGGGCGCCGCGATAGCCACCGTTGATGCTGCCGGTGCTGCCGACCGAACCGGTATCCTGGCCGCTGTCATGCGCGGCGGTGGCGCCGTAGCTGATGCGGTTGTCGACGCCGGCAGTGCCGCTGAGCGTGGCCTGTTCCTGTGTGCCGCCATGACTGTCGCGGCTTAGTCCGCCGGTAAACAGTGGCGTGTGCGCACCGTTGCCCAGCGGAATGGTGACGTTGGCCATGTAGCGGTTGTCGCTGCGCCCGAACAAGTCGCGCTCACGACTGGCCGAGATGCTGTAGTTCACCCGCCCGATCGAGTTGTTGTAGCCGACCTGGAACTGGGTATCGGTACCGCTGCGGTTCCAATAATCGCGCGCCGAGCCGTTGACATAGAGCGAGCCGCCACCCGTTCCCAGCTGCTGGCTGAGAGTCAGAGTGAAATTGTTGCGCTGGCGATCCACGCCTGCGGGCACGAACAAGTCATCCAGGTCGACACCGGCCAGTGCGGCCTGCTGTGCTGGCGTGAGCAGTCCGGAAACCGGTACGCCATTGATCTCGATGGGCTGCGTGGCGCCGGAAGAAAACACGGGCAGGCCGCGGCGCGCGTAGTCGCGCGCGCGCGCCGCATCGGCCAGCGCGAGAAAGCCGCTGGTGGAGTAGCGGTAGGCGGCGACGGTCAACGAGGTGCCGGTCTGCGCCATGATCTTGCTGTAACTCAAACGCACGCTTTGGCCCGATAGCGTGTTCATACCCGGGATCCGCGTTCGCGCGCTGGTCACGTCCATGGCAAAGGCGCCGTAGCTGGTGTTCAGCGCACTGCCCAGCAGCAACGCGCCATAGCCTTGCGAGCCCACCGCCCCGGTGTAGCCGGTGAGCATGTTGGTAAACCCATGTTGCACCGTAGCCTGTACCACCTCTGGCTTGTGCTGGATCGATTCGCCGCGCAGTTGTCCCGCTGCTGCACTGAATCGCGTGATCCCGGGACGCAGAAGCTGGGGTACCGAGGCATACGGCACCGAGAACTGGTGGACGCGACCGTTTGCCTCGGACACGCTGACCTCGAAATCGCCGCCGTAGCCGGTGGCGTACAGGTCGTCGATGGTGAACGGGCCGGGCGCCACCGTGGTCTGGTAGATCACCATCCCGTTCTGGCGCACGGTGACCTTGGCGTTGCTGTCGGCGACCCCGCGCACGGCGGGCGCATAACCGCGCAGCGATTGCGGCAGCATGCGGTCGTCGGTGGCCAACTGCACGCCGCGCAGGCCGAAACTGTCGAACACTTCGCCACTGGTAAAGGAGTCACCGACGATCAGCTGCGCGCGCATTCCGGGCAGGTCGCGCTGGGCATAGGTGGAAATGCCCTGCCAGCGATGAGTGGAACGCGCGCCGGCAGTAGCCGACTGCCAATTCAGCGACGAGTTGTGACGCAGGTGCCAGCGCCCCAGGTTCAGTCCGGCATTCAGACCCAAGTACGAGGAGGTTTGCGACACGCCGCCGCTGCGTGTGTGATAGCTGTTGAAGTTGTAGTTGAGCAGGCCGGCGTTCACGCCGGAATCCCAGTATTTCGGATCGACATAGCCACGCGCACGCAAGCCCATGTAGGCCTGCGGCGCCGGTCAGTCCTGCGATGACCTGATCGGACAGGTCGGCCGGGTGCAGTCCCAGCTTGTCGAGCAGGGCGCGGGTCACGCAGGGGGTCGCACTCACCTCGGCGGAAGAGGTGGCAAAGCGCACGTCGCTGCGACCCACTGGCATGTCGTTGACGAAGATATCGACGCTGTAGCTGCCCGGCAACACGAAATTGCCACGTTCGAAGCGCGACAGGTCGGTAGTGTTCTGACCCGCACCGGAAAGCATGCTGCGATCGAAGGTGGAGTCCGCAACCTCGCCACTCGACGCGTCAGCGCCGGCATCGGCTGCTGCCAGCGCATGGCCGCCCCAGCTGCACAGCGCCAGCGCGATCAGCGCCGACAACAGGTGGCGGCGAATCGAGGGCGTGCTCGCGGCAGCTATTACTGCGCTGGCGCGCCTTGGGCTCACGGCGCGACTTTGCCCTGGTAGGACTTGGCGGCGCCAAAATCGTCGATCGTGGTGTAGTCGAGCGAGGCGCTCGCCGCTGGCGCATGGACGAGGTTTTCGATCGGCAGGCGCAGCGCCGACATCGGCGCCACCATGCCGCTTCCCAGCGCGTACGTGGTCTTGTCGACGTTGAGCGAGAGCTGACTGAAGGTGATGTAGTACGGCGTCGGATTGTGCGCCTCCAGCGCATAACCGGCGCCGTCGACTACCACCGACCAGCTCACTTGCTGGGGCGCGTTGGGCGCGTCCCCCGACAAGTTGGCCGGGCGGAAAAACAGTTTCAGCCGTGAGCGCACGGCGAACTGCAGGGTGTTTTGCTCCTCGCCCGGCTTGGCCACGGGTTTGGGTGGAATTTCCAGCACATTGAGCCAGAACAGCGATTCGCGATCTTTTGGCAGCGGCTGGCCGGTATATACGATACGCAGGCTCTGCCCCTTGCCGGCGTTCATGCGCACCAGTGGCGGGGTGATCAGGAACGGCACCTTGGCGGTGTCGGGTGTGGAATCAGGGTTGCCGTTGTCGATCCACGCTTCGACCAGGGCTGGCGTGCTGCCTTCGTTGTTCAGGCGCACGGTGACCTCGCCGTTCGCCGCCGGGAACACCACGCGGGTGCCGGCGATCACGACGCTGGCACTGGCTGTACCAACGACGGCGGAAAGCACTATCAAGGCTGCGCCAATCGCGCATAGCAGGCTTTTCATCGAGGTATTCCGTTCAGGGGACCAGACTGCCGCGACCGGCGGCAGGTTGGAATGCCGCAGCCGGGCCTGGCTGCGGCATTCCGCTTGCTGCTTACAAATAGGTCAGTGTGAAGCCGACCGACGAGGTGACGAGGCCGGCCGAGGTGGCCGATGCGGTCGAGATGTACTGTGCCTTGAGCGAAGTGGAACCCGTACCGGAAGCGACAGTGATGACCGGTGCATTCGCGTTGGTGGAGGTGTTGATCACCTGGTCCGTGCCGTTGAGCAACTGGATCTGTACGTTCGCGCCACCGGTTGCGGAGTTCTTCAGGTTGCCGGTGCTGGTGTCGACGGTGGTGCCGGCGGTGAAGGCCATGTTGGCCTTGGTGGTGTTGGTGTCGCAGCCGCTCAGCGCGATCGAGAACGGGGTGGCCCCGGCCACGCTCCCCACCGCGCTACCAAACGCCAGGGTGGAGACGTTCGGCAGCGCCACGGTTGCTCCGCCGTTGACGGCGATGGTGCACGTATCGGCGAGCACTCGCCCGGAAAAGGTGATGGTGCCGCTGCTGGCAGCCTGGACGGTGGGGACGAAAGCGGTGGCGGCGATGACGGCGACCAGGGCGGTGGAAAGCAGAGTCTTGTTCATGTCGTGGATTTTTCTCTAGATGAGTGGATGAGGGATTTCGGTGGGCTGTATGAGAGGCTTCTCGTGCAGCACCGTGTTTGACGTAGACCGGCGGGATCTCAAACCGGACCACCGGGACTTATGCAGACCACGGAATCCGTTGTGGCTTGCACAGGGTGAAGCAATCGCCGTGCCAATCATCCAGACTGCCGACAATTCCGAACTTCATGCGGATTCCCGCGTAAATTTCCCATCGGGTCACGGAATTTTGACGCTTCAGTGAGGTTTACCTTACAAATTGTGTCACGTAAAGTGCGAATTACGTCACAAATCAGACGAAATTTCGCTTTGTGCGGTGGATCACCTCATGTAGTTCATGAATACATGTCAAGTTAGCTTGACATGATGGCTTCGTCGCGAATAGGCTACGCATGTCAAGCGTGCTTGACATTTATTCTTCCCAGAATGGCGTCGCCATGAACAAATATTTTCGTCCGACCCGCATGTTCTTTCGACTGGTGATACCGGCGATTCTGCTGGTGGCGACGACTGCGCCGGCCTTCGCCCAACCGGCGCTTTCGACGGTTGGAACGTTGACCGTGCAGCGCCACGGTAATCAGGGCCAGCCGGTGATCCTGATCCCGGGATTGCAGGGCGGGCCATGGGTCTGGAAACAGACCATCGACCGCCTGAGCAAACATCATGTGGTGTACGCGGTCACCCTGGCGGGCTTCGACGGCGTGCCGGCGCCGACCGATGGCGGCAACCTGTTCGATCACGCCAATGCTTCGCTGTTGCAGCTGATTAAGCAGCATCAGATCGACAAGCCGGTACTGGTCGGGCACAGTCTCGGCGGCACATTGGCGATCCGCTTCGCCACGGAACACGCCGGGCACCGCAGCCTCGCCTGCAACCACGCGTCGCAACGTGCTGAGCACGTCGTCCAATGAGCGAGCCACGAACGCAAGTCGGTGATCCATTGCATCCCGGCCGATCTGCAGCGTCCATGCGAAATCGGGAAGATCTGCTTCCGCTACCCGTCCTTGCTCGAGGGCAGCCACCAGCTGTGACGCCGCAGCGGACAAGCGGGCCGCCGTTCGCGCCGAAATCACGATGAGAGCAGGTGCTCCATCGCTCCGGTCGACACGATGCCCAGGCTCGGATGCGGCGACATGCTCCTCGACC
>CAJDWA010000084.1_pt1 | contig 12924 bp, 10 predicted proteins | sample 7391461 | NCBI WGS metagenome assembly CAJDWA01 (sample SAMEA7055726, study PRJEB34461) | soil metagenome | biome: terrestrial ecosystem; feature: Peninsula; material: soil | place: Antarctica | collected 2016 | reverse complement strand
GGAGTCGCGGCCGTGACCACCAGCAAGATCATGCTGGTCATGCCCGCGCGCGCGGTGTCGGGACCGAAAACCACGAGCAAACCGCCAGAAAATCCGAATGCCGCCGTGACCAGCAACAACGGCAACAATTGGCCACCGATCGTAAAGCCCACCAGGGACGCCAGGCCCGCGGCCAGCGCATTCAACAGCAGCTGTCCCAGACGTTGACGGTAAGGGCCCGGTTGGTCGGAGAACATCGCGATCAACGCACCGGTGCCTACCGCCAGACCGACCTTCGGGTGGCCGCTGGCGATGCCGATGGCCAACGGAAGCACCACTGCCGCCGTGTTGCGCACGACCACTCGCCACGGCACGTTCGGCCGCTTGACGCGGGTCAGGCTTTCGATCGCATGGGCGCGCAGCGAATAGCTGGGGGAGGACATGGAGGCAGGAGTGAGCAAAGAAGGGCGAGCGGCGAGTATGACAAACACCGCGTGGCGTGCCGCTCACGCTCGGCTCCCACGCTTGCGCTCACGCCCTGCCGGCAAACTCCCCGGTGAGCGTGTTCACCCACACCTTCTCGTCGTTGCCGATGTACTCGGGCACCTGCACTTCGATTCCGGTGCTGAGCTTGGCTGGCTTGTTGCGCTTGGTGGCGCTGGAGCCTTTCATTTCCGGCGCGGTATCGAGCACGGTCAAAACGATGCTGGTCGGGATCAGCAGGCCGACCGGCACGTCGTCGATCGCCTGCACGTAATAGCCCTCGGTGTCCGCGACGATATAGCCGGCGTTGTCGCCGACCAGTTCCGGTGACAGCAGGTACTGGGTGTAATCCTCGGCATCCATGAACACGAAGACGTCGCCATCCATGTAGGAGAAATTCGCTGCACGGCGCACCAGGTCCATCTCAAGCAGCTCATCGTCCCCACGCAGGCTGAGATCGAACTTCCGTGCGCCTGGGATCGAATACAAGGTGAAACGAAAGGTAACGTTGCCGCCGCGCGCACTTGGCGAGCTGCGCTCGATATCGCGTACTTGGTAGACCGTGCCGTCGTGTTCGACCACGTTGCCTTTCTTGACGTCGGAAGCTTTCATGAGTGTGTTGCCGGGAATGAAGAATCGGGAATAGGGAATCGTAGAAGCGGGTGTTTGGCGGACGGGAGATTTCGGGGATGGGTATTCGTGCTCTTCTTATTGGATGGGTATTCGTGCTCTTCTTATTCCCCATTCCCGATTCCCGCCTATTTAGGTTGCAACCGCACCGCGCCATCCAGTCGAATCGTCTCGCCGTTGATGTAGCGGTTGCCGAGGATGAACGCGACAGTGCTGGCGTATTCGTCGGGCTGGCCCAGACGAGAGGGGAACGGAATCGAGGCGGACAACGACTGCTGCACCGACTCCGGCATGCTGTCGACCATCGGGGTCCAAAAGGTGCCCGGGGCGATGGTGGCTACGCGGATGCCGAAGCGAGCCAGCTCGCGCGCCATCGGCAAGGTCATGCCGACCACACCGCCTTTGGAGGCGGAGTAGGCGGCCTGACCGATCTGGCCTTCGTAGGCGGCTATGGAAGCGGTGTTGATGATCACGCCGCGCTCGCCGTCCTCGCCCGCTTCGTTGTTCTGCATCAGCGCGGCGCCGGCTTTGGCCACGTTGAAACTGCCGACCAGGTTCACCATCACCGTGCCGGAGAAGTTGGCCAGTGGCATCGGGCCTTGTTTGCCCAGTACGCGACCCGCGCCGAGGATGCCGGCGCAGTTAATCACCACGTTGAGGCCGCCCATCGCGTGATGCGCCGCGGCCACGTTGGTGGTTACCCCGTCTTCGGAGGTGACGTCGGTGCGGAAGAAACGCGCGGCATCGCCGAGTTCCTTCACTGCGGCCTGGCCTTTCTCGTCGTTGACATCGAACAGCGCCACCTGGCCGCCATGCGCGACGAAGTGTTGCGCCACCGCATGGCCGAGACCGGAGGCGCCGCCGGTGATGATTGCCTTGACCTGATCGAGTTGCATGGGCTGTCTGCCGGTCGGGATTCCAGCCAAGCAGTTTAGCCGACCTGCAGCAACGACTGGAGGATGGCCGGCGTCAACTCGGGGAACGGCGTGAGCGGGTGTGGGGCGATGCAGCTTTTTACAGCTCTTTCTACCATAGCCCGCTCCCTACGCCGGCCGGGGCGAGCGGGGTGTCAACCCGCGGATCACGCTTGGGCACGGCGTCTTACAGGTCGCGAATGAAATAGCGGTCGCAGCCGTGATGGCCGGTGCCGCCCATGGCGCTGGATAGGGCGGTGAAGCCACTGCGCTTGTAGAGGGTTTGCGCCGCATCCATGCCGGTCAACGTTTCCAGGTAGCAGCGCCTGAAACCGTGTGCGCAGGCTGCGGCGAGGCAACGCTGCATCATCGCTGCACCCGCGCCGATGCCTCGTGCGGCGGGCAGGAAATACATCTTGCGTAGCTCGCATACGTCAGCGTCACCGCCTTCGAGTGGAGCGACACCGCCGCCACCGAGCACCAAGCCCTCTTGCTCGACTACGAAGTAGTTGCTGCGCGGCTGCCCATAGGCTTCGTACATGGTGTCCACTTCGGCGTCATGAATCGCGAAACCGGCGCCGCCGGCACCGAACTCGGGCATGACCGAGCGGATGATGGCGGCGATGGCCTCGTCGTCACGAGACTCGATGGGACGGATCAGGAAGGCTTGTGACATGGCTTAAGTGTCGATGCGGCGGATCAGCGGATTATTCCATGTTGCGGCCTGCGCACCAGTGAGATGCGGCAGCTCGGGCCGGGCCGGATCGATCACCGATCAGGTTGCCGTGCGTGCGCGGGTGACGCGGCTGGCGGTTTCCTTGTGCAACTGGGCTGCCAGCCAGGCGCCGGTGGCAATGAGCAGGTCCAGATCCACGCCGGTTTCCATGCCCATGCCATGCAGCATGTAAGCCACGTCCTCGCTGGCGACATTGCCGGTGGCGCCCTTGGCATAGGGACATCCGCCGGTGCCGGACACGGAACTGTCAACCACGCGCACGCCTTCTTCCAGACAGGCCAGGATATTGGCCAGTGCCTGGCCGTAAGTGTCGTGAAAATGCACGGCCAGTGCGTCTATGGGCACTTCCTGGGCCACGGCGTGCAGCATCGCGCGCGCCTTCGCCGGGGTGCCCACACCGATGGTGTCGCCCAACGACACTTCGTAACAACCAAGTTCGTGCAGACGCTTCGCCACGTGGACTACGTCGCTGATCGGCACTTCGCCCTGATACGGGCAACCCAGCACGGTGGAAACATAGCCACGCACACGCACGCCATCGATCCTGGCTTGCTCCATCACCGGGATGAAGCGCTCGATCGATTCGTCGATGGACGCATTGATGTTCTTGCGATTGAACGCATCGGAGGCGGCACTGAACACAGCGATGTCGGTGGCGCCGACCTCGCGTGCACGCTCATACCCCTGCAGGTTTGGCACCAGCACCGGGTAGCTCACGCCCGGCAGCTTGCGGATACCGCGAAACACCTCGGCCGCGTCAGCCAGTTGCGGTACCCATTTCGGGCTGACGAAGCTGGTCACCTCGATGGTCTTGAGGCCGGTGGCGGAGAGTCGGTCGATCAGCGCGATCTTGACCTCGGCCGGCAGCAGCGTTTTCTCATTCTGCAGGCCGTCGCGAGCGCCGACTTCGACGATGCGGACGTAGTTGGATGTGCTCATGCAGAACTCCGGAGTGGTTTTCCTTCTCGCTTGCGGGTGAGAAGCTGCCCGCAGGGCGGATGAGGGTACTGTCGAAGCGGAACGTTCGTTCTAGCCAAACTCTCACCTCAACCTCTCTCCTTCAGAGAGAGGGGTTCAAAGCTTTATTCGACAAACCGAACCAATACGGCATCGGCTTCGACGAACTCACCTTGCGCTGCGTTGACACTTTCGATGGTACCGGCACGAGGCGCCTTCAACGCCAGTTCCATCTTCATCGCTTCCATCACCAGCAGCTCCTGGCCCTGCTCGACGGTGTCGCCGGCGGTGGCCTTGACCAGCACGATACGCCCGGGCATCGGCGCGATCAGCTGGTTGCCGCCGGCAGCATCGGTCGACTCCCACGCGAATGCAACAGCGCGCGCGAAGCTGTAGCGCTGGCCGTTGGCGTCGTGCAGTAACACGTGCGCAGCATCGGTACGCAGCGGCACGCGACGCGCTTCACCGTCGAAGCGGGCGCTCAGGTGAGCATCTTGCAGCCGTGCACCGGCCACTTCGCATGCCGTTTCGCGAAGGAGTAACTGGTAGTTACCGGCGTGGCCGCGCGCCTCGATCTCGAAGCGTTGTTCGCGCCAGGTCAGCGCCACGATGCGCTTGCCGGCGTGGCCGATGCGCCAGGCGTCGGCACGAGCCCCGGCTGCGCGTCACCGACCAGGAATTGCTCGAGATGGCGGTCGAGGTAGCCGGTGTCGATGCGCCCTTCGATGATGGCCGGGTGACGTGCCAGCCGCTCGAGAAAACCGATATTCGATTTCGGACCGATGATCTCGCTCGCGGCCAATGCCTCGCGCAAGCGTTGCAGCGCCTGCACCCGGTTGACATCCCACACGATCAGCTTGGCGATCATCGGATCGTAGAATATCGTCACGGTGTCGCCCTCGACCACGCCGCCATCGAGGCGCACGTGTGCCGACGGCTGCGGCAGGCGCAGCGTGAGCAGCTTGCCGGAACCCGGCAGGAAGTTCTGGTCGGGGTCTTCCGCATACAGGCGCACTTCGATCGCGTGGCCATGAGCCTCTACTTGGTCCTGGCGTAGCGGCAGCGGCTGGCCCGCGGCGATTCGCAGTTGCCATTCGACCAGATCCAGCCCGAGCGTCATCTCGGTGACGGGATGTTCGACCTGCAGGCGAGTGTTCATCTCCATGAAGAAGAACTCGCCACCCTGCGCGACGATGAATTCGACGGTGCCGGCGCCCACATAGTTGACCGCCCTGGCTGCCGCCACCGCAGCCTCACCCATGGTCTTGCGGCGGGCCTCGTCGAGGAACGGCGAGGGCGTTTCCTCCAGCACTTTCTGATAACGACGCTGCGAGGAGCACTCGCGCTCGTTGAGGTGGATCACGTTGCCCTGGGTGTCGCCGAAAACCTGAAACTCGATGTGACGGGGGTGCTCGACGTAGCGCTCAAGGATCATCCGCGCGTCGCCGAAGGAACTGGTTGCCTCGCGTTGTGCCGATGCCAGCGCTTCGGCGAACTCGTCGGCGCCGCGCACGATGCGCATGCCTTTGCCGCCGCCGCCGGCCGCCGGCTTGATCATCAGCGGAAAGCCGGTCTTGCCGGCCTGTTCGGCAAGATAAGCGGCATCCTGATTCTCGCCGTGATAGCCGGGCACCAACGGCACCGCGTGTTTCTCCATCAGCGCCTTGGCTTCGGCCTTGGAACCCATCGCCTCGATGCTTTCCGGCCTGGGACCGATGAAGGAGATGCCCGCATCCGTGCAAGCGCGGGCGAAACCGGTGTTCTCGGAGAGAAAGCCGTAACCAGGGTGGATCGCCTGGGCTCCGGTTTTTTTCGCCACGTCGAGAATGGCGTCGCCACGCAAGTAGGAATCGGCCGGGCGCGGGCCGCCGATCGGCCAGGCCTCGTCGGCCAGTCGCACATGCTGCGCATCACGGTCGGCTTCGGAGTACACCGCAATGGTATGGATGCCGAGCCGGCGACAGGTGCGGATCACGCGACAGGCGATCTCGCCGCGGTTGGCTATCAGTACGCGTTCAAACATGAAAATCCCTGAAACCATTCGTGCCGATACGATTGGACTAAACCCAGCAGATCGGGATACCAGCCCACGTCATTCGCCGCCGCCGACCCAGGCTGGGGCGCGCTTGTCGAGAAAGGCGCTCAGGCCTTGTTGGCCTTCCGGTGACACGCGCAGACGAGCGGTCAGTTCGGCATTGGCGGTGTCGATGCGCTCGGCCTGTTTCTCGTCGGTGCCGCCGATGCGCAACGCCAGTTGCTTCGCTTCGCGCTGGGCCAGTGGACCGGCCTTGCGCAGCAGATACAACTGACGCTCGACCGCTTCGTCCAGATCGGCAGCGGGCAGCGCCGCATGCAGCAGGCCAATTCTTGCCGCCGTGGTCGCATCGAATACCTCCCCGCTGATGAACAGCCGGCGCGCCTCGCGCAGGCCGATCGCCGCGACCACGTAGGGTGAGATCACCGCGGGCACCAGGCCCAGCTTTACCTCGGACAGGGCGAACTTGGCGGTGTCGACCCCGAAGGCAATGTCACAGCAAGCGACCAGGCCCACGCCGCCGCCGTAGGCGGATCCATTGACTCGCGCGATGGTGGGCTTGGACAGAAATTGCAGGGTGCGCATCAGTCGCGCCAGACGCAGCGAGTCCTCGCGGTTCTCCTGTTCGCTGGCGTCGGCCATGCCGCGCATCCAGTTCAGATCGGCGCCGGCTGAGAAACAACTGCCGTTACCGGAGAGCACCAGGGCACGCACCTGCGGATCGGCGTCCGCCTGCTGCAATGCCTCGGTGAGCGCGGCGATCAAGGCGTCATCAAACGCGTTGTGGATCTGCGGCCGGTTCAGCGTGAGCCAGGCGACTGCGCCGCGGCGTTCGTTGAGGATGGAGTCGGTCATCGGTCGTCTCCGCAAAAACACCATGATAAACGCTACGGGGTTCACGGGTTCGTGGGCGATCGTGGCAGGCGTCGTCGTAGGAGCGGCTTTGTCCGCGACGCCTTGCTACATTCTGGGACTCGACATGGGCAGATCAGAGCAGGAGCATCGCGGCTGAAGCCGTTCCTGCAAATACTGGCGCACGAAAAAGCCGGCGCAAGCCGGCTTTTTGTTACAACCCGAATCGCGTGACCGGCTTACGCCAGTTCGTGGATCTTCGCGTTGAGACGGCTCTTGTGACGGGCAGCCTTGTTCTTGTGGATCAGGCCGCGCGCGGCGTAGCGGTCCATCACCGGCTGGGCGACGGTGAATGCGGCGATAGCGGCTGCCTTGTCCTTGGCCTCAATGGCTTTGACGACCTTCTTCAGGGCGGTGCGGACCATGGAGCGTGCGCTGATGTTGCGCAGGCGGCGCTGTTCGGACTGGCGCGCGCGCTTTTTCGCGGACTTGATGTTGGCCAAGGTAGAACTCCGGAATGCAGTGTTGTGGTTGGAAAAAGACGCTAATTATGCGGTCGATTCACCGCTGCGTCAATCATTTAGGGCTCGATTCTGAGCTCGTCCGCCGCAAGCGCGGCATCGCCGCGGCGGCAAGGTCGCTATTCTGCCACATCGCGGGCTGTCCTCCAGCCCATGACGACTGTCAGACTATGCGCCGACCCGATCGCCGAGGGCCAAAGTGTCTGTCGGGCTTTGGTGATGCAGGCGAGAATTCGGCTGTGTGAGGACAATAACTGACGATATGCCGTTCCATAGTGGTTTTATGGATCACGAGTCGTTGGAAATGTGGACCACACAGGCGGTCGCCAACCCACCTCATACAGACTCCAAGGTAACCAGTCACAGATGAAGTCCCCCAGCATGTTCCGCGGGCTGCTCTCGTTCAGCAGCATGACGATGGTCTCGCGGGTGCTGGGGCTGCTGCGCGACATCTCGATGAGCCACGTGTTCGGCGCCAGCGCCGCCACCGATGCCTTCGTCATCGCATTTCGCATCCCCAACTTCATGCGCCGGTTGTTTGCCGAGGGCTCGTTTTCCACCGCCTTCGTGCCGGTGTTTACCGAGGTCAAGGAAACCGGTACCCACGAAGACCTGAAGCAGCTGATGGCTCGGGTCTCCGGCACACTGGGCGGCGTGCTGCTGGTGGTGGTGGCGCTGGGGCTGATGTTTGCGCCGCAGGTCGCGGGGATGTTTGCGCCGGGCGCGATCGACCAGCCGCACAAGTACGACCTCACCACCGATCTGGTGCGGCTGACCTTTCCTTTCATTCTGTTCGTGTCGCTGACCGCGCTGGCCGGCGGTGCACTGAACAGCTTCCATCGCTTCGCGCTGCCGGCACTGGCGCCAGTGATCCTCAACCTTTGCATGATCGCCGGCGCGTTGTGGGTAGCCCCGCTGCTGCACACCCCGATCATGGCCATGGGCTGGGCGGTGCTGCTGGCAGGGGTGTTGCAGTTGGCGTTCCTGCTACCCGCGCTACGCAACCTCGACCTGCTTTCCCTGCCGCGCTGGGGCTGGCGCCATCCTACCGTGCGCCGAATCCTGCATCTGATGGTGCCGACCTTGTTCGGCTCCTCGGTGGCCCAGCTAAACCTGTTGCTGGATACCGTGGTGATTTCGCTGCTGATCACCGGCTCGCAGACCTGGATATGGCAATCGACGCGCTTTCTTGAGCTGCCGCTGGGTGTGTTCGGAGTGGCTTTGGGTACGGTGATCCTGCCGGCGCTGTCGCGGCATCATGTGAGCACGGATCGCGCGAGTTTCTCAAAGGCATTGGATTGGGGGTTGCGTTTGACCTGGCTGATCGCGCTGCCAGCCATGCTGGCGCTTCTGCTGCTGGCCGGACCGCTAGTGATCACTCTGTTCGAGAATGGCCAGTACACCGCCTTCGACGCGCACATGACCACGCTGTCGACGATCGCGCTGAGTGTCGGCCTGCCGGCCTACGCCTTGGTCAAAATTCTGCTGCCCGCATTCTATTCTCGTCAGGACACGCGTACGCCGGTGCGCGCGGGCGTGGTCGCGCTGATCGTCAATATGGTGTTCAACGGCATCTTCATCGCGTTGCTGTTCGTGCTGTGGGCGCCGCCCTCGCTGCGCCACGGCAGCTGGCTGGATGGCATTGCCCAGGTGCCCGGCCTGCACGTGGCGCTGGCTATTGCCAGCAGTCTATCCAGCTATGTCAACTTTCTGCTGCTTTGGCGCTGGCTCAAAAAGACCGGGGTCTACCAGCGCGAACCCGGCTGGGGGCGTCACTGGATGCGACTGGCGCTGGCCTGCACTGTGATGGTCCTGGTGTTGGCGACCGGTCGCTGGCTGTGGCCGGACTGGTCGAGCGTGCCGATCTTCACCCGCGTCTGGCATCTGGCGGTGCTGGTGCTGGCCGGTGGCCTGAGCTATGTCGTTACGTTGTTTGCCGGCGGCCTGCGGCTGCGTGATCTGCGTGGCAATTGACGGTCGCTCGGGCTGACTTTGGCACACCGCCCGCCCGTTATACTCACGCGATGATGAGACTTTCCAGGGATGTCGCCGGCCCCTGCCTGGCGCCGCGCGGCAGCGTGATCGCGATCGGTGCGTTCGACGGCCTGCATCGCGGCCACCAGGCCTTGTTGGCTCAGGTGGGTGAGCGCGCGCAGGCACTGCAGTGCAGTCCGGCTGTGGTGAGTTTCGAGCCGTTGCCGCGTGCATTTTTCTCGCGCGAGCCGCTGCCGCGCCTTTCCAGCGTGCGCGACAAGTTGAGCGGCTTTTGCGCCGCCGGCATGGAACACGCCTTGCTGCTGCGTTTCAATCGAGCGTTGACCCTGATGTCCGCCGAGGACTTCGTGCGGCGAGTGCTGGTGGAGCGACTGGCAACGCGGGAGGTCTGGGTCGGCGGCGATTTCCACTTCGGCAACAAACGTGGCGGTGACGTGGCGCTGTTGGAGCGGATGGGCGCAGAGCTGGGTTTTAGTGCTTGCCCGATGCCGGAAATCCAGTTGCATGGTGCGCGCGTATCGGCCAGCCGGGTGCGCGTCATGCTGGCGGCAGGCGATTTGGCCGGAGCCACGCCGCTGATCGGGCGCCCGTTCGTGATCGAGGGCAAGGTGCAGTACGGCAACCAGCTCGGTCGCACCCTGGGTTATCCCACCGCCAATATCCATCTGCACAAACGGGTCAGTCCGTTGCACGGAATTTTCGCGGTGCGCGTAGGCTTGGGCGAGAGCGAGTGCAGCTGGCCTGGCGTGGCCAGCCTCGGCGTGCGACCGACCGTGAATCAGGTCAGCGAGCCGCTGCTGGAAGTCCACCTGTTTGATTTCGAGGGCGATCTGTACGGCCGGCGCATGGCAGTAGAGTTCGTGGCCAAGCTGCGCGACGAGCAGAAGTTCGATGGATTGGAGCCGCTCAAGGCGCAGATGGCACAGGATGCATGCATGGCGCGCGAGGTGTTGGGCATGAATCCACGGCTGGCTGACGCATAACCGTATTCCGATACTCGCGCGTATCGTTTAACGTGGCACTCTTTTCCTGCCGTCCTGCGGCGGGCGCAACACTTCAAGTGACGGCGACTAGCAATGACTCACGACTACAAAAGTACGATCAACCTGCCGCAGACGGTATTTCCGATGCGCGGCGATTTGCCCAAGCGCGAGCCGGCGTGGCTGGCCGAGTGGGAGCGAGTGGACCGCTATGCGCAGATCCAGCAGAAAACTGCCGAGCGCGACAAGGTGTTCGTGCTGCACGACGGTCCGCCATATGCGAACGGCGCGATCCACATCGGCCATGCCGTCAACAAGATCCTCAAGGACGTCACGGTCAAATCGAAGCTGCTGTCGGGGCATCGGGCGCCGTACGTGCCGGGCTGGGATTGCCACGGCCTGCCGATCGAGATCGCGGTCGAGAAGAAATTCGGCAAGCCCGGTGACAAGCTCGATGCCGCGCAATTCCGGCAAAAGTGCCGCGAATACGCCGCCGAACAGGTCGACACCCAGCGCAATGACTTCAAGCGCTTAGGCGTGCTCGGTGACTGGCAAAAGCCTTATCGCACCATGGATTTCAGCTACGAGGCCGACATGCTGCGGGCGTTGGCGCGGGTCGTGGCGAACGGCCATGTGATGCGCGGTGCCAAGCCGGTGTACTGGTGTTTTGACTGCGCCTCTGCGCTGGCTGAAGCGGAAATCGAGTACGGCGACAAGGTTTCGCCAGCGGTCGACGTAGCCTACGACGCGGTGGACGCCAAGGCGCTGGCCACGAAGTTCGGCGTGGACGCCGGCGATGCGATTGTTGCGATCCCGATCTGGACCACCACGCCGTGGACGCTGCCGGAAAGCCAGGCTGTGTCGCTGGGGCCAGATCTGGAATACGCGCTGATCGAAGGTCCAGCACGCGCTGGTCGTCGCGTGCTGCTGGTGGTCGCCAGTGCGCTGGTGGATCAGGTGCGTACACGTTATTCCCTTTTGCCCTCGGAAGAAGGTGCGCACAGGGCGGATGAGAGTGCGGACAGCGCGGAAAATTCCCGCTCCACCGAACCCTCATCCCCAGCCACTCGTCCGGGGGGAGAGGAGAGCAAGACTGTGCTGGGCCATGCTTTGGGCCAGACGCTGGAACACATTCAGTTGCGCCATCCCTTCTACGAGCGCGAAGTACCTGTGATCCTGGGTGACCATGTCTCCGCTGAAGACGGCACCGGCGCGGTACACACTTCCCCCGACCACGGCGTCGAGGATTTCGTGGTGGGCAAACAATACGGCATCGGCCTGCTCAATTACGTCGGCCCGCGCGGCGCCTATCGCGCCGACACGCCCGCCGCTGGCGGTGTCGAGCTGGGCAATATGCACATCTGGAAGGCCAACGACGCGCTGGTTGATGTGCTGCGCCAGCGCGGCGTGCTACTGGCCTTTGCCAAGATCGAACACAGCTATCCGAACTGCTGGCGGCACAAGACACCGGTGATCTACCGCACCACGCCGCAGTGGTTCATCTCGATGGAGCAAGCTGACCTGCGCAAGACTGCGCTGGCCGCGATCAAGGATGTGCGCTGGGTGCCGGGCTGGGGCGAGGAACGCATTGCCGGCATGGTGTCTGGTCGTCCCGACTGGTGCATCTCGCGCCAACGCACCTGGGGCGTGCCGATCGCCTTGTTCGTGAACAAGACGACGCAGGAGCCGCATCCGGACTCGGTGGCGTTGCTCGAGCAGGTGGCGAAGAAAGTGGAGCAGGGCGGCATCGATGCGTGGTTTACGCTGGACCCTGCCGAATTGCTGGGCGACCAGGCCGACGACTACGAGAAAGTCCGCGACGTGCTGGACGTCTGGTTCGATTCGGGCGTGACGCACTATGCCGTGATCGGCCAGCGTCCGGAATTGCAGCAGGGCAACGCGTCGACGTACAAGGTGATGTACCTGGAAGGTTCCGACCAGCATCGCGGCTGGTTCCAGTCATCTTTGCTGACCTCTTCGGCAATTTTTGGCCGGTCCCCCTACGATGACGTGCTCACCCACGGCTTCGCGGTGGATGCGCACGGTCGCAAGATGTCCAAATCGCTCGGCAATGTGGTGGCGCCGCAAAAGGTGATGGACACACTCGGCGCCGACGTGCTGCGGCTGTGGGTTGCCTCGGCGGACTATCGCAACGAGATGACCGTTTCCGACGAGATCCTCAAACGCGTTTCCGACACTTATCGGCGCATCCGCAATACCGCGAAATTCCTGCTCGGCAACCTGCACGGTTTTGATCCGGCCACGAATCTGTTGCCAGTGCAGGACAGCCTGCTGCTCGATCAATGGGTCGTGCAGCAGGCGTACGACGTGCAACAGGCAGTCATTGCTGCCTACGAACGCTACGACTTCCCGGAAGTGGTGGCACGCATCCAGAATTTCTGCACCAACGAGCTGGGCGCCCTGTATCTGGACATCACCAAGGACCGGCTCTACACCATGCCGACCGACAGCCATGGCCGCCGCAGCGCGCAGAGTGCGATGTACCGCATCGCCGAGGCGCTGGTGCGCTGGCTGGCCCCGGTGCTGAGCTTCACCGCCGAGGAAATCTGGCAGGCCATGCCCGGCGAGCGCGGCGAAAGCGTGCTGTTCGAGACCTGGTACGACGGTCTGGCTGCGTGCCAGGGCTCGCCCGAACAACGCCGCTACTGGGCCGACCTACAGGCCATTCGCGACACTGCCTCGCGTGTGCTCGAAGGCATGCGCAAGGCCGAGCAGATCGGTGCGGCACTGGAGGCGAAACTGGTCATTCATGCCGACGCGGCATTGCTGGCGCGTTATGCCGAAAGCGCCGACGAATTGCGTTTCTTCTTCATCACCTCCG
>CAJDWA010000099.1_pt1 | contig 13022 bp, 11 predicted proteins | sample 7391461 | NCBI WGS metagenome assembly CAJDWA01 (sample SAMEA7055726, study PRJEB34461) | soil metagenome | biome: terrestrial ecosystem; feature: Peninsula; material: soil | place: Antarctica | collected 2016 | reverse complement strand
CGGCGCCGCGCGTGCCGATGCCGCCGCCGCACTGATTTCCACGATGACCCATGCGGACAAGCTGGGTGACTTTCTCACCCTCCCCGCCTACGACCAACTTTAAAGTTCGCCCTCCCCTCACCTGTCGGGCGAGGGGCTCGAAGACACCACGGAGTCATGTCATGAAGAACCATCTGCCCACCGCCGAACAGATCAGCCTGGATTGGAAGAACAGCGCCCGCTGGGTCGGCGTTCAGCGCAACTATTCCGCCGAAGACGTCGTGCGCCTGCGCGGCACCGTGCAAGTCGAGCATTCGCTGGCCCGCCGCGGCGCGGAACGCCTGTGGAAATCACTGCAGCAGGAAGATTTCGTGAATGCGCTCGGCGCACTCACCGGCAACCAGGCAATGCAACAGGTCAAGGCTGGCCTGCAGGCGATCTACCTGAGCGGTTGGCAGGTTGCCGCCGACGCCAACGTCGCTGGCGAAATGTATCCCGACCAGTCGCTGTATCCGGCTAACTCGGTACCGCTGGTGGTCAAGCGCATCAACAACACCTTGCTGCGCGCTGATCAGTTGCACCACGCCGAGGGCAACCACGACATCGACTGGCTGGTGCCGATCGTGGCCGACGCCGAAGCCGGTTTCGGCGGCGTGCTGAATGCGTTCGAGTTGATGAAGGCCATGATCGAAGCTGGCGCCGCCGGCGTGCATTTTGAAGACCAGCTCGCCGCGGTGAAGAAGTGCGGTCACATGGGCGGCAAGGTGTTGGTGCCGACCCGCGAGGCGGTGGACAAGTTGAACGCCGCGCGTCTGGCCGCCGACGTCGCCGGCGTGCCAACCCTGCTGGTCGCCCGCACCGACGCCGATGCCGCCGACCTGCTGACGTCGGACATCGACGAGAATGACCGACCGTTCATCACCGGCGAGCGCACCGTCGAAGGCTTCTTCCGGGTCAAGCCCGGCCTGGACCAGGCGATCAGCCGCGGCCTTGCCTATGCGCCTTACGCCGACCTGCTCTGGTGCGAGACCAGCAAACCCAACCTGGAAGATGCGCGCCGCTTCGCCGAGGCGATCCACGCCAAGTTCCCGTGCAAGATGCTGGCCTACAACTGCTCGCCCAGCTTTAACTGGAAGAAGAACCTGGACGACGCCACCATCGCCCGCTTCCAGAAGGAACTCGGCGCGATGGGCTACAAGTTCCAGTTCATCACTCTGGCCGGCTTCCACAGCCTCAACTACGGCATGTTCGACCTGGCCCACGACTACGCCCGCCGCCAGATGACCGCGTTCGTCGAGTTGCAAGAGAAGGAGTTCGCCGCGGTCGATCGCGGGTTCACCGCAGTGAAGCACCAGCGCGAAGTCGGTACCGGCTACTTTGACGCCGTGACCCAGGCGATCCAGCAAGGTCAGTCATCGACCACCGCATTGACTGGCTCCACCGAGGAGGACCAGTTCAAGCGAGCCGCGGTTGCTTAAGCTCGCAACACCCTCGTAGGGGCCCTCTGACAGGCTCCTACGAGTGAGCTACTCGGTGACCACATCCGGCGGCGGCACCAGCACGATCACCGTCCAGCCCGACTTTGGCTCCAGCTCGCGCTTGGCCGAGGCCACCCGCAAGTTGCCTTTCTCTTCCACGCCGAACATCAGCACGCTGGTCGAGCCGTATTCCTCGATGAACTGCGGCCAGTCGAAGGTCTCGGTGAGCTTGGTCAGCTTGATCCGCCAACCCTGCTCCAGCATCTCCGCCACGCGGCCGTGGGTGATCGTCTCGCCGAACAACGGCGGCGCCAGCAGGTTGCCGGCCAGTGCGGCGCGATCGGTGTTTTCCTGCGGGGTCAGGTTGCGCAATCGATAGACCTTTTCGCGTCCGAACTCCTCGCGGTAGTGCACGCAGACCAGCGAGTTGCGTTCGCGATGGGTGGACATGCCAAGCATGCGACCCAGGCCGGTCAGGTCCAGGTGCCGTTCGGCGTGCGGCGAGGCCGGGTTGCCGAAGAACGTGGTCAGGCCTTCCATGCGCGCCAGCCGGATGCCGTTCCAGTCGTCGTCGGCCAGCACCACCCGAAAACCGGCCTCGCCGAGCACCTTGCCGATCGCACGGGCTACCTCATCGGAACCGAAGATCAATACCCCACGCGGCTCCGGCTCGGCCACCTTCAGCCAGATCGCCAGCGGTCGGGCGGTCGCGCTCTGCAGCACCACGGTGCCGATGATCAGAGTGAAGATCAGCGGCACCAGCGCGTCGGCACCAGGTACCTCCAGCGCATCCAGACGCAGGGCGAACAAGGCCGACACCGACGCCGCCACGATGCCGCGCGGCGCGACCCAGCCGATCAGCGCACGCTCACGCCAGCTGAGTTGGCTGCCAACGCTGGCCAGTGACACAGTCAATGGACGCACGATGAACTGGGCGATCGCAAACAGCGCGATACCGGCCACCAGCATGCCAGGCGGCAGCGGCCATGGCAGCCGCGCCGCCAGCAAGATGAACAACGCCGACACCAGCACGGTGGTGAGGCTTTCCTTGAAATCCAGGATGTCATCCATGTGTACGCCGCGCGCGTTGCCCAGCGCGATGCCCATGATCGTCACCGCCAGCAGGCCCGATTCATGGGTGAGCTCGTTGGAAAGGCTGAAAGCCAGCAGCACGGCGGCCAGCACGGCGTAGTTCTGCAGATACTCGGGAATCATCTGCCGGCGCAGGAAGAACGCGACCAACCAGGCCGCCACCGCGCCGATCACCACGCCACTGGCGATGGTAGCTATGAACACCCCGATCGTGTGGCCTTGCTCGCGCGATACGATCGCCTCGAAGATCAACACCGCGAACAGCGCACCCAGCGGATCGATCACGATGCCTTCCCAACGCAGCGTGTTGGCCGCAGCATCGGCGCAATCACCGTCGGCCCGGTCACGCAACCCAGTGCGCCATACAGCAAGGCAATCGGCCAGCTCACCGCGGCAATCGTGTGCGCGGCCCAGGCCAGCAACAGCAAAGTGGCTATCGCGCCATAACTGACCAGGCCGCGTACCGCTCGGCCGATGCCAGGCAACTCGTGGAAACGCAGGGTCAGGCTGCCCTCGAACAGGATTAGTGCCACCGCCAACGACACGACCGGAAACAGCAGATCGCCCAGTAAGTCGTCGGGATTCAGCACGCCGCTGACCGGACCCAACACGATACCCGCCAGCAACAGGAACAGGATCGCCGGCAACTTCACCCGCCACGCCAACCATTGCGCCAGGAAACCCACCATCAGTATTCCGGCGAGCATCAAGCCGAGCTCGACAATCATGGCGACCCTTACGTAAGATCCGGTCGCTATCGAAACACGCGCGGCTGCAAGCGTCCAGCGCCGGTATCCTCGGACAACTCAGAAACGCCGGTATTGCAGCGCTTCGGCCAGATGCTCGCGTTCCAGCAAGGCGGCGCCGCCGTCAAGATCGGCGATGGTGCGCGCCACTCGCAACACCCGGTGGTAGGCGCGGGCGGACAGGCCCAACCGCTCCAACGCAGTCTCGAACCAGCGTCGCTCCGGTGCACCCAGCGCGCAATCGCGCTCCAATTCACGCGTGCTGATCTCGGCATTCGGGCGACCGGCGCGCATCAGTGATTGCCGTCGCGCGCTAAGTACACGGACGCGCACCGTAGCGGAATCCTCGTCTCGCTCATTGCGTGGCGTGCCCAGTTCGGCCATCGGCACGGGCGGCACCTGCACGCAAAGATCGATCCGATCCAGCAGCGGACCGGAAATCCGCGAGCGGTAGCGCTGAATCTGATCGGGCGTGCACTGGCAGCGCGGATCACCGGCGTAGCCGCAGGGACAGGGATTCATCGCCGCCACCAGCTGGAACTGCGCGGGAAACGTCGATTGTCGTGCCGCCCGCGAGATCATGATGTGACCGGATTCCATCGGCTCGCGCAGCACTTCCAACACGTGCCGGCTGAACTCGGGCAGCTCATCCAGGAACAACACCCCGTTGTGCGCCAGCGAGATCTCACCCGGACGCGGGTAGGAGCCGCCGCCGACCAGGGCCACCGCCGATGCGGTGTGGTGAGGCGATCGGAACGGTCGGCGCCGCCAACGCGCCAGGTCGGTGGTGTGGCCGGAAACCGACAACACCGCGCAGGTTTCCAGCGCCTCCGATTCGGACAACGGTGGCAAGATCCCAGGCAGACGCTCGGCCAGCATGGTCTTGCCGGTGCCAGGAGGCCCTACCAGCAATAGGTGGTGGCCGCCCACCGCGGCGATTTCCAGCGCTCGTCGTGCCTGCAGCTGGCCGCGCACATCGGCCAGGTCGGGGCCGTCATGGGCGCCGCCATCGCTGGGAATGCCCACCGGCGCGCATAACTCGTGCGCGCCACGCAGCCACCCACAGACTTCAGCCAGGGTCTCCGCGACGCGCACATCCACGTCCGGCACCAGCGCGGCCTCGGCGGAGTTCTCGCGTGGCACGACCACGCGTCGGCCACGCGCGCGAGCGCGCAGCAACGCCGGCAGCACACCGGAAATGCGGCGCAACGAACCGGTCAAGGCCAGTTCGCCGAGGAACTCGCAATCATCCAGCTTTTCGCGCGGCACCTGGCCGCTAGCGGCAAGAATGCCCAGCGCAATCGACAGATCAAAACGTCCGCCATCCTTGGGCAACTCGGCCGGCGCCAGGTTCACCGTAACCCGGCGATTGGGGTATTCGAAAGCGGTGTTCTGGATTGCCACCCGGACCCGATCGCGCGCCTCGCGCACAGCCGCCTCAGGCAGACCGACAATATTGGTGCAAGGAAGGCCTCCGGAGAGGTGCACCTCGACCACCACCTGTGGGGCTGAAATGCCTTCCTGGGCACGCGTGAGGGTGACGGCGAGACTCATGCGGCGGTGCGCCGCAGACGCATGCGGGGTAGCGCGTTGACTGGCACAAACATCGCGCGACTCCATCAACAGCGCTGATAAATAACCGCCTCCGATCGTTCTCGGGGTGAGGGTGACGGATCGGAGGCGGCTCCCGGGAGGCGGTTACGACTGGCTACCGCGGGCAGCTACGGTGGCCTCGAGTTCGGCCACGCGTTGCTCCAGTTCGTCGACCTTGGCGCGGGTGCGGGCCAGCACCTGTGCCTGGACGTCAAATTCTTCGCGCGTGACCAGGTCGAGGCGGCGCAATCCTTGCGCCAGAACATCCTGGAAGTTGGCGCGCAAATCCTTCTGTGCCTGTGCCAGTCCTGGCGGTACCAACGACACAAGCCGCAGGGCAATCTGATCGATATCCTGCTTGTCCATCATGGACAGCACCTCGAGCTCGTCGGGATCAATACTAGGTGAATGGAAATTGATGCTGCCATCGGGGTGCTCCGCCAAAGTCTGTAGGAATTGTCCTACACCCGTGCCGATCAGGCGAGAACGCTCTGGCGGAAGGGCAGTACACTGGCACGGAGCCGTCGTGTCGACGCTCGCTCAACAGAGGAACCTTGCATGAAATTGGTCGTGGCGATCATCAAGCCGTTCAAGCTGGACGATGTCCGCGAGGCGCTCGCGGAAGCCGGCGTGCAAGGCATCACGGTAACCGAAGTCAAAGGATTTGGTCGCCAGAAAGGACATACTGAACTGTATCGCGGCGCCGAGTACGTGGTCGACTTTCTGCCCAAGATCAAACTGGAAGTAGCGGTAGCTGACGACCAACTGGACCGCGTGCTGGAAGCGATCCAGACTTCTGCCCGCACAGGCAAGATCGGCGACGGAAAGATCTTCGTCCGCACGCTGGAACAAGTCATTCGCATTCGCACCGGCGAACTGGACCTGGACGCGTTGTAGCTCCGTCGCAAACCGCCGGGACACATTCCATGCCTCCTGCGCACCGGCACCAAGGTGCGTCGGTGCGCGCCGACGCCTTCCGAGGATGCGTGGCATTCAACAAGGCGTTCTGAGCGACGCGAAAAACTGCTTGACTACACGTGTAGGCATGGCGTAGCTTGACTACATCTGTAGTCAAACGAGCATGTCTCATGCGCAAGCCTTCCATCGGCGACCAGGAATTGGCGCTGCTGCAACATCTCGATGAAGACCGCGCCGCCTCGGTGGGCGAGGTGGCTATCAGCTTCGGTGAACCGCGTGGGCTGGCCCGCTCCACCGTGCTCACGATGATGGAGCGATTGCGCGCCAAGGGTTATCTCAAGCGCCGCCAGATCAAGGGCATGTATCGCTACAGCACCGCCACCGGCGCCGCCGAGGCGGTGCGCAGCGCCGTCGGCAGCTTCGTCGAGAAGACCCTCAGCGGTTCGGTGTCGCCATTCGTGGCGTGGATGTCCGAACAGGCCGAGGTGTCGGACGACGAACTGGCCGAACTCGAGGCACTGGTGGCGCAACTGCAATCGCGGCGCAAGGAGACTTGAGATGAACGCTCTCGACCAAATCGCCCAGATTCTTTTGATGCGACTCGGCTGGTCATCGCTGCAGGCGATAGTGCTGATCGCGCTAATGGCTTTATTGATCCGTCTGCTGCCGCGCCTTCCCGCGGCTTTGCGCTGCACATTATGGTGGTTAGTTGGCCTGCAGCTGATCGTCGGCCTGGTCTGGCATGCACCTTTGCAACTGCCGCTGTTGTCGCCGCCGTCGACTCAGCAGATTGCAGACGCTCCTGCGACTCAGCTGGTCAGCGCGCCTACCACGCTGAATAGGCAGGTTGCGACGCCAAGCGCGCCGCAACAGAACACCCTACGCCCCGCGACCGAAGCACAGCCCGTTCGCTGGCCGCTGCTTATGGGCTTGTTCTGGCTGGCTGGCCTCGCGCTGCAGCTACCCCGCGCGATCCGTCACGGCCGCCAGTCGCGCATCCTGCTGCGCGACTCGGTACCGTCGACCGATCCTGAGTTGCAAGCGAAGTGCGTCGCCACGGCCAGGGCGTTCGGGTTACGCCGACCGCCACGGTTACACCTGTCCGATGCGATCACCTCGCCCCAGGTGATCGGCTTGCGCCGGCCGACCATCCTGCTGCCGGCTCGGCAAGCGCTGGCGCCGGAAGAAGCGTCGCTGGCGCTGGCTCATGAAGTGGCCCATCTACGTCGTGGCGATCTGTGGCTGGGCTGGATTCCGGCGCTGGCGCAACGGTTGTTTTTCTTCCATCCGCTGGTGCCGTGGGCGATGCGCGAGTACGCACTGAGCCGCGAAGCCGCGTGCGATGCGCAGGTGCTGATCCAACCGGGCACCGAACCGCAGCGCTATGGCCACCTGCTGCTGCGTCTTGGGGTGGCGCAACCCACACACGCCGGCCTCGCCAGTGCGGCCCCCTCGTTCTACCAACTGAAGAGGCGTTTGACTATGCTGCAGCAATCCGACATGCATCCGCGTCAGCGCCGGCAGGGCTGGCTCTTGGTCGCGCTGATCGCCGTGGCGGGCGTATTGCCCTATCGGCTGACCGCCACGGCGGCAAATCCTCCCGCAACAACCACCCATACGAGCAGTAGCGTATCCACGCCAGCGGCAGATTCGCAGAGATGGCAACAACTGCCGTCGCCGCCGCCTCCGCCGCTGTCCCCTCCGCCGCTGCCTCCGCCGCTGCCCCCGACCCCACCAGCACCGCCAATCGGCAACAACTTCGGCGCGCATCACGTCCACGTCGCTATCTCGTCCTCGGCACGCGACGGCTTCGCTCTGTTCGACGACGACACGGTGATAATCAGGGGCACCGACAGTGACCTGGCCACCGCCAAACGCCTGCGCCCGGATAATCACGCCATGCTGTGGCTCCGCCGTGGCGACCAATCCTGGCTGATCCGTGATCCGGCGATGCTGAAGCGTGCCCGCGCGATCTCCCAACCGCTGAGCACACTGGACAGCCAGCAAGGTGCGTTGGCAGGCAAGCAGGGTGAACTGGTCGGTCGTCAAGCGGGGCTAGCGGCGCGCCACGGAACTTTTGCCTACGAGCAGGCGGCACTTGCCCAGCGACAGGCACGACTGGCTCAACAGGTGGCCGCACGTGACGGCGACACAGCAGCGCTGGCGGCACGTCGCCAGCGGCTGGACATCGCACAGGCCGAAATGGAGCAGCGCCAGCAGGTCGCGCAGGAGCAATTGGACAAACTACAGCGCGATCTGGAAGTGAAACAGATTGAACTGGACGGCCAACAAACGGCTTTGGAAAAACGCCAGCAGCAAGTCTCCACGCAGACCGAACGCCAACTGAGCAAACTCCTCGACGAAGCACTCGCCAAAGGTGTGGCGAAGCCCGTCACCCATCGCTGATTTACACCAACATCCTCCCCGCGTAATTTTCCGCGGGGAGGATGTTGGTCATGCACTCACCGCCACGGCCACGCCTGCAACTGGTACTCATGCGGCGGCGCGTCGCCGGCCAGGTACTCCACAAAATAGTCCCAGCGCCGACGCGTGATGTACGGCGTAGCCTCACCATAGCCGTGGTGCGCGTTGGGGATCGCGATCATGTCAAAGTCGCGGTTGGCCTTGATCAGGGCCTCGACTACCAACAGCGTATTCGACGGCGGGACGTTGTCGTCGAGCGTGCCGTAGGTGAGCATCAAACGACCCTTGAGGTTCTTCGCGAAACTCTGGTTCGCCTGGGCGTCGTAGTTGGTCGTGCCGTCCTTGTTGGTGACCAGCAAGCCCTGCCACTTCTCGGCCCAGTCGTCCTCGTAGTTGCGATTGTCGTGGTTGCCGCTCTCGGCCCAGCCGACCTTGAAGAAATCCGGGTAGTGGAACATCGCGCCCGCGGTGGCGTTGCCTCCGCCGGAGTGACCCCAGATGCCGACGCGGTCGAGGTCGATCCACGGATAACGCTGGCCAAGTTCCTTCAGCCCGGCCACTTGGTCGGGCAAGGTGTTGTCCTCGATGCGTTCAAAGTAGGCGTCGTGGAACGCCTTGGAGCGCCACGGCGTGCCCATGCCGTCGATCGCCACCACGACGAAGCCCAGCTCGGCCATCGCCTGATGGTCGCTGCGCGAAGCGAGGAAACTGCGCCCGCGCACCGAGCCGGTCTGCGGTCCGGGGTAGACGTAGTCGATGATCGGGTATTTCTTTGAGGCATCGAAATTCGTTGGTTTGAACATCAGGCCGTACAGATCGGTCTTGCCGTCGCGCGCTTTCACCGTGAACGGAATCGGCGGCACCCATCCGGCGGCACGCAGGCGGCTGATCTCGGCACGCGCCACGGTGGCCAAGGTATGTCCGTCGTTCGAGCGACGCAGCATGGTCACTGGCGGCGTGGTCGGGGTCGAATACGCATCGACGAAGTGCTTGCCATCCGGTGACAGGCTGACTGTGTGATCGGCCCCCTCCGGGGTCAGCAGGGTCGGCTGGCCACCGTCAAGGCTGACCTTCCAGAACTGCTGGTAGTAGGGATTCACGCTCGCCGTGCGGCCCACGCCGCGGAACCACACGGTGCGAGTGTCCGGGTCCACTCTCAGCACCTCGGTGACATTGCTCTGGCCGGTGGTGATCGCGTGTTTGAGCTTGCCGGTGTCGAGGTCATACAGATACAGATTGCCCCAGTTGCTGCGCTCGGAGAACCAGATCGCCTCGTGGGTTTTGGGCAGGTAACGCCAGTTCACCGCGCCGTTGCCGCTTTCGTAATACGTCGGCACCGCTTCCTCGAACACGGTGCGCACCTTGCCGGTTTTCGTGTCGGCGATGCGGAACCATTCGTGCTTGTGGTCGCGCGAGGTGGAGACGAAAGCCAGCGTCTTGCCGTCCGGCGCCCACTTCACGTCGTCCCAGCCGCCGTCAGGACCGCAGCTGACGTCATCGCACAGGCTGGAGCGGTGTTGTTCCGGCGGCATCTGGAGACGCACCAGCTTGTGCGTGGTCACGTCGATGATCACCCGCTCGATCATCGTCACATCCTTGTCGCCGACCAGCGGATACTTCCACTTCAACAGCTCGGAATGTCCGACCTTGGTCTTGATCAGGTACATCTCACCGGTCTTGCGCTGGTCCTGCTGGAAGGTGGCAATCTGCTTCGAATCGGGCGACCACTCCAGGATCGCCTTGTCGGTGTGCTTCCAGCCGGCGTTGTCGGTGGCATAGCCGAAGTTCTCCACGCCATCGGTGGTGAGCTGGATTTCCTTGCCGGTGGCGACGTCGCGCAACCACAGGTTCCAGTCACGGATGAAGGCTTCGGAATGCTTGTCGGGTGCGCCAGGGTCCTTGTCGACCTCCTGTTTCGTGCAGACTGCGGCGCCATGCAACTCGCACAAATAGTGCTCGTCGCCCAGTTTTACGTCCAGGCGGCCATCCGGTTTCACGCTGTAGCTGAAGTCATGCGGAAATTTCGTGGCATCCACGGTCTTGCCGCGGGCCTTGCCCAACGCCGTCGCTAACCCAGCCTGGTCGAATGCGGGTACCGCCTTGCCATCTGCCACGTTCATCCGTAAAAAGTGGTCGCCGGTGGCGTCGTGGTCGCGGTACCAGAAATTACCGTCGTCCAGCCAGGTTACTTTGGCCACCGCGTGATCCGTCAGCGGCGCTGTCTGATAGGACAGGAAGCTCTCCGCTCGCGCATAGTCCGCTGCAGTGAGCGTTTCCCCCTGTGCTGCCACTCCGCCCGACAGCAACCCCAATACCAGCGCGCCGCAAACGCGCGCCTTGCTGACCATCACATGCATGACTTGCTCCATGGAAATTGGATCGTCTCGGTGAACCGTATTTCGGGCTCGCCGGACTTTTTGATCGTAACCCGATCGCGCCCAGCATTCCCGATCGCGCCCAGCATTTCTCGTGCCGGAATACCCGGCAGGCTGCGCGGGGCACGATAGCCGACCGGCGTGGCGCCTGCACAACAACCATCGCAGGCGTCGGACGCCGGCCGGGAGCGTCCAACTTGCATCTCCGCACGGCCTGGTTCGGCGCGATCGACGCGGAGTTCTCGCTGCACGCACGCCAGCAACCGTTGCGCCAACTTGGCGATGCATAATGAGTAGTCCTGAACACTCCCCACTCGGCAAGGACACCGTCTACGCTGACCGCTACGACGCGAATCTGTTGTTCCCGATTCCGCGCGCCGACAAGCGCCGGGAGATCGGTGTGGCCGAGACGTTACCGTTCCACGGCGTGGATATCTGGAATGCCTACGAACTGTCATGGCTGGACCTGCGCGGCAAGCCCCGCGTCGCGCTGGCCGAATTCCACATCCCGGCTTTCTCCTCGCACATCATCGAATCGAAATCGTTCAAGCTGTACTTGAACGGCTTTGCGCAGGAGCGTATCGAAAGCGCCGACGTGTTGACCGACACCCTGCTGCGCGATTTATCCGCTGCGGCTGGCGCGGTGGTCAGCGTACAACTGCGTGACGCCAGTGCCAGCGCGTTACCGACAGTCGAGTTGGACGGTCACCTGCTCGACGTCCAGGACATCGCCATCGACCACTACGGGCCGCCGCGACCAGATTTTCTGCACGCCAACGTTGACGTCCAGCCGGTGCAGCAGACCTTGGTATCGCACCTGCTGCGTTCGAATTGCCCGGTCACGGGACAGCCGGACTGGGGCAGCGTGCAGATCGCCTACCGCGGCGCGCCGATCGATCACGCCGGGCTGCTGCGCTACCTGGTCTCATTTCGCACCCACAACGAATTCCACGAACAATGCGTGGAACGGATCTTCGTTGACCTGATGCAGCGCTGCGCACCGCAGCAACTCAGCGTATACGCACGCTACACGCGCCGCGGCGGCCTGGACATCAACCCGTATCGCAGCAGCGAGCCGGGCGCGCCGGACAATACGCGCACGGTGCGCCAGTAACATATCGGAGACTGTCCACGCCCGGGTGATGCAGGGTGACGCATCGCCCGCAGGTGACCGTCGAGTGAAAGTACAGCCAGCAGCGAATTGCTGCTTACCGGCGCTTCATTCGGGTGGCGTTAGCCTCTTCGATCTGCCCTGATATGGCTGCGGTGATCGCCCGGGCCAAGGTGCAGCAACCTACTGCGAGTGGAGTTCTGATGAAACGTTCAAGTCTGACGATTCGCATCCTGCAAGCCGTTGGCGTGGGCTGCACCGTACTGCTCGGCGCCTGCGGCAAGAATGAAGCACCCGCCACGCCGCCAGCCGCAAGCAGCACGGTAACAGCCGCCAAGGTGGCGGTCGCCACACCGGCAGTGGCTGGCAGCAGCACCGCGAAACCCGACGCTGGGCCCGCAAGTAGCAGCACCAGTATCGCCAATCTGCCGGCTCCGGCCAGCTCCGCGCCGCCACCGTTCGCGTTCGACAAGCTGACCCTGGGCGACGCCGTCGACGAGGGTCACAAGGTCACCCGTGCCACCGACCACTTCGCGCCCGACGACAAGACGCTTTACGCCAGCGTTGCCACCGTTGGCAGCAGCAAGGAAGCCACGCTGAATGCGAAGTGGAGCTACCTCGAAGGCCACGGCCAACTGGTCAGCAATATCAGCCAGTCGATTGCCACCGACGGTCCGGCAATCACCACGTTCAAGGTACACAACCCGGACCTCTGGCCAGAAGGCAAATACAAGGTCGAGATCTCGATCAATGGCAAGCCCGTCGCCAACCAGGATTTCCAGATCGGCAAGCGCTGAGAGGTTCAGGCTACGTCAGCCGACAACACCGTTCGAGGAGCTTTTTTGCTACTCGCACGATGTAGCGTGGCATGCTTGATGATTCAGACCCTGGAAGCGGCAGCCTTCTAGACTGGGTCCTGATCCTCAGTCAGGGAAGTCCGTACACTCTTGCATTGTGTGTTGTGGATGCTATTCGGCGTGGTCGCGCTGCGGCTACACGCCACCGCAATCACTCGGGTGGCATCGTCGCAACCCTCGAGTTGACTTGACGGAAGCCGGATCGACTTCGTCGCCGACGGCGGCATCTGGTTCGTGGCCTGCACGGGTGGCAAGACGTCGTTATCAATAGCCGACGATGGCAGCAACGATGCGGCAGCTGTATTTGCCCGATGGCAAGCAGCTCACGTTCCAGTACGACATCAGCGGCGAATGCGGAGGCTTCTACGTGCTCGACGTCGCCAGCGCGACAACTGACCGGGGCCGACAGCAGCCACAGTCTGGTCGTGCGACAACCAAGGGACTGTCGC
>CAJDWA010000038.1_pt1 | contig 13212 bp, 12 predicted proteins | sample 7391461 | NCBI WGS metagenome assembly CAJDWA01 (sample SAMEA7055726, study PRJEB34461) | soil metagenome | biome: terrestrial ecosystem; feature: Peninsula; material: soil | place: Antarctica | collected 2016 | reverse complement strand
CGACCGGCACGGAAAGCTGGCCGACGGCGACGACATCCTCTATGTGCTGGCCCGCAGCATGCATGCACAAGGTGTGCTGAAGGGACCTGTGGTGGGCACCTTGATGAGCAACTACGGGTTGCAGCAGGCGTTGGCCAGACTCGGCGTGCTGCTGATCCGTGCCAAAGTAGGCGACCGCTACGTGATGCAGCAATTGCACCAGCATGACGGCGTGCTCGGCGGCGAGACATCCGGTCACATCCTGTGCCTGGATCGTGCCAGTACCGGCGACGGCATCATCGTTGCGCTGGCCGTGTTGGAGTCGCTGGTCCGCTCCGGCCAGGATCTTGCCGGAGCGCGGCAGGGTTTGGACAAGCTGCCGCAGGTGATGCTCAACGTGCGTGCCGTCGGTGCCCGCGAAAGTCTGCTCAGTGACGAAGTGAAGCAGGCGCTGACCGAGGTCGAGCAGGTGTTGCTGGGGCGCGGCCGAGTGGTGTTGCGTGCATCTGGCACCGAGCCGCTCGTGCGCGTTACCGTCGAAGGCACCGACGCGGCGGAAGTGCAACAGTTGGCGGAGCAGCTCGCCGGGACGGTAAAATCGGTAGCCGAGCGCTCGTGAACCTATAGCTGTATTTAAGAGTTTGGTGGGTTTTGGTTGGCCGGTCTGCAAATCCGCCTAAGTGGTCCATATTTCCGACGAATGGTCAGAGATATGTCCCCATCTAGCGCAGATCTCGCTTCGACCAGCAAAGCCTGACAGATCCCTTGGTCGCCATGGATTGGCCCGACGTGTCCCGCCCCTGCGGTGGTGGTTACCGACCGCGCGATCATTGAATGGACGTACAGCCATGAAGCATGTTCCCACCCTCGATATCCGTCGTTATGACAGCGAGCGCGACGTTTTCGTCGCCGAGATCGGCGCGGCCTACCGCGAATTCGGTTTCTGCTGCATCAGCGGGCACGGCATTCCACGCGAGCTAATCGACGGCTCCTACGACGCGTTCCGTCGTTTCTTCGCGCTGCCCATCGAAACCAAGATGCGCTACCACGTGCCCGGCAGCGGTGGTGCGCGCGGGTACACGCCGTTCAAGGTGGAGACCGCCAAGGACAGCCAATACGCCGACCTGAAGGAGTTCTGGCACATCGGCCGCGAGATTCCCCGCGATTCGAAGTTCGCCGACGTGATGCCCCCGAACACCTGGCCAGCCAAGGTTCCGGATTTCAAGCAGTACGGCTACGGTCTGTACGAGGCGCTGGATCAGCTCGGTACCCGCGTGCTGCGCGCGTTGGCGCTGCACATCAAGCAGCCGGAGAATTTCTTCGAGGACAAGACCGACATCGGAAACTCGATCCTGCGGCCCATCCACTATCCGCCGATCACCGACGGAAATGTTCCGAACGTGCGTGCCGGCGCGCACGAGGATATCAACCTCATCACCTTGCTGGTCGGCGCCAGCGCCGAGGGCCTGGAAGTGCTCAGCGACGGCGAGTGGCTACCGATCACCACCGAGGGCGACGCGATCGTGGTCAACATCGGTGACATGCTGCAGCGGCTCAGCAATCACGTATACCCATCCACCTCGCACCGTGTCGTCAACCCGCCGAACGAGAATGCGCGCAAACCACGTTATTCGGTGCCGTTCTTTCTGCACCCGAACCCAGACGTGATGCTCGACCCGCTCGATTCGTGCATCACGCCAGACAACCCCCGCCGTTATGACACCTCGATCAGCTCGCACGAATATCTGCTGCAGCGCTTGCGTGAGATCAAGCTGATTTAGCAGAATCCGTATCCCGGTAGCGCGTCCCTTGCCGTGCCGACAGTCGCTGCGCCAGGCGATCCGGCATCAATTGCATCATCGTTTTGATGAAACGGTTGACCCGGCCCGGAATGTAGACGGCGTCGCCACGCTCGACCGCCGCAATGCCCTGGCTGACCACGTCCGCAGCACTCAGCCACATGAAGCCGGGTAGCTTGTCCAGCTTCTCGCGCGTGCGGTTGACATCGTGGAATTCCGACCAGGTGAAGCCTGGGCACAATGCGGAGACGTGGATCCCGTGCGGCTGGTTTTCCAGCGCCAGCGCCTGGGAAAATTTGATCAGATACGCCTTGCTTGCCGCGTATAAGGTGTGCCCGGCGGGTGCCGGAACATGGCCGGCCAGCGACGAAACATTGACGATGCGACCATGGCCGCGCTGGCGCATCCCCGGCAGCAGCCGCCATGCCAGTTCGGTCGGCGCGGTCAGCAGTACCCGCAGGAACGCGGCATGCGTGGGCCAATCGTTGGTGTCGAATGTGCCGGGCACGCCGTATCCGGCATTGTTGATCAACCAGTCCACATGCAGGTCGTGCTGGTCCAGGGCATCGCACAACCATGCCACTGCGTTGGGTTCAGCCAGGTCGTGCGCAAGTACGGTGACGCTTACACCGTGCTGAGCCTGCAGCTCTGCCGCCAGCTCCTCCAGCCGCGCGGTGCGCCGCGCGGTAATCACCAGGTCATGCCCCAATGCGGCAAGTTGCCTCGCGAATTCGGCGCCGATGCCGGATGAGGCGCCTGTAATCAGGCTGAGTGGACGGACAGGCGTCATTGAGAGATCCCTTGGGTCGTACCGCATTCTTGACTACCCCAGCCGTTCACGCCACCGAGTCGCGACATTTTGGCGTTTGCCGCCGTCACGAACGCTCGCTAAGCTTGGAGTTTGATTGTCGTGGAAGCACACCATGCGCAAGAAACTTGTCGCCGGCAACTGGAAGATGCATGGCAGCCGCTCGATGGCCAGCGCGCTGGTCGACGAGATTGCTGCTGCCAAACCGGCCTCGATCGATGTCGCCGTGTTTCCCCCGTTCCCCTACTTGGCCGAGCTGGTCGAGCTGGCCCGACAGCATCGTGACAGCGGACTCGGTATCGGCGCCCAAGATGTCAGCGGGCACGAAGGGCAGGGCGCATATACAGGTGAAGTCTCCGGCGCAATGCTGGCCGATATTGGCGCGAACTGGGTACTGGTTGGCCATTGCGAGCGCCGGCAGTATCACCACGAGGACGACGAGCTGGTCGCGCGCAAATTCGCGGCAGCTTGCGCCGCCGGGCTCACTCCGATCCTGTGCGTTGGCGAAACACTGCAGCAGCGCGAAAGTGAAGAGACCGAAACGGTCATTGCACGTCAGTTGCATGCGGTGCTGAGTTCGTCGGGAGTGGCTAGTTTCGATACCGCGGTCATTGCCTATGAGCCGGTCTGGGCCATCGGCACCGGCCGCACTGCCACGCCGGAGCAGGTCCAGCAGGTACATGCTTTCATTCGTAGCCAACTGGAAAGGGAAGATGCTACACTTTCTCGTCTGACCCGACTGCTTTACGGCGGTAGCGTCAAGGCGGCCAATGCCGCCGAGTTGTTCGCGCAGGCGGACGTAGACGGTGGGTTGATCGGCGGCGCCTCATTGACGGCACCTGACTTCCTTGCCATCTGTACCGCGGCACACCAGGCGCATCAAGCCAGCTAGCTAATAGGCTCGACAAGAAATTTATGTTCGTCATTTTCAGCGTGTTTTACATCCTGATCGCTGCGGCGATGATTGTGCTTATCCTGCTCCAGAACGGAGCGGGCGCCGACGCCGGTTCCGGTTTCGGTGGCGGGGCTTCGGCCACGGTATTCGGTGCGCGAGGCTCGTCGACCTTCATGACGCGCGCGACCGGCGTACTGGGAGGGCTGTTCTTCCTGCTCAGTCTCGGTATGGGTATCTACCTGCACGGTAACGGCGCGCCGCAAGCCAGCGGTGAGGGCCTTGGCGTGATGGCCGGGGCGACCGAACAGGCGGTGCCCGCGAAAGCGGCTCCTACTGCAGCCGCTGGCTCGGAAGTGCCTTCGGCCACGCCGGCCAATGCCGGCAAAGCCGTTCCGGCAGCAACACCGCCGGCAACCGGCAATAACGCCCCGGCCCAAAGCCAGGGCGACGTGCCGGCACCGACACCTCCGAAGAAGCTCTAAAGCAACACACCTGCCCAGGTGGCGGAACTGGTAGACGCACTACCTTGAGGTGGTAGCGACGTAAGTCGTAGGGGTTCGAGTCCCCTCTTGGGCACCAATGTATGGTTTCGGTCGAGAAAAGTCGGATCCACAAGAACGAGAAGGCCGCCGGTTGGCGGCTTTTTCGTTTGTGCTCGCCTGACGTGGTTCCGGAAACTACGGCAGACGTCCGAATCGGCGATGTGATCAAGATTCGGATTCTGGTCACGACGAGCCGGGGCGCCTGGTAGATTCCCGTACATCAACAGTAGGGCTGGGCCGACATATCGACGGCGTAAGGCGTGACACGCTGCTTTCGGTTGGGGTGAAGGCGACGGCTGCGATTCTTGCGCGGCGTCGCAGCCATGAACGCGCAACGGGGATGAATCTCATGTTGACTGTTTCGCTCAAGCGATTTGAGCACGGTGCTTGGAACGTCTGTCGAAGTGGTACTGCGGTGTTCGGCCATCCGGCGCTTGAGCAGGCGATTCAGTTGGCGAGGGTCGTGGCACGCGACGAATACCGGCGACTGGAGCAGACGATCCGCGAGGATATGCCGGGTGGCTACGCCCCGATCGTGCTGGCCTATTACGCGAGATTGGACAACGATTGCGCCGTCTCTACGCTGGCAGCCCGGTTTTCGGTTCCGAGGAACGTGGATCGCGCGGCCGCTCAATGCCGGTTGTGACCGGTGCACCTTATGGAATCCAGTTCGATGTGAAAATGCGGATCTCGTAGCTTGCAATGGAACCGCATGCGGCCTAGTTTCTAGCAGACAAACCAAGGAGGGCGTCACGTGATCAATGTGGTCCTGGTGGACGATCATGAGCTGGTGCGTACTGGCTTCCGAATGATCTTGCAGCAACAGCCTGACATCAACATCAACGGCGAGGCCGGTACCGCGGAGGAAGGGCTACGCCTGATCCGAAGCCTGTCGCCGGACATTGCCCTGGTCGACGTGCACATGCCCGGCATGAGTGGCATTGAGCTCACCGAACGCGTCTGTCGCTCGAAGCTGTCCACGCATATCGTGATCGTTACCGTGGTTGACGACGCGCGCTTTCCCAAACGTCTGCTCGATGCCGGCGCATTGGGTTATCTGACCAAAGGGTGCAGCGCGGACGAACTGGTGTCGGCCGTGCGTCAGGTCGCCGGCGGTCGGCGCTATCTGGCGCCAGCAGTGGCGCAGCAGCTTGCGCTTGCCACCCTCGATGGCAGCGGATCACCTTTCGACGTGCTTTCCAGCCGTGAGTTGGAGGTGGCAATGATGCTGGTGCGCGGCAAGCCACTCACCATGATCGGTGAGCAGCTCAACTTGAGTCCAAAAACCGTCTCCACCTACAAGCAGCGGCTAATGGAAAAACTGCAGGTGGATCACGTACTCAGCCTGGCGCATCTGATGACAGTGCACGGGTTGATCGACGCACCGAGCCATCACGTTGGCAATTGACTGGTGATGGAGTGTTCGGTGCTGGTCGTACGGTTCTTCCGCACCGGTCCCTGAAAAACGAAAACCGGACTTGCGTCCGGTTTTCGTTTTTCATCAGATATCAATTTCAGCTGTGCGATTGGTCGCTCGGCTTGTCTTCCTGGTGGCCTTCCTCATGGGAGGCTTGCACCGTCGGCTTGCGCGCAGGCTCACTGGCACTGGCTAGCGCCGGTGCGGTCGCGAGAGCCGGTTGGGTCAGCAGATCGCCTTGCTTGGGCATAGTCGGTTTGATCGACGCAGCATCAGAGGGTGGTGTAGCGGCTGCTACAGGTGCGGCAGCTGGCGCTGACACCGAACTCTGCGGCTTTTGTGTCTCGGCCGGGCTGTCCTGCTCTGTCGATCTCCGGGGCGAACGCTGGTTGGTGGATGCCGTTGCGTTAGCAGCTACCGGGTTCTCCGGCCGAACCGATGGAGTCGGTGGCGTTGCCGTGACCGGGCTGGCAGGTTGCGCCGTGGCTGGCGCTGCCGCGACGGCATCCCGAGCAAGTGCGTCCATCGTTGGGCTTGGGGACGGTGCCGGCGTCGGCGCCGGTGCGATGTGTGTAGCCGGAGCGTCGGTACGAACTGCCTCCGGCGGAGCAGTCGGCTTGGCGCTCTCCGGGTGAGAAGACTCAACCTTGATCTCGGTCGCCATGACAGCCGCTACCGGTGCGGCGGCGACTCTGGCGGTAACCGGCTCGGCACGAGTCTCGGCGGCCGATGACGGAGCCTGATCCGGGATGGGCGGCAGGGTCGGCAGGCTGAACGCTGTCGCGCTCGCGCCCGTGGCGACCGTGTCAGTCGGCTTGCTGGCGACGTTGTCGACACCGTTTGGCGAGGCAGCCGGCGCAGACTTATCGGCCGTTTTCTCGCTCGGCTTCTGTGTTGCTTCCTGCGATGTCGTGGTTACGACCTTTTCGTCGCTCATTAGCGCCGATGCTTCCTGATGCGCACCGTTGCCCGTGGCCGTCCGCTTGGTGCTAGCCGGTGCCTTCGCCACGGTGTCGCGATCCTCGTCGTCGTCAAGTGCTGGCGCGGATGCGCTATCCGACGTATCTGTACCCTCGGTCGTGGTCTCGTCGTGACGACGCCGACGGCGACCACCGCGGCGCCCGCGACGGCGGCGCGAAGAGCCGCCATCGGCATCGCCATCGCCAGGCTGTTCGGCAGGGTTCTCGGCGTGGTCTACCACGGTGGACTCGGCCGCTGCTGTTGCCAGCAAGGCGACTGCCTTGGCGGCCTCGTCCAGTGGTTCACTTACCGCGCCCTCGGCATGCTCTACGCGCGGCGCACGTTCTGTCCTGGCTTGCTGTGGCTTGCGCTCGGGACGCGGCGTGGCGTTCTCTCCGCCTTGCGCGGACTTGGGCTGGCGTTCGGCACGCGCCGTCTGTGTCTGTGGCTGCCCAGCCTGACGCGTCGAGGCTTCATTACTACGCTGACGGTTGCTTCGCGCTTGCTGCTGGGCGCTGGACTTTTGCCCCTGTGGTGCGCTCGCCTCACGCCGTGGCTGGCGCGATGAAGAACCTTGCGACTCGTTCGCGGCGCGGCTGCTACCGTTGCGCGTGCCGCGCTCGGCTCGACGCGAACGATCGGTACTGTCCCGGCTACTGGTGGACGTCTTGGCGGGTGCCGGCGCAGCCTCTTCGGCGCTACGGAACCAGCCGAACAGCCGGCCAAGCAGGCCGCCTTTCGGGGCCGCGGTGGTGGAGCGAGGCGCAGGAGCCTGGCGCTGACGCGAGGCAGGCGTTGTAGCGACGGGTTCGGCCACTTCCTCGCGCAGCGGAGCAGGGGCGCCCGGCACGATACCGCTTACGGCGGGATGCTCGCCGCTGCCCAGGGCCTGGCCCATTTTCGGCAGTTCGGCGGTCTCCACCGTCGTGAGCATCTCGTAGCTGGGCTTGCTGTGCTCGCCCATGTCCGCTTCGCGGATGCGCTGGATCTCGATGTGCGGGGTCTGCAGCTTGTCGTCGGCGACGATCATCACGTGCACCTTGTGGCGCAGTTCGATCTCCACCACGCTGGCGCGCTTCTCGTTGAGCAGGAAGTTGACGACGCTGGTTGGCGCCTGCACCAGTACCTGTCCGGTGTTGTCCTTCATCGCGTGTTCTTCGATCAGGCGCAGCGTCGACAGCGACAGCGATTCCACGCCGCGGATCTGGCCGTGGCCTTCGCAACGCGGGCAGGTGATCTGGGAAGCCTCGCCCAGACTCGGGCGTAACCGCTGGCGCGACATCTCCATCAAGCCGAAGCGTGAAATGCGGCCGACCTGCACGCGGGCGCGGTCGAGCTTTAGTGCGTCCTTCAGGCGTTCTTCGACTTCGCGCTGGTGGCGCGGGCTATCCATGTCGATGAAATCGATCACGATCAGGCCGCCGGCATCGCGGATACGTGCCTGGCGTGCAACTTCCACTGCGGCTTCACAGTTGGTGTTGAACGCGGTTTCCTCGATGTCGCTGCCCTTGGTCGCTTTCGACGAATTGACGTCGATGGCGGTCAGCGCTTCGGTCTGGTCGATCACGATCGAACCGCCCGAAGGCAGACGCACCTGGCGATCAAACGCGCTCTCGATCTGCGTCTCGATCTGGTAGCGCGTGAACAGCGGGGTGTCGTCCTGATACAACTTGAGCTTGCGCAGCGCGTTCGGCATCACCTGCTGCATGAACTCGCGTGCGTCGTTGTACAGCGGCTCGTCGTCGATCAGGATCTCGCCGATGTCGCTGCGCAGGTAATCGCGCAGGGCGCGGATGAACAGCTTCGATTCCTGGTAGATCAGGAACGGCGCCTTCTGCTTGCCGGCCGCCTCGGAGATCGACTTCCACAGGGTCAGCAGGTAGTCCAGGTCCCATTGCAGTTCTTCAGCATCGCGGCCGAGGCCGGCGGTGCGTACGATCAGGCCGACATCGTCAGGCACGGTGACGTGGTCGAGCGCTTCCTTCAGTGCCTGCCGATCCTCGCCTTCGATCCGGCGCGAGACGCCGCCAGCTTTCGGGTTGTTCGGCATCAACACCATGTAGCGACCAGCCAGGCTGATGAAGGTGGTCAGCGCAGCGCCCTTGTTGCCGCGCTCTTCCTTTTCCACTTGCACGACGACTTCCTGGCCTTCCTTGACCAGTTCGCGGATGCTCGACTTGTGATGGTCGAGCCCCGGGGTGAAGTATTCGCGGGAGATTTCCTTCAGCGGCAGGAATCCGTGGCGTTCGGCGCCGTACTCGATGAAGCACGCTTCGAGTGATGCCTCAACCCGGGTGATTCGGCCCTTGTAAATATTGGACTTTTTCTGTTCCCGCGAAGGGATTTCGATGTCCAGGTCGTACAGGTTCTGGCCGTCGACAATAGCCACGCGCAACTCTTCACGCTGAGTTGCGTTGATCAACATACGTTTCATGGTGGTAATCCTCGGCTTGGCCGCGCGTCGCGAGCCTCGGTGGCGCCACAATGGCGGCCTGCCGGGGATCGCGCCGCTGCGGTTAAGCGGCAAAAAAACGGCACCGTTGCCGGTGTCGGGGATGATTCGGTCAGCTGCGCCTGCTGCCGCAATACCGGATGGCATCGGACAAACACCAGCCCAAACCGTTACGATGAAAGGGAGCCGCGACCGGTCCACCAGAGGCAACCGGCGCAATCCTCGCCGACGTTACGGGCGGGCACTCCACCCGGTCCAGACAGCAGACGGGTGGAAACCAGCGCTTGGCGAGTATCCTATCTAAGCAGGTTTTTTTCAATGCAGACGGCAACTTCCCCCGACGCACCTAATGGTGTACGTCAAGTCGCGATTGGCCCCGAGCGCGATGGGCAGCGAATCGACAACGCTCTGGTGACCCTGCTCAAGGGTGTTCCCAAGAGCATGATTTATCGATTGTTGCGCACCGGCCAGGTGCGTGTGAACGGCAAGCGTGCGAAGCCGGATACGCGTCTCGCTGACGGTGATACGCTGCGCATCCCGCCGGTCCGCGTGGCTGAAAGGCCCGAAGGCCGGAGCGCGCCCGCAGGCCAAGTGGCAGAGGTGGCCGACGCGATCATTTTCGAGGACAAGCACTTCCTGGTGATCGACAAGCCCTCCGGCGTGGCCAGCCACGGCGGCAGCGGGATCAGCCATGGCGCGATCGAGCTGCTGCGTGCTGCGCGACCGCAGGAGCACCTGGAACTGGTACACCGGCTGGACCGAGACACTAGCGGCGTATTGGTATTTGCTCGCACCCGCTCAGGACTGATCGGCTTGCAGGCGGCAATCCGCGCCAGCGAAGTCACCAAACAATATTTGTGCTTGATGCTGGGCCACCCATCCAAAGCCAAGTTCGACGTCAATGCGCCGTTGCTGAAATCAGTGATGCAAGGCGGCGAGCGGATGGTGCGGGTCGCCGAAAGCGGCAAGCCTTCGCTGACCTTCTTCCGCGAGATGGAGCAATACCCCAGCGCGCGCCTGATGCAGGCTACCCTGGGCACCGGCCGCACCCATCAGATCCGCGTACACGCGGCGCATATCGGCCATCCGCTGGCCGGTGACCCGAAATACGGTGATCGCGAAATGAACAAGCGCTATCGCGAGATGGGTTTGAACCGGATGTTTCTGCACGCCGCGCACATGAGTTTTGATCTGGACGAACGCTCCTACAGTTTCTCCGCGCCGTTGCCGGATGACTTGAAGGCTTTTCTCGACACCCTCGCCGTCAAGGGCAAGCGGTTGATCTATACCCGCGAGAAGTCGCGCACCGACTTCTGATCAGCCGGCCAGCAGGGCTTCTACTCGTGCTGCGCAAATGAAGTCGTTCATCGAAAGGCCGCCCACGTCGTGGGTCGACCACAGCACCTGGCAATGCCCATAACCGGCCTCCAGGTCAGGGTGGTGATCTTCGTGGTTGGCCATGAAACCCACCGCATTGATGAAGCCCAACGTGTGGTGGAAATCCTTGAACTTGAAGTCCTTGGAGATGGCCTTGTCGTCGTCGCGCAGCTCCCAACCGGGTACTTGCTTCAGTAGTTCGGCCACTTCCGTAGTGTTGAGTGCGTGTTCCTTGCCCTTGCATGGCTGACAATGTTTTGTCGAAAGATCGTTGACGCTCATGTAGTACTCCGTGTGGATTGAATGGCGGGACGCGAAGGGTCCAAGTTGCGCGGGGAAAAGTCAAAGCGCTGTGATTTCGAGCATTCCCGTTGAAACAGGACTAAAATGGTGCTGATTCGCCGGTGTGACCCACCGGCTCCCGGTGAAAGACAGCGGAGCAGGCATGATCGACATTTCCGAACGCGCGCAGCAACACTTCCTGCGCCTGCTTGAGCAGCAAGGCATCGATGGCCTTGGCATCCGCCTGCGGGTGACCTCGCCGGGCACGCCGGCAGCCAATTGCGAGCTGGAGTTCTGCGAGCCGGTCGATCTGGCCGGCGGTGAGTGGACGATCGAGTGTGCCGGTTTCGAGTTCCATATCGACGGCGACAGCGCCAGTTGGCTTGACCAGGCCACCATCGACTTCGAGTCGAACGCCACCGGTGGCCAGCTCAACATCCGCGCGCCGAAGATAAAGGGTCATATTCCCGGTGCGGATGCCGGTGTGATCGAGCGTGTGCGCTTTGTGATCGAATCCGAAATCAACCCCAAGCTGGCCTCGCACGGTGGCCGGGTAACCCTGCTGGAGGTTGATGCCGATCATGCCGTGGTGCTGCAGTTCGGTGGCGGCTGCCACGGTTGCGGCATGGTCGACGTTACTCTGAAGCAAGGCGTCGAAAAGACCTTGCGCGAGTTCGTGCCCGAAATCACGGCGGTGCGCGACGCCACCGATCATGCCGGTGGCGAGAAGCCCTTTTACCAGAAAGCTGAGGGCAAATCGGCCCTGGCCTGAGCGTCATTCTTTGATCGCCAGCAACGGAAAAGGCCCGCATCGCGGGCCTTTTCTAACGCATCAGCGGGCTTGCTAGTCGCCCTGGAGATGCCCCTTCAGGGTGTCCATCTTGCTCGGCAGGCTGGAGAAATAGGCCGCAATATCCTCAACGTCCTGGGCAGACAAGTTCGCAGCCATACCCATCATGATCGGGTTGTTGCGTTGACCGTCTTTGTATTCATGCAGCACTTGCTGCATATACAGATTGTACTGACCGGCCAGGCGCGGGTACTGCGGATCGATCGAGTTGCCGTCGACGCCGTGACAGGCGAAGCAGGTTGCGGCTTTGGTCTTGCCGGCGGCAGCGTTGCCATCGGCCAGCAACGGCGTGGACGCAAACGCCAACATGGCGCCGAATGAAATGAGGGTAAGCGCACTTTTCATGCGGAAATTCCTTGGCAACTACTTGGCGAGGCTGGAAAGATAGGCGGCGATGTTCTGGATGTCCGCGTCGGACAAACTTTCCGCCTGCGCATCCATCGTCGGGTGCTTGCGATCGCCATTCTTGTAGCCATGCAGTGCATTAACGATGTATTGCTCGTTCTGGCCGACGATCTTCGGCACCGGATACTGCGGGTACGCATTGGTGTACCCGGGTACGCCATGGCAGCCGGCGCAGGTGTAGACCAACATTTTTCCCGCAGCCTTGTCGCCCTCAGCGTGCGCACTGGCACTGGCAGTAGCGAAAAGAGCCGTGGCCACGACCAGGCCAAACATGTGCAATCGAGTCATCGAGATCATTTCCGCTAGTACGCTGCGACTTAGGTAATGCAACCCGGCAAGTATAGACGTTGGCTTCACGCCTGAACAACACTCGGACGCCACGTGATCAATGTTCGGGCAGCAAATGGCGCTGCTGATGTGTCAGCCGCCAAGCTGCAGCGCGGTAGATGAACGGCAGCTTCTGCCGATCCGGCTTCGCGATTGCCGTGGTGCTCAGCGTCCCCATATACTGTCTGAGTCAAATCGTTTTCCCCGGGGGTGTCCTGGCTTCGACGGGGGTAGTGAGGTGACTTGGTGCATGCCGAGGGGGCAGCTTTCCTCGTAAATCCAGCAGCAAACACATAGTTGCCAACGACGACAACTACGCTCTCGCCGCTTAAGGCGTAAGCCCCGAACCCACTTGTGCTCATGCTCGTCGGTGTAGGGTCATTATCATGAGATCGCCGAACGCTGCCGCCTGGCGGTTCTAGGTTAAATCAATCAGGCTGGTTCCGCGGTGCGTTTTGCCCACCGTACTTGTCGTGGAACGAGATCGAACGGTGAGCTAAGCATGTAGATCTGGGCATTGAACGTCCTCGGACGCGGGTTCGACTCCCGCCACCTCCACCACTACTGGCCTCTAAGTTATTGATTAACTTAGAGGCTTTTCTTTGGGCCGGATTCCGAAGCGAGCCGCGCGCCAAACAGGTAGATCTGGGTAATGGACGTCCCCGGACACGAGTGCGGCGTATTCATGGGGTCGATACCCCTCACCAGATACATGGGTCGCTCGAATTTGTCCCGCAAACGGGCCATTGTGATGTCTTGGGCAAGCGACGAGGTCTGGCCTCATCGGGTTGACTTGACTCACTATCGGAGTCGCCACCTACCTACATGCCCATGCCCAGCTTTTCTGCCGTTTTTAGCGATTCTCACGACCTGCCCGGAGGTGGGCACCCACCTGTCGTTCCGGAAATATTGCTCAAGGCGAGCGGTCTGAGCTTCCGTGTTGAAGCGCGCATCCTCTGGCAGGGATTTGAACTGACACTGCGTGCCGGTGAGCGCCTCGGCATAACCGGACCATCGGGCAGTGGCAAGACGCTGCTTCTGCGCACATTGGCGGGGCTCGAACCGCTGCAGTCCGGTGAGCTCATGTTCGATGGCCGTGCGCTATCTAATTGGTCCATG
>CAJDWA010000042.1_pt1 | contig 13252 bp, 13 predicted proteins | sample 7391461 | NCBI WGS metagenome assembly CAJDWA01 (sample SAMEA7055726, study PRJEB34461) | soil metagenome | biome: terrestrial ecosystem; feature: Peninsula; material: soil | place: Antarctica | collected 2016 | reverse complement strand
CCTACACCGCCACCAATGCGGGCGGTACCTCGGCGCCGGCTACGGTCACGATCTCTGTGGGCACGCCAGCGGCGCCGACTGTTGCCAACAAGTCGGTGAGCACGCCGTACAACACCTCAGCGTCAATTGATCTGTCCGGCTCAATCACCGGCGCGGGCATCACCGCTGTGGCCATCGGTACCCGGTGACCTATACGCCGTCATCTACTTTTTTCGGTGGCAACGACAGCTTCACCTATACCGCGACCAATGCCGGTGGCAACTCGGCACCAGCCACGGTCAGCATCGCCGTGGGTACGCCGGCGATCCCGACTGTCTCCGCCAAGTCGGTGACGACTACCTACGACACTGCCGCCAGCATCGACCTCAGCGGCTCGATCTCCGGCGTCGGCATCATGGCGGTCACCATCGGTACCCCGCCGACACACGGCAGCGTGTCGGTCGCCGGCAAGACAGTGATCTACACACCGTCGTCGACTTATTACGGCGGTAGCGACAGCTTCACCTACACCGCCACCAATCCGGGCGGTACTTCGGCGCCTGCCACGGTATCGATCACGGTGGAATCGCTGACGACACCTACGGCCAAGGCGCTCTCGGTGGCGACCACGATCGGCACCCCGGTGCTGATCCAGGCCACCACCGGTGCGACCGGGCCGTTGCCGTTGGTCGGGGTGAGTGTGGAGAGCGCACCGGCGCACGGTAGCGCCATCGCAAACGGTGAGCAGATCACCTATGCACCCGCCGCCGACTTCATCGGTACCGACACCTTTACCTACCGCGTCGCCAACCACTTCGGCGATTCAACACCGGCGACGATCACGGTAAACGTGACGGCCGCCGGTCAAGGTGGCGCCGCAAACGGCAGCAAAACGGTGGTCGTCGCCCCGGGTGCCCCGGTGACGATCAACCTGGCCGAACTGGTACCAGGCACGTATCTGTCTTCGACGGTAGTGGGCTTCTCGCCCGCCGACGCAGGCACGGCAGTGTTAAGCCAACCGGCCACGCTGACCTTCACTTCAGCAGCCAACTTCCACGGTCTGGCCCAGATCAGCGTGCTGTTGACCACGGCCTCGGGACACCAGGTCAGCGTGAACATACTGATGCTGGTGAGCGATCAGCCCGATCCGTCGAAAAACCCAGACGTGCTGGGTGTGATGAACGCTCAGACCACTGCCGCACAACGCTTTGCCCAGAGCCAGCTGAACAACATCCACGGCCGTCTGGAAAGCCTGCACGATGGTGGTGGCACGGTGTTGTTCAGCAACACCCTGGCGGTCAGTCTGGATGGCAAGCCGTTGCAGGCAACACGCGACGATACGATGACCACGACGGGTCAAGGTGAACAGCCATCCGCCCGCAGCACTGATGTGTTCTCCACATTGATGCGCCCGGGCATGGGTGTGAGTGGGGCGTTCATGGACGAAGCGGCACAGGACAATACCGCCGCCACGAATGACCGCCCAGCCAGCCCGGCCAAGGGCCCACGCGGACTCGGCGTGTGGGTCGCCGGCACCGCGAACTTCGGCAGCTACAAGGCCTATCGGCAGACTGCCGGATTCGACTCCGACAACATCGCCATCAACATGGGTGTCGACCAGCAACTGGGCGAGCATGGTCTGGTCGGCGTCAGCCTGGGCTACAACCACGACAACAGCAGCATCGGTCGCGATGGCACCCGCAGCATCGCCAAGGGCTACAGCGGAGCACTCTACGGCAGCTATCAGCCCACAGCACAGATCTATTTTGACGCAGTGCTTGGTGGCGGCGATCTGACGTTCGACAGCCGCCGTCATGAGGGCGACACCGACACGCTGCTGCGCGGTCACCGCAACGGCAACCAGTGGTTCGGCTCACTCACCGCCGGCTACGAGCACCACAACACGCACGGAATGATGCTCTCGCCCTACCTGCGGCTGGAGCAGTCGCAATCGAGGCTGGACGGCTTCTCCGAAAGCGGCGTCGTCACCGGTGCGCTGTCCTACGGTCGGCAGACCGTACGCACTTCGCTGGCAGTACTTGGACTGCGTGCAAGCTGGCAGGTCAAGCTGAGCAACGGGGTGCTGGTGCCGCATACCCGGCTGGAAGTTGGACACGACTTCCAGGGCACCAGCGACACCACACTGAGCTACGCCTTCATTCCATCGGCCGGTTCATGGAACGTGATGAGCAACCCGTACTCGGCCAACGGCACCAGTGTGCAGGCCGGCTTCGGGTTCGACCTGCAGCTGCAGCACAACCTGTCGATGACTACCGAATACAGCTATCTCACCCAGCCACACGCTGAGAGTCAAATGATCCGTCTGGGGGTCAGAAAGCAGTTCTGATCTTTTGTCATCAGCGACAACGACACGGGCGCCGCAAGGCGCCCGTTTTTTGTGCGCAGCCAGTGCCGTATCGGCAAGGCATAGATCACCCTGCGGAGGCGGATTGCCACGCATATCGAGCCCGATGCTTTGTCCAGCGCCGCAATCCCTATAGCCAACATCGGTCCGTCAGCATGGGTCCGGCGAACCCACCGCTGCGTGCAGGTCATCGCCACTTGGGCACACCACCCGCGAGATGGCGACGATCAGGACGACCTGCAAACGTGTGTCACCGCGAGCCGGATATGACGACGGACGCCTCAGCGCCCGTCGTCATTGATTCTCGAATGCCGCTCCAATCAGAGCGAGTAATACATGGCGAACTCCACCGGGTGGGTGCTGGCGCGGTAACGGGTGACTTCCTTCATCTTCACTTCGATATAGGCATCGATGAAGTCGTCGGTGAACACGTCGCCGGCCTTGAGGAAGTCGCGATCCTTGTCCAGCGCTTCCAGCGCCGCGTCGAGGCTGGAGCACACCTGCGGGATGTTTTTCTCTTCCTCCGGCGGCAGGTCGTACAAGTCCTTGTCGGCCGGCGCGCCCGGGTCGATCTTGTTGAGGATGCCGTCGAGTCCAGCCATCATCAGCGCGGTGAACACCAGGTACCCGGAGTTCATTGGATCGGGGAAGCGCACCTCGATGCGCCGGCCTTTCGGGCTGGCCACATAAGGAATGCGGCAGCTGGCAGAGCGGTTGCGGGCGGAGTAAGCCAGCATCACCGGCGCTTCGAAGCCCGGCACCAGGCGCTTGTAGCTGTTGGTGGTGGAGTTGGCGAACGCGTTGATCGCGCGGGCGTGCTTGAAGATGCCGCCGATGTACCACAGCGCCATCTGACTCAGGCCACCGTACAGGTCACCGGCGAACAGGTTCTCGCCATTCTTGGCCAGTGACTGATGCACGTGCATGCCGCTGCCGTTGTCGCCGACCAGCGGCTTGGGCATGAAGGTGACGGTCTTGTCGTTCTGGTGCGCCACGTTCTTGATGACGTACTTCATCGTCAGTAGCTCGTCGGCCTTCTTCACCAGGGTGTTGAACTTCACCCCGATCTCGCACTGGCCCGCGTTGGCGACTTCATGGTGGTGCACTTCCACCGTCTGGCCCAGCGATTCGAGCACCTTGCACATGTCTGCGCGCAAGTCGCCCAGCGAGTCGACCGGGCTGACCGGGAGATAGCCGCCCTTCACGCCGGGCCGATGACCGGTGTTCTTGCCATCGTACTTGTAGCGCGACGACCAGGCTGCTTCTTCGGACCCGATCTCGTAGAACACCCGGCCCGGGTCGTTTTGCCAACGCACTGAGTCGAAGATGAAGAACTCGGGCTCCGGCCCGAAGTACGCGGTGTCGGCAATGCCGGTGGACTTGAGGTACGCCTCGCCACGCTTGGCGATCGAACGCGGGTCGCGGCCATAGGCCTGCATGGTGGACGGCTCCAGCACATCGCAATGCAAGACCAGCTGCACGTGGGCGCTGAACGGATCGAGATAGGCGGTGTCCGGATCGGGCAGCAGGACCATGTCCGACTCGTTGATGCCCTTCCAGCCGGTGATCGAGGAACCGTCGAACATCTTGCCGTCCTCGAACGTCGACTCGTCGATCTGGTGCGCCGGGAACGTGAGGTGATGATGCACGCCGAGCATGTCAGCGAAGCGCAGGTCGACGAATTCGACGTCGTGTTCCTGAATCTGGTCGAGCACGTTCTGAGCAGTCATGGTCGGATCTCGATGGGCGGCAATGTCGGTGTCATGGCAAGACTCGTGCCACCCATGATAGTGGGATGACACAAGCGCTGCGGGGGAGGCAGCGAATTTCAAGCAGTGACGATAGCACCATATAGGTGCTTTTCTGCGACCTCCTTGTCTTGTTTTGGTGCGTGGTCTGCCTCCGGTCATGGTTGCATTACAGACCATCCGTTGGACCGACAAAGCCCGTAAGCTATGCGACTTCGTGCTGGCGCCCGAGTTGCCGGCGCCCGCTCTCCAGCATGGGAATCGCGTCGTGATCGACCTGCTCCACGTCATCCTGCTAGGCATCATCGAAGGCATCACCGAATTCCTGCCGATCTCCAGCACCGGCCACCTGCTGATCGCCGAGAAGTTCTGGCTGGGCACACGCTCGGACCTGTTCAACATCGGGATCCAGGCCGGCGCGATTCTCGCCGTGACCCTGATCTACTGGAAGCGGATCTGGCAGTTGCTGACGCAGTGGCGCGATCCGGCCAATCGAGATTACCTGCTGAAACTGATCGTGGCATTTGGTATTACCGCGGTACTCGGCTTGGTCGCGGTAAAGCTCGGCTTCAAGCTGCCCGAGACGGTGACCCCGATTGCCTGGGCGTTGGTGATCGGTGGGTTCTGGATGATCGGGGCCGAATTGCTGGCCGCACGTCAGCCCGAGCGCAGTGAAGTCACCTGGCGCGTGGCGATCCTGGTCGGTATCGCCCAGATGATCGCCGGCATCTTTCCCGGCACATCGCGCTCGGCGGCGACGATCTTCACCGCGATGCTGTTCGGTACCAGCAACCGCGCGGCGGCCACCGAGTTCGCGTTCCTGGTCGGCATCCCGACCATGTACGCGGCCACCGGTTACGAGCTGCTGAAAGTGCTGAAAGACGGCGGTGCCGCGCATGAGGACTGGAGCGCGCTGATCGTGGGTTTCGTGGTGTCGCTGATCGTGGCCTTCATCGCGGTGAAATGGCTGCTCGGTTACATCCGCACCCACACCTTCACGCCGTTCGCGATCTACCGTATCGTCTTCGGCGTAGCGCTGTTGCTGCTGGTGCCTGCCGGCAGCTGACCGCCGCCTCGCGGCAAGCGTGGCGTCACGGATAATTTGAACGTAATGTCAGAAATTGTCCCTGGCATCTTTTTGCTCTCAGGGTCAGAGCGCTCTTTCCAGCTTCTGGTCATGGCCGACCTGGGACATGCGGAACCTCGGAATATCGCGCGCGAAGCCGGGTCGGTCGCTCTCGGCTTTTCACCTCTCGCAGCCGCGTAGTCGTGGCGCACCGAGTGCGCGCCACGATGGCCCGCTGCTCTACGCCGGGGCCCCTGCGCGCCAAGCGGGGTAGCCTTTCTCTTTGGTTATCTTTCTGTTTGACCACGCAAAGAGAGGGACTCGGCTGCCGCAGGCAGACGAAAGCTCTTGCTTTGAAAATTTCGGTACGCCGGAGAACCGATGAAGCGAGAGCATGCGCGCAAGCGCGCTCTTACCGTGACACGATCAGCGCGAACCACTCCCAGCCACGTATCCGCTCGCAGATCAGCTTGGTGCAGGTCAGCATCGGCACCGCCAGCAGCGCGCCGGGAATGCCCCACAGCCAGCCCCAGACCAGCAGCCACAACAAGATCGCGATTGGGCTCAGGCGCATGCTGCGGCCCTGGATCAGCGGGGTGATCAGGTTGCCTTCGATGATCGTGATGCCGGCAAAGGTGAGCGCCGGCAGAAAAACGTCGAGGTTGGCGTTCTTCGCGTACAGCATCGACACGAAGGCCAACACCGCCGTGGTGAAGATCGCCCCCACGTAGGGAATAAAATTGGCGAACATTGCCACCGCGCCCCACAGCATGGCATCGGGCACCTCGTACAGCCACAGCATGCCGGCGGTGATTGCGCCCAGGCTTGCGTTGATCAGCAGCGCGGTGAGCAGGTAGCGCGAGACTTCGATCTGGAAACTTCGCACGATGCTTACGGCATGTCGCTTGTAGGCAAAACTGGGCGTGAGCTCGACCAGTCGTCGCAACATGGTGTCGCCATAAACCAGAAAGAAGAACACCAACAACAGCACACTGAGCACCGCGGCAAGTACTTTCGGTGTGGTGGACACCACGTCCCAGGCGCTGATCGACAACGCCGTCGCCTCGGACTTGGTGGCCCGCGAGCTGCCCGTAACCAGCGTCTGCGTGGCGCGGTTGGCCGCCTCCAGTGGCTTGGTCATGCTGCGGAACTTGGGGACGAAGCTGCGAATGGCCGATGGCGCGCCATGGAACCAGCCCAATGCCGGTTGCGCCAAAGCACCAACACCGGCGCCGATACCGGTGACCAGCCCGATCACCAGCACCAGCGCAGTTAGCCAGCGTGGCAAGTGCCAGCGCGCACCAGTGGCGACGAGCGGGTTCAACGCCAGCCCGATAAAGGCCGCCAGTACCAGCGGGATCAGCAATGCCCTGGTCAACGTGACGGTGTACAACAAGGCCAGCAGCAGCATCGCGTTGAGCAGGATGCGAATCGCGCGTAGATGTCGGCGCGTGCCGCGCGCACTGTGCAGTCGCCGCGCCAGCGGTCGCGGCAGATTCTCGATCAGCAGCGGGTCAGCGCGCTGTTGCGCTAGCAAGGCAGCTGCAGTGATGTCGTGAATGCTTTCATCCGACGCTGGCGCCTGTGGCGGCTCACTCATGGAACGACTTCTTCCGAGTCCGCTGACGCCGCAGAGTTGGCACCGGCAGCGTGAGCTGTGAGCCCCACCGCTACCAGCTCGGCCAGCCATTGCGAACCGTGTGCCATCGCACCCGCCATGCCACCGCTGAGTAATGAGGTCACACCCGGCACGCGCAACGGGTGCACATTGAGGCTACCCAAGGCAAAGCCAGCGCCGGCAGCAATGCCCACTGTGGTCAAGGGATACTCCCGCCCGCGCGCCAGCAAGCTACTTGCGGGCTCGCCCACTTGCCGCCGTGCCGCTGCCATGCGCGCTTGCGCGATGCGTACCTTGGCCACCTGCTTGAATACGATCATCCCCGATCCTCCGTGCGCTGACGGTTGCCGTCGGGTCGGCCGGGAGCGGATTCATCCGCGATCTCGGTTTCGACCTTGCGTGCGCTATCTCGCATCATCGCACCCCATTCGTCGCGCGTCGCGGGCAGACTCATCCAGTGCATGCAGCGCCGGAACAAGGCAATGGCGCCGACCAGGAACAACAACTGCAACAAAGCAAGCACGAGCAGCGCCCAGACCCATGAGCCAAGCCACTTCGCCAACAGAACGCCGATCAGCCCCAATACCGTCAGGCCAAATCCGACTCCGGCGACGGTAGCGGCCAGGCCAGCCAGCAAGAGCCAGGAGATGGCGCTGCGAGCCAAACCCAACTCCGCCGCCAGCAGTTCCAGTTGCGCACCGAACAGTCGCTTGACGGCGCGGCCAAGCTGGCCGATTTCATCCAGCAACCCAGACGATGACGGCGCCGGATCCGGCGCCGCCTCGCGGGTGGATTCACCCTCGTTGTGCATTCGCTACCCCTGATTGGCTGGCTCAACGCCGCAGGATACGACCAAGCAACCAACCCGCGCCCAGTGCGATGACGACGGACTGCATCGGCTTCTCGCGCACGTAGTCGCGCGCCTGCTCCATCCATTCATCGGCACGCTCCTTGGTCTGCTCGTAGACGGCGTGACCGCGCTCGTTGACTTCGGCGGCCTTGTCTGCGGCGCGATGGGCCACATCGGCGGTCTTGTCGGTGGCATGGTGCAGGCCTTCCTCGACCCGGTCTGCCGCGTGGTCCACCTTTTCCTTGGTACTGGAAACGGCATCGGAGGTGGCCTGTTTGATGCGCTCGGCTCGCTCGTCGATGCGGTTGCCGACGGGTTTTTCTGTGGCGGGTACTTGATTGTTCATTGACGACTCCGAAAAGGAACTTTCTTGGGTAAAGGTGAGGGCACTGACGCGTTATCTGGCGCGCCGGAAGAACGCGACAATCGCCAGAATCAGAAAGATGACGAACAGGATCTTCGCAATGCTGCCGGCGGCGCCGGCAATGCCGCTGAAACCAAGAACGGCAGCGATGATCGCGATGACCAGGAAGACCAGGGCGTAGTGAAGCATGGGTGCATCCTCTCGTTGGGGAATGACGTCGCGCTTGCGCCCGTCAGATGGCGTCATTCACCCACAACGGATGCCATGCGGACGTGAAGGGCATAGCGCTTGCTCTGCACACGCCGCCCACGTTTGATCAGGCGGCCACCGCGGGATTGAGGCTGTAGGTACCCGTGAGCGTGGCCTCCGCCAGCACGTGGCCGGCCACTGCTTCCTGCAATTGCTCGCGCGAAAAACCCTTGGCCAGTGACAGCGTGCGTACATCCAGCGCGTACAGCGTGAAATGGTAGTGATGCAGCAGCGCGTCGTTCCACGGCGGGCAGGGACCGTCGTAGCCGAGGTATTGACCGCTCATGTCGGCGTCGCCGGCAGACCAGCCGGTGAAGTCATTCACACCCTGAACACTGCCGGGCGGTCCAAACGGGTCGCGCTTGCCGCGCGGGGTGACTTCGTCGCTGCAGGCGCCCGCGGAAAGCTCACCACATTCGACCGGAATGTTCGCCATCAGCCAATGCACGAAGTCCACCCGCGGCAGGTCTGCCGGCACCGTGCGGCCTTGCTGGTTGACGTCATCACCACGGCTTGGCACGTCGTTGTCGATACACGTCAGCACAAACGAACGCGTGTCCGGCGGCGCCTTGTTCCAGGCCAGATGCGGGCTGTGGTTGTCCGACAGCGCAGACGGATCAGCCACTTTGCAGAAGGCAAAGGTGGCGGGAATCCGCTGGTCGTGCTGAAAGTTGTCACTACGTAGTTGCATGGTTATCTCCTGTGGAGATGAGAATGGGGAATGAGGAATGGTCGGGAGCCAAGAGCCGGTAGCGTGCGATGCGCACGCTTTTCCGATTCGAGCTTTCCTATTTCGCATTCCCGGTTTGATACGTGACGCGGTAGACCGCGCCAGCCAGATCGTCACTGACCAACACACTGCCATCGGGCATCGGTTGCACATCGACCGGACGGCCCCAGGCGCTTTCGTTCTGCATGAAACCGGTAATCAACGGTTCGTACGACAATACCTTGCTGCCATCCAGGCGCACGGCCATCACGCGATAGCCGGACTTCTCCGTTCGGTTCCACGAACCATGCTCGGCGATCAGGATCGCGCCGAGATAGCTGGACGGAAACTGCTTACCCTCATAGAAACGCATGCCGAGCGCAGCCACATGGGCGCCAAGTTTCAACGCCGGCGGAGTGTAATTCTTGCAAGGGTGGCCTTTGCCGAATTTCGGATCGGGAAGGTCGCCCTGATGGCAATGCGGATAGCCGAAATTCTGGCCGAGGCGCGTGATCTCGTTCAATTCGTCGGCGGGGATGTCGTCCCCCATCAGGTCGCGACCGTTGTCGGTGAACCACAACCGCCCGGTATCGGGCTGCCAGTCGAAACCGACCGTGTTGCGGATGCCGGTGGCCACGTCTTGCCAGTCACTGCCATCCGCATTCATGCGCATCAGCTTGGCGTAGCCCGGGCCCGGATCGCAGATATTGCACGGCGCGCCAATCGGCACGTACAGCTTGCCGTCGGGACCGAACGCCAGAAAGCGGCCGCCGTGATGGCCTTCACTGGGAAGCTTGTCAGTGACCAACTCGGGTTTCGGCGGTGCGTCCAGATGCTGTTCGATGTCGCGCAGTACCACGATCCGGCTCACTGCCGAGACATACAGGTCGCCATCATGGAAAGCCACGCCGATCGGGTTGCGCAGGCCGCTGGCGATGACCCGCACCCGGTCGGCGACGCCGTCGGCGTTGCTGTCGGTGAGTGCGTAAACCTTGCCGACTCCGCTCGAACCGACGAACACGGTGCCCTGCGCACCCAGCGCGAGCGCACGCGCCTTGGGCACCTGGTCGGAATACACCGCGATGTGGAAGCCCGTCGGCAAGATCAAACGGTCCAGCGGGGGCGCCGCCAACAACGGCAGCGAGAAAACCGCCAGCAGCAGAATCAGCAGCACGCGCATGAACAGGCTCCTCGGACATTTAGCACCAATGTATATCCGATCATGTGAAGCCAGAAGCAGCGCGGCTCGGTAAACTGGCAATCTTCACAGGGGAGTTGCATGAGCGAACTGGACGACCTCACCACGCTGGTACGCGCAGCCACACCGCTGCTGGTGATCGAGACGGTGGACGAGCAGCGGGTGATCGAGTGCTTCCGCCACGTCATCGCACAGGCGTTGCGCCCGCTGTGGCGCTGGACGCTGACCGATGGCCTGAGCCGGCTCGATTTTGCCCAGGGCGAGGAAGCGGTGGCACCGGATGCTACCGCCACGCTCAACGCGATCCGTGACCACAGCGAACCGGGCATCTATTTGATGTTCGACTTCCACCCGCTGCTTGGCTACGCGATGAGCCTGCGCCAACTGCGCGAGATCGTGCAGCGGCAGCACTCAGTCGCGCACACCATGGTGCTAATCGGCGCCAAGATCGAGCTGCCGGACGGACTGGAGGCACTGGCCCTGCGCGTGCCGCTGTCGCTACCGGACATCAAGGAGCTGGCCGGAATCCTCCGTGGTGAGGCCGCTGGCTGGCAGCGTGAGCAAGGCCGCCGCATCGAGGTCGACAACGATGCCGCGCGCACCATCGTGCGCAACCTGCTCGGCTTATCCGCGCCTGATGCGCGACGGATCGTGCGCAAACTGATCTACGCTGACGGCGCGCTCGGCCCGAACGACCTGCCGGTATTGATGCAGTCGAAATTCGATTTGCTCAACCGCTCGGGCCTGCTGCACTACGAATACGCCACCGCCAGCTTCGCCGACATCGCCGGCGTCAGTCGGGTACGTGAATGGGTGCAACGCCGTCGGGCAGTGTTCCTCTCGCCCGAAGCCACGCCGATGCTCGATCCACCCAAGGGCGTACTGCTGCTGGGCGTGCAAGGTTGCGGCAAGAGCCTGGCCTCCAAAGCGATCGCCGGCGGCTTCGGCGTGCCGTTGGTGCGGCTGGATTTCGGCACGCTGTACAACAAATACCAGGGCGAAACCGAGAAGAACCTGCGCGAGGCGCTGGCCAGCACCGAATTGCTGGCCCCGTGCGTGCTCTGGATCGACGAGATCGAAAAGGGCCTGGCCGGTGGTGGCGACGACGGCGGCGTCTCACGCCGCGTACTCGGTTACCTGTTGACCTGGATGGCCGAGCGCAAGGCCAAGGTGTTCACCGTGGCCACCGCCAACGCGGTACACGAGCTGCCCGCCGAACTGCTGCGCAAGGGCCGCTTCGACGAGATTTTCTTCGTCGACTTGCCGAGCGAGACCGTCCGCGGCGACATCTTTGCACTGCACCTGAAACGCCGTCAGCTCGACCCCGTCGGCTTCGATCTGCCCGCTCTGTCCGCCGCCAGCGACGGCTTTTCCGGTGCCGAGATCGAGCAAACCATCGTCAGCGCACTGTACGACGCGGCCAGCAACGGGAGCCCGCTTGACCAGGCGGTCCTGATCAACGCCCTGACGCAGACCCGTCCGCTGTCGGTGCTGATGCACGAGCAAGTCGACGCTCTGCGGAATTGGGCGCGGGAGCGTTGCGTAGCAGCCGACTGACGATCAATCCGGTCAGATGATTTGGGAAACTTGATGATTCCCGACACCATGATCGCTTGGTGGCCACCGCATCAGCCGAGAAGGAGATAGTGAACTTTCATGCCTGACCTGCCTCCCTCCCATTTCGCCTTTCCGGTGAACTCACTGGCTACGGCTCGCGCGTTCTACAGCGAAATGCTCGGTTGCACCGAGGGCCGCTCCAGCGACAGCTGGGTCGACTTCGATTTTCACGGTCACCAGCTCGTGGAGCGCCTGGCAGCGGAGAAAGTGCGTGACTCGAGTACGCACGACGTCGGCGGCGGCCACGCGCCGATGCCGCATTTCAGGCTGGTGCTGGCGTTGGGCGAATGGCGGCGGCTGGCCGAGCGCGTGTGCGCTGCCGGCACCCGTTTCGTGGTCGAGCAGCATGTGCGCTTTGCCGAACAAACGGGCGAACTAGCCACGAAGTTTCTGCACGATCCGAGCGACGACTCACTTGAGTTCAAAGCCTTCGCCGATCGCAAACAATTGTTCGCCGAGTAGCGTGACCATGGAGGCAGAGCTGCTTCAGAAGCTGGTGGCCACGCGCATGCCTTACGGCAAATACCGCGGTCGCTTGATTGCCGATCTGCCCGGCGCCTATCTTGCCTGGTTTGCGCGCAATGGCTTCCCGCCCGGCGAACTGGGCCGCCTGCTGGCGCTGATGCTGGAGCTGGATCACAACGGTTTGTCCGCGCTGCTCGATCCATTGCGCCCACGCTGAGTTGGCCGATTCGCCTTATGCTGCCGGCGCTACCCACACGGCGGGCTCAACAAGACAAGGGGGACGGAGGCAATTAAAACGTGTCATCAATCGTCGTGTACCTCCGCTGGCGGTGACGCGCGCCGCCCTCGTGGCCTCACTGCGACTGGGCGCCCCAGCGTCTTCGCCGCCCTCGTGGCCTCACTGCGACTGGGCGCCCCAGCGTCTTCTCAACCATACGTTGGAATGTGGCGTCGCCAAGGGCACGTTCCTGTTGAAGGTGGGCGCGGATTCGCTGGAGGTCTTCGTCGCTGACACCTTCATGCAGCCATGTACGGTAGGCGGCCGCGCGCACTGCCGCATCCTGGTCAAGTTCCAGATAGATGGAATGGGGCGTCACAAGAGGATCTTTCAGCAAAGCCAGGTTGGCGTGAACGCTGGACCAGCGGTGCTGTTCAGGACGTTCTACCATCGCGGCCCGGACCGGATTGAGCTCGATGTAGCGATAGAGCGTCATCATGTAGCGCTCGGTGTCAACCAGACAAGATTTGAACCGCCCTTGCCAAAGCGTGCCGCTGCGACGGTGACGACGATTGAATGCCTGTACGTAGCACTGACCGGTGTTGCGCATGACTCGAGACAAGACGTCGGGTTGTGGCGAAGTCAGAAGCAGATGGATATGGTTGCCCATGAACACGTACGCGTGGACCGCGATGTCATGGGTGTTGGCGGCGTCGCAGAGTAAGTCGTAGTAATGTTCGCGGTCGAAATCGTCCATGAAGATGGCGCATCGATTCACCCCGCGTTGGATCACGTGGAGTGGCGTAC